>JAABUJ010002066.1_pt1 | contig 26305 bp, 13 predicted proteins | sample 5559131 | NCBI WGS metagenome assembly JAABUJ01 (sample SAMN10711875, study PRJNA513366) | rock metagenome | isolation source: Antarctica rocks | place: Antarctica: Victoria Land, Mt New Zealand nord | collected 2016-01-07
AACTATCTTGCTGAGAATTTAAAGAGAGGATTCATCAAATCATTGAAGTCATCAGCAGAATATTTAATTCTATTTATATTAAAAAAGAATAATATTAAGCAACTTTGTGTTGACTACAGACAACTTAACAAGATAACTTACTGAGACAGTTATTCTCTACTGCTGATAGAAGAGTTGCAAGACAGACTAGAAAAAGTTAAGTGATTTATAAGTTTAGATCTGAAGAAAGTGTACTACTGTGTATGCATAAAGAAGAGTGAAGAATGAAAAATGACATTCTGAATGAGATATGAACACTATGAGTACATTGTTATGTCATTTAAGCTCAAGAATGCCTCAATCACCTTTTAGAGACTCATCAATGACACATTGAGAGAGTATCTCAATGATTTTGTAATTACATATCTTGATGATATTCTGATCTATTCAGACAACCTCAAAACACATCATGAACACATGCATAAGGTTCTAGCAAAGCTCAATGAACAAGTCATGTATATGAAAAAGTCAAAAAGCAGATTTGAAATTAAGAAGATACAGTTTCTAAAATATGTCATTTAATTTAATCAGATTAAGAAGAATCTTAAAAAGACAAAGACAGTCTGAAACTGATCTACACTGCAAAAGATTAAGAAAGTACAAGTCTTTCTAGAATTGATGAACTACTATTGAAAGTTTGTACTCAACTATACAAGAATTGTGAAATCTCTTATGTGTTTGACATGCAAGAATGAGAGATGACATTGAGATAAGAAACAGAAGAATGCATTTTATGTATTAAAGAAAAGTCTTAGTGAAACTGCACATCTGTGAATACTCAATTAAGCATGTAAGAAGATATTGAAAATCAATGCATTGAATTTTGCAGTTAAAGCATATCTATATTAGATTAAAGATGAGCAGAAGAAGTCTATTGTGTATTGATTTAGAAAGTTGTCAGAACTCAAGAAAAGATATAAGATTCATAATAAGAAACTTTTTGCAATAGTGAAAGCACTGCAAGATTGAAGATCTTATCTTATGAATATAAGCAAGTCTATTCAGATCTTTATGAATCATAAGAATCTGAGAAACTTCATGACAATTAAATAACTAAATCAGTAACAGATTTGCTGAGCAGAACAGTTAGCAGACTTTGAATTTCAGATTTATTACAAGAAGAGTAATGAGAACAGTGATGCAGACACTTTAAGTAGATGATTTGATCACAAAGAAGTGAAAATAATTTATGCTGAAATTCTGTATAAAGATAAGAGAGAAACACTCACAAAAGACTTAGCAGCAATATATAAGATGAAGAATACTTTCTTAACAGATAATGAACTCATTAAAGTGTGTTATGACAGCTGAGCTGATGAACATCTAGAAGTCAAGTGTACAGAAGATCTTGTATGAAGAAGGTGCAACATAGATGATCTTCACAATTGAATTACAGAATATATTGTCAAATGTGATTCATGTTGATGCAATAAGATTCAGAGAGATAAGCATTATGATGAAGTAACATAATTAAATGTACTGAATGTGCTCTGAGAGTCTGTTATCATGAACTTCATCATGAAGCTATTAAAGTTCAAGAACTCAGCATGAAAAGTCAGATTTGACAGCATATTGATTATAGTAAATAGATTAATGAAGTACACAATGTTTATTTCATTCAGAGAGACTGCAACAGCATCAGTATTGACATACATTATACTGCAAGAATTGATTAGCAATCACAGACTATTAAAGAAGTTTATCATTGATAGAGACAAGCTGTTTATAAGCAAGTTCTGAGAAATGCTTACAGCAGAACTCAGAATAAAACATAAGATGTTGATGACATATTATTTATAGATGAATGAGCAAAGTGAACAAATGAATTAGACAGTCAAGATGTACTTGCAACACTATGTCAACACAAAACAGAGCAATTGAGTACAACTGCTGCTGATGATACAGTTTATGTACAACAATGCATGAAATGAAATCATGAGAAAGATGTCATTTAAAGTGAATTATGAATATTATCTGAAGGTTTGAAGAGATCTGCAAGTGCACAGATCTCAGAGTCAGAAAGCAATGTTGAACATTACAGAGCTTAAGAAACTGTATACTGATCTTATAAAGAGAATTGAAGAACAGAAGAAATGAACAACAGAGATAAAATCATTTGAGGTTGATGAGAAGATATATCTGTGAATGAACAACATATAAATGAAAAAGAAGAGCAAGAAACTCATAAATAAGAGCATTGAGTCATTCATGATTAAGAGAAACATCAAGAAATTAAGCTATGAGTTAGACTTATTTTAAGAGATGTGAATACACTCAATATTTCATGCATCAATGCTTCAACAATGCAATTAGTTCATATCACTTCAAGCCACATCAATGTCTGTTGAACTCAAAATTAAATATGAAGTAGAGAACATTTTAAAAAAGAGAATAATTAATGAAGAAGCTTACTATCTTATTAAATGAAAAGAATATGATGCTTTAAAAAGCACATGAAAACTCAAGAATAACTTACTTAACTGTGCAAGAATGCTTCAGCAGTTCAAGAAGAGAAGGCTGTAAAGATAAGATCATCTTAGAAATCTAAGAATAAGAGATTTAAAGAATTAAAATCATTCTTATCTCTAAAAACACTGTCATTATCATCAGTAAGTTCACAAGCAAGACAGAGTGCCTTCTCAGCAACTTTATCTTTTATATGTTTTAATGTCTTATGAAGACAAGCAACTTTAAAAAGAGTCTGTGTCAATTCTTTCTCAGCAACAGACAGATTGAACTCAAGTTTATTGTGTATATGATTGAGAGATTCTCACAACACATTGACACATGAGCAATCATGATGAACATACTCAGCACACTTAGAATGATTCTTTATCTTTATGCAAAGAATTAAGAGATTGAAACAGTAAAGACAGGCAGTCAACACTGAATCATTGTCTTTATTAATGAATTGATAAAAATGAAGACAATTGCATGTTTTGAATGACTTCATCATGAAAAGCTTACAGATTACAAAGGCAGAAACTTTCATTTAAATAGACTTTAGAGAACTAGCATCTGAGAAGAGAAAATAGTGTTATGATCATTGTTCTAATAGATTCATTGAATGTATAGATTCAGTAAATTACATCTTGAAGATGTACAGCTCAGTGTAAGCTCATGATGCTTATAAGTGAGCTGAGTAAGCTGACTCACAGTGCTCATAAATGAGCAAGATGAGCAGTCTAATATATATACAAGCTATCTTTCTTAAGAAGATGAACATGTTCAATGCAATCATTACTTAACATACTACTAGTTATCAGTTAACTCAATGTGCCTAAAATTCTCTTATATCACAAGCTCTAACCTCTAGCCTCTATACCAGAGGAATCTCTGGTCAGAATGTAACATTAAGAAGAAAATAAAGAAGAAGAATATTGAGCTGAGATGTATAAAATGTAATGTAAAGACTGTAAAGACTGTAAAGACTGTAAAGAAAAAAAAGAATGCTGTAGTGCTGTAATTAATGAAGTTAATAGTTTTAGTATAGTCTTAACATCACTGAAAAAACTATAAAAATAAAGATTTCTGATGTTGATGTTGATGTTGATGAGAAAGTGTAAATTTAAATAAGATAAGATGATGAAGATATTGTAAATATTGACAACATGAAAAAGAAAAAAGACAATGTAATTAATAATAAGATTTTCTTTTTTAACTAATCAGCTAATATAATCTTTATACTGATAAATAATATATAAATTGTTACTTTATTCTTATTAACAGTCTTTGCTCACATTTAAATAGCTACAGAATTGAGAATCTTATAAATGCTGTTATGAAGAAGATAATAATGATTATAGTTAAGATATATCTTGTTATTACATTAATAATGAATGACAATAACATTTAATATATAATTAATATTCTTTAAAGTCTTTACACATTGATCTGCATTCTTTTTATATATCATAGTAGCTGTTTTCTGATATTTGTTAGCAAAGACACTAAAAAATCAATGAAGAAAGAAAATAAATTTATATTTAATATTTAAATTTATTTTTTTTCTTTATAACTTCTTTCTTTACTGATTTCTCATTTACTGTAATGATATTCTCTGCTGTCTTTTTATCTTAATTAATTCTTATAATGACTATTATTTCTTTTCTTTTATTACTGTTTCACAGTTTAACAAGATTCTTCACTTTCTGTTAATTATTTATGTTTTTAAAAATTACAGTGATCACAGCATTCTTCTTTGTAGCTAAACAATTAATTTTGATTTTTATTTAATATTTATAATAAAAATATTTTCTTTCATTACAGTATTTCTTAACTGCTGCTGACTGCTTAAGATCTTAAATTCTTTATATAAAGCTCTTTTCTTTTTTATTTAATTTAAAAACATTTAAGTTCTCATTCATCAATTTTCTATTCAGATATACTGTGTAAAACACAGTATATGTTGAGAAGCAGTGTTCTAGCTACTTCTATGAAGTGAAGTAGAACTAGCATCAGAAACTGAGTGAAGACTTTGCTTACATTGACTGCAGTCAACATTCTTTTTACTTCTTCTGTAACTCTCTCAATCAAGATGTGCTCATAGACAACACAGTTTAGAGATTTCACTAGACAGCATAGTATAGCATGAGTATTCATTTCTTTTAATAGATTATAAGCTCAATTAACAAGAAGCTTTTCAGAGAAAGTGCATACTTTTAATGTATGTAACAGCTGAGTTCACAGACTTTTGAGATTCACAGTGAATTTAGCTTTAGCAGTGTTACTGATTATTGAGATTTATGATAAATTTAGCTTTAGTGAAATCAGCACAGTAATGGCAGCTTGATATGCATCTATTAGACAAATAAGCATCTTTAGCAGCTGAGTATGTTTGATTTGAAAGATTCAAGAAGAATTGATCTCAACAAAAATCAGCATTTACAGTTGCTCATAAAAGCACTGTTTTTTCAGCAGCTTAATATGCATCTTGTTAAATAGACAAACAAGCATTCACAGTTGCTCAGAGAGCACTGTTCTTTGATAGCTTAATATAAGTCATTGAGATGAATAAGCATTATTATCTTACAGAATAAAAGATACAAAAGCTTTCTATTTGTTTTATTTATATTATCTTCAATGCATACATCATTATTTTACTTTATTCACTTCTTATACTATGTGCCAACTATCATCATCATGAACTTCAACAACTTCTTTATAAAACAACAACTTGTTTCAATTCTTACTTATAAGAACTGCAATCAATGATTCACTCTTATGAGAAGATAATTGATAAAAGAAGATCTATAAAATGTTGTTAAAGTTTTAACAGTCAACATATTGATCAGTAAATTCTCAGACTCATTTTTTTTCAGTAGTCTCAGCTTTAGAAATTAGAAAACTGATGTAAAGACTTTATATTGATTTATTATCTGCATAAACATAGATGATTAAGAATATCTGATGAACAAAATTAGCATAAAGAATGTTTAAAATATGTTAAAGTTTAAGTATAAAAAGAAGCTGCAGATGACTGAGAAACAATATTTGATGAAGTTTGTTGAATACAGAATGTCAGAAAATGTATTCATTAAAGAAGTATAAACTTATTTGAGCAAACTTAACAGAAAGATTGCTGCAACTCAGTCTGACATAATCAGATTGTTTAAATCAGAATAATAATTTTAGATACTATTTTAAGTGCTATCAGTTAAGTATGTTGTGATCTGTAATGTCATTGATACTCAGAACAATTTAAACATTAAAAGAAATCTATAAAAGCTTTAAAAGAAAGAGACACAGCTTAAGGCTGATGAGATTATCATTGTCTTGTAAACAGACAAACAGAAAGAAGATTAATGTTTAATGAATTAGAATTGTAGTTCATCAAATCATTATACAGCTGATATTAAGTAACATTATTGCAGATTATTTAATTTAAACAGTGATCATTCTTCTCACTGCTTTATTAAGTGCTTTCTTTACAACAATTCTCACTTCATTAAAGATTGCAAATTTCTTTCTAACATCAAGTAAAATACTTAAAAGAAGACAAGCAGATCAATTACAGTTAAGCTGTATAGATTAACTGCAGTTAAGTTGTATCAGAAGTCAGTCTATAAAGAAAAAGAAAAGAGATACAGAGTCTTTGATGCAGAAGTCAGTAACAGTAATGACAATGACTTCTTTTCTGAATTTAAAGAGAAAGAGAAAGTTAACAATGAAATTGCTGCTTTATTTAAGAAGATTATCAGTAAGATGCTTAAATTTAAATAAGTTATAGATTCTGAATTCTTCTTATACATAATTAATCAATTTTAATTCTTCAGTGATCCTCTCATATGAATGAGATGTCAGCAAATTAGAGTTAAAGAAGAACATTTATACTCTCATTATTGTGAAATAATCATTATGCAAGTCAGATTAAAAAATTCTGTAAGACTGAGTTCAACACTTTACATGTCTGAACTTAAGATTAATCTTCTGTCAGAAAAGTGAATGTGCAAAATGAAACTGTATAAAAGCTTTGATCAACACTGTCTTTAAATGTGTAATAAGCACAGCAAGACTATAATAGAAGCATTAAAATGAAATAAAGTCTATATAGTTAAGTACATTGCAAAGAGTCTTAATGAATTTGTTTTAATATCTACAGTGCACACATCACATTCAGAGACTGTCTTTTCTGCTGCTGCTTCAGATATAAGTCTGTATATTTAGACTCATAAGCATGATCTTATGATTAACTTCTCAGACATTGACACTGCATTATTGAATAAAAAGATCAAGACTTACAGGCTTTGACATTAATGATTTGTTCATCTTGATTCTGCAAAGTTGCATGATCTTCACAAGATGACAACTCTTGAAAAGTCAATTCTCATTATTGAGAACAATGAGAATATGTATGAGATTTGTGTTCTGATTAAGTTCATCAACAAGTAAGATTACACTGTAAGCAAAAGAAAGGCTAACATTCTCATTCTTGTCTTTATTGACATATGCAGTTCATTATTCTTGTTATTTAATGAATATCAGTACTTTCTGAAGATAGTAGATAATCACTCTTAGAAGATGTGAACAATACTGCTAAAGTGATGTGATGAGATCTTACAGACACTGCAAGAATGATAATTAAAGACTGAACTTCAGATCAGTGCAAAGATTCTTGCTGTATAAAGTGACAATAAAATGAAGTTAAAGTTCATTTTAAATGACTGATGCAAGTCTCTTAACATTACACTGCAATACATGATGTTCTACATGTCAATTCAGAATGATGTTGTCAAAAGAATCATCTGAATCACTGAGAACTCAGTGTGCATCATGATTAAAGAAACATAACTGTCAATAAAGTTCTGAATGCAGACAGCATAGACAGATGCTTATCTTTATAATTGAACAGTAACTGATTTCTTAATTAATGATAAATAAACAACTTTTGAGAAAGCTTTCACTGATGTAAAGTCATTTATCAATTACATTCATATATAAAAATGCAAATACTACAGCTACATTGATCTCAAGTTATTATCTGAAGACAGATGCAATAAATTCATAAATTAAGAATGAGTAAGAGTCTTTATGAGCTACATTGAGAAAATCACAAAGCAGTATCAGCTTTAAGCTTTAGATCTCAAGTACATCATTAAGAATCATTCTGTAAAGTTTGCTGAAAGCAAGAAGAAAGACATTGTTGATCTTAGACTGCAATGATAAATATTAAATGTTTTTTTAAATAGAAGATCTGTTAAATATCTATAAAAGAAGTTAATCATTGTGAAGATCACAGCTTTAGATCAGACACTTATGACTTAAAACAGTAAGATGCAGTCTAACTTGATTACAGTTAAGACTGACAAGTCTTAAGATAAACAATATGAGATCAAGTTGACTGCAGTCAATCTAGATAAGTTGTTAAATAAGAAGATCAACATTGATTAAGTTAAGATGATGACACTTAAAGAAGTCAGAATCTTTCTGTGTGTCAAGATTCTGAAATAAAAGAGAGATGACAACAATGATTAAGATGTGAATGAGCTCTTAATTAAAATATTAAGAATTATGCTGACACTTGCAGTGTTCTTTATAGACAAAGAAGACTCTATAATCAGATCTGACATTTCAACATCTGTTATCTATGCTGAAGCAGTGAAAAACTCAATCTAAGAAGAAATGTGAAAGAACATCATTCATACAGAGCTGACAGTCTTGACAGTAAATGAAATATAAAAAGAGACTGTATCATTAAGAAAAGTTAACATTATGATCAGTAAATGAATCTTTAAACTTAAGCTGAACACTAATGAATTCTTAAACAAGCTCAAGACAAGACTTGTAACAAGAGACTTTTCATAGACATATAATGTTGATTATAAAAATATCTTTACTCTTACTATTAAATTTAACACTCTGTAAGTCTTTCTGACTATTGTTGCACTTAAGAATCTAGAGTGTCATCAAGTGAATGTCAATAACATTTTTATGAAATTCTTTCTGAAAAAAACAATCTATATAACACTTTTTTCTGAAATCAATGTTGCATCTAATTATGTTCTGCACATACTGCACAGCCTTTATAGTCTTAAGCAAGTCACACAGAACTGACATAAACAATGTGTCATTAAACTACTTAAATTAAGTTTTCATCAAAGCAAAACTGATTTCTGTCTTCTTCTTCACAGTATTAAAAGAATTATGCTGCTTCTTTATGTAAATAATATTATTGTGACTTCAGCAAATCTGTTACACATTCTTTAATTTAAGCAAGCTCTTGCAGACATGTTTAAAGTCAAGAACTTAAAGAAGACACAGAAAATTCTTGACATTTAAGTCATACATAATTATAAAATGAGAACTCTGCATCTAAATCAGATTCACTACATAAATAAGATATTAAAGAATCTTCACATGCAATTTAATAAGCATAAAGTCATCAGCATTTCATTCAACAGATATAATGCTCTTTATCTTGTTGATTTAACTGACTAAAGAATAGATTAAAGACAGTATTAATAAACAATTAAAAGTTTAATGTATGTGACAATTCATACTTAATTAAACATCATCTTCACACTAAATTGACTAAGTCAATATCTCAGCAATTCTGCAAAGCATCATGAACACACACTTAAGAAACTATTGCAGTACATAAGATCAATTATTAATCTCAGCATTATATACAGTCTTAATGAGAGTCAAGTAATGCTTAAATACTCTGACTTTAACTATGCTTCAAATAAGCAGAATTGAAAATCAATTCTAAGATACATCTACATGCTTAAAAATGAATTAATGTTGTGAATAAGTCAAAAGTAGAAGTCTGTTGTCATCTTAATTACTGAGATTAAATACATAATCATGTCAATGTGCATGAAGACTGAGATCTGGCTTGAATAGATGTTAAGAGACATAAACATAAGTAAATATCTTAAAGTTAACTTATACTGCATAAACATTTAAGAGAATGAAGCTCATTAAACTTCTTTACTCATTCAGTTCAAAGAAGATAATCAAGCTGTCTTGATCTTAATTAAGAATATACATATATATGAGTAATTAAAGCACATCAATGTCTTCTATTACAACATTTATGATCTGCATAAGTGCAATCAGATTCAGATAAACTTTGTGTTTAGTTAAGAGATAATTATTAACAGACTTATTAAGTCTCTGTTTAGACAAATCTTTAAGCAGTTCATTGAACTTATAAGATTCACTGTTAATAATTAATTAAACTCTTAAATGATTTATTGAACTCTTAATGATGCATTTAGTTATCTGATGTTTGCTGTTAGTGAGAGTCAATAGATACAGTCTCATCAAATAAAAATGTTGAGAAGCAGTATTCTAGCTGCTTCTATGAAGTGAGATAGAATTAGCATCAGAAACTGAGTAAAAACTTTATTTACATTGATTGCAGTCAACATTCTTTCTATTTCTTCTGTAATTCTCTTAATCAAGACATGCTTATAGACAACACAGTTTAGGAATTTCACTAGACAGCATAGTATAGCATGAGTATTCATTTCTTTCAATAGTATATTATATAAATGACATTAAATCTTTATTGACAGCAATATTGAGATTGAGAATCTCAATAAGATTGTTGTTAAAATTCAGTAAACAGACTGATGTAAATACTGATATAAACACTGATTTTTGTGTTATAAAAGACTTCTTCTTTACAGAAGAAGTCTTTATAAGAATCTTTTATTTTGTCATAGTGATGACAATGATGATGATGTTGAGAAAGACAGTGAGATTAATTTTGTAAATGATGATTAGAAAAAAGAAAATTTAGACAGATTTTACTGTTTATTTTCTACAAATTCTTGCTATGTGCCTCTTGGAGCCAACATTCTAAGAATAGCTGTACTACATTGAGCCTAGTTCAGCCCAAACGTTTTTCCGCTTGCTTTACCGCATTCAACGCAAAATAATTATTACGGGGTACAGTATTTTCATCCAATCCAACCCGGCAAAGAAAGTGAAGAGCCGAGTGTTTTTGAGTTTTTGGGAAGCTGTTGTGTCTGCAGCTGCTCAACAACGGAATATCTGGTAATCAATCCTTACGTCCATTATACTCAATGGTACTACTGTACCGTCCTCATCCATTTCCACTTCTATTTCCACTTCCACTTCCACTTCCATCCGGCAACCAACTTGGGCATATTATTCAACTCAAGTCAATTCCCCACCTTCTCTGAGCATTGCCCCAGGGTCAGAGTTAAACTGTACCAAAGTTTGTGCATCCGTCAACTGTCAACTGTCATCTGTTATTTGGGATAGCGGGTGTTCTGGACTTTTCACCGAGTCTCAATCCACCATAATCACATTGCACCCTGTTCTCCGGAGACAGAGAAAGTCTTGATCTGGTTGATGTGGCTCTGCTCCTAAGCAGAAATCAGCAACACAGTTAACTCTCCGAGCCAACATCCGACTCACTCCCTTACAACGTCGGCAAGACATCTGTGAATCCGCCATCATGCGTCCCGAAGTCGAGCAAGAGCTCGCGCATACACTCCTTGTCGAGCTTCTCGCATATCAGTTCGCTTCCCCGGTACGATGGATCGAAACACAAGATGTCATACTGGCCGAAAAGACGACGGAGAGGATAGTGGAGATTGGGCCTGCCGATACTCTTGGTGTCATGGCGAAGCGGACCCTCGCATCGAAATACGAAGCCTACGATTCCGCACTCTCACTACAACGCCAGATTCTCTGTTACAACAAGGACGCGAAAGAAATATACTATGATGTTGAACCGGTGGAAGAGGAGCCGTTACCATCGGCGGGAGGTAAAGATGACGCAGCTGCCCCCTCGAGCTCAACGTCTGCTACAGCCGCAGCTCCAGTAGCAGCGACAGCCCCGCCACCAAGCGCGGGACCGGCAGCAGCTGTAGCGGATGCACCGGTCTCGGCGGTTGATATCGTGCGGGCTCTGATTGCGCAGAAGCTCAAGAAGTCGCTGGCAGATATACCACTCAGTAAAGCTATCAAAGACCTGGTCGGCGGTAAGACACCTCCCGGGTCGGTTCGATGACCAAGACTAACGTGAGGACTTATTTAGGAAAATCTACGTTACAGAATGAGATCCTCGGAGATTTAGGTAAAGAATTTGGATCGACACCGGAGAAGCCTGAAGATACCCCTCTAGATGAACTGGGGGCCTCAATGCAAGCAACCTTCAATGGTCAGCTTGGGAAGCAATCATCTTCGCTTGTTGCGAGATTAGTCTCGTCAAAGATGCCGGGCGGGTTTAACATTACGGCTGTTCGGAAATATCTAGAAACCCGCTGGGGCCTTGGGCCTGGGCGCCAAGACGGTGTTCTGCTTCTCGCCTTGACCATGGAGCCTGCAGCGCGACTCGGATCAGAAGGAGACGCGAAAACGTACCTCGACGATGTTTGCAACAAATACGCCGCGAGCGCTGGCATTAGCTTATCCACACCTGCAGCCGGTGGTGACCAGGGAGGGGCAGGTGGAGGCATGATGATGGACCCTGCAGCCATCGATGCACTCACCAAAGACCAGAGAGCACTCTTCAAGCAGCAGTTGGAGCTATTTGCACGGTACTTAAAGATGGACCTCCGAGCCGGCGACAAGGCTTTTGCTGGCTCGCAAGAGACGCAAAAGGCGCTGCAAGCCCAGCTTGACCTCTGGAACACTGAGCATGGAGAATTCTATGCTGCGGGGATCGAACCGGCTTTCACGCACTTGAAGGCGAGAGTCTACGATTCGTCGTGGAACTGGGCCAGACAAGATGCGCTCAGCATGTACTACGACATCATCTTCGGCCGGCTGAAGGCCGTCGATCGAGAGATTGTCAGCCAGTGCATCCGCATCATGAACCGGTCGAACCCTACCCTTCTGGACTTCATGCAATATCATATTGACCACTGCCCCACCGAGCGTGGAGAGACATACAAGCTGGCGAAGGAACTTGGAGAGCAGCTCATCGAGAATTGTAAAGACGTCATTGGCGAAGCTCCTGTCTACAAAGACGTGGCCATTCCGACCGGCCCCAAAACCACAGTGGACGCGCAAGGCAATTTGGATTATGCGGAAGTCCCCCGAGTCAGTGCACGTAAACTCGAACACTATGTACGAGAAATGGCAGAAGGGGGCAAGATATCCGAGTACGACAATCGAACCAAGGTGCAGAACGATCTGAGCCGAATCTATAAGCTTATCAAACAGCAACACAAGCTTTCCAAATCTTCACAACTTCAAATCAAAACTTTGTACGCGAATGTGATCCGCTCTCTTGCGATGAACGAAGGCCAGATCATACCTCTCGAGAACGGCAAGGCTATCAACGGCCATGCCAAGAAGGGAGGGAAGAACAGTCTAAAACAGACGAACGGTCATGCGAAACACGGCAAGGTGGAGACCGTCCCATTTCTGCATCTCAAACGGAAAGACGAACATGGCTGGGAATATAGCAAGAAGCTTACTGGAGTCTACCTGGAGGGGCTCGAGCAGGCCGCCAAGTCTGGAGTGACTTTCCAGGGGAAGAATACGCTCATGACGGGCGCCGGTGCCGGTTCTATAGGTGCAGAGGTGTTACAAGGTCTCATAAGCGGCGGCGCCAAGGTTGTTGTGACCACCAGCAGATTCTCGCGGGAAGTCACGGAATACTATCAGGCTATGTATGCTCGGTACGGTGCCAGCGGCTCTCAGCTCGTCGTGGTGCCGTTCAATCAAGGGAGCAAGCAAGATGTCGAGGCTCTTATCGACTACATCTATGACACCAAAAAGGGACTCGGCTGGGATCTCGACTTTGTTATTCCTTTCGCCGCTATCCCTGAGAATGGCCGAGAAATCGATAGCATTGATTCAAAGTCAGAACTTGCTCATCGCATCATGCTTACCAACCTCCTAAGACTGCTTGGTTACGTCAAGGCGCAGAAGCAAGAGCGTGGCTTCGAGACACGACCGGCGCAGGTTATCCTTCCGCTTTCACCTAACCACGGCACCTTTGGCAACGACGGTCTCTATTCCGAGTCCAAACTTGCCCTGGAAACTCTATTTAACCGCTGGCACTCTGAAAGTTGGGGTAACTTCCTCACGATCTGCGGTGCAGTCATCGGCTGGACCCGTGGAACTGGTCTCATGAGTGGAAACAACATCGTCGCCGAGGGCGTTGAGCGTAACGGAGTACGAACCTTCTCTCAACAAGAGATGGCGTTCAACATCCTCGGGTTGATGGCACCTACGATCGTGGATCTGTGCCAGGCTGAGCCGGTGTTTGCTGATCTTAACGGCGGCCTGCAGTTCATTCCCAACCTGAAGGAATTCATGACTGACCTACGGAAGGACATTATGGAAACTAGCGAAGTCCGCAAAGCTGTCACGAAGGAAACAGCCATAGAGAACAAAGTCATCAATGGTGAGGACAGCGAGGCTCTCTACAAGAAGGTCACCATTGAGCCCCGAGCCAATCTGAAGTTCGAATTCCCTCAGCTGCCCGACTGGAAGGCAGAAGTCGAACCCCTGAACAAGAACCTCATGGGAATGGTTGACCTTGAGAAGGTTGTTGTCGTAACGGGTTTCGCCGAGGTTGGGCCATGGGGAAATTCGAGAACCCGATGGGAGATGGAGGCTTATGGTAGGTTCTCGCTTGAGGGTTGTGTGGAAATGGCCTGGATCATGGGCCTCATCAAGAATCACAATGGTCTACTCAAAGGCAAATCTTACTCTGGCTGGGTCGATGCTAAGTCCGGTGAACCGGTTGCGGATAAGGAGGTCAAGGCCAAGTACGAGAAGTATATTCTCGAGCACTCCGGTATCCGCTTGATCGAGCCCGAGCTCTTTGACGGTTATGACCCTAACAAGAAGCAATTGTTACAAGAGCTTGTTATTGAGGAGGACCTTGACCCATTCGAGGCCTCGAAGGAGACCGCGGAAGAGTTCCGACGCGAACATGGCGACAAGGTTGAAATCTTTGAGATCCCAGACTCTGGCGAGTATACTGTGCGTGTGAGGAAGGGTGCAACACTTCTCATCCCCAAGGCGTTGAAGTTCGATCGCCTGGTAGCCGGCCAGATCCCGACCGGCTGGGATGCGAAAAAGTATGGTATTCCGGATGATATAATCCAACAGGTCGACCCGGTCACCCTCTACGTCTTAGTTTGCACTGTCGAGTCTCTACTGACGTCGGGCATCACTGATCCATACGAGTTTTACAAGTACGTTCATATCTCTGAAGTCGGCAACTGTATTGGATCCGGTATTGGTGGTACTCATGCCCTGCGTGGTATGTACAAGGATCGATACTTGGACAGGCCGCTTCGAAAGGACATTCTTCAAGAATCGTTTATCAACACCATGAGCGCTTGGGTTAACATGCTACTCATTTCATCCACCGGTCCGATCAAGACCCCGGTCGGTGCCTGTGCTACGGCTGTTGAGTCTATCGACATTGGCTACGAGACTATTGTTGAGGGCAAAGCTAGGGTCTGCTTTGTGGGTGGCTTCGATGACTTCCAGGAGGAAGGATCTTACGAATTCGCCAACATGAAGGCCACTAGCAATACGGTAGACGAGTTTGCTCACGGAAGGACGCCTAGGGAAATGTCTCGTCCGACTACCACAACACGGAACGGCTTCATGGAGTCCCAGGGCTGTGGTGTTCAAGTTATCATGAATGCCAAGCTTGCTCTGGACATGGGTGTGCCAATTTACGGTGTTCTGGGCTTCACTGCGACTGCAACAGATAAGGTCGGCCGGTCGGTGCCTGCTCCTGGACAGGGCGTCCTGACCACTGCTCGCGAGCAGCCATCCAAATTCCCGTCTCCGCTCCTAGACATCAAATACAGGAAACGACAGCTTGATCTCAGGAGGAAGCAAATCAAGCAGTGGCAAGAAGCTGAGCTAATGTACCTTCAAGAAGAGCTTGCTGCTATGAAGGCGCAAGGTGGTACCTTCAACGAGTCCGAGTACATGCAAGAGCGAGCAGAGCATATAGGGCGGGAAGCAAGACGCCAGGAGAAGGATGCGATGAATAGCCTGGGCAACAACTTCTGGAAACAAGACCCGCAGATTGCCCCTCTGCGTGGTGCACTGGCTACTTGGGGTCTTACGATTGACGATCTTGGTGTCGCCTCCTTCCACGGTACTTCGACTGTTGCCAACGACAAGAACGAGTCGGACGTTATCTGCCAACAGATGAAGCATCTAGGCCGGAAAAAGGGCAACGCTCTTCTTGGCATATTCCAGAAATACCTCACCGGTCATCCCAAAGGTGCCGCTGGCGCCTGGATGTTCAACGGGTGCTTGCAAGTGCTCAACAGCGGTCTCGTCCCCGGCAACCGTAACGCCGACAACGTCGATAAGCTCATGGAGAAATTCGACTACATCGTTTATCCCAGCCACAGCATACAGACCGACGGCATCAAAGCCTTCTCCGTCACATCGTTCGGTTTCGGCCAGAAAGGCGCACAGGCCATCGGTATCCATCCCAAGTACCTCTACGCCACCCTCGAGCACGCGCAGTACCAAACGTACAAGCAAAAAGTCGAAGCCCGACAGAAGCGCGCGTACCGATACTTCCACAACGGCCTCATCAACAACTCCCTCTTCGTCGCCAAAACCCACTCCCCCTACGCCGACGACCAACAGAGCCAAGTCTTCCTCAACCCGCAAGCTCGCGTTTCCGTGGACAAGAAAACCTCCGCCCTCACCTACCCCACCACCGCTCCGAAACACACTACCGCCGACAAGTCGAAAACCGACGCGACGCGCCAGATGGTCGAATCGCTCGCCAAAGCCACCGCGACGGAGAACTCCAAGGTCGGCGTCGATGTCGAGGCCATCACCGCCATCAACATCGACAACCAGACGTTTGTGGACCGCAACTTCACCGACAGGGAACAGGAGTATTGTCGAAAAGCGCCCTCGGCGCAGGCCAGTTTCGCCGGCAGATGGTCCGCCAAGGAGGCTGTCTTCAAGGCTCTGGGCGTCGCTGGGAAGGGCGCCGGGTCGCCGTTGAAGGATATTGAAATCACCAATGACGAAAAGGGCGCGCCTGTCGTTACTGTAAGCAGATTCCCACACTCTTCGTATTGTTGCGTGAGCGATGGTGCTAACACCACGTGCAGCTACATGGCGACGCAGCCGCCGCGGCCGAGAAGGCGGGCGTCAAGTCGGTCGATGTGAGCATCAGCCACAGCGACGAGCAGGCCATTGCCATTGCCGTCTCTAAGTTCTAGTGGCTCGGCTGGCTCTTTGTATTGTATGTTGTTCTTGATCGAGTGGAGACGGTGGTTGTTTTCGGTGATGGTTTTTCTCGGCTGTCTGTTTCTCATCTGTATGCTTTGACCTCTGTAAATGGTGCTTCTCGGTCTGACGTGCCAAAAGTGGCAAAGTGCGGCGGTGGGTTTCACTTTGACTTTGATTTTTACTGCTGTGTTGATAAATCGAGAGTATTGATTGTTCGTTCGCGGAACCAGCACCCGTTGCTGGGACTGGGACTGTTGTAAATAGGTACGAATTACAGATATGTATTCCTTTTCGATACTTCTTAATTCGCTGGGCTATTGCTCTATGAGAATACATCTGTAAAGCTGCATATCAATCATACCAGCAACCGCATGTTTCCATCCCAGACGTGCAGTCTACATCTATCGTCCAACGCCTCAGTCGGCACGGCCAGTCTAGCCGACGCACCTCCCCACCCCAACACCTCTCTCCCTCCCTCTTCTCAGCTACCACGCCATGTATCTCAACCCGCCTCCCCGCAAACATGTCCCAACCGCCTCTACCGCCGCACACCATCTTCCCTCCCTCCCACTCCCCCTCACCAGTCCACCCTCACTCACTCACTTCGGCTTCGGCCTCAACTTCTTATCATCCCCATACACCGAATTCGCCTTGACGAGCGCAATAAACCCCGCATTATCTCGAATCCTCCCCTTAAACCTCGCAATAAGCGCCGAAATATCCGTCCCGTCGCTGGGGATCGAGGCAATGATTTCCGTCGCCGTGGGGGGAGGGACTAATTCGATACGTCAGTAAGCGTAGTCGCCACACCATAGCCAACCGCCATCGGGAGCGTGTCTGTAAGAAACTCGTGGAGCGATAGGTGGGGAAGGGAAGGGGGAGAGGGGAAGAGACTTACGTTTCGCAGGCGGCGGAACACCAGGGCTCCCAGCTCGACTGCGACTCGCTGCCTGTGGGCCAGCTCTAGCAGCGGGCGGGACGGGGCTTCCGGCTCGCGAACCCTGCGGCGTGCCGGTCGCGGAGGGCCCGCTGAGGCGCAGCTTGGGCTTCTTCTTGCGGTGGGAGCCGTCGCTCATTTCGGCGGCGGAGCCGGGGGCGGTGGTAGCTTCGCCGTCGCTGGTGGCGTGGGGGCGGGGGCGTTTGTGCTCGTTCTTCTTGGAGGGGAGCTTGGATGTGGTGGTTGTGCTGATAGTGGTGGGGGCGTCGGTGTGTTTGGAGGGCTCGTGGGGGAGTTTGACGATGGAGGGTTTGCGGTTGGTGGTGGTGGCGGGTTTGGGCCGGGAAGAGGAGGACTGTTCCGGTGCGGAGGAGGGTGGTGGTGGTGCGGGGGAGCGGGGGCGGGAGGCCGGTGGGACAGGGGTGGATGTGCCGGTTGGTTGGGAGGAGGAGGGGGGGCCGTGTTTCTTTTTGTGCTTCTTGCGCGCGGACTCGGTGCCGCTTGCTTCGGAGAGATTGGGCGAGCCGGGGCGTTTGAGGGAGTTGGTGGTTGATTTCTTGAGCGGGTCGCTGTGCTTGGGTCGGCCGGATGGCGTGTTGGTGCCTTTGGTTGAGGCACCGGATGGGAGGTCGCCGGTTTCTTTGCGTTGGGGTCGATCCTTTTCTGCGGCACCTTTCTTTTCTTCCTCTTTTTTCCGCTCCTCTACTTTCAAACGCTCAGTTTCCGTGTCGTCGGACTCGCTCTGGGTTCGGTGTTAGTACTCTGTGAGCGCGGATTATGTGGTATACTTACTGTTTCAGAATAAGGGTTGTCTGCAGAGTCTGTATCATATATGTAGTTCTTTTCCCTTTTCATCAATGCTTTCTTGACTTGTTTGCCTAGAAGCTTCTCCGCTTCTTTCTCCTTCTTCTCCCTGAGTTCAGCCTTCTCGTACTCTTTCTCTTCCTTCAAGTCGAAAACGTTAGCTTGAAGTTGGTCACGCTTTATCCGGTCTTCAGCTTGTTTAGTATCATCATCTTCACCCTCAAACAACTGGTTCTCTTCGTCGTCCGCGAATCGGTCCTCCTCGAAGTCCAGGTCGTCAGCATCCGCTTGTTCGTTCTTCGCCGCCGGGGCTGCAACACCTCCAGCCGACGGACTCTCCCACTTTCCTAAGTACAGTTTGCTGGTAGCCTTCCTCTGCTTTTGCTCCGCGTCTCGTTCCTCCTGAGCTTTTCTTGACTCCATGAACCACCGCGGCTCCTTTACTTTCTTTCCCATCCTCAACTCGGCTTCCTCAGTAGTCAAAGGCTTGAAATGATTCTTGGATGTAAACTTGTACCATTTCTCCAGTGGTATCATTCGGTATTTACCGTCCTGACCCAAGACCATCATGGCGTACGTGTCAGAGAGAGCTGCTTCATAAGAGCCGACCCAAGTATTCTTATTGTCAAAGTCCTCCAAGTGCCACGGTAGGGCCTCTTCGTAACGGAGGTTCGACGCGGCCTTTTGCTCCTCCGTCTGGTCATTCCGGTAAACTTGCTGCGTCTTTTGTTTGAAAGCATTGGCCTTTCTCTGACCACCAGTGTTTGCCGACGGAGCAATCTGCGCAAGATCGGCTTCCCGTCGAGCATCCCTCTCTGCCCGGAGTATTTCCTGCCGCTCACGTTCTTTGTCGTCCATCAGCCCATCCTTTGCGTCCACTGGGCCCAACTCACTACTCTCGTCCTTCGCTCCACCGGCACCGGCTGGCGGTGCTCGAGGATCTCGTCGATGCAGTCGCACAGGTCGTGTGAACACTTTCTCATCACTGGGATCTACAGATTTCTTCGAAGAGAACCTCGCAACGTGATATCGAAGGCCTTCCATCAGAGCTCTCTTTGTAGTGACCAGAGGGTAATCCTTATATGGACTAGTGGGTACCTGAGTGAACCCGCTTGTAGCTGTTTCAGCGGTACGGCCGCTGTTTGAGACTGGATTGGAGCTGCCTGTTGTTGGCCTGTTGACGCCCGGTGGGAGTTTCATCATTCTACCGGGAGGCTTGCCATGCGCTGGATTTGTGGGTTCGAGATTATGCAGATTCGAGATCCCGTTCGCTTGACCCGGTTGTGGAGGTCGCCTCTTAGGTTTCGGTCGTACCAAAGGATCCGCGACCTTTGGCCGTCGAATGAGTGGAGGCGGTCCGCCATTGGGTGTTCTACCCATTTGAGGTCCAGAAGGAGCGGCGCTCATATTGTAGAAGAGAGTGGGTAATCCACTTGGATGTGTCGAATGTGCTGCGAAGTGAACCACCGTGGGATAGTGAGGGAATGGTAAGGGAGTGTCATGCGCTTCCAGCGGGTTCCTGTACTGGATTGGTAGCTACAACTCGAGTCCTTCTCTTTCAAGAGTAAGCTGTTCCACCTCAATTCTCGTACCTGTTGTGGAGTCTCTTAGTGTTGTCGTGTTTGTTGTGTGAGAGGTGAGTGAGTACCTAAGACCGATTGTTCCTTCCGTGGAGGTTGACAATGAATGAACACCGGTGCTTCCCAACCAATCATAGACAGACAAGCTTGCGGCTCAGCGCCCAATAGCATCTCGATCTTGGTCTCGCACTAGGTCCAAAGTAGATTAGGTACAAGCAGCTACGAAGTACCTACATACGAAGCTGCGTCACATCTAGCGAAGCTTCAACAACACCGAACCGGGAGCAAGATATTGTGTTTGATCGAGTGCAATATTGTGTCAGAGAAGCTCACGCCTTAATCAGAGACCGTAGATTGGACTGCAGCTTTTATAATAGGATGTCATGCAAGGGAAGCGGCTCTCCTTGTTCAAATGAACCGTATAGAGATCAGTTCATACAATCACAACCGAGCAGATTCACTGGCTTCTACATATTGGTAGACTCATTTCTGAAGCCTACTCTCAAATTGTCAGACCTACGAATGTGAACTTAAGATCTTCATCCGAGTATACTCGGTTCACCTTGCAATTTGAGATCTCGACCTTGATACATTTACTGACGTTCTTCTTCAAATATCTGAGCAACGATCTGCGCCTGCAGCTTCCTATCTTTTACTTTTAAACCTCAAGGCTTGAGATCCGATAAAGGAAGTGCGACTGAGCGGGTCGAGCCGCTCCTACTTTGCGGTATAAAAGCCACCGAAAATCCTACTTCAAGGTACGTCTCATTGCGCGCTTTGATTGTTTCATTGATTATACTACACTCGTTTTCTGGGACATCCGTCCAGCCTATATCCCCGACCTCGGGGAGTTATGTACACCTTCCCACCAAACAAGCCTGATAAAGGCATCAACACTCGCCCAACTCCAGAACTCGAGCGTTGGGTGATAGACTCGGCGTCGACAACATTGTTTGGCGGCATATTCGCGAAGAGTCCGTATCCGGAAACACATCAAGCTAACGTTTCTCACTCGTGCAAGCCGCCTGAGACCAGCGCCAATACAATCCCACCAGGCTTCGAACAGAACGTGGCGGCTGAAGGCTGGCCCGAAGTGGGCGAGAGTATATTCTCCACACCAAAACCAGGCCTTTCCGAAACCGAACTTCGTGATCTTCTTCAAGTGCTTCATGCCCGTGGGGGCGAGTTGTTGGAGTCTGTCAAGCATTCCCTGCTCGCTGAAAACCAGTCCACGCCTTCTCCTGCCAAAGTGCCTTCGGACAGAACCGATCCGCCATCACCCACCGAGTGGAGGGAGTGTCGAGGTGGAGAAAAGCCAACAACTTTTGCCTGTGACGATCCCAGTTTTGACGAAGTCAGGAGGTTGCATGAGATGACCTCTGATCTCGATAGCCGCGTCCGTAGCCTCCTGTTGGAGAGCCCTGTACAGCCACCGCAACCAGATCCTGTGGGGCCGGATCTGTACGCCTCGAATCAACAGCATGGCCAGCATTTACTCAATACACAGCTTAAAGCCACAGGACATCAACAAGAACGTGGCAGGACTCTGGAGATCGAAAAGAATCCGCAGACCTCGTCTCTTCCCGACAGCAAGGTAGAGACGAGTGTGAGGAAGCCGCAGCGTAGTAGGAAAAATCAGGCTCAAAGGAGACAGATTGACGCTCAACCTGAGATTCCCTATGGTCCCATTTCGTCCATGAGCCGTAATAATAATACTTATCATTATCAACATCGTGGACCTCAGTTCACCTTTCCACCTACTGGCCCACAAAAGTATGGAGCGCAGTATCCCACCAATCACAGAGAGACGGCGGGACTCGGCTTTCAGAATTATGAGGCGTCGCAGGGGCACTTGTCTCAAGGTCAATTTTATCGTGGACCTCTCCCTATCCAACATGCCAATGGGTTTCAGGCTAGACCAACACCGAGGAATCAGAGACTTTATGAGCCGGGACTGACTACTACGAATTCGTACCTGCAACAGCGGCAACAAAATCAGGTCTTTTCCCCACCCGTGTGGGCAAGTATCAATGCTCAAATAGAGTGGTTGAACAAACTTGCTCAAGACGAGATTACCAGAGCTGAGATTACCAGAACGGAACTAGTGGAGAAGGACAATCTCAGGCTCGTCTTAGAAGTCGTTTGCCGGGAAGTCGTCTCCGAGCTTGAGCGTTCGAAAGATGGCTCCTTCGATCCCAGCAGCGTTGCCTTGAAGAGTTTTGGTAGTGTAAGCTCTGGATTCGCTACCCATTCCTCCGACATGGATCTTGTCCTACTCTCTCCGAATTCCCATCCAGACCCCGCTTCAGCGGATTCGGAAATCCCGCGGATGTTAGAAAAGAGGTTTTTGGAACTCGGTCATGGTGCCCAGCTGCTCACAAGAACTAGAGTTCCAATCATCAAATTCTGTGAGAAACCCACGCCAGAGCTGCTGGAAGTCCTGAGACTGGAGAGAACAAAGTGGGAAGAGTATCAGTTGAGACAGGCGGACAGGGAGCACATACATCAGCCTAGTGAGCCTCAACAAAGCAATCACTTAAGCTCACCTCCTGCCAGCGTTGAGCATTCGAGTCAACAAGGCAACCCTGGTCCCGGCAACTCTTCTTCGAAGTCAGAAGATCGCGCTGAACAAAACCAGGACTACTCGCCGGAAGCGTTAGCTGAGATGTACGAGATGGCAATCCGTGATGGGTGGTACAACGACCTAGAACGAGGAGTTATCCGACAATTCATGGACCTGGTGAAGCAGCACCATGCTGACCATGCTAACCCTGAAATCATCAAGGCTCGGCTTGCCTTGGACAATTTGCCGGACAATCTCAGAAGATATCGACGTAAACAGGGGTTTTGTTCCGCAAGACTCGAGTTTCCTAAGACCGGAGTTGGTATCCACTGCGATATTAACTTCTCCAACCTTCTTGCGCTTCACAACACTCGTCTCCTTCGCTGCTATTGCCTTTGTGACCCGAGGGTTCGCGATATGGCCCTCTTCGTCAAAGCTTGGGCCAAGCGTCGCAAGATCAACAGCGCTTATCACGGCACACTCTCCTCCTACGGTTATGTGCTGATGGTCTTGCATTTTCTGGTCAACGTTGCCACTCCGCCTGTTGTGCCTAATCTACAGCTGGCTTGGAAGCCACCGACGAGTGGATCTTACGGCGCTTTACTTGAAGAGACCTCGGTTGATGGGTACGATGTCCGCTTCTGGCGCAACGAATCCGAGATCACGCAGCGTGCTACGAATGGCCGCCTTACAGACAACAAAGAAAGCGTTGGCTCACTTCTACGCGGATTCTTCGGGTATTTTGCACATCAAGGGACTCACATCATCTGGGGCGGCTTCGCGTGGGGCTATGATGTACTCAGTCTGCGGACGCGCGGTGGGATTGTATCCAAACAATCCAAAGGTTGGGTAGCTGCGAAGACGGAGACATTGGAGCCGGCAGCGCCAGGTCAAGAGGCCAAGGAAGTCCGGCAGAGATACCTCTTTGCTATCGAGGATCCGTTCGAACACGAACATAACATCGCACGAACGGTTGTGCACCACGGCATTGTCGCAATACGCGATGAATTCAGGAGGGCCTATACGATCATCCAGCGTGTAGGACAAGGCGGCGTTGTGGATGATCTGTTCGCAGAGGCTCCAGACAGGAAAGACTTCCAGCGAAAGAGGGACTCGCCCAAAAAGACAGGGGCTGATGCGGAGATCCAACAGATTGTCCAGAGGGCTGCTAGCGCGAACAGCACAGATGTCCAAGTTGGATAGACGTTACGTGTATACCTTAACCATGGCTCGCGAGTAGCTTCCGGAGCAGTGCTTTTTAGTATAATTCTTACCCTAAGCTATGGGACTATACCTAGGCTTCAGAACCTAACGTGCGTTAAGGAATGGAATGAGAACTGCAATGAATCCAATACGAAACATAAGGTACCTCTTTGGCTTGCTACTTGCACCGATTGTAAAGGACTAGCCGCCCGTATACTGGAGCTCGCTGAGTAGCATTATTACTCACGGTATTGTAGACGTCGAAAAGTCAATCCTCACGTGGCGGAACATGCCTTCGATAACCATCGGAGCATTTGGAATTTTATACCTCTCCCAGCACGCACCAGTATGCCATCAGAACTAGAAGAGGTTTGACTACAGCCCTACAACAATCTAAAAGCGAGCTGTGCGTCTAATCCGATACGTATACAGTTAGTGGAATTCCTCCATCATGGCAACACGCAAATTCGGCAGATCGGTGAGCCAGCCTTCGACCTCGCCGGCAGCTACGGGGTGACGTCTAATGGCCATGGCGATCTGCAGCCGCCGACAACCTGGTCGGATACTCCACTGCTCAGCCGTCCATCTTCAAGACTGGACAATTGAGACCCGTCAAAGATCTGAAGCTTCTGGTCAAGGACTATCCAGTGCGTACGCCCCCCGAGTAATATGTGCATCTACGTTGACGTTGTTCTCCTCAGCCGATAGCGAAGAATGCTCTGACCATACTTATCAACATCTCGGATGACCGCGAGGTCCTGTCGAGCCTCGCCAGTGATGACGCCTTCCTCGAGTCTCTCCTCGTCCGTATAACCGTATGTCAGTCCATCTGATCTCCTTGATACCTTGCTCTCTCAGGCCGTGGGGGCTCGTCCGGCTTGAACGTCACGCTGACCCTATCCGCATGCAGAACCCCAAAGAGGCCAATGCAAACGAAATAGCGATGCTCCTCGCGAACATGGCGAAGTCGGATGGTATGAAGCGAATCCTAGAACTGAAGCGAGACGTGCCCAAGGCGCTATCAACGTCGCCCATGGCTATGGACCAACTGATGGACTGCTTCGTCAAAGGCCCCGAAGGCCGTTACAAATCTCACGCCGACTTCGACTACCTCGCCTACTTCTTCGCGGACATGGCCAAGGTAGGCACACGCTTCTCACCCACCACACCCCCCCTGACCCCCCTAAATCCGCCGCCCCAGCTCACCCCGCACCCAGTACCCCTCGGGGCGCGCCTACTTCACCACCACCCAACCCTACGACTCCCTCATCCCCCTCACCAAACTCATCGTCTTCACCGAACACGTCTCCGCCACCCGCCGCAAAGGCGTCGCCTCCACCATCAAAAACGTCGCCTTCGACATCCCCTCCCACCCCGTCCTCCTCGCCTCCTCCCCCTCCTCCTCCTCCTCCTCCTCCCAGGACTCCGCCGTAAACCTCCTCCCCTACATCCTCCTACCCATCACCGGCGCCGAGGAGTACTCCGAGGACGATACCGCGGCGATGCTGCCGGATCTGCAGCTCCTGCCGCCGGACAAGGCGCGCGACCGCGACGCGCAGAATGTGCGCACGCATCTCGAGACGCTGTTGTTGTTGACGACGACGAGGGAGGGCAGGGAGGTGTTGAGGGGGGCTGGGGTTTATCCGGTTGTGAGGGAGACGCATGCGGCGGTGGAGGATGAGGGGGTTAGGGAGGTGGCGGATCGGTTGGTGCAGGTGCTTATGCGGGATGAGGAGGGGTCTGACGGGAAGAGGGAGGGTGGGGCGAGGGAGGGGGATGGAGAGGATCAGGTTGTGGAGGTCTTTTGAGGGGGGGGCTGGGTGATAGATGTACTGGTACAGGGTAGGGCGGCTTTTATGGGGCTTTGTGGCCCACTCGCTGTGAAGCTCGCCCGTGATCGATGTCCCTCGCACCGGCAGGCCCGAGTGTCGACTGCTTCGATGTCAGAGCGTCATGGGGATCCTTTGGAGAATCGCAATTTGCAGGGTTGATCCCCATGCTTCGTGTACTTTTGGATGTGTACAGTTATCGTGGCTTATTCCAGAGGTATCTTTATCGACCAGAGAAGATATAGCAGAACTCTTACAGACATTTATGATGCTCTTTCGAGAGCTCCTTGAACTGTTTGTCTTACGGTTGTCATACCATTAATCACCGATTCCGATGACTTTGACGTAGTGTAACTTTACTGTGGAATTAAGGGCATTAAGGGAGGCGCGTATTCGTGTGAGGTCAGGGGCTCTCGTACGGAGAAAAGAATTACCAATGGATCTCAGGAATTGATGAAAAGATGTTAAGCTCGGGGTTGATCCTAGTATACAACATCTATTAGCCATCCATGAACCCTCGCCCCTAACCAGGAGAGACCGTTTCTTCCTCGAATCGTCGCAATGCATAACTCGTATCGTCCTGTCCACCCAAACTCCCCGTACAGCAAATGCTAAGTTAACTGTTATGATCCACCTTCTTCTCTCCCCCGCCCTCCCCCACCAGCATTATCTCATCCCA
>JAABUJ010002068.1_pt1 | contig 26288 bp, 26 predicted proteins | sample 5559131 | NCBI WGS metagenome assembly JAABUJ01 (sample SAMN10711875, study PRJNA513366) | rock metagenome | isolation source: Antarctica rocks | place: Antarctica: Victoria Land, Mt New Zealand nord | collected 2016-01-07
GGATCGCCACTTCCTGGGCTTCTGTCTGCGGGTTGATCCGCAGACAGGGTCCGTGGAGGTGCTCCTGTCAGAGCGCACCAAGCGCAACGCGATGGAGCGCGTCCGGCAGCTCACGCCGCGAAACTGGCTCTCTCGGCATCGATGTAGGTGAATCGCCATCACGGGTGTAGTTCGTGTGGTGGTTGGACGGTGATCGGCCCGCAGGTGAGCATCACGAGCGCGAGGGCGGCGTTGGCACTGTGGAATCCGTAGGCGCGGCGCGTGATCAGCCTGACCTTGTTGTTGAGCGCTTCGGTGCGGCCTTGGTTGATCCCGAGGCGCACAGCGGCGAGGATCCCGTCGCGGTGTTTGCGGATCGTTTGGCTGAGCCGGACGAAGGGTTCCAGTCGGCTGCGGGCGGCTTTGCTGATGAACCGGTCGATCAGCACGGTGATGTCCTTGACGGTGAGGCCGGGCGCGAAGATCGCTCGGAGTGCCTCCTTGAGGGTGTACGCGCGCCAGACCTCGCCGCCGGCGGCCTTCAGTCGCCGGAGTGTCCGCGCCTGGTTCTCGTTGAGGTTCTTGGGTGCCTTGAGCAGCGACCAGCGCGCGTCCTTGAACCGCCGCGCGGCGTCGCGGTCACCGAGCTGGCGGAGCTCGTTCCAGTAGCCGCGGCGGACCTCGTCGAGCGCCCGGTTGGCCAGGGCGACCACGTGATACGGGTCGATCGCGATGATCGCGTTCGGGGCGTGCTCGCGCGCGCTCTTGGCGTAGCCGGGTCCCATGTCGAGCGAGATCACCTCGACCGCGTGCGAGCGGGACTTCCCGAGCTCGGTGAAGAACCGGTCCGCGGCCGCCTCACTGTTGCCTTCGGTGCCCCACACGATCTGCCCGCGGATGTGGTCGGCGACGAGCGTGAGATATCTATGCTGGCGTCGCCAGCTGACCTCGTCCACGCCAATCTCAAACAGGTTGTGCAGCCGGTCGGGATCGAGCTCATCGGCGCAGACGCGGCTGATGATCCGCCCGACGGTGTCCCAGTCGATCCGGACCATCCGCTTGATCGTGCTCTTGTCCGCCCGCGTTGCCAGCCACGCGACGAGCTGCTCGAAATCGCGGGTGAAGCCGCTGGCGTGCCGCGCGAACGGAACGCCCTCGACCCGGACCCCGTGCTCAGGACAATCCAGCCGGCGCAGTTGGGCGCGGAGTTCGAGGCGCCAGACCCCGAGATCGAGATGACGCCAAGTCGACTCGACCTGCTGCAGATTGTGCCGGTGGCGGGTCGAGAACTCGCACAGCGGACAGCGCAGCCGCCGACGCCGCAGCGCCATCCACACAACCACCCGGTCGGCGTTGAACTGCACCCGCCGCACCCAGATCCCCATCCAGGCGCAGCAGACGCGAGAATCCCGAGTTGACGCGCACGTCGTCCTCCTTGCAAGCCGCTTGACCTTTAGACAGCCAGCAGCTTGCCGCGTGAGGACGGCGGCGCGTCACCTTCTCGGCCCGCGTCGCGAGCCGCTTTCCGTCCGTGCCCAGGTTCGCCGGCATCCATGCCGGCGAGCGACCCCTCGCGCAGGCACCCCGCTCCGCCACAAGCACAAACCCAAACTCGGCGGCGAGTTCCGAACCGCCCCTCAGCCCACGAATGCCCGCTCAGACGGTGGTTCCCAGCGTCCGGCCACCTACATCCATGCCTGGAGCCCCGCGAAACTGGGGAAACAGCTTGGGTAGCTGCATCCTCAGGGTCAACGCGTGGCTGCGCGGCTGGCACGGGTTCTTCGGGATCGCCTCCGCTGAGGAAATGCAGATCATGCGCAAGCTCGACGCCCACATCCGGCGGCGACTGCGCGCGATCCTGCTGCGCCACTGGAAACGCAAACGAACGATCGCACGCAGACTCGTCAAGCTGGGCGTCCCCCGGCGGTCGGCGTGGCGGCAGGTCTATCAGGGCCGCAGGTCCTGGTGGGCACTCAGCCACATCCCGGCCGTCGACCACGGGCTGAACCGAGCGTTCTTTCGAGAACGCGGACTCGTGGCCGTGGTCGAGATGCACCACCGGGCACACCAGCACATCATCGCCCCCGAATCGCCACAGCTGGCGCTATGGGGATAACTTCGAGGTCGCAAACCGGCCGGCGGCGGGGGTCATAACCCGCCGTCCCGAGAAGCCGTATACGACCAGCGTACGTACGGTTCTGTGGGAGCCGGGGCGGGCAACCGCCCCGGCTACCCGAGGGCTGCCGGGCGTGGCGTCCGAGACCCCTTGAGGGTGTGGGCGGCGGCGGGATGACTCACCAACCGGCTGGCCGGTCAGTGCCCTCTCAAGGATCTGTCTCGGATGCCGCCGTGACTTCATAGAAGCCTGGACATCACTCAACACAGCTCTGTCCGACGGCCTCCACATCACCAACGATGGGGAGAAGACGATGATCGCAGTCGGGGTCGACACCCACAAGGAGCGCCACTACGCGGTCGCGCTCGACCAGGTCGGGCAGCTGCTCGCAGAGCTCTCGATCGCCGCGACCGCGGCTGGCTATGCCAAGCTGCAGCACTGGGCTGAGCACCTCGTCGAGGCGGGCGGGCTCGTATTCGGGCTCGAAGGCGCCGGCAGCTGGGGCGCGGGTCTGTGCCAGCACCTACAGCACGCCGGCTACCCAGTGCTCGAGGTCGAGCGTCCGCGACGAAAAGACCGACGAGCTGGGAAGTCAGACCGGATCGACGCGCTCGCCGCCGCCAAGTGCGTGCTCACCGGCGAGAATGTCTCGACCCCGCGCCGCCGCGGGATTCTCACCGCCATCCGGGCGCTGCTGATCGCACGGCGCTCCGCAGTCACCGAGCGCACCCGCGTCCTCAACCAGCTCCAAGCGCTGAACGCGACCGCGCCGATCGCGCTTCGTGAGCGCATCGGCGAGGGCACCGGCAAGCAGCTCGAGCGACGGATCCTCTCGATGCGCGCACGGTCCAACGCGACGCTTGAGGAAGGTGTCACGTTCTCGGTGATGCGCGACCTGGCGACACACTCGCGCGCTCTCGCGGTCCACGCCAAACGCTACGAGCACCAGCTCGCCGACCTGATCCGCTCACTCGACGACACGCTCCTCGACGAGCCCGGGATCGGGCCGATCTCTGCCGCGAAGCTACTCGCGTTCGACCCAACCCGCTTCACCAGCGAAGCGCGTTCGCACGATGCAACGGAACCGCGCCGATCCCGGCGTCTTAGGCAAGACGATCCGCTACCGCCTCAACCGCGGCGGCGACCGCCAAGCGAACAACGCGATCCACACGATCGCGATCATCCGCGCCAAGCACCAACCCGAAACCCGCGCCTACCTCGAGCGCCGGATCCAAGAAGGCAAGACCAAACGAGAAGCACTCCGATCGCTGAAACGCCACATCTCCCGCGAGCTCTACCAGCGACTCAGCGCCATCCCCTTGACTTCATAGAAGCATCCTTGACAGCTTTCGAAGGGAGGGTCAGACGCAGGGTCGTGGTGGAGCGAGGACGTTAGCGGCCCCCGCCTCGTCCGAGCGAGGCGACGTGAGCAGATTGTCGGTCGCTGAACTCAGCGCGTGGCCGCGGCGCGGATTGCGGTGAGGTCGCTCGCCGGGAGCTCTCGCTGTCCGATCGCGTGGGAGAAGGCGATCAGATCGCCGATTGCGACGGCGTGGAATCCGTGGAATCGCTTCTCGGCGGCTTTGGCTTCCGCGGTTGCCTGGGGGCCGGTGGCGAAGAACTGCAGATCGATCTGTGTCCCGCTCGGCGAGGTGGTCGCGAGGTACGCGATCTGCGGAAAGCCGGTCACGGTGTGCGGCATTCCGCTGACGGCGCTCGCCTTCCAGCCCGAGGCCCGGAGCGACGCCGCGATATCGCTTGCCGTCGGCATTCGGTGTGTGGCCAGCGCGCCGGAGCCGCATCCGGCGAGAGCCAACGCGACGATCGCGGCGACCGCCTTCAGAGGACGTGGTGAGGGTGCCAAGCCGTGACGGATTCTGACAGAGCGACCTCCGGGTCGGGTGACCGTTCGCAGAATCCCGAGCTACGACGTGACTCGCGCGAGTGGTGGCACTGAGAGGAGGTGATGGATCCGGCGGGCGAGGTAGCGCTTAAACCCGCCGGACGACTTTAATCCAAACCCGCGGGACGCTAGGCCGCCTTTAGGCGCAACGGAAGGCGCTTCGAATCGCTTCCCGGCCTCGGCTGCGTACCTCCAACTCGTCGGCGATGCTCGTGAACGTGTGGGCGAGCGGTAACGGGCGGGCGTTGACTCGCATCGCCGGATCTCCGATTCCCACCGGATGCCACCATGCGCCATCAACGGTAAGCGTCGGCTCGGGGTAGAGATCGTCGCGTCCGATCGCGATGCCCTGCATAGCCGATCCTGTCAAAGCGACGCGGCGGATCAGACGGTCGCCGGTGCTGATGTTTGCGGCGTCGAGCCGGCGAAGCAACGCGGGCTCCTCGGATGAGTCGGCCGCGTCGATCGTCGCGGCCACCTTGACCGGGAACCCGAGTCGGCGGGCAAGTTCGATCCCGTCGAGTGCTCGAGCGTGACTCCCGGGCCCGCGGTGGCGGTCATGGAGGGCGGGGCCGGCCGAATCGAGCGAGATCTGGAGGGTCACCCGGTCGCGGTTCAACGATTCGAGGACTGCCCGCCGGGAGCCTCTGGCGAACACCATCGCGTTGGTCAGGATCGTCAGTGGGAGGTGCGCGGTGAGCGCTTGAACAATCGATCCCAGCGCGGGGTTCAAGAACGGCTCGCCGCCAGTCAGATACAACTCCTCGCCGCCGAGCGCAACGAACTCCTCACCCGCGCGGACCGCCAGATCGAGAGGCATTCGGCGCGCCGGGGCAGCGGGCGAGGACCGCGCGCAGCAGTAGTCACAGGAAAGATTGCAGTCAAAGTTCGTATAGAGCCAGAGCCGCTTCCCGAGCGGGGTCGACACTTCATCGCCTAGGTCGGCTGCACCCTTACGAACCAGGCTGGGCCCGACCAACGCGTTGCCCGTGATCTCACACCAAGCGGCCAGATCCTCGACCACCGAGGGGTCGCCTCCCCGTACCTCGAGCAGGGCGCCGTCAGGGACCTCCCGGATTGCCGCGTCCAGCCTGAGCAGTAGGCCGTTGCCGAAATTCAGGCCGGCTGAGTCAACGGCGGTTACGTGGGACAAGTGCTCACCGGCCTCGGCGCACGGCGAAGCGCGTCTGTTCGCCGTCATGTTCGACACGCAGAAGGTCATGCCCGACCAGCCGACACCACGCTGGGAGATCATTTCCCACCGACGGCTCCTGACTGCGGATCTCGAGCACCCGCCCGACCTCGATCGCGCTCATGGCCCGTTTAATCGCGATCAGAAGGCCGCCACCGCAGTCCAGTTGACCACCGTCACACACGCCGGCAACATCAATCCCGTCCACGGATCAGTACGAGAGGCCGGTGGCGCCGCCCGCGAGCAACTCCACCACTCGTGCACCACCGACGATCTGCGCTCCCTTTATCACCTCTCCCTCGCCGACCCCGCGCTTCTTGGCGCAGGGGCTGCACACGAGCAGGTGACCGTCGGCCTCCAGGAAGTTCTCGACGAGCTCCGAAAGAGCAGCGAACCCGTCCTCGTGGATCTCGTCTATCGTCGCCCGCTGAGCCAACCGGACACCCTCGCACGATAGAAATATCGTCGTTTCCTGATCGGAGGCAACGGCTGCGTTACCAATGACGAATCCTACTGTCGCCTTGTCGGAATCATTCGTGCTGTGTGTAATGGAGATGAGAATGTGAGCCAAGACGCATCCTAGGTTTGTGAGTTGGTTTTTCGAGGCCGGTGGCCCAGAACGAAGTCAAAGGCAGGCCGGCCGTCATCGTGGACGGTCGTCCCTCGAAACGCGTGACCGACCATGCGACACCAAGCCGGTAGGTCATCGCGCGCTCCTGGATCCGTGCTCACCAATCGTACGACCGTCCCGGCGTCCCACGTGCTGACATGCTTGCGCATACGCATCAGCAACTCGCCGCAGCCGGTGTCGCCACCATCGATTACTCGGATCTCGTCGGGTCCCCGCACGCCGCAGAGCATAGTCCGTAGCAACGGCCTTGGACCGGGCACAACATCCCACTCGGCCTCCGTAAGGATCCTGTAATGCGCAGGCGTCACCGCGTTGCCCTGAAGACGCTACAGTCCGCCATGCGGACGGTGATCGAGCGCCGCCGTATTGGCTAGAGTGCCCGACGGCGCCCCGTGGTGCAACCCGGCTCACATGCTCAGCGATCAGCACCAACGCCCAGCGAGCGTCTCAGAGAGGAATGTATTGGCCACGCAGACAATGACCGGGAGCTTTGTGCGGGGACTGGTGGTGCTGCGCACGTTCTTAGGGATCGTGTACCTGACGAACGGGCTGGCCAAGGTCTTTGAGTTCCACAGCGTGTCAATCTGGTTCTGGAAGTTCTATCTCATCGACCGAGCCGACGCCTTCGGCATCCAAAAGGCCAACACGCCCGCCTCGCCCGGGTTTATTCGTGACATCGGCAAGGTTGTCGTAGACAACTGGGACGTCTTTCAGTGGCTCCTCACAGTCGGAGAGGTCGGCGTGGGGGTCGCCTTGATCGTCGGCCTCTTCGGCCGCATTACGCCGCTCCTCGGTCTGGGGCTTGCGCTCGCGCCGTTCATTTTCACGTTCGGTTCCCACCTTTGGGCCTATGACTACCTCTTTGAGCCAACGCTGTTCGTCGTGCTAATCGCGGCGGGCGTCCTGCCTCGGCTCGACGTCATCCTGCCGATGGGCCGGCCTCGGCGGCAGACGGGGCAACCCAGCGGGTCTGGTGCCTTATGACCCTCATTCGACGCTGAGGTGAAGACAGTTCATCTCGTGGGGAGGGGCGTCCCTGCGATCTGCTGGCTATCTCTGACGCGGCTGACGCCCCGGAAGATTCGGCGTCCGCTCGTCTGACGAGCTTGACCGGAGCACCCGGCGGTTCGTTGGTCGCGACCCGCGGACACGGGCTCTATCAGCCGGGGCGCGGCGGCGCCGCCGAGCGCCCCGCCGGGTGGTCGAGCAGTGCGAGCGCCCGGCCGCTGAGGTGCGAATCGGCGGGACGGAGCCAGGGCTGGCCCCCGAGCGCCGGCAGATGGACCGCGAGCAGGTACCCCGTCGCGAGCAGCGCAGCGATCCACAGCGACCGGCCGCGACCGAGCGCGGCGAGCGGGAGCAGCCACACGAGGTACCAGGGAGCGAGCGACGCGATCGACGCGAGCAGCGCCAGCACCGCCCAGCCGGCGGCGGTGATCCAGTCCCACCCGCGCCAGGCTCGCACAAGCGCCACCGCAGCCGCCGCGAGCGCGGCGGCCGTGCATCCGACCCGCAGCGGCGAGTCGATCCCCGTCCCCAGCGCGCGCGCCAGACTATCGGGCCCGCTGAACTCGATGTCGAATCGCGGATCCGACGCGATCCGGTGCAGCTGGTCGAGGACGTGGATGCCGAACAGCGCGAGGGTCGGGATCGCGAGCGCGACGAGCGCGACGAGCGCTCCCGCGACGGCGCGTCGGCGGCGCTCGGCGCCGATCAAGATAAACGGCAGCGCGATCCCGAGCGTCGCCTTGACCGCCAGGGCAGCGACGGCGACGCTCGCGCCCGCGACCTCGCGGCGGCCGATCGTGAGCGCGACCGCGCAGAGCACCAGCAGCGCGGCCAACAGGTCGTTGTGGCCGCCGCTGACCGCGTATAGGAGCAGCACCGGGTTGAGCCCGACGAAGATCGCCGCCCGGGCCGGGTCGGCGCCGCGCGCGCCGGCGATCCGCCCGACGAGCACCGTGATCGTGATGGCGGCGAGGCCCGCCGCCGCCTTGTAGAGCCACAGCGCCCCCGGGGCCGAGAGCAACCCCAGCGGGGTGCTGGCGATCGTGAACAGCGGCCCGTACGGGCTCGTCTGGTGCTTCCAGTAGACGAGCGCGAGGATCCCGTCGTGGCCGAGCGCGATCGGCGGCGAGACGTAGGGATCGAGGCCGTGCGCCGTCCCCCGCGCGTAAGCGATGTAGCCGAACACGTCGCTCGAGACGATCGTCGGCCCGACCGTGAACGCGACGATCGCCGCCGCGGCCGCCGCAAGCGCCCACCTCTCGGGGATCGCTCTCGCGCATGCCAGCGCGACCAGGTAAGCGCCGCCGCACCCGATCAGCCCCGACGGTGAAGCGGTCCGGCCCGAACCAGCCGAACGCCGCAGCGAGCCCGTGCAGCGGGCCGTCGACCCAGCGCCGGCCGGTGCCGCCCGGCAACTCGACCAGGTAGCCGCCGCCGGCTGCCCCGAGTGCGAGCCACGCCGAGGCAGCAGACGCTGGCGGCCAGCGCCAGCCCACCGATCGCGCGGACGCCCGCGCGGGCGCCCACCGGCTGCCCGACTGCCGGTCCCCCAAGCTGGGCGCTCGCGGACCCACGATGGGCCGCCGAGGTCGCCCAGCCGGGAGCGGTCACCTCTGCAAGCGCGCGCGCCAGGGGCGCACCGAACAGCCGGTCGACGCCCTCAGGCGCAGCAACAGCGTCAGGCCGAGGATCAGGACCGAAGCGAGCGCGAGCCAGCCGCGGTCGCCGCGCAGGAACGCGAACGTGCCGCCGACGCCGAGCAGCGGGATCGCCAGCGGGCTGCACACGGGACATGCCATCGCGATCGCCGCGACCGTCCCGGCGAGGCCGCTGCCGGTGGCCGAGCCGGCGCCGCGAGTCGCGCCGCCCCGGGAACCGGCGGTCACGAACGTCGCGGCGATCAGCCCGAGCAACACCGAGGACGCGATCAGCGTCGCCCAGTTCCACCACTGCACCGCGAACACGCGACCGGCGGAGGACCACGGCAGCGTCTCCCCGACCGACCCGATCGCGACGAACGCGGCGACCGCGACGACCGCGACGAGGGTCCACTGGCGCTTCGAGTACAGCCGCAGCTGCCCCAGCGTCACCGGCGAGAAGAGCCTCGGACGGGCGGTGGCCGGTCCGGTGGCGCTCATCTGCGCAGCCGCCCAGGGACGAACCGCTCGAGCCCCGGGAGCATCGGCGTCACGACCGTCGCCATCGCGGCGAACGGGACGATCTCGACGAGAGACTCGAACAACCGGACGAGGCTCGGGGCGCGCAGTCCCGAACGCGGCTGGACCACGTCGGATTCGTGTTCCAGTCGATCCACCTGGCAAAACACCTTAGCGGGCTCGACAACGTACTGCTCCCGATTCGGCTCCCCGGGGCGCCGCGTGGCGGTAACCGCGATCGCCTCTGGCTGACCGTGACCGCGGCCAACCGCGTCGACGAATTCGACGTCCGCGGGGCCACGCCGCGCCGGATCGCCGCCTTCGCGACCGCGCGTCAGCCCAACACGGTTGCCGTCGATTCCACCGACGGTCGCGTGTTCATCGCCGCCGCCGCCCCGGGGGCAGTGCAGATCTTCGACCCCGCGCATACCCGCTCGCTACCTTGAGAATGGTGGATCCCGTCCTGCGCGCCGTCGGGCTGACCAAGACGGTCGGGACCGGGCGCGCCCGGCGCCGTGTCCTGCAGGACGTCTCCCTGACCGTTGCTCGCGACGAGATCGTCGCCATCCTCGGCCGCTCGGGCAGCGGCAAGTCCACGCTGCTGAACCTGCTCGGTGCTCTGGACCATCCCGACGCGGGTGAGATCGTCCTCGCCGGGCAGGCGCTGACCGGTCGTGGCCCGCGCGCCCTGGCCCGGATGCGCCTGCATCACATCGGCTTCGTCTTCCAGCAGTTCCAGCTCATCGAGGAATGCAGCGGCCTGGAGAACGTGCTGCTGCCGACCCGGCTCCCAGGCGCCCCGTCGGGCGGCGCGCGGCGTGCGGCGGCGCTGATCGATGAGCTCGGCGTCCGCCCGGTCGCCGAGCACCTGCCCCACGAGCTCTCCGGCGGCGAGCAGCAGCGCTTCGCGTTGGCGCGCGCGCTGGTCAACGATCCCGAGCTCGTGCTCGCCGACGAGCCGACCGGCAGCCTGGACTCCGACAACGGTGCCTCGGTGCTCGAGCTGCTGCGCGGGCTACGCGGGCGCGCGGTGGTGATCGTCACCCACGAGCCCGAGGCGGCGGCGGCCGCGGACCGGATCCTGCACCTCGCCGACGGGCGGCTCGCCGCTCCGGCGCCCGCGGGGCGATGAGCCGCGCCGCGGCCGCGCTGGCGTCGGCGCTCGGAGAGGCGCGCCGCGGCCTGGCCATGCGCCGGCGGCGTGCGGTGCTCAGCGCGGTGGGGATCGTGCTGGCGACGGCGATGCTGTCCGCCGCGGTGGTGGTCGCCGACGGGCTGGGTCAGGGTTTTGACCGCGCCGCCCGCGCGGCTGATCTGCCCGACCTGATCGTCCGCTTTGACCAGGCTCCCGCGTCGGAAGTGGTCCGGCGGCTGCGGTCACTGCCCGACGTCGCCGGCTACGCGACCCGCGCCGAGGTCACCAATGTGGACGTCGCGGCCGCCGGTGCCGGTCACCGGCGCGGGGACGCGATCGCCGAGGTGCTCGACCCCGGGCGCCGCCAGGGCTACGGGGTCGTGGCCGGACAGCGGCTGCCCGTGCGGGGCCCGGGGGTGCTGGTCGAGGATGCCTTCGCCCGGGCCTGGGGCTTCATCCCGGCAGCACACTGGACCTGGGTGAGCTCGGGCCCCAGCCAGTGCTGGGCCTGGTGCAGGCGCCCGACAACGTGGGCTTTCCCCTGGCCAAGCCGCGGTTCTACATCTCCCGCGCCACCGTAGACGCGCACTTCGGCGCCGAGGGCGACCCCCGGGTCGACTACGCCGAGGTGTGGCTGCGTGATCCGCGCTATCTCAATGAGGTGCTGGTCCAGGCCCGCGCCTCGTCCTTCGGGCTGCGCGACCTGCGCTTCGCCACTCGCTCGGGCGTGCGGGTGTTCCTCGATCAGGCCGCGGGCATCGTCATTGACCTGCTCGTCGCGCTCTCGCTGATCGCGCTGGCCACCGCCGGTGTGATGCTCGCCGCGTCGGCACGGGCCGAGGTGCAACGGCGCCTGGGCACGATCGGCGTCCAGCGTGCGATCGGCGCCACCGGCGGGCACGTGACCCGGGTGCACGCTCTGGAGGCGGCGCTCGTCGCCGCGCCGGCGGCAGCAATCGGCTGCGCGGCCGGCGTCCTGGCCATCTACGGGCCCTCGGCCCAGCTGCTGAGCCTGCTCAACGAGCCCGCGCCGGGGTCGGCGCTCGTGCTGCCGCTGATCGGGACCTGGCTGGCGGCGGTGGCGCTGGCGGTCGCGGGTGCGGCGTGGCCGGCCTGGCGGGCCGCCGCGCGACCGGTCATCGCGCTGCTGCGCGGCGCCGACATCACCCGCCGCACCCGCTCCGGCCTGCCCGCGGTGCGGCGGCTAGCGCCCTCGGGCCTGACCACCCTCGGCGTCCGGCTGGTGACGGCGCGGCGCGCGCGGCTGGTGGCGACGGCGATCACGCTCGGGCTCTCGACCGCGTTCGTGCTGCTGATGCTCGTGCTGTCCTCGGAGCTGAGCGCGTTGCGCACCGACCCGACCACGCTGGGCAAGCGCTACGAGCTCACTGCCGCCCTGCCCCCGGACGCGGTGGGGTCGGTCCGTCGCATCCCCGGGGTGCAGGCCGCCGCCCCGTCGCTATGACGTCAAGGCGGTGGACTCCTTTGCCCTGGGCCAGACGATCGACGTGATCGCCTACCCCGGCGACCACGTCGCCTTCGAGGCGCCGCAGCTGGTCAGCGGCCATCGTCTGCGCGGCTCCGGGCAGGTGGAAATCGGCCAGGGCCTGGCCCAGGCGGCCGGGCTCAGCCCGGGTCAGACCCTCGGCGTGGCGTTGCCCTCGGGCACCGAGCTGCGGCTGCGGATCTCCGGCGTGGTCAGCACGCTGGATCACGACGGGCACGTCGCGTACGTGCCGGCCGCGGCGCTGCTGCGGGCCGACCCGTCGGCCCGTTCCCTGCTGGCCATCTCACTCGAGCCCTCCGCCGATCCGAGTCAGGTCAGCAGCGCCCTGCAACGGCTGGGGGCTGTGCCCGCGGCCGCCAGCGGCGCCACCTCCCGCGGCGCCCCGCTGGTGGCGATCCTGCGGGCGATCATCCGCGCGGTGGCGATCGTCGACGGGCTCGTCTGCCTATACGCGCTGATCCAGGCCTGCACCCTGACGGTGCAGGAGCGGCGGCGGACGATCGCCGTCCTGCGCGCCTGCGGCGCCGGCGGTTCCGCGGTCGCGCGGCTGCTGGCAGGCGCGGTCCTGGCGCTCGTCCTTCCCGCCGCCGTCGTCGGGGTCCTGCTGGAGCGGATCGTGTTCGGCCCGGCGCTGTCGGGTCTGGCCGCCAACTACGCCGCGCTGCCGCTGCAGGCTGGGGGTTCGGAGATCGCGGTGACCGTCGCCGGTCTGCTGCTCGCCGCCGCAGTCGCGGTGCTCTGGGCCGTGCGCCAGGTGCAGCGCGAGTCGGTGCTCTCCGGGCTGGGGGCATGAACGCGCCGCGGCGGCTGACCCGGCGCCGGGCGCTGACCGAGGCGCTCGTCCTCGCCGGCGGGGGCGCGACCGCACTCGGGATCGCCGGCTGCGGCACGTCAGCGGGCCGCGCCGCGTCGCCCGGAGGTTCGACGCTGCGCAGCACGTGGAGTGACCCCGTCGGCGACGGACAGCTGCGGGTCACCGCCGGCGAGCCGCTGCGCGAACGCCTCGAGCTGGGCCCGGGGGCGGCGGTCTCGACCACCCTGGCGACGTTCGCCCACGTCACCGACGCCCACGTGCTCGACGCCTCATCCCCGGCGCGGGTCAGCTTCCTGGACCGTCTCGGCCCGCCGTTTCAATCCACCTTCCGCCCCCAGGAGGCGCTCACCGCCCAGGTCCTGGCCGGCACCGCGGCCGCGGTCCGGTCCCTGTCCCCCGAGCTGGTCATCCAGGGCGGTGACCTGATCTGGAGAAGCCGCCGGACGGGACGACGCACTGGAGCGTCCGGCGGCTCGCGGTCGCGACGGGGATCTCGTCCTCGACGGTCCATCGGATCTGGCGTGATCACCAGCTCAAACCGCATCAGGTCCGGTCATTTAAGTTCTCTAAGGACCCGCAGCTGATCGAGAAGGTGATCGACGTCGTCGGCCTTTACCTCGACCCGCCCGAGGGCGCGCTGGTGCTGTGCGTTGATGAGAAGACGCAGATCCAGGCATTGGACCGCACCCAGCCGACGCTGCCGATCAAGCCCGGCAAAGCCGCCAGGATGACCCACGATTACAAGCGCAACGGCACGACCAGCCTCTACGCTGCGCTGGAGATCGCCATAGGCGAGGTCACCGGCGCGTGCTACCCGCGGCACGGCCATCAGGAGTTCCTCGCGTTCCTGAACCGCATCGTGAAGGCCTACCCGCGCCGGCCGCTGCATGTCGTGCTGGACAACTCATCGACGCACTCCACCCCTGAGGTCAAACGCTGGCTCGAGCGTCACCCACGCGTCCATTTCCACTTCACACCTACGAGCGCGTCGTGGATGAACATGGTCGAGATCTGGTTCTCGATCCTGACCAAGCAACAGGTCCGCCGCGGCGTCTACCACGACGTCCCCGAACTGATCGCCGCGATCGAGCACTTCATCGACGGCTACAACCAACGAGCCCAACCCTTCGTCTGGACCAGAACCGCCGATCAAGTCCTCGCGAAGGCAATCAAAAAGAAAGACACTTCAGAAACGCTGCACTAGCGCGGTTCTCCGCTGCGACGATCGGAACCGCCCGCCAGGTCTGCGCGCGCGATGACCTTGACCGACGAGCTAATCGACGCCGCCATCGCGCAACTGCACCACCCCACGTTCTGGACGCCGCTGCTAGCGATGTGTCGTCAGCGCTCGCCGCCCCAACCGGCTGAGCACGCTCGACCTCGGCGCGCTGCCGCCACGCCGCGTGGCCTGGAAACGAGACATGGTGCTCGTCAGCTGCCGGCCCAGCGCTCCAGGAACCCCAGGCGCTGGGCTACGTCGCGGACCCGAGGCGCGCGCGTGTGAAGCCCCCGCGGCATCGATCCGCGCCCACCGCCTGAGCCCTGCTTGCCACAGGGCGTCGCGCTCGCGCCGCGCCGGCAGCACCCTGATTGCGCTTACGGGAGTGGGCCACCCGCGCCACTCGTGGCGACGAAGCGGTGCTCGATTCTGTGGAGCTGGGAGCAGATCGGGCGTCTGGGGAGATGCCGCGTGCTACGTCACGTGTACAGCGACTCGCTGGACGGCGTTGACCGCGTAGCCGCCCTGATTCCAGGCGTCGGCGGCCTCGAGCGGCTGCGTGTTGCCGGCGGCGTCCGTCGCGCGTACGCACAGCTCGTAGTCGCCCGGTTCTGTGGCGTCCCACAGATACGACCAGCGGCTCCAGCCGTGCTCGGCCAGTTGCTGCTCGAGTCGTGCGTCGGCCCATGTGCGTCCACGGTCGGCGCTGAACTCGACGCGGCGAACGGCGCCGCACCCCGACCACGCACGGCCCTCAACGGGAGTCTCGCCAGCGCGCACATGCCGCACGCGAGAGAGGAACTCGGGTATCCCCGGCGGGGCCATCAACGCACGCGGTTTCTTTCGCGTCACCGGCGAGCCCGGATCGTCCTCCGCGCGGCGATAACGGTACAAGACCGTCTGCTGAACCCCCTCGAACGGCTCAGCGATCGCGGTGATCGACCGCAGCCACTTCACCGACGCCATCCCGTACCACTCGGGAACGATTAGCCGCAGAGGGAACCCGTGCGGCGCCGGCAACGGCTCGCCGTTCATCGAGTAGGCCAGAAGCACATCCGCCCGCAATGCCTCCTCGACCGGCAGGCTCCGCTGGTAGTCCTGCTCCACGTTCTGATCGATGCCGCGGTCTTGGCCGGTGAACAGCAACTCCACGGCGTCGTCGAGCAGCCCCGCCGCCTCGAGGATCCCGCGTAGCGGCGTTCCGGTCCACTCGGCGCAGCCGATCGCCTCGTCGTGCCACGGCGCCGACACTGGGCGCGGCGTGAGGCGCGCGCGTCCAGAGCCAGCACACTCCATCATCACCGGCATCGAGACCGACGGCCGCGCGCGCAGGTCCTCAAGGGTCAGCGAGAGCGGTCGATGCACGCGCCCGTCAACCCGCAGCTCGTAGCTCTCGGCGTCGACCGCCGGAATGTCGAAATGCACGAGCACGTAGTGCATTCCGACCGGGGTAATCGGATAACGCAACGCTTCAAGCGGCATGCCCGGGTTCCGCAGCGCGAGCCCAACCTCCTCGCGCGTGAACTGCGGATTCGTCGTGGTCGCCATCGCTCGCCAGCGGACCGTACCACGCCTCGTCCCGCCCCTGGCCACAGCGCGCCAGGGCGATGCAGAACGCGCCCCGACTGACTGTTCCTTCCGCTGCGCAAGGTCGCGGTGACCGCCGGATGCGGTGCTCGCGACCAGATCGGAGGCCACGACCGCCCGCCGGTCGACACCTGCTTTGCCGCGTCGCGGCCGCCCTCGGCACCCCTGAGCCGCCGCACCTGCAATGCGCTTACGGGGCACGAGCGCCCGAGCAATCGGTCCGGTGCTTGCTCGCGCGACGACGAGCAAGCAGGACAAGGCTGGTGAAGAGCGCCAGGCGCCGTGCTGCTGTGGAACGATCTCGGGCGTCTCGCCGGCTCGGCTCTCGCTTCTGCTCATAGGCCAATCTGTGGTGGTCTCGACCGCCGCCGGGAGAGGGCCACTTCTGCTTGCCCTTGGCAGAGGGCCAGACGGAGACCAGCCCGTCCCGGCGGTGGTGAGGTGCCGCGAGCGGCGACAGGACGTAGCCCCATGGTGAGGGCTTGTCTATGAGCACCCGTAACGGTACCTCCGGGCCGAGGCGGTCGTCGAACGCTTAAATGTTTGGAGGTAGCGATGGGTAATTGCGCGAGTGTTGACTGGGCGTCTGAGAAGCACGACGTGTTGATCGAGGATCCCGCCGGCCGCGAGCTGTTGGGCGCCACGTTCGCTCATGACGAGGATGGCGTCAGTGCGCTGTGCGCGGCGCTTTTGTGCTTTGAGGTGCAGGTGGTCGCGATCGAACGCCCGGACGGGCTGTTGGTCGACCGGCTGCTAGACGCCGGAGTGAGAGTGCTGGCGTTGCATCCCAACCAGGTCAAGGCCGCCCGCGATCGGTTTCGCGCCTCAGGCGGGAAATCTGACCGGTTTGACTGCTTCGTGCTGTGTGAGCTGGCGCGCACCGACAGCCATCGCTTCCGGATCCTCGAGCCTGACTCAGATGACACCAAGGCGCTACGCGCTCTGACCCGCTCACGAGAGGCCCTCGTCGCCGCCAGGGTGGCGATGGCCAACCAGCTCCGAGCCGAGCTTGAGCGGTTCTGGCCCGGCCCGATCGGCCTGTTTGCCGATCTCGACAGCCCGATCTCGCTGGCGTTCCTGCAACGCTATCCCAGCCCTCAAGACGCCCGCGTGCTCGGGGAAAAGCGCTTGGCGGCGTTCCTGAAAGCCCGCAACTACAACAACCGCAAGCAGCCGCGCAGCTGCTGCAGCGATTGCGCCTGGCGCCGGCCGGTCGCGCCGGCCAAGTTGAGACCGCGACCCGCCGCCAGATCGTGATGGCGCTCGTGAACACGCTGCAGACGATGGTCTCGCACATCGCCCAACTCGACACGCAGATCGCCCGCGCGCTGGACGAGCATCCCGACGGGGAGATCTTCCGCTCGTTCTTTCGCAGCCGCAGCTCAGTCATCTGCGCCGCGACCCTGCTGGCCGAGATCGGCGACTGCCGCGCCCGCTACCCGCATCGCGACGCGATCGCCTCCGATGGCGGTCAAGCCCCCGTCGCTGTCGAGTCCGGGAAACGCAAGACCGCGACGTTCCGCTGGGCATGCAACCACCGACTACGCAACGCCCTCGCGGTCCTGGCGCAGAGCAGCCGGATGTGGAACCCCTGGGCGGCTGACCGCTACGCCCACGCACGCGCCCGTGGGCATAACCACCGCCGCGCGCTGCGAACCCTCGGACGCGCGATCAGCCGGATCATCTGGCAATGCTGGCGCACCCACACCCCCTATAACCCCAAACGCCACACCGGCCTGCAACAGCACATCAAAAACCGTCACGATCCCTAGCTCATCGGGCCCCCGGCCCGACCCCCACGCGACCCAGCGAATGGCCGCCCCCACCGTCATCCCAAGCCCGAATCCCTCACCGGTTTGACACAGGACGTCTTCGTCGCCGAGGGGGCCGCGCGATGACGGCTTCTGCTCTTGACCTTGGCTTGCGAGAACCAGCAGTGGGTCCGTCGCGCTTCGGCACCGGCGAGGGGCCCGGTCCTTCGTGAATCCAGAAGCGCTCCGATCGGCGGTCGGGGCTGTCGGCTGCTAGCAGCAGGAGCGCGGCCGACGTTGGCGGTGACTTTTGCCTGCTCGTGAGTGAGCGGAAGGCTGACGACGTTCGGCCTCGGGGCCCCTGAGCCTTGTCCAAAGCGGCGGTCTTGCTCTGGCTCTTCTACGGCGTGGTCGCATTCTCTGCGTTTCGGTAGGGGCGCCGGCTCAGGCGTTCCAGACTCGTTGCGTTCCCGGCGCGCGTCGACCATCTTTCGTGCACGACCTCAGGGTCTGCCAACGGGAGCGTCGGCGATGGGCTGGTCCAGCTGACTGCAGCCGCCGGTCAGCGCCGCGCCCACGGCTGCGCTACGGACCACGAGCCTAGCGTCGCTGCCGGGCAGAGTTCGGCTGGCGAAGGTTTGACGGACGGACGGCCTGCCCATCAGCACCCGTAGCCGCACAGGGTCGGCATGTTTGGAGTCACCGCGATCTGCTTGATCGTTCGGCCGTCGGCGGCACGCAGGACGATCGTCGAGGGAAAGCCCGATTGGTCGGGCGCCTTGTATTTGTAGGGCTCCTTTGTTACGACCACGTTGTTCACGGGGCGCACGGTGGTCGTGATTGTGTGAGTCAGCGGCCCTCCGTCAGGAACGAAGCGCAGCGTGACTGTTGCGACGCCGTCTGGGACGACAGTCCAGAACACGGCGGCGTGGTCGATATACACGCTCGCGTCGACGAGCACTCCCCACCGGTCGAAGTCGGCGACGGTCGCACATTGCAAGCCGTGACTGCCGGCCGGCGTGGCGGCGCGGTACCCGGCGCAGATGCCCTGTGCGTGCAGCGCCAGAAAGCGCAAGTACGCGAGGTATCGGCTCTGAGCTGCGAGGATCCGGACGCGCTCGCGCCGGGGGGCGTGGGACAGCTGGCGTTTGAGCGCGGCAACCTGCTCGGGCCCGCAGCGTGCGGGCACCCCTCGTTGTCCGCTGACGTTACCAGCGGGGATAACGTAGAAGCTGGCGCCGAACGCCAAGCGAGCTGGGCGAATCTGGTTGACGTATAGCTGGGCTCCGGGGCTCCAGCGGAGCACGCTGCGCAGGCCGTCCGCTGGTGTCGTGGGGCGCCGCAGGATCGCGAACATCGAGTTCAGGGCGAGGCTTGGCGACCCGTTGGTCAGCTCCGGCCCGTGGAACCCGCGGCAGGCCTGGTCACGCGCGGCGGTTGTGTGCCAGGCAACTTCGATGTACCTCGACTCGCTGTGCGACAGGTGCGGCTCGAACGCGACCGAGCGCGAAGCTGCCGGGACCCCGACCCGGACCGGGGCTGTTCCAACACACCCGGCGAGCGCAACCACTGACAGGACGGCCAATAGCGCGGGAGCCGCCCACTGATTCAGGCTTGGGTTTTCGGTCAGGTGCCGCATTCTCATTCCCATCCAGGTCATGTCGGCCTCGAAGGGAGATACGGTCCCGGAGCCGTTTGAGGTCCCGTCGGAGCGACCTACTCTGCAGGCGCCACGAATCAGGCGGAGTCAACCGCGGCGCTGTGGGGATCCGCGTGCGTGCAGCATCAGGCTGTCCAGCGTTCGGTCGGCGAGTTGCTCAGTGGGACGGCTCGCTTTGGGTCCGAAGTAGGCCAGCAGGTAGAGCTCTCGTCCGGCGGTCTGGAAGTCGATCTCTCGACTCATCCCGAAGCATTCGAGGGGCTGCGCCGCGAGGTTTTCGAGATGAAAGCGAGCCGGACGTTTGGCGAAGAACGAGTCGCTGGGTCGGTTGCCCGCGGATGGATGCTCGAGCAAGAAGAGGAGCGCGCCGGCTGACGGGAGCTCGCTGATCGCCGTTTTTGGCGTGCAGTTGGGGTCTGGGCGTCGCTGTCGGATCGGGAACGAGCTGACAACGAGCAGCTGACGCGGAGAGGCGAGCCGCGTGAGCGGCCGCTGGTCTACCCGCCACCCGGCTGGGTAGCGAATCGCCACGCCGCGTGCGCTGTCGAGGAACCGGTGCGGCAGCGGAGCGTCGCGTCGCTGCGATGAGGAAGTGGGGTCGCCGCTGCCACAGCCGGCGAGCACCAGGCGGATTCGCGTGACCGTGGAGCTGGCGTAGTCGGCGATCCAGAGGGCGTGGCGCCCGGCCGCGATCGCGATCGGCTGCGTCGCGCCGAGCCGGATCGGCCTGCCGGTGACGCGGCCGCTGGCCGGGTCGACCTCCCACAGCGCCGCCGTGTTTTTGATCGGATCAAACAGGGTCGTCGAGCTCGACCTCGTGTAGGCGAGCACCCAGACCCGGCCGTCGCCGAGCGCCACCGCCACGCCGCGCGGGATCGGAACGCTCGAGCGCACCCGCCCCGAGACGGGATCGACCTGGGTCAGCGACCCGTTGAACGCTGACCACAGCGACCCGTAGCCGACCGCGATCGTGCCTGCGACCGGCGAGCCGGGCGCTACGGGCGTGGTGGCGATGAGCGTCGTGACCCGTCCGCTGGCGGGGTTCACGCGGATCACCGAGGACGGCGACGTGTTCTGCACCCAGATGGCGTGCAGTCGGTAGACGACCTGCCCCGGACCGGGGCCAACCTCGATCGGCGGCCGGGTCACGCGATCGTCGTGCGGATCGATCGCGATCACCTGCCCTGCCCCCGGCAATGCCAGCGTCACCCACACGCGCCCCGCACCGACAGCGACCCCCGTCACCGGTCCTCCGAGCCGCACCGTGGCGATCACCCTGTCGGTGCTCGGATTGATCCGGTAGACGACCCCCCGACTCGTGGAGGTCACCCACACACTTCGGTCACCGACCGCTACGCCACTGTAGTCGCCGGTCCCCGGGGTGCGGATCCTGGCCACGACCTGGCCGCCAGCCGGTTCCAGCCGGCTCACAGCATCGAAGCCAGACACCCACAGCGAGCCGTAGCCCGTGGCGAGGGCGATGGCGCCCGAGGCGAGGTGGGTCCGGCCACCAGCAACCGAGCGCACGTCGCACCCGCGCGCGCGGGCGGCCGGCGCGCTGGCAGCCGGCTTGGCCGCCCGGGCAGCGGGTGGGGTCGTGGTCGTGGCCGGGGCCGCCACCGACTTCCCGGACGGCCCGCTCGGGCGCCCGCCGGAGCCGCACCCTGTCGCCGCCGCCGTCAGGGCCAGCGCACAGACGACCGCGGGCATGTACCGCGCGCGTGATCGCGCCGCGCCAGGTCTCATCCAAACCCCGGGTGAAGCAGGACGCTCGCACTGCGCGTGGCAGCGCGGCCCGTGGGGAAGAACGCGATCACGCGCACCCGCGGGTAGACCTCCGGGCTGCCGAACCACAGGTGCCGCCCTGGCCGAGATATGCACCTTCAGGAGTCCGTGCCTCAGGCCCGCGTCAAACAGGTAGCCGAGCCACAGATCGTCAGGCGGATCCGTCGGTGGGCTGAGGGTCACCAGCCGGCCGGCGACCTGGACGGTCACGAGCGTGGCCGCGCGCCGCAGATGCACGCCAATCCCGACCCGGTCGCACGCGATCGAGCCGGGAGCCGGGCAGGCGACACCGAGAAACGGCGTCGCCGCGGCACCCAGCGTCTGCCTCGTTCCCATCACCGGACAGCCGCGCAGCGTGTTGCCGATCGGGATCAGCAGCGGGATCGCTGGACGGCTGGGCTGCTCGACGTGCAGTCGCGCACATCCTCTGCCCTTGAACAGCACACCGCCGTCGAAGCGGTGCAGATGCCGTGAGCAGGCGGGGAATCGCACGGCGGCGTGTCCGTCGGAGAGAACCGGCGAGGGGTGGCCCCGGCCGTGCGGTGTGAATTGCAGCGAGAACGTCCTCCGAGACGCAGGATCGACGCTGAGCACAGCGGGCTGGCTGCCCGTCAGCACCGCGATCGCCTCGCTGCCCGATGTCCGGCGACCGGCCCACTCCTCGGGGTGCTGCGCGAGGTCGTCGCCGGCGGCCAGGATCAGCGGCCCGGCGCGGTAGACACCGAGCTCCCCAGGCAGCGGTGCCGCCGCGAGGTTCGGCACGGCGACGCAGCTGGCGGTCGGGATCGACCGTCGGGCGCGCTGGGGCAGTTGACGCATGCCGCTGCACCCGGCCAACGACAGCAGCGCCAACGCGCACACGGCAGTCCTGGCGTGAAGCGCACGCCGGGAGATGGGGGTGATCTCGGTGGGGCCCACCGAAGGGTTACGTGTTGCGGCGGCGATCAGGTCCCGTGCCGTGAAGGACCTATCGCGTGTCGCGGCTCGTATAGGGGACGATGTCCTCAGCCGATGACCTCTGCTCCTGAACCGGTGCCGGGCGGCGCCGACAGTCTCGTCGCGACCGGGCGGCCCCGGCCCGCGCCGGTCGCGGTGGGAGTGAGCCGCGTGCGCGCCCGCAGTGAGCGGTCGCTGATCGCGGGTGCGCTGGCCGGCTGTGAGGCCGACCTGGAGGCGCTGTTTAACCGCCACTGGCCGCGGGCGTATCGGACGGCGTTCCTGATCGTGCACGACCACGCCGCGGCCGAGGACATCGCCCAGGAGGCGTTCTTGGCCGCGGTCCGGCGACTGGATCGGTTTGACCGCCGGCGGCGGTTCGGGCCGTGGCTGTCGGCGATCGTCGCCAACCGCGCGATCGACTGGGTCAGGGCGCGCAGCGCGCGCCACGAGACCGGGCACGAGCCGGCCGAGCCGGCCGCCGCTCCCGAGCCGCAGTCACGGGAGTATTCACAAGCGGTGCTCGCGGCGCTCGCGGCGCTGTCGCCCGAGCATCGCGCCGTGGTGGTGCTGCGCTACGTGCTCGAGTACACGCCCGGGGAGATCGCGAGGGCGCTGGAGCTGCCCCGCGGCACCGTCAATTCCAGGTTGCGCCGCGGCCTAGACGTGGCCTAGACGCGCTCGAGCCGAGCCTTCGGGAAATCGAGCAGCGGTGAACGTCCGGCGAGCACTCTCCTGGCTGGAGCCGCCCGACGAGCCTGCCGCGCAGGCGCGCGCCTGGGAGGTCGTCAGCGCGGCGTACCGCGAGCGCTCACCGGTCGTCAGGCGCCGCTCCAGCCGGCGGCTGGCGTTCGTGCCCGCGCTGGTGGTGCTGGTCGGGGTGCTGTCGCTCACCCCGGCCGGAGCGACGGTCAGCCGCCTGATCAGCCACGCGCTCGGCGTCCCGCACGCCGCCCGGACGCTGATCTCGCTGCCCACGCCAGGCCGGCTGCTGGTCTCCACACCGGGCGGCACCTGGACGGTGTCGGCAGACGGCTCACGCAGGCGAATCGGTTCATGGCGTCAGGCGAGCTGGTCGCCGCACGGGCTCTACATCGCTGTGACCGCGGACGACCGGCTGGCCGCCGCCGACCCGCACGGCGTGACGCGATGGGCGCTTACGCGGCCCGCGGTCTCAGACCCGCGCTGGTATCCGCCGACCGGGTTCCGGGTCGCCTACCGCTCCGGCAGCACGCTGCGGGTCATCGCAGGCGACGGCACCGGCGACCACCTGCTCGCCGCGGACGTCGCGCCGGTCGCGCCGGCGTGGCGTCCATACCAGCCCTATCAGCTGGCCTACGTCCAGGGCGACCGGGTGATCGTGCGCGAAGCAGACACCAGCCGGGTGATCTGGGCCCGACCCGCCGGCGTCGTGCGCAAGCTCGGCTGGTCGGCCGACGGCAGTCGCCTGCTCGTGATCGCTCGCACCGACATTCAGGCGCTCGACTCCGGCGGCAGGACCATCTCGACGATCGCCGTCACATCCGGCAGCCCGGCGGTTGACGGGGCACTGTCCCCCGACGGGCGAACGGTCGCGCTTGTCCGCCGCGGCGCCGCCCAGGGCGTCGCCGTGGCGCGGCTGACCTCCACTCGGCCGGCGCTGCGAAGCGTGCTGGCAGGCTTCGGCGTGCGGCAGGTCCTCTGGTCGCCCAACGGCCGCTGGCTGCTGGCCACCTGGCCCGCCGCCGACCAGTGGGTGTTCATCGCGGTCGCCGGCGCACCACGGATCGTGGCGGTCTCGCGGATCGCCTTACAGTTCACCAGCCAATCACGGGCGAACGGCATCCCGCGGCTGGACGGGTGGTGCTGCACCGCGCGTGGCGCAGCGGGATGAGATCGCCCTGCGCGGCAGTGCCGCTGTTCAAAACCCATCTCCGAGGCCCCGACGCCGACGCTCATCCACCGCCTCCCCAAGCCACCGTCGAATGCCCGCACACCCAGTCGCCCTAGACGAGGCCCGGGAGCCGAGACGGGACGTCTTCGGACGCTTGCTTCTCTTTGATGCGGCAGCCCATCGCAATCGTCGACCGGCTCTCGCATCGAAACGGCAGCGCGAGTGTCGATGGCGACGCCGATCAGTGCTGCTCTGTCGCCGGACCGCCCACGCGCTTCCGGCTGCCGCTTCGTACGCCGCACGACGAAAAGCGGAAGCCGTGACCGCGGGAAGATGGTCGGCCTTGTGGCCGAATCTTCGTGATTGCAGAAGTGAGGGGTGAGCCGTCCGCGCTGGCGGGTCTCCTCAAAAAGCGGTCTGAGGAATGACGCTGCTGGATCGCGCCAGAGCCGGCACACGGTTCAGAACCGACCTTGGAATGCTGCGGCTTGTGGGCATGGACCACGCCAGGCTGATGGTTGGCGCGGCCTTGAGCTAGCTGTTGCGGTTGCCAGAGGGGACCTCGTAGACAGAGCCGTCTGCGGCTCCGGTCGCGTCCCCGCACGTAGATCGTATAGGCCGGGTTCGGATGTCTTGGGTGAACGCTGCTAGGGGCGCGCGGCAGCCAGCTGGTCGCGCTTGGCCGCGACGTCCTCAAAGAGTTCGTGGAAGGAGTCGGCGAACTTCTGCACGCCTTCTCGCTCCAGTGTCCTGGTCACGTCGTCGTAGTCGATACCCGCGGACTGGAGTTGCTCGAGCACTCGGTGTGCCTGCTCGACATCCCGGTCCAGGGTCGGTGCGGCCTGGCCGTGGTCCTGAAAGGCATCTAGCGTCTCCAAAGGCATCGTGTTGACGGTTTCGGGACCGATCAGCTCCTCGACGTACATGGTGTCGCGGTACTGGGGGTCTTTGACTGAGGTTGACGCCCACAGGCAACGCTGCGGGCGCGCGCCCTTGGCCTTCAGCATTTCCCACCGTTCGCCCGCGAACAGCTCTCGGTACTGCTGATAGGCGAGCTTGGCGTTGGCGATCGCCAGCTGGCCGCGGAGCTCGTCGTGGCCGCCGAGGGCATCCAGACGCCTGTCAGTCTCGGTGTCTACCCGCGACACGAAGAAGCTTGCCACGCTCGGGACGTCAGACGGATCCCCGCCGGCGTCAAGCAGCCGCTCTAGGCCGCGCAGGTAGGCCTCGGCTACCGAGCGGTGGCGGTCCAGCGAGAAGACGAGCGTCACGTTGACCGGGATGCCGGCCGCGATCGTTGCCTCGATCGCGCCCAAGCCGGATTCGGTTGCTGGGATCTTGACGTAAAGGTTCTGGCGGTCAACGAGCTGATGCAGGCGCTGGGCTTCGGCGATCGTGCCATCGCGATCATCCGCCAGCCCCGGATCAACCTCTAACGACACCTGGCCATCGAGATGTTTGCTGCGCTCCCAAGTCGAGCGCAGAAGATCACAGGCGCTGCGGATATCTCGGCTGGCGAGCGCCAAGAACACCTCCTTGGGATCGCTCTCATGCTCTAGAACATCCTGCAACTACTCGTCATAAGCGTCGCCATCGGCGATCGCCTTTTGGAAGATCGTCGGGTTTGACGTCATTCCGACGACTGCGTCTTGACGCATCAACCGTTCGATCGTCCCGTCCTCTAGCGCTTGGCGCGACAGGAAATCGACCCACACACTCTGGCCAAGCGCTGACACCTGCTCAAGCGACGACTGCGACATGGAATGCCTCCTTCAAAGACAGTTATTCGAGACTAGCTGGCATCAGACATACCGCGCTCTCAAACCGGGAAGCGCCGTTCTGCACGCATGTTCTACGCGCTCCAGGACGTCTCTTTGCGGAGGGCTCTCACCTTCCTTGGGGTTGGGATTAGGCTCTTGGCTCGGCAGGGTGGGCTCTTCGGGCACGATCGGTGTTGCGGGCTCCTCGGGATCCTCGGGCGCCGACGTCCGCGGGCTCCACGGAATCGGCGGCTGTGCCGGGGTCGGCACGGCAGGAGTGGCCGGCTCGGCAGACAGGGGAACCTCCAGCACGTCTGCGCTGAGGAGTGGCGATGGAGTTGGCATGACCAGATAGCTACCCCCGCGGCCTCTCGCTTGGCCTGACTGAGGCCCACGGCCAACGCGATCACCGGCTCAAGCCCGACCACACAGCAGTCCATACAACGGCCCTGCCTCCCAACGGAACCGCACCCCACACGGCAGCCCGCCGAAAGTCACAGCCGCCGAGATAGACACCGTCCCCAGCAGCTGTGAGGCCCCTTAGCCGAGCGCACGCGCCGCGACGATCCGCCGGTGTCGTTCCACACCAGCGTGCTGTTGAACGGCCCGCTCGGCAAGCCCGGCGAAGTCAAAATTCGCAAGTCGGTGGTCGTCGAGTACGTCTAGCGCCCGCCAGAGGGCTTGCTTTCCCATGGTTCCGGTAGCGAGACCATCAAGCTCAATAAGTCGACTCAAGTCGGAGTAGTCACGCAGCGAGCCGTTTAGCTTCAGGCGTCCTGCACGCTCGGCGAGAGCAGCCGCGAGCCGCTTTGCTGGGTTGGCGGGGGCGCGCACACATCCCATGACGCGCTGCAGGGTCTCGAGATCCTCCTCGATCTCCCGACGCAGACCCGTCAGGAACAGACCAAGCTCGCCATCGGGATTTTCGCTCGCCGCCCGGCGCACCAGCGCGCGTCCGAACGTGGCTCCCGCCAAATGGTCGTTGAGGTAGACCCGGGTTCCGCAGTTGAGCCGGGTTTCTGGGCACGTGGACGCGTAGAAGTCCTGCTCAGAGCGATTTCGTTGCTGTCTGGGCGCGAAAGTGCCTAGATACACGCTTCTGGGTCGCGGTAGGGACGCCCGTTGCCAGGCGCCCCCGAGCTATAACCCAATGTTGTGGACGGCGTTGAGGAAGAAGGCGGCGTACCTTCCCGGTTGATTGAAGACCGAAGCCGGCGATGGCCGGCAGGAAGGCACGCCATGACAGATGTTCGCACGCTCCCCGTCGGGGAGGACA
>JAABUJ010002075.1_pt1 | contig 26220 bp, 34 predicted proteins | sample 5559131 | NCBI WGS metagenome assembly JAABUJ01 (sample SAMN10711875, study PRJNA513366) | rock metagenome | isolation source: Antarctica rocks | place: Antarctica: Victoria Land, Mt New Zealand nord | collected 2016-01-07
GTGGCAGGTCTACCGCTGGATCGGGGTCTGTGCGATGCTGACCATTGCTTGCCTGATCATGCTCAGCCTGGTGTTTTAACCGCCGACCACTACCGGGATGGACCCCTGACGATGTCCCTCTATCATCCTCTCAAGGCCGCCGGGTCCAGGGCGGCACGCCCGGTCATGGGGGGAGCACGACGGCTCCCGAGGGGGTAGGTAGACCCGAGCGCGCAGCGAGGGCTACCCCGTAGGGGGAGGCGTCCCCCTACAGCGCGGAGCGCGACCATACCAGCGGAGCGATGCTAGTGGCTAGCGCGATCGTTGACAGACGAGTCGTCGCGTGTCCTACTCCTCACTGTCGGTCCAATCCAGGGATGATGCTCTCGTCGTCGGTGCCGCTATGGTCACGCGCGCCCGCGCTTCCCTGTACAATCTCCGCTTCGCCCCATATTCCCTCAGGGCTGTGCACGAGGAGCTGATCGGCGCTCGGGGCATCCTGGTCGATCATGCCGCCGATGTTGTTGATCAGGGGCTTGGTCAAGCCGGGCTTGCTGGTCTCGTCGTCGTTCGCGTTTGACATGATATTCTCCTGTGTCCTCATCTGCCGGCCAACTCACGCGTGACGGGCGATTGGTGGCGTCGCCGGCTGTCTAGCTACCATACACACTGTCGCTGTGCATGATCGCTATGTCTATAGTGCCACGTTCAGGGGGGATAATGCTAGGGACAAACGGCGCGCGCACAGGGCGGAAAGGATCGCGCGGACGCGTGGAACACCCCCCTGGCCTGTCTTGGTCGACTCCGATAAGGGTGGAGGTGCTATCTATCTCTTTATCCAAGTAGCTAGAGGTCGCGACCATGGCGCTGATGCGGTAGGTCGGGTGTTTCGCAGGACGCGTAGCGTCCGAGAAACGAGTAGCCGTCCGATAAGAACGGCAGAGGGCCGCGTCCGCGAACACGGAAAAGCACCCCATGCTGGTGCGTGAGGTGCTTGTACGCTTTTCCTTTCGCCTGCAACGGCCAGGGACGGGCTACTGGGAAATAAAGGTTAGGCGTGGAAGTGTCAAACGCTACGTGCCCAGTTCGTCGCCCATGTCCGCTGTGTCCGGCGTGTCTGCCGCGGCGTCCGCGTGGCGACGCGTCAGGTGCTCTGGTTGGCGCCCGTGCTCCGCATAGGTGTCGCCTACCTCCTCCTCCTCCTGGACGTCGCGCTGGCGCACCAGGCGCTCTCGATTTGCGCGGTAGCCTGTCCACGGTGGGCTGTCATACCCTGGCTCGCCCTCCACAGGGGCATGGTGCGTGCTTTCGGGTTGCCGAACCAGTTCCGTCGATGGGTCGTCGATGCGATCCTTGATGAGCCGCCGCTTGAGGATACAGCGCGCCATGTCCGGTTTGGTCGGGTGGGTGACCACCCCCACCACCTCCCAGCCCTGGATGCCGAGCCAGTTGAGGTTGTAGGGCATCTGATCAACGGTGCTACTCACCGCTGTGGTGTACTCCCACTTTTGATCTCCGTACGCCGTGAAGCCCTGGTCTTGCCCCTGCTGTCCCTGTTGCGGTGTCGTGTCTTTGGTCGTCATGGTCTGCGCTTCCTTCGTTTATCCGGTGCTCGCCTGCGCGGATTGCGCGGGCTCTGTTATTTGAGTTATACCAATACGCGTACGACCTGCCATCCGTAGACAGGCGCTGTATAACCTATCTCGAACGAGGAAAGCGTACCAGCCGCTCTACGCACGGCGATGGGGCGGCTTTCCTCTGCCCGCAACCACTATCTGCCTGGAATAAAGATAGTTAGGCACGGCTCGCCTCGGCCGTGGCCGCCGCCGGCGCGCTCTCCACGACGGACGCGGTCTTGCTCCTGGCGACGAGCCGCCGTAGCGCCCGCGACTTGTACCACGGGAACGCCCTCACGAGGGCAGGCCGCGCGTGCAGGCCGTTGAGGATCATCCAGCCTTCGGGCAGTTGCTGGATCTCTTCCGGCGTCAGTAGCGGTCGCCCGATCTCGCCCTTGCCGTAGCCGCCCTGGCCGACGAGGACCTGGCCGCGCTGACGGCCGGCGTTGGCGCTCTTGCCGACGACGGTGGCCGTGCCCAGGCGCGTCGAGACCCACGCTGCATCCTCCTGGCCGATGCCGCCGAAGATGATGTGACACTGGCACGTCGAGGTGATGAGGCGTCGCCCCGCCGGCGTGTACAGCGTGTCAAGCTGGATGGTGTCCTGCACGGCCAGCAACATACCGACGCCGGCGCTGCGCAGCGTGGCTAGCCGACGCGGTAGCCCGGCGATTATACCGACGGTGCCGATTTCATCGAGATAACAAAACACGCGGCGCCCGAGTGCCTGGCCAGGCCGTGCGTTGGCCGCCGCCACCAGCGCGTCAAACACCTGCATGAATAGCCCACCGGTGAGCGGCTGCAGAATCTCCTCCATGCCCGGTGTGAGGATCACGAACACCGCGAGCGCCGCCGTGTCCTTGTCGCCCATGCCCTCAAAGGGGAGATCGTCGTGTGCCGTGATCCGCGCCACGGCCGGGTCGTTGAGCACCGCGAACTTGACCAACAGGCCGACCAGGATGGAGCCGCCGAGGCGCTCGTTCTTGTCCGTCCCCCCCAGGAAGCCGCGCACGGCCTCGACCGCCTCGGGGCATGGGCTATGCAGCAGCTCGTCCTTGAGCAGCGCGAAGTCGTCGACGTTGAAGAGTGCCAGCAAGCGGGCCAGCGGCGCGGCCTGCCCGGTCCGCGCCCGATAGGTGTAGTTCAGGTGTAGGACGGCCGATTGGAGCAGCAGGCTCACGGTGCTATCCCAGAACTCAGCCCCCGCGCCGACCTCGCCTTGCCCGCGCGTGTTGCTGATCCAGGCTTTCGCCCACACGAGCGCCTGTGACGCCGTGAGAATGTGCGCCAGTGGGTTATAGCCCGGCGCGCCCTCCGATGCGTCGTAGAAGTCCAGGCGCCGTACCTGATAGCCCCGCGCGGCCAGCACCGCGCCACTGGCCGCGTAGCACTCACCTTTCGGGTCACTACAGAGCAGGCCGCGCTTGGGCCGTCCGCGCTGCCCTTCACGCAACAGGTTAGGGATCATGAGGTCCGCGCTCTTGCCCTCACCTGGCACGCCCACCGCCAGGACGTTGAGGTATTGCCGCTTGGCGGACAGACTGACCGCGCGCCGGCCCACCCGACCGACCACGAACGGCGGGTGCTGTGGCAGGAGGCCCATACGCCGTAGTACTCTCCACCAGGAGCCGTACATGCGCCGCGCTTCCCCCGGCGTCGCCCACCGCGCGCTCCCCGCCGTCGTGCCCGGTGTCAGCCGCCCAATGCCACGGAGTAAGAACCATAGCGCTCCCAGCAGGCCGCGTGTGGCCCTGAGCAGCCCCAGGACGATAAGACCGCCGCCGAGGCCCAAGGCCCAGGCCATCTCCTTACGCCGCCATGCGGGTTTCCGGAGCGCCGCCAGGCGGTCCTTCCACAGGAGCCAGCGCACGCGCGGCCAGCCTTCCAGTTTGTGATTTGGTCCTATGGTGACCAGGCCGTGCAGGGCGTGCGGCCGCGTGTACGCCTCCCAGGCCCGTGCCGCGTTGTCCGGGCCGTACCACAGCATCTCGCGCGCCAGGAGCATCACCTGTGCGCCCTCGATGCGCCAGGCCAGCGCCCCGAGCGCGACCAGAAGGGCTAGCACACCCGCCGCGATCATCCGTCGTCGTGTGACCATCTCGCGCCTCTCTCTTTTCTTCTACGTCGTTTTGTCGTTACCCCGCGCGCCAGCGTTGGAACCATCCCCTCTTGCGCGCGGCCTGCGGAGCAGGTGGTACAGGGGCGGGCGGTGGTGTTGGTGGCGTGTCAATCGGTGTCTGAAGGGGCAGGTCCACCACCCCCAGCCGTCGGTCGAGGTCGGCCATGCGCGCCGCCTGGCGCTCCCGCGCCGCCGCCAGGTCGCGCCCGCGCGCCGCCTCACGGAAGGGAGCCGCCCGCCTGACGCCGATCTCGCGTAGGGCCTTGAAGTCCCCCGGCCCGAAACGGACCCCGACCCGTACCCCCTCCTTGCAGATCGCGGCCGCCTCGCCCCCGATCAGGATGTGCGCGTGCGGGTGTTCCGTGTTGGAGTGGATTGCCGCGACCCACTGGATATCGCGGTCCAGGTGCGCGGCGTAGTCGGCCATGCAGGTCCGTACCCATGCCTGCATGTCGTCGAGTTTCCTGATGCCCAACCCCTTCGACGGGGACATGACGAGCCGGTGCATCAACTTTCCCTTGCCGCTGCGGTTCGCCCATAAGAGCGTACGAGCCTCGGCGCGTGTCACGGCGCCCTCCGTCGCCGTGAACAGTTCCCGCGTGGCGTCCTCCGGTGGTCCACCCTTGCGCGGATCTCGATTCTCCAGGTAGTAGACCGCGTGTTGGATGACCTCGTGGGGGTGCTCCACCTTGGCGTCCCAAAAGACATTGTGGGCCGCGCAGTACGGTCCCGCGTCGGTCGCTCCTCGTTGATCCCGCTCCCGTGCCTCATCGAGCGCGTCGTCCCTGTCGTCGTCCCACATGGCTCTCTGCTGTCCTCTATGGCCGTCGCGTAGCGGCGGGTGTTGTCGTGGTGGTAGGGGCTGGGGGTCGGCGGAGGGATGCTCACACGTCAGGGAACCCGCTTATCTTGTCCGTGGCTTTTGCAGCGCAAAAGCACGCCCGTGGGGGATGGGTAGACGCCCCCACGGGCGTGCATCGGCCGCGTCAGCGTCTATCGCGTATCCGTTCCCCGATGAGCATGCCTAGCAGCCCGGCCGAACCGCCGTCGTCCAGTGCCAGTAGTCGCCGCCGCCGCCGCCGGGACAGGTCCATGACCGGCGGCGGCAGCGCGATGGGTCGTAATTGCAGCCCACAGGAACCGCAGAAGTTTGCCTCCTCCGGCTCCCAACGGTGGCAGCGCACGCACAGGTGCGCGTGGCTGATGTCGTCTATGTGTGGTGTCATGTGGCCCCTTCTCTCCTGTTGTTCCTGTCGTTGTCTACGCCGCCATGGCGGCGCTCTTGGCGGCCATGGCCCCCTTCTCCGCGAAGGCGTGCCCGATGCCCCGCACCTCGACCACGAGCAGCGCGCCCAGGATCGCCGGCACCAGGTCGATAAAGAAAAAGCCGCCAATGATGGTGATGGTGTTGCCGCCCGTTGCCGACACGGTAATGAGGAACAGGCGCACGGCGATCCCGAAGGCTGGCCCCAGGAGCGCCAGGTTGGCGTACGCGGCCATCCACTGTATCGCGTTGCGGCGCGTGCCCGGATACACCAGGCACAGGATCATCAGCGGCGCGACCACGAACAGGAACTCCTGGGCGTAGAGCACGATGGACCGCTCGATCCCCGCGATCACCAGCAGCACCCCACCGACGGTGAACACGACTGGATTGACGAGGCCATGGAGCGCGGCCGTCAGCGTATCGGCGGCCAGGCCCGGCCCCACCAGACGCTCTCCCAGGCCGCTGGAGAGCAGCGCCACGATGTGCAGCAGCGGTTGTAACGCGTTAACCGCCGCCTCGGCAAAGACGGCGTGCCAGAACAGCGAGACACCCTGGCGCACGTCGCCGAAGAACAGCGGCCAGATAATCATGAGGATGCCCAAGCCGAGCACCACCGCGAACGCCTCGCTCTCCAACGTCACCGCCCGGTCCTGCATGGCGATCAGCTCCCCCCAGCGGCTCTTATTGGTCAGGTCCTCACTGCCGGCGAGCTGCGTCAACACGGCGGCGTCCGCCGCCGTGTACGCGGCCATCGACACGCGACTCAAGGTGTCGTGCGCGGCTGTCCCCACCGCGCCCAACAAGCCGCCCGTGTCCATGCACACCGGCTGCCCGAAGATCGTCACGATATGGATACCGCCCGCGCACCCGTTGTCCGACGTGCCCGGTCCCACGCTCCCGTTGCCGATCACCGGCGGCGGCTTTGGCGTGGGGGAAGGCGAGGGCGAGGGAGTCGGCGAGGCCACCACGATCACCACGCGGGCTGTCTGCGTCGGCCCCGGTGTCTGTGTGGCCGGGGGACGCGGCGTGGCTGGAGGCTTACTGGCCGCGCTTGCCGTCGTCAGTCCAGCGAACGTCACGGCGAGCACAACGGCTACGATGATGCGGTGTAGGGTCTTCATCCGGCCGCGCTCCTTTGTGCAGCGTACTGCCGTCGCGCTTCGATGCGCTTGTAGTCCGCGTAGGCGAAGATCCCCGCGGCTACGTCGCCCCCGCTCTTCTCCACCCAGGCGTCGCGCACGCGCACGTCGTCGGGGTTCGTTTCGAGCAAGACGGCTTCCTCCTCCGATAGCTCGATCCGCGCAACGCCGTGGAGATCGCGCGGGCTGGTGCGGTCGCGGCGGCTCACGAAGATAGGGTGATAGGCGCCCTTGACGCCCACCATGGACGTGGCCTTTGTCACCTCATGCGGGGCCAGGTTAAGTTTCTGCGCCAGCCACACGCGGGGGTTACTCTCCGTCTGCTGCCCGCTGTCCTCCAACCCGGCCAGGAACTTGATCGACGACTGCGTGAAGAACGTGGCCGCCTCACGGTTCTCGGTCATGTCGGCCACTTCCTGCGACACGAACGCGACGATCGAGCCGTTACGGCGCCCGGTGCGCCCGGTCCGTGCGATGAACCCGCGCGCGTCCTCGTTAGCCAGCAGGCTCCACGCCTCTTCTAGCGCCGTTAGATGGTCAGCCGTGCCACGCCCTTGTAGCGTGCCCCGACGCCGCGCCTCGGCCTGCCGGCGTTGGACGACACTTAGGGCCGTGAACACGGCGAAGTCGCGCACGGCGGGCTCCTGGTGCAGCGGCTCGGTGTCGAGCACCAGCAATGGCGGGTGCAGCACGTCGAGCGAGTCCGGCCCATCGACCAAACGCGCGTGCATCCCCGTCCCCACGTAGGGGCGTAGCTTCCAGAGCAGGGAGCGGTAGGTGCGCCGGTCCTGCGGGTCCAGTTGCCCGCTCTGGTACAGGTCCGTCGCGTCAACCATCTGCCGTAGCCACGCCGCCAGGTCACTCATGACCGGCGTCGCCGCGGCGGGGCACGCATCGTAGACGGCTGCGACGCCCTCGTAAAGCAGCGGCTTCTCGTCGCCGCTCACACCGCCTAACAAGAGATCGAGCGCCGTCGTCACGAACTTGATGCGCTCGGCCGCGTCCTCCGGCGTGGCGCGCTGCCCCGACCAGACGTTGAGGGTCGCGCTCGTTGGTCCGCCCAGCCGCACGATCCGGCCGCCCGCGATAGCGCACAACGGCGCCAGGCCGCCCACGGCGTCGACCACCGTGGCCATGTCCCCGCGCAACAGCATCCACAGGATGATTTTGCCGAGCAGCGTGCTCTTGCCGCGCCCGGTCGGTCCCAAGATGCACATGATCCTGTTGAAGAGGCTACTGTCCTCCAACGAGAGCGTGAACAGCGCGCCGGCCGTGTCCGTCGTGCCAAAGGGGATACCGGCCTGCGTGCCCGGAGAGTGCCGTAGCAGCGGTAGAGCGTTGCCCCAGGTGTCCGAGTCCCAGCGGTAGGTCGAGCGGGCCAGGTCGCGCCCCAGCGCGATGGAGCGCCACAACGGCGTCTGATGGGTCCAGGCATAGCCCGGCTCGATGCTCATGTCATCCTTGAGCATGGTCAGCAGGCGCGCGGCGCGGCTGTCGACCTCCTCCTGCGTCGCGCCCTCGACGCGCACGTAGACACCCACGCGCATGAGCGTCTGTGTGGCCTCGTAGAGGCGCGTCGCTTGCGTCCGCGCCTCGGCTTGGGCGATGTCGCCCTGTACGTTTGTCGCGGTTGCCGAGGCCGCCAGGAGGCGTAGCCGCCACTCCTGCCGCTTGCGCTCGCGGCGCTTCTTCAAGCCGCGCAAGGTCACGAACACCGTGTGCGGCTCTTCCCAGGCGATGAGCTTCTCCATCCATCCGGGGCTTGTCTCCGGTGGCGGGGTCACGAGGTAGATGAAGCGCGCCCATACCTCCCGGCCATCGGGCGTCTGTAGACGCAGGGCCGTCACATGCTCATCGGTCGCAGGTTCGACCAGGCCACCGCCTCCGCTAAGGCCGGCGTTGACGGTGAGGTGCTGCCGCGCCAGGACCGCGCCCACGCCGCCGGCGTCGAGGCGGTGAGGAACCGCCCCGAGCGCGATCAAGCGTTGCTCTAGCGCCACGGTGGTCGCCTCTAACCGCCCTAACGGCCCCGCGTCGGGGAAGCCCTGCTGCGCCGGCGGCGGCGACACGATGACGTGGTAGACGAGGTTGGCGACGTGGCGTGGTGGCGCTCCCCGCGGCGCTCCCCCGTCCTCCTGCGTCAGCGGACGCGGCTCCGTCTGCTGTGCGGTCAGGCGCGCCTCCCACCACGCCAGCAGCCGCTCGCCGAGCATGCCTAACTCGGGTAGCGAGTAGCAGCGGAACAGAAAACCCGTCTAAGCCTGTAAAGGCGATGGCGAATGTCGCCTTGTCGTAGTAGGCGAACAAAAAAAGCTAATGGGGGTGCCAGAGCAGCGGTACCATGCCTGGATGTCGGTGCAACCTCTGATAATTATTGTTATACGCAGGTTTGACCATGGTGTCCTGCTGATAATACGGTCCCAGAGCGACGGTAGAGGGCTAAAACTGCTTCCGATAACACGAGGCACTGAGCTTAGGCGGGTTTTCTGTTCCGTTGCTACTCGCTACCCAACTCAGGCGTGTGCGGGACCGGGGCCAGTTGCGCCCGGAGGTCCCGCACAATGGTTGCCGCGTCGGCCGGAAGGTTCTCGACCAGCACGGAAAGCGCGCCCTTGTGCGGCACGCTCGCCCCGATCAGGGACCACAGCGCGGCGCGGTCATCCTGCTCACCCAGGCCCATGCCGTCGAGTAAGAGCCCACCGACATGCACGTAGCGGCGCGGCACGCCGTCACTGCCCCACACGAGGCCACCGGCATCAACGCGCGCGGCTGCGCGCCTGTGCAAGACATGCATGATAGCCCTCCCTTCCTTTGCGCGTGAGGAATCGCACGAGCCGCGCGGTGTAGCGGAGGCTGATGCGGGCCGCCTGGCCCGACGTGCGGGCGATCAGACGGCCCGCATAGCGCGTCGATTGTTGGGGGTAACGCTCGATCCCGCCACGCGTCAGGGCCAGGATGGGCGCGCACACCAAGATGGTGGGGAACACCACCAGCGCGAAGTGGTGCCCCAGGTCATGCACGCCCGCCGTGAGTTGGCCCAACCCGAGCAGGGTCAGGCCGCCCACGAGGATCGCGGCCACGTGGCCCAGCGTCAGCCGCCCGATGCGCGTGGCGAGGTCCAGAGTCGTCGGAGTACGGTGCTTCTGCGCCATCGTCACACACTACTTGATCGTGTTGGCGATAGCGTCGGCCGCGCCCAGGATGATCGAGGCCAGGCCCGCGCCGGCGAGGTGTTGCTTCGCCTGGTGCTGGCTTAACCACATGTGAACGCCGGTGCCGAACCACACCGCGCCAATAAGATAAGGGGCCACTTCGGTGTAAATCGTCTTGACCTTGCCCATGCCGTCGGTCCACGCGTCGGCGAAGATCAAGGTGGCCAGGGTCGTGATGTGCGGAATGAGGTGCAACATGATGATCTGTTCTCTTTTCTCTGTGTATGGTTGACTCGCTGAGTGTGTCGTCCCATCGGTAACACAGGGACGGCCACTGAGCGCCAGTAATGAGGTAGTTGTCGCTGTCGTCGCCACACCGCACCCGTTATGGTAAAGTTGGGTGAAGCATGTGCGAGGACTCGCTAGCCTGTTGGGTCGAACGTGCCGCTTCCACCGGGCCGGGCTGGTGACACAGCGCCGGCCTTTTGTCATGCCCTGAATCTCTCCTAACAGCCCTCTCCTTTCTGCGTCCACGCTTGCTGGTGGCTAGCCGCGTCGCGCCTATGCGGTGGCTTGCCTGTATGATACCATAAGTGCATATGAGTACGCATATTTTCAGATAAGTAGAAGGGGATGGTAAAATGCCACGAAGAGCGTCGACCATTGAACCGCAAGGAGAGACCACGCTGCCGCGCAAGAAGACGGATGACTACGGCTGGCTAGCGGTTCATATGCCGAACAACATCGGCGACGTCCTGCGTGCGGTGGCCGAGCGGGAGCGCCGGTCCCTAAGCAATATGGCGCGGCTCCTGATTGAGGAGTCCTTGCGGGCGCGTGGCGAGACTATCCCTGACCGTCCCACGGGAACCACGGTGGCGGAGCGCGCGCAAGAGCACGACGACTAAGCCCCCTCGGTCCTATTTTGCCCAATAAAAAAAGAGCCCTGGCTGGTAGCCTCCCTTTTCGGGAATCGCTACCAGCCAGGGCTCTTTAGCTATCTACGAAATGCCGTCAGAGGCCACCACACGCTCTATGCGGAGTTTTACCCACTCGACAGGCACCGCTGGGCTAGGGGCCACGACAGTGGCGCAGGCGGCTCCTCAGCGTGCCGTATGCGGGTCAACGGCTGGAAGCACCACCCCAGCCTGTGCAGCTGGGGACCACCTCTCGCGCCATTGTCGACGCACGCTCTCCGTCTGCCTCCTCGTGGCCCCTTGTCTCGCTGCAATGCGATAGCGCGACACTATGGCCGTATACCAAAACAATATGCGACGTAAGGAACGACGGGGCCGGTGCGTCTTTAATAGTGAACGGGAGAATAGGGGCGTATGGGCTGTGCGCCACCGCTCTTCCGGGCATCCCCGTGGGGGCTGGTGTGGGTAAGGGCTGTCCCCACACCAGCCCCCACCATTTGGGGGGAATCTGCCCCAGATAACCGGTGTCTGAGGGAGGCCGTCGGCAGCCGCGCGCCTCAATCAGCGCGTCGACTGCCTTGATAGTCCACGCTTTGCCCGTAACGAACGGCAGTGTCTCGATGAAAGTGTCGCTCCTCAATACAGAATCAAGTACGCTATGTACAGCACCTTGATGAAGTCAGCAACGATAGACAGAAAGTGAGGCGAAAATGCGTCGAGTAGTCACTCTTTGTGCGGTAACAATTATCACTACCCTTGCGCCATTGTCAGCATGGCACGCTCATGCGGAAGGTGGGGCTGATCCGGTGTATGCGCATCTCACTACCGCGCAGAAGCATACGTACAATCAACTCTATTACGGTGAGAGTGATGCCGAGAACTGCTACGGAACTGGGCGTGACGGGTACAATGCCTATTTAACGTGGATCAATGGCACGGGGATTTTAACGGACGCCCAGCGTGGCTTGGCAGACATGCAACGTCTGTGTTCGTACGAGGGCAACACCATTGCCAAGCTAACGAAAGACCCGATGTACAAAACAAGCGGCCTGTACCATGACTTCGTAATGGATGGGTTGCTCATCGCATCCTACGAGAACACATTGTCATACGACATTAACCTGGCGCTGAATTACGACTCCCACAACTCAACGCTGCAAAGTGACATTACAGCCGCTGCCTTGAAGGCGAGGGGCGCGGCGCTAGCGCTCATCGCGCAACGACGGCAGTTCCGAGTTCACTACGGATTTTAGCGTCGGGGTGCTCGTATTCCACATTCCACACTGCAGATGTGGGCGCCTACCCTGCTTGGTCCCAATCGTATTCGCTGCCCTCCTCGTTTGCCACATGTCCCGCTGCCATCAGCCACCGTCCTGGCACGGGCTCGGTGGGGCACCCGGCTTTACGGATGAAGCCAGGCGCCCGCTTGATGCGCTCGACGTGCGTGGCGATGTAGCCCTTACCGCGCGGGTCGCGGGTACGCCGGTAGGTCACGATGTCGCCGGGACGCAACCCGTCAAAGGAGACGTCCACCAAATGAGAGGCATGCAGAAAAAGATGTTCCCCTGTCGTCGTGCGGAGAAACGCAAAGCCGCGCGGGTTGATGGTGTACACCGTCCCGCGCTCGCACGCCCCCTTGTGGCCGCCATCGTACATGCGCACGATCCTAATGAGATGGGTGGCCCGCGCGTACTCCGCGTCCGCGAGCAGGCCCGCCCGCTGGTAGATTGTCATCTCGCCCCGCTTGTAGCGGCGTTCGACGGCCATGCGGAACTCCTCGTGGTCGCGCTCAATGTTAGCCCAGGTCTCGCTCCAGGCGGGGTCCTGCATGGCCACCTCGTGCGCGGGTTGCGCCGCGTGCCGCACCTCAGCGGCACGGCGCGGCTGGCCCGGTGGGCTATCTGTCAAGACATACGTTACCCAGTCGCCCAGCCGCACAGCGGGCATGTCGTCCTGGACCGCCGCGTCAGCTCTAAAATGCGTATCGGGCTGCCGGCGCAAGGGCCGTATTACCCCATCCCCTGTGTCGTTATCTAGCGCAATTATTCGCCCCTCTGGCATGGTTGTTTACCTTTCGGTCACGTCATCTTAGCGGGCGCATAACCCGCTCCCCGTTAGCGTGCGGCCCTGCTCTGTCGCCGCACGGTCGCTGGCCTATCATCGGCCGCGACGCCCTGCCCCGGCGCACACGCCCAGGCTGGCGGTTCCGGCAGCGCATACGACTCAATGAGCGACCCACTTTCCTGGTCCCACAGAGCATCGATGTCGGCGCGGCCTGCGGTGTACGCCTGCTCTTGGATGGCTTTCAGCCGCGCATCGGCGAAGGTGAAAATGTAGCGGTGAGCTAGGTCGAGCCGCCGCGTTTGCCACTCCTCATACAAAGCGCGTTGGCGCTCGTCGTATTCAATCCCCGTGAGGTCCCGGCGCTCGCGGTAGCGGCGTTTGAGAGCCTCCATCGACGTTGTGTAGCTGTCTTTAGCCAACTGCTCAAGCCGCTGCTGTTCACGCTGTAGGGCCGCCTGGCGCGCTCTGATAGCCGTCAGGACGGCCGGGGGCGGGTCCACGAACACGGCCAGGTGCTCACGTTCCCAGTCCCGCCGATGCTCGACGGTTAGCTGTTGGTCGCGCTGCTGCCGAAGGATTTGATTATTGGCGGCCACGAAGGCGGCGTCTGACAACCCTTGTGGTGAGTTGAGATTGTGCATACTGTCCCCCTAGCCGAAGATCGCTTCAATACCGCGGTACGCCTCGGTCAAATTAGCCGTGCGCTCCGTCGCCTGCGGATCAACCGGCGGGGCCTGGCGCGGCACCGACCGCGCCGCGATGGCCGCTTCCAACTCGTCCATCCGGAACCCGAGGTCGCGGGGATCGCTCTCCGTCGGCATGGGGTCCCATTCATAGGCTTCGTGCAGCGACATGGGCTCCGGTCGCGGGGCTGTCATGCGGCGCGGCTGGGAGTGGCTCCGACGCGCGATCTCGGCCAGGTCGTCGATCACGCTGGACGTGCCAGGGTGGACCGCCGGCGGCTCGGGCGCGACAGTGGGCGTGGGGAACAGCGTGTCGGCGAGTTGACCGTGTAGCGCGGCGCGGGTACGGGGATTGGTCGTGGTGCTCATTTGTTTATTTCCTTTGTTGTTTGTCCTATGAGGATGCCCCAACGAGGCATCGGTCGAGCTCGTCTATGCGCGCCTGTTCATCCCCGCTCCGCGGCGGGATCGCGCGTCCCGCCTCGTGCGCCGCGCGTTCGCGCTGTTGGACCGCGTGCACGTCTTGCACGAGCGCGAGGAACGCCTCGCGCTCTTCTCGTGTCGTCAGGGCGTTGAAGTAACCCTCAGGGGTCAGGCGCCCATCGTGTCGCTCTAGCCCCGCCGACGTGTATGCGCGCCGTTCTAGCCGGTCGATGCGCGTCTGTAAGCCGCTCACGGGGTCGCCATCCGGTAGCGCTCTAGGAACGAGGTGTCGCCGTCGATGACCGCGTTGAGTTCCTCGTCAGTCATGGCCGTCACGTCGAGGGTGGACGGCCCATACTCATGCGTGGCCCACATAATAAGCAGGTCTAACTCATCATCGGCGACATCACGGAGGGACCGACCCGCATCCAGGCCCCGCAGCAACGGGGCGAGGCGCGGGTCGCTCGCGTAAGGGTTGCGGCGGCGCTGCTCTAAGCGCCGCAACCGGGGTTCGACTCTCATTTTTGTGTTCTCCTTCCACCGACCGGGCTAGCTCGCGTCGTTGCCATAGCGCCCGACCCTTTCGAGTGCCTCAATGCGCTGCTCAATCTCGGCCACTTCGTATAGCCGGCCGATAGCTCCGGCTAATGAGGCCATGGCGGAGGCTTGACGCGGGTCGAGGGTGCCGCTATGCACCTCGTTAATAGCAGTGAAGAGGGTGGCGAGCACGGGGCGTAGGCTGGTCGGCATGAGGCGCTGTAGCCGCCGTGGCGTTGCCTTGTTGCGCCCTCCGGTGGCCCTGGCCGTGTGACGCTTCCCCGCGGTCGTTTGCGAGTGGGCGAAACAATAGCCATCGGCCAGGGCGCGCACCGTGCAGGGTTCGCCGTCGGCGCGCGTGGCGCGGCAGATCGTCGGTGTGTCGTTATGGTCGGCCATTAGGGGGCCTTTCTCCAACTAAACCCATGCAAAGCCAACTATTCGTCGAGCGCGGAGAGCGCGGCGTCGCAGGCCGTCACCACCTCCGTCGTGAGCGCCAGCATGTCGCGCACCATCGTCAGAAGTCTAATCATGACCCCCGAAATGTCGTGCACATTTGGCTGAGGCTGGTTTTCATCTAGAGCCATTTGCGCGAGGCTGCGACCAACGTTCTGAGCCGCCCGGCCCTTCATTTGCAAAGCCGCATCGGCCTGCTTGGCGCGCGTCAGCACCTCATGCGCGGTTTGTAGCGTGTCAGTCATTAGGACGCCCTCCGCTGCTGGTTTGCGAGCGCCGCAGCATTGCGCCGCCGTATCGCCGCTGGCAAGCCGCTCTCGTCGGGATCATCGCCAACGCGCTCGATGACGTAGGCCGGATACGCGAGGACGTAGGGCACATCGTCGCAGTGGATGAGAGTGGACTTCCCCAGCTCAAAGTGATAATGTATCCCCGAGACCGTGAGGCGATCACTGAGCGCGACGTATGCCTCTGGCGCGCGATTGCGAAGCGCCGCCGCCCTGGCCCACGCCTCGCGCTGGCTATCCTCGTCGAGTCCGCTGATGACTGTCTGGAGGTCGTAGACCCTCTCGTCGTTCTCTTCGTCCGGCACGATGATGTCGATGTGCTGATCGACCGAAACACCGCGCCCGCGCTTGCCGCGATACACCAGGGGCTCCTCGTCTGGCTCACGCCTGCGACGAGACGGCACGCGGCGCGCGGCTTGGTGGTCGGCAAGGTGGGCCAGGTCCGCGTCGAGCTTGGTCTCGGCGGTGAGCGTGGGGCCGTCCGCCACCGTGCGTATCTCGCGGGCGACCTGCGCCGCCTGCGCGGGTGTCAACGGCATGTCGCCGCTATCGACATCGGCGGTCGTGGAACGGCGCGGGACGCGTGGGGCGGGGGCTGCGGCGGCCGTAGCCTTGGCCGCACGGCTGGCGCGGCTGGGCTTGGCCGGCGCGGTGGTGGTGGTTGTCGGTCGGGTCGAGGTGGTCGGTGATTGTTTAGCCATGTGAGTTGTCTCCTTCGATGTGTGTGAAGTTGTTGATGTCGCGGGCAGTGTCAAGCCCGCCCCCCAAGGTCCAGCCCTGCCCGTCGTAACTGCGCCTCCAGGGCACGCCGCGCCATCACGTCCGAGGGCGAGCTGGCCGCGATAACAATGGGCGCGCTCGCGTCGGGCGGAATACATCGCCAGTGCCCGCCGCGCGTGGGCTCGACCCGCCAGCCGGGCGTGTGACGGACGATGCTCAAAAGCCGTTTTAGGTCACTCACAATGCTACTCCTGTCACTTGACGTGGCCCGGTAGATTCGGTGGGCCGGGCGACGGTGGGCGCTAATTGCGGCGACACGCGCGGCCGCCGCCCGTTCCGCGCTGAGGAAGTCACCCACGCCGTGCATGCACGCGGTAGGCAACGGGACCTGTGTATCGTCAGCCATCTCTACTTCCTGTCTCCGTTAGGGCGGCCACTCGGTCGCCTATGCTCACCGCCCCTACGGACGGGCTAGCCCAAATGGGCGATGCGAAGAGCCTGGCGCATCGTCTACAGTAGGCGTGCGGCACAATGGCGTGTTCGTACCGGTCTCTCTCTCTCTGGCACCTCGCTCCGGCCCACAGGATGGTCGGAGCGGGGCTTTCTGCTTTAGGCTGCCGACCGTGGCCGCTGATGGATAAACTCTTGCCGGATGCATTCCGCCGCGTTCGGGTACCCCTTCTCAAGCGTGATGCAGTCCAACGTGTCTCGCTCTTCCGGCGTCAGGGAAAGATTGTATTTGATAGGACGTAGCGGCTGTAACCGCACCCGCCCCCGCGTATCACGCGTCGCCGTCATCATCACCCACCACCTTTTCTAGGCACGAGAAAGCCCGGCACACCGCATTGGTGTGCCGGGCTTTCTCGTGTGAACGCTGCTATCAATACGCCGAAAGCGCACTACTACACCCCATGATACCATAGCGGGGACATATGGCGCAAGTTGCCGCGATACACGGCATGGGTCGTGCGCGGCGGGTTGTCAGCCAGGTGCGCCCGCGCCAACCGGCGCTCCTGGGCGATTATGGAGCAACTGCCGATCAAGGTGCGGGCCGCACCTTGATCGGCAAGGGCAGTGAGAGCGCCGACTACTTAACGGCCCGCATCGCGCGCGACCGCCCCGACATCCTGGAGCGCATGAAGGACGGGGAGTTTCCGAGTGTGCGAGCGTCAGCGCAAATCAAGGTGTGCTTCACACCTTTATAGAGCGGGGCGGCCAACGCGTGAGCAGCAAGCCAATAAAGGTGACGATGTAACCTTTAATTCCACTGAACGCGGCAAAAGACAGAAACGATCTTTGTGTCACAAAGATCGTTTCTGTGGACGCAGACTACCTCACCGCCCGCATCGCCCGCGACCACCCCGACATCTTGGATCCCGCACGGTGGAGGGGAGGGCTAATGTTGAGAACATCAACATTAGAGAAACAGTGGTGTGATTCACACCACTGTTTCTACGAGGCCGGGGCCATAAAACGGGTAATAACATAACCCGTTTACATGGAGACAATGCCGACTACTTGACCGCCCACATTGCCCGTGACCGCACGAAGGCGGCGGCGCGGTGAGGGTCAGCCCGCCTGCCGCTCGTCTGCACACCACCCCCGTATCAGCGCGATAGCCCGCCCGCGATGCTTTGTGACGGTGTGGTGGTCCACTCCCAAGTACCGGCCGGTCGCCCGTAGAGACAGGCCCCGCATGTCCGTTAGGTACAAGACGCCATAGAGTCGGGCGTGCTCGACCTGGAGCCGCGCCATCGCCGCCGCCTGCCGCTCCTCATCGATGTCGGCCAGCTCGTCACACGCGGCATCCTGCGCGTCCATGAGGGCAGCCTGGGCGCGTACCCGGTCGAGATGCTCCACAAAATCGGGCCGAAGCGGCGGCAGCGCCTGGCCCTCGACGGATTCGTGCAGCTGGGTGAAGCGACTCTCGACGGCCTGGCCGAGCGTATCAACGACGTGTAACCTGGGATCACGCCGGCTCATGCTGCCCTCCCTGCTTGCTGCTGCGTCCGGTACACGCAGCAGCGGTTGCGGTACGTGCTCCACAGCATTGGGTGATCGTCGCAATAGTCCATCACGATTGCATCGACCTTGCCCGGCGCCGTGCGGCTCACACGGCCCAAATACTGCACCACACGGCCACCGTACGAGACCGGCGTCGTCAAAAAGAGCGTGTCCAGGCTGGGCGCGTCGAACCCCTCACCGACTAAAGAGCCCGTGGCCACGACCGCCCGCAGTGTCCCCGCGGCGAGGGCTGCCACCACCTCACCCCGCTTGCGCTTGCCCATCTGCCCATGCAGCGCGGCGGCCGTGACGCCGGCCGCCGTGAGCATCTCCGCGAGCTGCTCGACGTGGCCCACGCGATCGCTCAGGATCAGGCACCGCCGGCCAGCGGCCACCGCCTGCGCGACGTCCGCCACAATCAGGCGATTACGCGCCGGGTCGGCGACAAGATCGCTCACGAGCCCTGTAAAGGTATCGCCGCACAGCCGTAGGCCCGTGTCACGCTTGACGACCTGCGGCGTAATCAATCGGTCGGCCAGGTCGGCCTTGTCGATCCTGGCGACGGTTGGCCCCAGGTACCACCCAATCACGCGATCAAGCTTGTCTCTGCGGTACGGCGTCGCCGTCAGCCCAAGGACGTAGCGGGCGGGGAACTGACTCACGACCGCCGCCAGTTGCTCCGCTGGCGCATGGTGGGCCTCATCTAAAACGACGGTCCCGACATCCAGTAACGCCGCCGGAATGCCGCGCGCTAACGACTGCACGAGCGCCACCGTCAAACGCTCGCCGACGGTGCATTGTCCGTCGCCCACGAAGCCGATCTCGACCTCATCGAGCCCCAGGACCGCCACGGCGCGGGCAACGGCCTGATAGGCTAGCTCACGGGTGTGGACGATCATGAGCGCGGGCTGTTGCCGTCGCGCGATCAACGCCATCGCCATGATCGTTTTGCCCGAACCTGCCGGCGACTCCAACACGCCCATACGCCGCTTGAGCATGTCGCCGACGGCCTGCTCTTGCGCCTCGGAGAGCGTGACACGCTCCTCGAAGGCCACCGGCGCGGCCAGGTGCGTGGCGTCAACCATCTCAACCGCGACGCCGTGTTCACGACATAACGCCCGTACGCACGGTTGAGCGCCACGCGGCACGATGAGCTCGCCATCGTTGGCGCGGTGGGCGTAGCACAAGGACGGGTCTAGATCGCGCGTGCTCCGTCCGTTGGCCTCGGCGTCGAGCCAGGCCGGGTTGGGGACCGTCAGCGCCTGGCTGATAGCGCGCCGCAGCGCAACGGGCGCCGTCGCGTCGATCGTGACCACCGCCGCGACCGTGATCTTAACCGGTGCCGCGTCCGTCGCCGGTATCACGCCGCTGTCAGTATTAGCTATCATGGGGCACCTCCTCGCTCTCGCTCACCTCGACGGTACGGGTCACGAAGGCACACGGCCCGCGCTCCGCCTGTCGCGCCTCTTCACTACACGGCCAGCACCAGCCATACGGTGGTGACAGGCTATGACGTCGCCCACACTGGGGGCAGGCCATGTACGCCCGAAGCAGCGCGCTATTGGCGGCGATGCGGACCAGCAACTCGTGGGCGATAGGCTGCGCGATGGTCAGCAGGATCTCTTCGCCGCTGCTGCACGCCGTCACGAGGACGCCGCGCTGGCGCAGGTACGTCAGGATCTCGCGGGCCTTTGACGTGTCGCCCGCGTTGAGGCGGCCAGCTACATAGGGGGCATCGGCGTCAATGTCGACATGCAGCACGCCAGGATCGACCACGACGGGCGCATCTGACCGCGCGCCCTGTGTCACCTGGATAGCTTGAACTGGTGCGACCGTTGGCCGCTCGATGCTAGCGACCATGACGCGCCTCCTGCCCCGTGGCGAAGCCAGTCTGTATGTGTAGTGGTGGTGCCGGCGTCCGCACCCGGCACGCCTTGCAGGTGTAGCCATGATCGGTCAGTGTCCCGCAACCGCCATAGCACGGCTTCTTGAACGTGTCCGGCGGCGCGGGTAGATCACCGAGCGTTTCATGTTTAGGGGCCTCGGTGAACTCCATCATGGCCGTTGTAGGAATCCTCCCTGCCCCCGTGATGATGTCGCTTGGGGGGGCGTTGTACTTTTCCTCCCCCCTTTCTTGGGTAATCAGGGGGGAGGAAAAGTACAACGGTGATTCGGGGGCTCCCTCGGCTAGCTCAGCCGAGTCATCGTCCTCCGTAGGAATCCTCCCGAGGTCTGCGCCGTCGTCCGTGGTAACGACATACTCATCCTCGTGCCAGAGGTCGTCACTGCCCCAGTGCTGTTTGCCGTTGTGCAGGACCTCGCCGTGCTCGTTGACCCACTGGCCGCCGTTCGTTTGCTTGATGGTCTCTCCCGCGTGCTCCGCTTCATCGCGTGTGCAGGTGCAGAGGCATGACTCACAGCGATACGCAACGGCGGTGAGCCGCTTGCTGCCGCACGCTGGGCAGCGCGGCTCTTTCCTCGCTGCATCAGCAGCGCGCCGGATCGCCTTAGTCTGGACGGCCTTCTTGTCGAGTGAACGATCGGGGAGAGGGCCGGGCTTGACGTAGATGGCCGTCATGTACTTGTACGCCGTCGCAGGGACGGAGCCGTTGCGTGTGGGCGGGGGTGTAATATCGGGGTCGAGCGGGACCTGGACGGCCTCGGTCCGTGTCTGCGTTTTCAGCAATCCGATCGACGCTACATCATCAATCGTGCGGCCGAAGACGCGGGCGTTCATTCCGGCCTTCTTCTCGGCGGTCGATGTGATGTAGAGACGATTATAGCCGCGCTGCTCAAGTTCGTCAGGCGGCGCGGTATCATCGGTTGGATCGTCTTCAATGACTCCGTGCAGGTTCTTGGGTGGTCCATCGGTTTCGGCCCAGGCGAGCATGGTCGTTACCTTTTGCCCTGGCCTCAAGCGAGGATCACGCATAAGCCGCAAGTAGCCCTCAAGTTGACGTCGTGTTTCTTGGTGGGCGGCCATCTCTGCTCTTAGCCGTTGTAGGATTCCTCCCGATGCCTCATCAGTGTGTGGGGTGTTGTCTTCGGTCGTGGTGTGCTGAGCGCCGTCATTGCCCTGGGCGTCGGTCTCCTTGTTGCCGATGACTAACTGAAGCGGCTGCGCGGCGCCGTCATCCAGGCCGACGTCGATGGTCTCCTCGGCCTTGGCGTCGAGGGTATGCCCCGCACGCTTGAAGGCCCTTGCGATGCCGTCGCGGGCCTCGGTACGTGAGAGGTACCCGCCGCCGACGAAACGTCCTAGCGCGAAGCTCTGGCTGTTGAGGACGTCGCGGCGCTGTCCGGCCTTGACAGTGCTCACGGTATCCAAGGCGTTATCAAGTGCTGCCCGCACGTAGGCCTCGGGGTCCGTGACGGTCCGTGATCGTGGCGTGCCTGCGTAGCCCGCCGGCCTGCTCTTGTAGGCGTAGGCTGTTCCCTTGGGGGAACTCTGCTCGATGGCCTCGCGCAACGCCGTGGGCATCTCTGCCATGGCGCACTCCCAGGGCGCATGACCAGGCTTCCACTGGTACTGTCCGCGCTTGCGCCGGCTAGGCGCCACGCCGACGAACCCGGAGCCGCTGGCCAGGAAGTCAACGCCGGGGATAAAACTGATCGCGCGCCGCAGGCCGGGCACATCGCGGAAGTAGAAGTGCGGTCCGCCCGAGGCGCTCACCGCCTGCACCGTGTGCGTGATGTCGATGTCGTGCAACTCGCAGAACTGGACGAGCGCCTCAACGCCGCCGGCGCGGACATCCGCTTCGACGACACACCAGCCATCGAGGGCAACACCGATCAGGTCATGGGGCCAGCGCGTCCACCACCGCGTGATGGTGGCGGGGTCCGTCGATGCGAGGTGAAAGCCGCCTCTGCCTGCGGGAACGGCCACGCCGGGCATGACCTCCTCGCTTTTGTGGGGGACCTTGTCGTCGGGTTGCACAGGGAAGACGGGCCAGCCGAGCTCGACGGCATAATAGAGCGCCCAATCGCCGAGGGGCGCGTCAAGCGGGGGAGGGGCCGTGTGATTGTCGTGGGGGGAGGCGCTCATCGCACACCCCCGATTGTGGTACTAACTAGCGGCTGGGTGCCAAGACGTGGTACGATAGAGAAGGACATAGTCCATAGCTCCGTTTTCTCTGCGGGCCGGCTCACGAATCAACTTGGCGGGCGAATCGTAACCGGCCTTTTCTATGTCCTGCGATAGTCTCGCAGTGGCATTATCAGTTGTCCCCTTGTACGTGTGGTTGTCTATCATCTATGATGGAAAGCAACGACACAACGAGCGCTAGCCCGTACCTTTGCCAAATGAGGCGGCTCACTTCGAGCCTGTGTCGTGCTTCGGAGCGCGTATTCCCAGTTAGTCGCCAAACTGTTGCTGGGGTACGCGCTTTTCATTGGCCTGCCATCGACAACTCCTGCGCCGGCATCTTTTTCGGCTTGGCCTGTGCTCGTGTCAGCTTGTCCAGCTCGTCGAGGCGAATTATCCACGCCTTACGCACCTTGACGGCGGGCAGCACTCCGACCGAGCACCACATCCTGATTGTGGACGGGGCCGTGCCGACAAGCTTGGCTGCCTCTTGTACCTGGACCGCGATAGGCGCGTGTCCGTGTGACGTTACCATTTTGTCTGCCTCACTTTCCTTGCCTAAATCGCTAGTTTTATTGGTCCTATCCGCACTGTACCGCAAACATTTCCAATTAACTAGCCCAATCATTTAGCGGCTAAATGTTCTGCAACATTAATCACTTACCCTGGGCGCACCTAGCGTTTTGTGGGCCTCCCTGAGCGCGGGAGGGGCTCACCGCGGGCCAGTCGTCCCTCTTTGTGTAGCGCCCGTACGGTGCGCTCGGTGACGCCCACCTCCGCGCCGGGTACGCTGCACGCCGCGATGAAGTCGTCATGGCGTATGATGTTCCCGATAATCGCGCCGGGGGCTTTGCCGGATTGTCGACCTTCGTCGTAGAGCCGACAGACGACACGCGCGGCGTCCTGGCGCGCCCGTGCCACCTTGGCTTGGCGCTCGACAGCCGCCGGACTGGCGCCATAGACACGCGCTTGCTGCGCGTTCTTGAAAAGCCTGCGTTCGATGCGCTCCGCAATTTTCCACTGCCCATGACCAATGTCCTCCTGACGCTCGACGCGCGGCGTGGCCCCAGCGGACAGCACGATCACGAACGGCCATGGATAGGCGGGCTCGGGGATCTCGGCGGCCGTGTGGATGGGGTCGGGGCAGACGATTAAGTGGCCGATCAGCAGGCCATAATGTCTGTTGGCGCGCACTGTGGCGGGGTCGAAGACCTTGGCCTGTGCCCGCTGCGTATCGTGGACAACCTTGAACCCCGTGTGGCCCGTGGCGTCGATCGCCGCTGGCGGCGGGATGAACGGCCAGAAGTCGACGGGGACGAAGTAGCCGGTCGCCTCCCACGCCATGGCAAGGACGGTTCCCAGGTAGGCGATCCACGCGTCCGTGCCCTCGACGCGGTAGCGCGGCGCTAATTGTCGGTGGACATCCGCGATCTCGGGTTGGGCACGCCACCACGCGACGCCGCCCTCTGCGGCCCACGCATCGGCGATCACCGGTTGGAGGCGCGCGTCCTGAAAGCGCCGCTCTTCGGGCGTGAAGGTAAACAGCGCCATGCTCTCTTTGCCAGTGGCTATCACGTCTTGTCCCTTCTGCCACCCCGCGCGATGCACATAGCGACGACCGCACCTCCCATCGCACATAGGGCGTCGTCGCTGTATGTGGGGGCCGCGCTCATGTCCACTCTCCGACCGACTGATGCAACTCCGAGCGATCGCGCTTGGCATATGTTTGTGACGTCTGGACGTGGGCGTGGCCTAACTGCGCGGCGACCTGCAGCAGGTCATGTGTTTGCCCGTACAGGCGCGTCCCCGCCGTGTGTCGCAGGCTATGGAGCCCGCGCTCGGCGACGCCGGCCTCCCTGGCAAGCTGCCGTACGCGATACCAGGCCGCCTGCCGCGTGCGGTACGGCAAGACATACACACCCCACTGGTCACGCGAAGCGCTCATCAGCGCCTGTTGTAGTCCCTTCGAGAGCACAACCGTCCGGCGCTTGTCGCCTTTGCCATGCGCGACGATAAGCTCCTTTGTCGTGAGGTTGACATCGCTCCATCGCAATCCAAGCATCTCGGTAGCCCGTAGGGCGCCATGTGCCCCGAGTAGCACGAGCACACGATCGAGCCGCGCCATCGTCTGAGCGGCCGGCCCGCCCTCGACCTCGTGGCGGTCGATGACGGCCAGGAGCGCGGACACTTCGCCCTCACTATAGGCGGCGCGTTTGTCCCACGACGCCGTATTGTCATGCGGCGCCCGCGCGTCACCGAAGGGATCGGTGGTCGTCGCCCTGGCCCACCGGAGGGCGCGATAGAGCAGACGCCCCGCGGCGAGATGCACCTGCACCGTTGACGGCTGATACGCGCCCCGGCCGCTTGTGCCCGCTTGTAGGGTGGCGACCCATGCCTCGCCGGCATTGTCGGCGGGGTGGAGTAGGTCGACCGTGGGCCAGTCGGCGATGAGATGGGCGACCGCCTCGTGGTAGCGCTCGCGTGTCTTCTCAGACGTGGCAATACCCGCGCGCCCCTTGAGCGATAGGTAGGCGTCGGCCAGGCTCCACAACTCGGCGGCGTCGTGCGTGAGCGCGGCGGCCATGGCGCGCCTCCGGCGCGCATCGGGTAGCATGTCCGACCAGCCCGTCATGCGGTCAGCGGGATCGGCTCCGCGTCCGTCGTGCAGCACCAATGCCCGTGTATGCTCGATCATCGTCCCTCCTTCCCCTGTCCCCCACGTTCGCGTGTCCTGCGCTGTTTGGCGCTACCTGCGACAATGGGCGACTGTCCGACGCCAACGAGGTATACACTAACCTTCCCGAACTCTACTTCGGTTAAATCTTGCTTTCGTCTAAATCGTAGCGATCCGATTCAAGGGCTTCAAGGATGAGCCGCCGCACGATGAAGGAAACGCTCCGCTCCTCCCGCGCCGCCAGGGCGACGATGCGCGCGCTTGCGGACTCAGGGATACGTGCGGATACCCACGCCTCACCCGCCCGTACATTCCGGCCCTTCTTGTCGTCTGCCATATGCTCCCACTCCACCGCCATCATCTCTGTAACCATGCGTCACCTCCCAAGAGTGTATCACGAGTTAAACCGCTCTCACTTATAGTGTATCACAGTAATTTAGTGTATTGCATTGTGAGTCACAATGAGTTATACTGAGGGAGTGGAGAATAGCCCACAAACAAAGATGCCCGGCAAGTGGGTACAAGCACTCGCCGGGCGGTAGGTACGGAGGATCACTACAATGCACACCGCACCCAGTACACAGTCTACGGCCACACGCACCACGACCGCCACAACCTGGAAGCCCCGCGTTCGTCGCCTCGGTGAGGGCCGCTATCTCGTTGAGAGCGCCAGCCGGCCAGGTCGCGGCCACACGACGACGGCGACGAGTTGCACCTGCGTCGGCTTCTCGTACCGACACCATTGCAAGCATGTCGCCCTCGTCCGCGCGATGGAGCCGGCGATGACGGCCTGGTACGGGCAGGCGGCCCCGTCGCCTGCACCGGTGGTCGTGCCGATGTCGGCGGGTGCTCCCTCGGGCATCAAGAGGCCGGTGCGGGGCTTCGAGGAGGCGACGGACAGCGCCGCCGACGTGCGCCTCGCCGCGCTCTATCGGGCGCTGGCAGACACGCACGAGCAGTCCGATGCGCGCGCCGTGCTCTTGTGCCAGGTCGACCTGGCCGAGCGCGCCTACGCAGCGGTCAGCTATAGCGCGATGCGGCAGGCGGTGTAGTCATGCGCCACGAAAACGTGACCACGCCCGAGAGCATGCTGGCCCCGTATTGCGACAGTACTCCGCAGTACACCCATGTCGGCGGCCAGCGCTTCGTGCCGGCGAACCGTGCGGCCTGGCTTGAGGTTGAGCGCTTCAACGAATGGGCGGACCGCTGGAACGCTCGCACAGCAGCGAGCAGGAGCGCCGCGCAATGATGACGACACCACAGACACCACCACCGCCGCGCGTGCCGCCCTACACGCCCGCGTGGGCCATGTACGTCTACGGCACGCACGCGTACCTGACCTACAGTGGCCGCTTGATTGCCACCGCGACCGTCGGGACCCCAAGCCAGGAGGCGCGCGTCCGGGCCATGTTTGCGCGCCTCCTGGGCGTGCAGGAAGCGGGGCGCGCATGATCTCGCCTCTTGGTTGGATTCGCGGACCGCCCGGTCGTCTCACTCGGCCGTGCCCCTGTCGCACCGTTGTAGTAGCCTAACAAAAGCGTCCCCGCATTTTGCCTAACGGAAAGAATTGTTGACACATTATGACTGAAACACCACGCCTCGCGCCCGCTCCCCCGCGCTTGTTTGACCACGGAGAATGGGGTACTGTCCATATCGACGCCGAGACCGTCTGGACCCTCAGCGACTTCCTCCTGCAATTGGCCGCGGAGGTCAGTCCCCACGCAGACGGCGCGGAGGGCTTCCGCCGTCAGGAGACACTGCTTGCCTATGCGACGGAACTGAAGGGCGCCGCCGCCGCGCACCTTGACGCCGACGATGGCGCGCAGTGCGTCGCACGCCTCGCCGAGATTGCGGCCGATAAGGAGCGATCTACACAGCACGCGGCTAGGCTGGCCGCGGAGCAGGCCGACCAGAACCCGCCACAGCTGCACGCTTAACAGCCATAGGACGGCCACAGAGGCTGTGAGGGGCCATAGGGGATGTACTACTCCCCTATGGCCCCTCTTGTGTGCCTGGCACCTGTTACACTTGCGCCATGACCGATACAACGGGTGCGGACCCTGCGGACAGGGAGAGTGCGGACGGGCGCGGACACGTCCGCA
>JAABUJ010002076.1_pt1 | contig 26218 bp, 21 predicted proteins | sample 5559131 | NCBI WGS metagenome assembly JAABUJ01 (sample SAMN10711875, study PRJNA513366) | rock metagenome | isolation source: Antarctica rocks | place: Antarctica: Victoria Land, Mt New Zealand nord | collected 2016-01-07
ATCATGAGTTATATATCTAACACTTCCCCTAACCCACAATCGGCCCGCAACTGACCTGCAGGTGTAAAGAGTGCACACAGACAGCAGTTCAAACTCATGACCTTTTGAACTTACTCTCTCACCATGGACTTGAACCACCAGCAGAGGTGGCCTAGGCACCATTTTACACAAGTTATCACACACTAACTCAGGCTCATAACCTGTTAAAGGTGGCACCACACTAATAGCATAGCTATCATGAGTTATATATCTAACATAAAGCATGAATTCTTTCAGAATCTTTTTAAGTTGCTGTTTCATTAAGAGAAGAAAGAGTTTCACATTCAATGCTGATCTCACTGTAATGTGAAAAATTTCTGCAATAATAACTTCTACACATCTTTATATGACTGTCAGTTTCTAAAGAATTCATTTTTATTGTAAAACTATCTTATATTTACTCTTTAAGCTGTATCATACTGAGCAGCAGTATAAAATCTGTGACAACATCACTGTTACATAAAGTCTTTATAGATTCTTAAAATCAAAATTTTATATTAAGTCTGTCAGTGCTGCAAGATTCTTAAAACTTATTGTGACTCAGATTTAAATGTATTTTAAATGTACATCTTACTTCAAATGTAAATTCAAGATAATTCTTAATACTCTGCATGTCAGCAATGTCTATACTGTGTATATGTTGAGAATTAACTTTACTGTTATATTAAATTTTTCAGATCAATTTGTAAAGTAAATGAGCTCATATTTAATTAAAGTAAACACTGAGACATAACTTCTTGCTTACTATTCTATGCAGCTATGTACTGTATATAATATCTTACAGTTCTCTGTCATTAATTTTCTTATTATTGAAAGAAATGAATATTCATACTATACTATGCCATCTAGTGAAACCTCTAAACTGTGTTGCCTATGAGCACATCTTGATTGAGAGAGTTACAGAAGAAGTAGAAAGAATGTTAACTGCAATTAATGTAAGCAGAGTTTTCACTTAGCTTTTAATGTTAATTCTATTCTGCTTTATAGAAGCAGCTAAAACATCATTTCTCAATATTCTTACTTAATGAGACTGCATCTATTGACTCTCACTGACAGCAAACATCAGATGACTAAATGCATCATTAAGAGTTTAACAAATCATTTAAGAATTTAATTAATCATTAACAATAAGTTTTATAAATTTAATAAACTGCTTAAAGATCTGTCTAAACAGAGACTTAATAAGCTCATTAACAATCATTTCTTGACTGAGCACAAAGTCTATCTGAATCTGATTGTGCTTATGCAGATTGCAGATGTTGTGATAAAAGACATTAATGTACTTTAATTATTCATGTATATATACATTTTTAATTAAGATCAAAACAGCTTAATTGTCTTCTTTGAGCTGAATGAGTAAAGAAGTTCAATGAGCTTTGTTTTCTTAAATGTTTATACAGTGTAAGTTAATTTCAAAATATTTGCTTATACTTATGTCTCTTAACATCTGTTCAAGTCAGATCTCAGTCTTTACACATATTGACATGATTATGTATTCAGTCTCAGTAATTAAGATAATGACAAACTTCTGCTTTTAATTTATTCACAACACTGATTTATCTTCAAGCATATAGATGCATTCTAGAATTGATTTTCAATTCTGTTTGTTCAAAACATAGTTGAAGTCAGAGTATTTAAGCATTGCTTGACTCTCATTAGAACTGTACATGATGCTGAGATTAATGATTGATTTTACATACTGCAGTAATTTCTTAAGTGTGTATTTATGATGCTTCACAGAATTGCTGAGATATTGACTTAATCAATTTAGTGTGAAGATGATGTCTAATCAAGTATGAATTATTATATACATTAAACTTTCAATTATCTGTTGATACTGTCTTTGATCTATTCTTTGATCAGTTAAATCAACAAAATAAAGAACATCATATTCATCAAATGAAATGCTGATGACTCTGTGCTTGTCAGATTACATATAAAGATCTTTTAATATCTTGTTTATGTAGTGAATCTGATTTAGGCACAGAATTCTCATTTTGTAATTGTATATGACTTAAATGTCAAGAATTTTCTGTGTCTTTCTTAAGTTCTTAACTTTGAACATGTTTATAAGAGCTTGCTTGAATCAGAGAATATGTAACAGATTTGTTGAAGTTATAACAATATCATTTATATAAAGAAGCAGCATGATTCTTTTAATGTTGTAAAGAAAAAGATAGAGATCAGTCTTGCTTTAATGAAAACTTAACTTAAGTAGTTCAGTGACACATCATTTATGTTAATTCTGTGTGACTTGCTTAAGATCATAAAGGCTGTGCAGTATGCACAGAATATGATTAGATGTGATATTAACTTCAGAAAAGAATGTTATATAGATTGTTTTCTTCAGAAAGAATTTCATGAAAATGTTATTGATATTCACTTAATGACACTTTAAATTCTTAAGTGTGATGATAGTCAGAAAGATTTGCAGAGTGTTAAACTTAACAGTAAGAACAAAGATGTTCTCATAATTAACATCATATGTCTGTAAGAAGTCTCTTGTCACAAGTCTTGTCTTAAGCTTATTTAAGAATTTATTGATGTTCAGCTTAAGTTTAAAGACTTATTTACTGATTACAATGTTAACTCTTCTTAATGATACAGTCTCTTCTCATATTTCATTTATTGTCAAGACTGTCAGCTCTGCATGAATGATGTTCTTTTACATTTCTTCTTAGATTGAGTCTTTCACTGCTTCAGCATAGATAACAGATGTCAGAATGTCAGATCTAATTATAGAATCTTCTTTGTCTGTAAAGAATGCTGTAAGTGTCAGCATAACTCTTAATATTTTAATTAAGAACTCATTCACATCTTAATCATCATTGTTATTATCTCTCTTTCATTTCAGAATCTCAATGCATAGAAAGATTCTGACTTCTTTAAATGTCATTATCTTAACTTAATCAGTGTTAATCTTCTCATTTAATAACTCATTTAGATTAACTGCAGTCAATTTGATCTCATATTGTTTATCTTAAGACTTGTCAGCCTTAATTATGATTAAGTTAAACTGCATCTTATTGTTTTAAATTGTGAATGTCTGATCTGAAGCTGTGATCTTCACAATGATTAACTTCTTTTATAAACATTTAATGAATCTTCTGTTCAGAAGAACATTTAATGTCTGTTGTTGCAATTTAAGATTAACAGTGTCTTTTTTCTTGCTTTTAGCAAACTTTACAGCATGATTCTTAATGATGTGCTTAAGATCTGAAGCTTAAAGCTGATACTGCTTTGTGATTTTCTCAATGTAATTTATAAAGACTCTTACTTGTTCTTAATTCATAAATTTGTTGCATCTATCTTTAAATAGTAACTTGAGATCAATGTAGCTGTAGTATTTATATTCTTATATATAAATGTAATTGATGAATGACTTTACATTAGTGAAAGCTTTCTTAGAAGTTGTCTGTTTATCATTAATTAAAAAATTAATTGCTGTTTAATTGCAAAGATAAGCATCTGTCTGTACTGTCTGCACTTAAAACTTTATTGACAGTTATGTCTCTTTAATCATGATGCACACTGAGTTCTTAGTGATTCAAATAATTCTTTTGACAATGTCATTCTAAATTAACATATAGAACACTGTGTATTGCAGTGTAATGTTAAGAGACTTGCATCAGTCATTTAAAGTGAACTTTAACTTCATTTCATTGTTGCTTTGTACAGCAAGAATCTTTGCATCAATCTGAAGTTCAGTCTTTAGTCATTATTTTTGCAGTGTTTATGAGATCTCATTACATCACTTCAGCAATATCATTCACATCTTTCAGAAGTGATTATCTATTATCTTCAGAAAGTATTGATATTCATTAAATGACAAGAATAATGAGCTGTATATATCAATGAAGACAAGAACAAGAATGTTAATCTTTCTTTTACTTACAGTATAATCTTACTTATTGATGAATTTAATCAGAACACAGATCTCACACATGTTCTTGTTGTTCTTAATGATGAGAATTGACTTTTCAAGAATTGTCATCTTATAAAGATTATGCAACTTTGCAGAATCAAGATGAGCAAATTGTTGATGTTAAAGTCTGTAAGTCTTGATCTTTTCATTTAATGATGCAGTGTTGATGTCTAAGAAGTCAGTCATAAGATTATGCTCATGAGTCTGAATATGTAAGCTTGCATCTGAAGCAGTAATAGAGAAGATGATCTCTGAATGTGATGTGTACATTGCAGATATCAAAGCAAATTCATTAAGATTCTTTGCAATGTACTTAACTATATAGACTCTGTCTTGCTTTAACACTTCTATTATAGTCTTGCTGTGCTTATCACACATCTGAAGACAGTATTAATTAAAGCTTTTATACAGTTTCATTTTGCACATCTGCTTTTCTGACAGAAGATTAATCTCAAGTTTAGATATATAGAGTGTTGAACTCAGTCTTATAGAATTTTTTGATCTGACTTGTATAATGATCACTTCACAATAGTAAGAGTATAAATGTCTCTTCTTAACTTTAATTTGTTGATGTTTCATTTGTATAAGGAAATCACTGAAGAGTTGAAGTTGATCAGTTATGTATAAGAAGAATTCAGAGTCTGCAACTCATTCAGATTTAAACATCTTACTGACAGTCTTCTTAAACAGAGCAGTGATTTCATCATTAATTTTCTTTTTCTCTTCAAATTTAAAGAAGAAATCATTGTCATTACTGTCACTAACTTCTGCATTAAAGATTCTGTGTCTCTTTTCTTTTTCTTTATAAACTGACTTCTGATACAACTTAACTGCAGTCAATCTGTGCAGCTTAATTACAGTTAATCTGCTTGTCTTCTTTTAAGTATTTTGCTTGACATCAGAAAGAAATTCACAATCTTTAATGAAGTGAGAATCATTACAAAGAAAGCACTTAATAAAGTGACAAGAAGAATGATCACTGTCTAAGCTGAATGATCTGTAATAATGTCACTTAATATTAGCTATGCAGTAATTCAATAAACTGCAGTTTTAATTCATTAAATATTAATCTTCTTTCTGTTTATCTGTTCACAAGACAATGACAGTCTCATCAATCTTAAGCTATATCTCTTTTTTCTAAAGCTTTTATAGATCTTTCTTGATGTCTGAATTGTTCTGAGCATCAATGACATTGCAGATCACAACATACTTAACTGATAATGCTTGAAGTAGTGTCTGAAACTGTCATTCTGATTTAAACAATCTGATTATATCAGACTGAGTTGCAGCAATCTTTCTGTTAAGTTTGCTTAGATAAATCTATGCTTCTTTAATGAACACATTCTCTGACATCTTATACTCAATAAACTTCATTAAATATTGTCTCTCAGTTATCTGCAACTTCTTCTTGTATTTGAACTTTAATGCATTTTAAACATTCTTTGTGCTGATCTTGTTCATCAGATATTCTTAATCATCTACATTGATGCAGATAGTAAGTCAATATAAAGTCTTTATGTCAGTTTTCTGACTTCTGAAGCTGAGATTGTCAAGAAGAAATGTGACTGAGAATTTATTGACAGAAATATTGATTGTTAAGACTTTAACAACATTTTATAAATCTTCTTTTATCAGTCATTTTCTCATAAGAATAAATCATTGATTGTAGTTCTCACAAATAAGAATTGAGATGAGTTGTTGCTTTGTAAAGAAGTTGTTGAAGTTCATTGTGATGATAGTTGACATGTAGTATAAGAAGTGAATAAAGTAAAGTAATGATGTATGCATCAAAGATAATGTAAATAAAACAAATAGAAAGCTTTTATATCTTTTATTTTGTGAAATAATAGTGCTTATTTGTTCTGATAACTCATACTAAGCTGTCAATGAACAGTGCTTTCTGAGCAACTATGAATGCTTGTTTGCCTACTAAAAACATGTATCAAGCTGCTGAAGAACAGTGCTTTTATGAATAACTGTAAATGTTAATTTTTGCTGAGATCAATTCTTCTTGAATCTTTCAAGTCAAACATATTCAGCTACTGAAGATGCTTGTTTGTCTAACAGACACATATCAAGCTGTTATTACTGTGCTGATTTCATTAAAGCTAAATTTATTACAAATCTCAATAGTCAATAACACTGCTAAAGCTAAATTCACTGTGAACCTCAAAAGCCTGCAGACTCAGCTGCCACATACACTAGAAGTATGCACTTTCTCTGAAAAGCTTCTTGTTAACTGAGCTCATAATCTGTTAAAAGGTGGCATTACACTAGTAGCACAGCTATCATGAATTATATATTTAACACTCTTTCTAATCTGCAATTGGCTCATGACCAGCCTGCAGATGTAAAGAGTGCACACAGACAATGATTTAAACTTGTAACCTTTAAACACTTAAATAATCTAGATGCATACCTCTCTGAGATTTTAGACAAGTTTGATCAAAGCTCTCTGCTAATCACTGCACTAATTCAGGCTCATAATCTGTTAAAAGAAATGAATACTCATGCTATACTATGTCATCTAGTGAAATCTCTAAACTATGTTGCCTATGGGCATGTCTTGATCAAGAGAGTTACAGAAGAAGTAGAAAGAATATTGACTGCAGTTAACATGAGTAGAGTCTTCACTCAGTCTCTGACACTAGTTCTATCTCACTTCATAGAAGCAGCTAGAACACCACTTCTCAACATTGAATTTGATTTAAATACATACTGTAAATGACTCATCTTTATGCATACAGTTGTTGCAGACAGTCAGCTTACATTTCTTATGAATGTGAGTGACAACAACTTCATAATATGTTCAGTGAGCACAAAAACAATTTAGATTTATATTAATGTGCAGAATTAACTGCTAAATTATCAACAACATCTTAAGCTTGATCTTAAGTCAATTCTTTAACAATAAATTGATTAGAACATTAAGCAATAAGAAGCTGAGCTGATCAATAATTGATTCATTAAAGAGAGAAGAGAAAGTAACATTAGAAATAGAATGCTTAATTAACTTTATGTATTGTTAATTTTTGAATTGAAATCAAGATGATAACATACTGAGAAAAGAGTTTTATGAGCTTTTTTTAAAATGAGAATAATCAATAATCTTGTAAATGTAATTAGAAGCAGACTTCTTTTAGTTTAAGTTGTTATCATCTGCATTTAACAATGAAGTGACAGCAGCACAATGTGAAACATAAATCTTAAGAGATGATCTATAAAACATTAATGACATGCTATAAATATATTACAGAAGCTTACATGATGATAAAGTGAATAAAAAATTGATAAGTTGATGAAGTAGCAATTAAAAGTTAAAGTGTGATCAAAAACTAAAGAAAGAAGAAGAGAGTTTTTTTTAAGAAGTTATAATCAATAATATAGACAGACAGTGTGAACAGTGAATAATTTATCTCACTGTCATGATAACAATGATCTGCACTTCTAGCTGCTTTTGAACAATAATAGTGATGTGAAGTGAGATAAAACAATGTGAATGTAAACTGTATGTTATATTCTGATTGAAGATTTCTTTGATATAGAGGCTAAGGATTAGAGCTTGTGATATAAGAGAGTTTCAGGCATGTTGAGTTAATCAGTAGCTAATAATATGTTAAGTAACAATTACATTGAATATATTCATCTTCTTAAGAAAGATAGTCTGTATATATATTAGACTGCTCACCTTACTCATTTATGAGCATTATGAGTCAGCTTGCTCAGCTTACTTATAAGCATCATGAGCTTACACTGAGCTGTACATCTTCAAAGCATAGTTTACTGAATCTACACATTCAATGAATCTATTAAAATGATAATCATAACATCATTTTTTCTTTTTAGACACTAGTTCTCTAAAATCTATTTAAACAAAAGTTTTCTGCCTTTATAATCTGCAAGCTTTCCATGATGAAGTCATTTAAAACATACAATTATCTTTATCTTTATCAATTCATTAATAAAGACAGTGATTCAGTGTTAATTATCTGTCTTTACTGTTTCAGTCTCTCAATTCTCTGCATAAAGATGAAGAATCATTCAAAGTATGCTGAGTGTGTTCATTACAGTCATTTATGTATTGATGTGTTGTGAGAATCTCTAAATTATATACACAATAAACTTAAGTTCAATCTATCTGTTGCTGAGAAAGAACTGACACAGACTTTTGCTAAAGTTGCTTATCTTTATAAGACATTAAAATATATAAAAGATAAAGTTGCTGAGAAGGCACTCTGTCTTGCTTGCAAACTTATCAATAATAATGATGATATTTTTAAAAATAAGAACAACTCTGATTCTTTTAATTTCTTATTCTTAAATTTTTAAAATGATCTTATCTTCACAGTCTCTTCTTCTCAAACTGCTGAAGCATTCTTACACAGTTAAGTAAGTTATTCTTAAGTTTTCATATACTTTTCAAAGCATCATATTCTTTTCATTTAACAAGATAATAAACTTTCTCATTAATCATTCTCTTCTCTAAAATATTCTCTACTTCATATTCAGTTTTAAGTTCAACAGACATTGATGTGACTTGAAGCAGTATAAACTGATTGCATTATTGAAGCATTGATGCATAAAATACTGAGTGTATTTACATCTTTTAAGATAAATCTAACTTATAACTTAACTTCTTGATGTTTCTCTTGATCATAAATAACTCAATGTTCTTATTCATGAGTTTCTTGCTCTTCTTCTTCATTTACATGTTGTTCATTCATAAATATACTTTCTCATCAACCTCATATGATTTTATCTCTGTTGTTCATTTCTTCTGTTCTTCAATTCTCTTCATAAAATCAATATGCAGTTTCTTAAGCTCTGTAATATTCAACATTACTTTCTGACTTTAAGATCTGTGCACTCACAGATCTCTTCAAATCTTCAGATAATATTCATAGTTTGTCTTAAATGATGTCTTTTTCATGATTTCATTTCACACATTGTTGTACATAAACTGTATCATCAACAGCAGTTGTACTCAATTGTTCTGTTTTGTGTTAACATAATGCTACAAGTACATCTTGACTGTCTAATTCATTCATTCACTCTGTTCATTCATCTATAAATGATATGTCATCAACATCTTATGTTTTATCTTAAGTTCTGCTGTAAGCATTTCTCAGAACTTACTTGTGAACAGCTTGTCTCTATTAATGATAAACTTCTTTAATAGTCTGTAATTGCTAATCAATTCTCACAGTATAATATACATCAATATTGATGCTGTTGCAGTCTCTCTGAATGAAATAAACATCATGTACTTCATTAATCTATTCATTATAATCAATATGCTGTTGAATCTAACTTCTTATGCTGAGTTCTTGAACTTTAATAGCTTAATGATAAAGTTCATGATAACAGACTCTCAGAATGCATTCAGTACATTTAGTTATATTATTTCATCATAATACTTATCTCTCTGAATTTTATTGTGTTGACATGAATTGCATCTGACAATGTATTTCATAATTTAATTGTAAAGATCATCTATGTTGTGTCTTCTTTATACAAGATCTTCTGTACATTTAACTTCTAGATACTCATCAGTCTTGCTGTCATGACATACTTTAATGAGTTTGTTGTTCATTAAGAGAGCATTCTTCATTTTAAATGTTGCTATTAAGTCTTTCATAAGTGTTCTCTTCTTGTCTTTGCACAGAATTTCAGTGTGAATTGTTTTCACTTCTTTATAATCAGATTGTCTACTTAAAGTATCTGCATCATCATTCTCATTATTCTTCTTGTAATGAATCTGAAATTCAAAGTCTACTAACTGTTTTACTCAGTGAATCTGTTGCTGATTCAGTTGCTTAATTGTTGTGAAGTTTCTCAGATTCTTATGATTTGTAAAGATCTAAATAGACTTGCTTATATCTACAAGATAAGATCTTTAATCTTGCAGTGCTTTTATTATTGTAAGAAGTTTCTTATTATGAATCTTATATCTTTTCTTAAATTCTAATAATTTTTTAAATCAATACACAATAAACTTTTTCTGTTCATCTTTAATCTAATATAGACATGCTTCAACTGCAAAATTTAATATGTTGATTTTCAGTATCTTTTTACATGCTTAATTGAGTATTTACAGATGTGCAGTTTCACTAAGATTTTTCTTTAATGTGCAGAATGCATTCTTCTGTTTTTTATCTTAATGTTATCTCTCATTTTTGCATGTCAAACACATGAGAGATTCTGCAATCTTTGTATAATTTAATATAAACTTTCAATAATAATTCATTAACTCTAGAAAGACTTGTACTTTCTTGATCTTTCACAGTGTAGATCAGTTCTGAACTGTCTTTGTCTTTTTGAAGTTCTTCTTGATCTGATTAGATTAAATGACATATTTTAGAAACTGTATTTTTTTAATTTCAAATCTGCTTTTCAACTTTTTCACATACATAGCTTGTTCATTGAGCTTTGCTAGAATCTTATGTATGTATTTGTGATGCATTTTGAGATTGTCTGAATAGATTAAAATATCATCAAGATATGTAATCATAAAATCATTAAGATATTCTCTCAATATGTCATTGATGAGTCTCTGAAAGATAACTGAGGCATTTTTGAGCCTAAATGACATAATAATGTACTCATAGTGTTCATATCTCATTCAGAATGTCATTTTTCATTCTTTGTTCTTCTTTATGTGTACACAGTAGTACACTTTCTTCAGATTTAAGTTCATAAATTACTTAATTCTTTCTAGTCTGTCTTGCAACTCTTCTATCAGCAGTAAAGAATAACTATCTTGATGAGTTATCTCATTGAGTTATCTATAGTCAACATAAAGTCACTTAATGTCATTCTTCTTTAATACAAACAGAATTAAATATTCTATTAATGACTTTAATAGTCTGATGAATTCTCTCTTTAAATTCTCAGCAAGATAATTCTAAACTTTCTTTAGCTGATTTTTGCTCATAAGATAAAGTAACATTCACTTTGATTCTCTCTTCTCTAATAACAATATCTCATGATCTTAAGACTTATACTCTGATAAGTTCTTTTTCAGTTATTTAAAGACATCATATGCATTCTCTGTTGCATAAATTTCTTTGTTGATTCAGTTAATCTGTAAATTCTTTTTATGTAATCAGAGCATCTCTAGTATAGCATCATACTTGACTAACTTGAGAACATCTAGTCTCAACTTCTGTGAATCATTTTTTATTATGACTTTAATATAAACTTTTTTATAAATTCATTTGTATTCTCTGTTAATCATATACACTTATGTAAGCTTAGATGCTCACTGCAGTGTTAGTTCTAGCTGTTCAATTGCTTTTTACAAGATAAAGTTATTGATTGCTTTCAAATCTATCATTGCTTAAAGTTGTTTCTTCAGCAGTATCTTAACATTAACTTATATTTTTTGATCATTATCAGTTCATTAAGACATTAAAAGCTTCTTTGTCTCTAATTTTACTGAGAAAGCTTGAGATTTTTTAACTTCTCTAAGCTCTTTACTTCTATTGAAGTCTCTTAAGTTCTGCTTATGCTTCAAAGTTTATTTTATAATTCAGTAAACTTTCTTCATAATTCTTTGAATTATGTCAGTTCTTTATCAGTTATGATCAGTTTTATATAATTGTCAGTTTCTTTTCTGACAATTCATTTCAGATGTCAGTACATCTTGTACTGATCATATTTACATTGAATGAGATTCTTTAATGCTTTTATTTTGTTGAGAAACTTAGATGACATATATTCTTCTGTATGCATTCAATGTTCTTCTGTAAGTGTTGCATAGTCTGTAAATAGACATATCTCAATCTCATAATCTTTTCTTAATCACTCTGACATTTCTCAATCTCATATTGCAAATCATATCATTGTCATCAGCTCTTCTAGCTATATAGCTGTCATTTTTACTTTATGTTATTTGCTAACAGTAACTTCTTCTTAAAGTGTTTGCTGCTGTTCTTTTAACAGACTTTTACATCATTTTAAATATTAATTTTTAAGATACTCATAGTTCTGCTTAAATTTCATGTCAACTTCTTAATTATTGACATTCTCTGAGTTCACATTCAAATTCAGATACATTTAGATAAGATCTTTTTGTTCTTAAGCTTCTACAGTATCTATCTTCTGAGTTCTGTAAGTATCAGTCTCTTCAATCTTATCTGAATTGTCTCTGACAACTTTCTTTAGAATAGTTAATTTCTTCAATTTACTTACTATAACATAATCAATACTGTATCTCTTCTTAAGCTTCTATGATCATTATCTGACTCTGTCTTTACTGCTTATGTATACAAAGCAGTTATCATCATAGCAGACTGTTCAGCTCAGTTAATCATGCATTATTACTGAGTTTACTGTTGTAACTTCTTTTCTCTGTTATTAAGATTTCTTGCAATTCCTGACAAGATGTTCAGTTTTATCACAGTTATAACATTCATAAGTCTCTGCTCATTAAATATAAGACTTAATGAATCATTTATTGTAGTATTCATGCTTCACTGATCTAGCTTATGACTTCTGATTGTATTTCTCAATATTATTGAGATTTATCAGATCTTTTTGTGTTTTAATGATAAATCATCATTCTCATGTTCTTAAAGCTGTATAAGATTCTGTCTTCTTCATCTGTCATTTTCACTGTTGACTGTCAATGTTAATAAAGATATTTATCATCTCTTAAAGTTCTTCAGATCAGTCTCTTCAGACTATTTTATCTTTAATATTTTTACTTAATTCTCAATAATATTGCAATACTAAGATGTCATCATCTCAGTCAGTTAAGACTGCAATGTACTGAAACTTCACTGAGTACTTAGCTGCTGACTTATTCATCTTTAATATGTAAAGTTATTGTTTCACTGCTCTTTTCTCATTAATTACTTCAAAAATCTTTCAAAATTCTTTCTTAAACTTCTTAAAGTCATTAAAGATCAATTCTTTATTGATGTCTCATTTCTTTAATGACTTATTTAGAAACTCATACAGTTTAAGATTAACTTAGTTAAACATTACATCTTTGAGATAGATTACTGTGTATAGATCTTTGTTCATTTCAGAATTGAATTTCTTCTGATTAAAATCTATGTATAGATTAAGTTTTGTCAAGAAGCTTTGCAACTTCTTACATTCATCACTGAATGCATTCAGCATTAATATCTTCAGTATGTTGTTCATCTTTTATAGATTTTCAAGACTCTAAAAATTAATCATATTAATGAAGACTGCTTTCTGCATGCTGACTGACATATCTTATATTATAAGAATGTTCAATGTGTTACATTCTGATCAGAGATTTCTCTGATATAGAGATTAAAGATTAGAGCTTGTGATATAAGAGAGTTTCAGACATGTTGAGTTAATTGATAGCTAGTAATATGTTAAGTAATGATTGCATTGAATACATTCATCTTTTTAAGAAAGATAGTCTGTATATATATTAGACTGCTCACCTTGCTCATTTGTGAGCACTGTAAGTTAGCTTGCCCAGCTCACTTATAAGCATCATGAGCTTACACTGAGCTGTACATCTTTAAGGTGTAGTTCACTGAATCTACATGTTCAATGAGCCTATTAGGATGATGGCTGTAACACTGCAGACAGAAATTTTACAGAACATCAAGCAAATCTCTGCATTCACATCAGTGAACTGTTGTGACTGTGCAGTAGAAAAGGATGTGATATCATTGCTTACTCATCTCTTACTAAGCACCTCTATTTATGTCTTAGTCATCATTTCCTATATATACTCTACATAGCGTAAACGAATAGGAACAACTTTCTACGGACCGATTCACACCTCTAGGCTGCCGATGTCCAACAAGTACGAGTAGAGTCGAGCTCGATGGCATTGTTGTTTTTTGGTTGGCATGCAGAACCACAGGAAAAGTACAGCCAACGATACTATACTGATTGGCGCTTGATTCCCAGCTATATATCTGCCGCACGGCTGTGCATAGTCCAGGAGCCCAGTCACCTTGGAGGCGCGATGCATAACACCCTCTCGACATGGTGAGGAGCTGAGCTGTGTCAACGGGACGGATTCATTTGACCACAGCCGATAATACAATCCCGGCGCACTCCGCTGGACCGAATATGATTTGCCCTGAGTGGCAGCCTGTCTGTGGTGGCCCAGTTGCTCGATTAGCAAACATGATTTGCCATGTCTGTTGTGGCCCAGTTGCTCGATGAGGCTGTGTGAAGTGAATGCATGCCTTGTTGGTCCCTAAGATCTAAAAGGAGCATGACCGCTCAAATCTGTTCACATCTACAGCGTTAGATTGAACAAGCAGCCAGCAGCATACAGTTCCTCATGAGTAAGTCAAACATCGCTCGCGGTGACTTTGAAGCAGCTAATGAACTTGTATAAGACCAGGGCCTTCTGTTGAGCTCACTGCTTACCCTACTTACAGACCTCACAGTTATGTCTGATCAGCTGGCACCTTACGCAGCGTTGACTGTCGAGCCGACTGTAGAGGAGTGCAGTCCCCAAAGGCTCATTAGGGAATACCTCGTCAAGCATGAGCCAGTGTTCGCTAGGTTACTCGAGCTGCAGCAGAAGGTATTTCTTCTTACTCCTCGTGGATGATGCAGAGAAATGACATTTCTTTCATTCAAGGGCTGGGAGCAGAAAGCTGGAGATGACTTTTTCCAGCAGCAACGCCAAAGGGCAGATACCGCCAAGTTATGGCAATGTGAGAACTTCTATAAGATGATGATTAAGCTTGCTTTCGAAATGGATACTGCCACTGGCGCACTGTCGTTCCCCGACAAAAAGGGCTCCAAGCTGCAAGTACTAGACCTATGTATGGCTCCTGGAGGCTTCAGTGCCGCGCTCCTCACCTTGAACCCTACGGCGAGCATCAGTGGTATATCCCTGCCACGTGCGAAGGGAGGTCACAAACTACTTCTTCCTTTCGGAGAGAAAGACCCTCGCGTGTGCGTTCTTTTCACCGACATCACGATGTTAGCGGCCGAATGCGGCGTCGACATGGAGGAGATCCCAGAGGACCATCCAGATGCAGTAAGGCTAAATTCTCTACGCCCCTACTCTGACAAAAACTACGACCTCGTCCTCTGCGATGGGCAAGTGCTGCGTTCGCACACTCGAGAAAGCTATCGTGACCAATGCGAACCGACTCGGCTCACGAACGCCCAACTGATATTAGCCCTGCAACGGATCAAGTCCGGTGGGACGTTGATAATCCTCCTGCACCGCCTTGACACCTTCCACTCGATGATGCTGATCCGTTCATTTTGCAAATTCGCCACGGTCGAGCTGTTCAAGCCGAAAAGGGCTCATGCGATCAGATCCTCGTTTTACATGGTTGCGAAAGATGTGAAGCCCCACAGTGCGGAAGCCGAGATTGCGTTGGAGAAGTACAAGGGCCTCTGGCACAACGCAACCTTCGGCGATGGGGTGGGAGTTGGTAAGAGCGCTAAAGACGATGTGGACAGAAACGATTTCCCGGCGGTGCTGGAGGAATTCGGGCCCAAGCTGGCGGCACTAGGACGCGGCATCTGGAAGATCCAAGCTGATGCTTTGGAGAAGGCTCCCTTCATGCGGAACAAGCCCTCACCGAAGTACGGTAACAATCATGGTCGCTGAGACGTGGAACGATACCATCTAGCTTCAGCATGTCTTTCTGCGGGGTTTTCCGAGCATACAATGGGTTGCCTTTGGCAGCGGCTTTTACTCCGACGGTTTGCGGATACTAATATAGTCTGGCTAGCAAACATATGGGTTATCGCCTTTAGTTTCGGCCCATATACATGCAAAATACCGGTGTTGACCTCGAGCCCTAATGCTACGGTACAGTACAAGTCTTTCTCCAACGCCTACACATATTCAAACCACCCCACCATTTCTCCACTTCATCTCCCTACAAAGAATTACTTGTCCTCAACACGCCTCCACCTGTCGCTACGTCAGCCTCGGACTCACCGACCCATTACGATACAACGTAACACATCTGACCCTCTATCTCCTTCCCTTTCCTTCCCCTTTCTCTTTCACTTTCTCATTGTCTTTCTCATTCTCTTTCTCATTCTCATTTCCGAGGGCGTAGTGTGGTGTGGTGTTATGTGGCCTCACCTTGACTTGACTCTTCTCCGCTCACCTCTGCTCACCTCTGCTCTGCTCTGTCCTGTTCTGCTCTCTTCTCGGCGCGTGCTCCAGTCCTTTTAGTATCGTTGGCTGCTTTGCGTGTGTGGGGAAGGGGGGGAAGGGCGTAGGATGGGGGTTCTGGAAGGGGGTCTATTCGGTGGTCTACCCGGGATGGATGGATGGATGGATAAGTCGGTCTGTCTGTCTGGCGTCACGAACAAGTGGTTCCTTCGCAATGGGGTGGGCGGTGCGGTGCGGTGCAGTGCGATATAGGAATGGGTGGGTGGGATTGAAGGCGCGGCGGCTAGGTGGACTGGCTGAGTGGTGAATTGGACTGATTCGAATGGAAATGAACTGACAACCGGTTTTCTATCTATCGTGATCTATGTAGAAAGAGGACACTCCCAAATCGCAACGTAGTAAAGGAAGGGTAAAAACCCCATCTCCTCCACGACGACGCAGTTGCAAGGCGAGAGAGAGAGCGCAAATAAAGCCGCAAGAGACATATCGCTGGATTCAATTCTGTTGCTTTCCGTGCTGTTCAGTTCCGTTTTATCGGGTCGCTCCCTGGACTACCCACCCATCACCCCGACTCATCCTGAACTTACTCTGCCACGCCTGCCCCCCACCAACAAACCAGCCTTGTTGACTCACTTCTTCGCCTCGCCCTCACCCGGCTCCTCGACGCCATCAGGCTTCAGCGTCTCGACGTCCGCATCCTTCATCTCCTCGTCCTCGGTCGCCTGCTCCTTCTTCGGCTCGGCCGCCTTCTTGGCCTCCTCGGCCGCCTTCTTGGCCTCCTCGGCCGCCTTCTTGGCCTCCTCGGCCGCCTTCCGCTTCGCCTCCAACTCCTCCTTCTTCTTCGCGGCCTTCTCGTCCTCGGCCTTCTGGACGGCCTGACGCTCGGCTTCGACCTTGTCCATGTATCGCTGCACGATCGGGCCGGCGATGAAGCGGATGTCGTCCATTTTGGAGATGTAGACGGCTTTGGTGGCGTCGTCGCCTTCGTCGTAGAGCCATTCCTGACGGTTCAATCATGTCAGTCCTCACTGTCCTCTCCGTCTTGTGTGAAGAAATAGGAAAGATGGACGTACCTCGACTTGCTCCAACTTCTCCTTCAGCTTGGTCTTCTCATCATCGCTTGCGAACTCCGCGAGTTGATCGTCGATCTTGCCTCGGAGCTCGTAGATGTAGCTCTCCAGCTCGTTCTTCTTGTCTTCGGTGTCGAGAACGAGCTTGTCTTCCATGAACATCAGATTCTCCTTCTCGCCCGCCGCGTCCTTCGACGCTTGGTCGAGCGACGCAGTCCCGGCAGACAACGGCAGATCCCCTTTGCGGACTTGTTTTTTGACTTTGCGAGTTTTCGGTTTCGCGTCGGCACTGCCGTTCGGTTGGTCTGTTTCCATGGCCTGGGACGTTGTCAGGTCAGAACTCAATTTTCGTCGCTTGACGGGTGTTGAAGGATTAGGGTGACTTACATCACCGTCCTTCTTCTCGCCCGTCTTCTCCTCCGGTATTGGTTCGTCGACCTCTACGTCCTCTACGTAGTACCCCGACTCTACGTTAAGAATGCCATGCAGGTTGAGTCGTGCCTTGAGCTTGCAGATCATAAAGTCATCCTTCGAGTCGGCCTTGACGCCTTTGACTGAGAATCGTCCGATCCAAGGGTTCATCTTGCCGGGCAGCATCTCTGGCTTGGCGTATTTCGCCTCTAGGTCGAACGGCTGCTTCCTATAGAAAGTGAGGATCTTCGTTGAAGGCATCACGTTTCCCTTGTTGAAGACCGTCAAACTGGTATCTTCGTCTGGGATGTCCGGTGACTGCTCCCAGGTAAATTCAATGGGATAATTGACAATGTCGTGAACAGAGAAGTCGCGTACACGGAAGACTGGGGAATGGATGGCGCAACTGAAAGCACAACCACGAGCAACAGCCTCGTCCTGATTGAGCGTGAATGAGAGTGGTTTGCCGAAGAACGCACTGATCCGATCTTTCAGTGACGGCACACGCGTACAGCCACCGACCATCTCGATAGCGTCGATGTCCTCGATCTTCATCTTGGCCTCGGTGAGTGCCTGCTCTAGAGGTATCGTGGCGCGATCGAGCAACGGTGTCACCAATTCCTCTAAATCCTCTCGCTTCAGCATCGATTGCACATCAACGTCGTTCATCAACGATTCGATGTTGAGAGGCGCCTGTGCGTTGGCAGAGAGGATCTTCTTGAGCTTCTCGGCAGCCGCTGCAACACGCACGATGGCCTTCGGATTTGTCTTGATATCGATCTTGTACTTCTCTTTGAACTCCTTGGCGAAATGGTCGACTAAGGCTTTGTCGAAGTTGCGTCCACCAAAATGCCGGTCAGAAGTCGTAGCTCGTACGGCTAATTCGCCCTTCTTGAACTCTACGATTGAACATGTATAACTGCTGTGTCCAATATCCACAATCGCCACCCGTCTCGGTTTCTCTTCGGCCGTCGGAAGGTCAAGCTTCGTGATACCATAACCTAACGCCGTGGCGGTTGTATCGTTGATCAACCTCAAAAGCTTCAGCCCTGCGATTTCCGATGCGTCCATCAAGCTCCGTCTCTGCACGTCCGTGAACCACGGGGGAACGCTCATGACAATATCCGAGACCGGTAGCTTGAGCTCTGCGGACGCGGTGGCCTTGACTTTGTTGAGAAACATCGACACGAGCTGTGTGGCCGTAAACTGCTCCTTCTTCCCCAAGTATGTGACTTCGGCGCCGACCTGGCCATTGACGTCGACCAGCGGTGCCGATACGTAATCCTGCTCCATCTGCACATCCGGGTCGTTGATGGAGCGACCTGCTAATCGCTTGAGAGAGCTGACGGTGTTCTTGAGATTGGAGATTTCCTGTGTCTTCGCGGCCTCGCCGAGGTATCGGCTCTTCGGTCCAAACCCAACGAGAGATCTGAAAAGGTAGAGTCAGTATCAAACAAGGCGGTGAAGATCTGAAGGTATAGCCTACGGTGTAGCTCGATTTGAGACTTCATTTGTGATCTGCCGAACTGTCAGCTCCTTCTCGGACTTTACATGATAATAGCAATGGTAAGAACGTACGACATCGACACCCCGATTCCTTGCGACCGCGATGACGGTGTTGAGCGTACCCAGATCAACCCCCACTACACTCATTGTGCTGGCGTTTTCTTAATGATTTCCAGGCTTCAAGATTTTCAAAAGGCACCGCGATGGAGCTTTCTAACGTGTTGTGATTGGTGTAGGGTACGGGCGTACTGGAAATTGTGACGTTTCTGCCCAGTTGTTTTTTTCCCGACAAGTTTACAGTAGAGGTCTTTCGTAGTTTTCAGCAGTTTGTTGGAGTAGTTTCTGGATAGTTCTATAAAAAGCATAGTGTAGTAATATTCAGGATATACATTGTTCCGGCACTAAAACAGAGTTTAAATTGCAAAAAACAGGGGTCGAACTTGCTGTAGCAGTAACTGAGTGACACCTGGCAGCTTTGCGTGGCCCTTCACCGTCCACTCTACTTCTACGTTTGACAGGGTTTCTGTCACACATCCGACATCAAAAGCATTCATCAAGAATTCTTAAGCACTAAACACGTCTGCTTATTACATTGTTCAACTCTCCTCTGTGTAGTTAACAGACCACTTCTCCACAACATTCCAATCACAATGACTACGAGCTGGCGCCTTTGATGGTCTGGAATAGACCATTGAAAAGGATTGCACCCCGTAATGAGCTGGGACGCCTTTCTTATGCCCGTACAAACTCCACGCTGCAGATGAAGACGCTGAAAGCAATGGCAAAAAGCTGGAAGCAACACGCTGCTTCATCAAACCGTGGCGAGGAAAGTTTCGAGACAAATGACGCTGTTGAATGCCTCTTCTCCGCTTTCAAGATTTATTCTCTTAGAACCCTGTATTACAACAATACTTCACTTTTCGGTCTCCTCGTCACTCGACCTTTGCTGTTTCTTTCACGGTCATCGGTCGTCGGTCGATCGGCCATGGGTGGTTGGATGTGAAGCAGAATCATCGGCCGTCAGCGCCTGCTCTTGCTGCCAATGCGCCAGCTCAAAGCCGCCCTCGTCAGCAGCTCTCTGAAAACTTCGTCGAGCGAGTGGACTTCTAAAGTTTTTGCCATTCCGTGATGATAACGAGCTTCTGTCGCCAGGGTTGACTGACGCTTCCGGTACGGCCAGACCTACATTCGTGCCGTTTCGAATCTCATTCTCCATATTACTAGACGTCCCAGGCGGGATGATAGGTGAGCGTGAGTCAGGAGCGTGATGACCGTTATCGCTGCCTTCCCGAGAATGTGGTGGTCGCTGGTATTGCCGAGGGTATGTATGCTCTGACCCAAGCGATCCAACCGATTCGCTCCAATTGTCCTTATGATCGTGCTCATCCTCCACTTCGTGAACGTGGCCACGAGGTCGTTCGTCATTGTACGAAGAACTTGACTCTCGTTGAGCTTGCTGTGCGTAGAAATACTTTTTCCGATCTTCATCGCCCATGATGCTCTCTACACGACGTGGCATGTATACCGAGTTGACACCGGTCGTGTTCGAGATGAACGAATCGAAAGAATCACGCGGATGTAGTGGAATACGAGGCACATTGGGATTTCTCGGCAGCATATTAGGCAGCGTAAGGCCTGAGTCGTTGCCTTGCTGGAACCAGCCTCCTGGAAGTCTCTCCGCGGGAGCGAAGCGACCTTCGAGGTGGTCGGATGGCTGTAGAGGCACAGAACCCTTCCCCTGCGCGTGGGCGGCAGGTCTGAAAGTTTCGGGTACGATGTTGAGATCATCGCCAGTGGCTTCTGCATGTTCGATAGCCTGCTGTGCTGTGGTATGCGGGTCCGCTGCGCCAGCATCGGCCCGAGGACCTCCCCAAGTGCGCTGACCGGCAGTAAAGATGCCGTAAACCATGTAAACCCAGTTGAAGAAAGGGTTGATGACGAACATCAGGGGGTACAACCATATCTTGAACCGCCGGAGCCTGGCACCAAAGTAGAACATGAGTAGCCAATTAAGTCCAAGAGACACCGCGATAAACCCTACCGGTAAGTTCTTGATCTTGTTCGACGTCGTGATTATGGATAGGACCATGATGAAGAACAATAACGCGGTCGTCCGAATCGTGTTCTGCATGAACCTTACAATGCAAAGCAATGGATATCTCCGCCAGAGTCGGATATCAGTCAACATGCAGACCTCATTGGTAATGAAGCCCAGAAACCATCTTCGGCGTTGTTTCAGTAGACTCTGATACGTCTGAACGGCTTCCGTTTTGCAGAAAGCTCCTGTACAAAGCTGAATCTGGTACTTTTCTTTTGCCCCGATCATGAACAAGTGGGTCAACCAGCGATCCTCGCCAAGGTGACATTTGCCATAATCGAACAGGTCATCACACTGCTCAGCTTTGTCCGCGAAGTAGTATTTGGCCATCTTCCTGAACGCGGAGAACCGAAGCATGGTCAAGGCGCCAGGCAGACAGGTAACGGCTCCACACCCTGACTCCACAGAGCGCTCGAATAGTTGTCCGTGTATGTACTCCATGTCTTGTAGTAGGGTAATCAAGGAATTTTTCACAGTCGTCGATGTGATAATCCCAGTCATCGCAAGCATATTCTGCTTACTTCCGGGTTTGAGCTCCTACATACGCGAGGTCAACGGTCAGCTTAGCACATCCTCATACTCTCACTGAGAGGTGTTGTAATGTTCCCCCTACCCAATCGCGAGGTTGGGAACGGTGGCTTACCATTTCGTACATGAAGTTCTGGATGCACACCTTGTCCAGTATACAGTCCGAATCAATAAAAAGTATGAAGAGATTGTCGTTACGCTTGAGATACTCGGTGTATATCTTGTCGATGAGCTTGAAGGTTGACTTCTGACAATGCCTCTTCCCACCGTGCGGAAACCTCGAGACTGTCACCCTAGCGTCTCGATACGTAACATCGATACTCCTAGGATAGCTCTCCAGCGTCAACGGCACTCCTAGCTTCTCGATAGTCTTAAGGTACAACTCGTCCTCCTGATCGCCATCAAAGGAGAGGAAGACGTGGAGACACGACGGAGGGTAATCGCAATCGACGACGGAGTCAACCGCCTTCAGCAAAACCTCGGGCTCTTCCTTGTACACCGGCATGACGATGACCGTCTTCGGTGCCGAATTCTCGTCCAGTGTATGCGTAATCCGCTTCGTCCGTCCCAGAGAGTTCGTCACCAGCTGATAGACACAGAAAAGCCAAGGTACCGTCAATAGTCCAGCGAAGGACCAAAAGGCGAACCACTGGAGGAATGAGACCATCTGCTCCGGAAAATATTGCGTGACTTGTGCGGGTAGAGGGAGTGTTACGACCATGATCGGAAGGAATATGGCTCTGGACGTCCTTCAGGTCAGCTTCAGCTCTCCACAATCCTAAGACGAGCAGCTTACCTCAAAGCTGTGAATAGTATCATCATCACTGCAGCCAAGAGCCGAATGCTCCAATGCTCTGCTTTCTGATAGACCTTGACCAAGCAGTATAGAAAGGCGGCGAGCCACAAGAACCACTCGAGAAACGCTGCCAGCATCACGGTTCCCATAATGGAGACATAGACAATCTGAAACCGGGACGTCAGCTTCTCCTCTCTTCTCTTCGGAATTCCCACCATTTGATGCTCAACATACGTCTGCCTTTGGCCACGGCGCCGTAATTGGCGGTACGCCATTATCGTATGCGCCCATCCTGTGCTGATTGAAATGCTATGGTATCGAAAGTCCTCTGAGTATCTGGTCCAATACTGATCTGGGCCCAGTTTATCTTGAGGTTGTCGCTTATCTGTCCGCGTACGCATACATGCAATTCAATCTCAACATGTGTTCCCTGAAGAAGTGATCGAGATGCAGGGTTCCGCGTTTGATGTAAAGCAGGCACGAATAACTGCTTCGTATTCCAGAAGGTTAGTAAAATCGCAGACCGTTTGAGGAGTTTGGCAGCTTACCTGGGAATAACACGTTTTGCTTACTCTCCACGAAACTTCAGATTTGGTTGGTACACGCACTGACGATGACTACGAGCTGTGAGGGTAACGTTGAATCCTAGCTTTGTTTATCCATCCTTGACTGTTTTTCAAGCGACGCTTCCCACGCTCGTGTTACTGATTTGGAAGTGAGGATCGGATGGCGTCAGTGACGGCAAGAGGGATTGTCGACGTTCGGAATGCTGTAAACCTGCAGCGTTGTTCTGTAAAGGAGAAATCTGGCAGCCAGACGTGTTTGGCGGGCGATACAGGCGGGGTTGAAGAAGTCAAGAAAGCTAAGGCGGTAATGGCAAACAGGTGTGATCCTTTCGCTGAGGATCACCCAAGGCAGTCTGGCACTGCTGAAACAGGCGGCTCCGGAGATATGGAGATTCTTGGGAATGCGGATTTTCCTCCTGATGGATCTTCCGAAGTACGATGTCCCACACGGGTATATTAGATTGACAGGAACAGTACAAAGTAGGTGACAGCAGTGAATGACAGTCCTGAACGAGAAGAATGAATTACATCCAAGTGAATGGCGTATTAGACACCTGTCAAAAAGAACAATCAAAGGAGAAATGGAAGTTGCGGTCAGGAACAGAAAGAATGAGAATGGGGAATGGAAATAGTAATGGGGGTCGAGGGCTGCAGGTCCAACGACCTGCCCTCTTAGCCTGTTCCATTCGCTCCGAGAAGCGCACGTCGGCAGGCATCAGGATTGAAGTACGAAGTACATAAGGGGCCTCTTTCAGAAGTCTCTCCTGGCCTTGTTATTTCAAGTAAGGTGTTGTTATTATCGTGAGTACGATCGTCCTTTAGGATCTACTGCACCAAGCGATCCACTCGGTTGGCAGCATTCGGCCCACACACCGAGAGACAGAAGAGGGTTCGATTCCGTTTCTGATGCAGAGCAGCCGCCTCAGCTAGGTCAAAAGGGGTCTAGCGGGGCATGCGAAACAAACGGACTCACGACGCCACGTTAAACGCGGGTAAGATCTCTGATTCTGTTGGTTATTATTATTACAGACCGATCAGAAGTCAACATGTCTTAACAAAGAACCGATACTGAGACCGTTCATCCAGCGTGCCTCTACTTTGCCCATGTCTACCAGACAATCCACTATTCTCATGCCGTGCCCTGTCTGCCCTCACCGCCATCTATACGAAGGTATTGAGCACTCTTTTCGCAGCAGGCGTACGTCACAGTAATTCTAGGTGTGTCTCAGCATCAGTCGCACAAGCACCTTTCAGGGGCGGAAAGCCTTTCAGGGTTGACCCCTTTGCCGATCATACAAGGGTGTCATGTAGGACACACATACAACTCTTGTCTTGCCTTAAGCGCAAGAACCTTCCAGCCTTAATAGGACAGCCATTCCAAATATTGAGATCGGGAGACGCCAATACGGTCATCTTCCGCGGGAAGATCACCTGGCCGGTACCTAAGTAAACGTTGTGTGTTCCGTCAACAGGCCAGGAATAGCACTACCTTGTCATGTACATGTACGTTCTACGTACGAGATCGGTAAAGCCGTTCCCGGGATCTGGCTGTGTCCGTAGTTACCCGCGTACATCTTCTACGTGCAGCAAGTCTGCATATGGTCTTCCATCGGTAAGGTAGAAGAGAGCTGGCAGAAAACAATGTTGATGGGCTAGCTGCCTATCACTTGATGAGTGGGACCTGACCTGACAGCGATCACCACACTTCTGCATTGCAGCTGCGAGAATACAAAAACTCCCACAATAGCCTTCGTACCTGCACCGCAATTTACGGCCTCACCGCCCATTGTGCCTCGATCTCAGCTACTAGAGGAGATCCGATCATGGATTCGACCTCTGGTGACTGAGACCCAAGCACACGGGTTCGGATGCGGCCAATATCAGGAAAAGGAAATGGTGACATTCTCGAAGAACCCGCAATTTCTCATCCGTGCCGTATTCGTAGCTGGAAGCCGCTCATCGACCTTCAACTGTCCCACCCCTAGTCAATTTGTTGCCGACCACACGTGTCGGAGGAGATCGCCGCGAGCTGCACTCTTCAGACTGACTGCAAGTCAAGAGCAACTTGCGGCAGTCATCTGTCGTTGTCTCCCGTTGAAGATGCGCATGAGATGCGTTCGCTCGGGGCACTGGTGTAGAGACAGCTTGCATAAAGCAGTAGATGGCTCAAGTGTCGACCAGGACGCATGCGATCAAATCATGTCCTATAGCCCCGGATGGGCCCACATCAGCCAAGGGTTCTCATGTCCGCTTGCCGCCGGCATCGGGAGCCCGGCCTCTGGTCATACCAGTCGACATCGTTGAGCTGCAACTTCCTCGCGCGCTGACCGCTGCGGTTCGTGCCAGACTTATCGGCAGGTCGGACGTGTGCGTGCGACGCGTGAGAAGCACTGTGCCTCTCGAGGCCTTGAGATGCCTTAGTATTCGTGTTGGGCCGGAAAACAGAATTGAAATGGTCGGTGTCACCATCGTGCAGATCAGTGTCATCCCGCAGGTCATAGTTCAAGACCAGGCTCTTGATGCGCTGTTGCTCCTCGCGTTCAGCCTGCTGTTGCGTCTTCATGGCCACGGCGAAGTGCGAGTCCGAGGGCAACTCGATTGTTCGTGTCTGCGAAACTGTCAGCCACATAGTTTGTCATGGTGTTTATTATGTGTGTAGTACCTGCTGCCGATTGCCTCGCTTTGTCATCAGAGAAAAGGCCATCATATTTGGCGGGGTCGCGGCACCCTCTCCAGGGCTATCGTCTGCTGCAGTAGACATCTCCCGGGGCGCTCGTCGCATGGGCAAGGGAACATCGAACATCGGCTTGCGGTCGAATTTCCGCGAATCTAAGCTCTCAGCCATCAACTTTGCCAGCTCGCGATCAAATTCAGCATCGGCCTCAGGGTCCCGCTCTTCCTGTTGAAGGGTGACGATGATCTTTTCATCTTCCGAATCTGAACCAGTAACTTTGTGAGCTCCATCGGCTTGTGTCTGTACGTACTGTCAGATACAACTGCACACCACAACTCGGACATGGTAAGACAAACGTCAGCATCAATATCTTCGCTGGAGGACTGTTGATCCTCGGGCTCTGCGTCAGGAACTCGGAGCTCGTCTTCTCCGGCTGCATCCTCAGACGAGGTCTCGTTGTCACTTTCGTCGGGTTCTATCAGTCTGGCAGCCTCCTGAGTCT
>JAABUJ010002077.1_pt1 | contig 26214 bp, 25 predicted proteins | sample 5559131 | NCBI WGS metagenome assembly JAABUJ01 (sample SAMN10711875, study PRJNA513366) | rock metagenome | isolation source: Antarctica rocks | place: Antarctica: Victoria Land, Mt New Zealand nord | collected 2016-01-07
GCCCCGCCGCGATTTTCGGGCTGCCGGTGCGTTACGTCGTCCCGTTGTTCCAACGGCCGTACGTATGGACCATGACCGACCAGTGGGAGCCGCTGTGGGAGGACGTCCGGGCACTGACCGAGCGGCTGATCGCGACCCCGGCCAACGCCTATGGCCCGAGCCTTGTGGTGCCCCACTTCCGACCGTGGCCGACCGGGTAGTCCAGGCCAGCCTGAAACTGGTGTTGGAGCCGATCTTTGAGGCGGACTTCCACCCGTGTTCCTACGGGTTCCGTCCCAATCGCCGGGCCCACGACGCGCTTGCCGAGGTGCGGTACCTCGCATCGCGCCCACGCAGTTATGAGTGGGTGCTGGTGTGCCGCTGCTTGCCGTTCGGCTGTCCATCACATGGGGATGCGTTCAACCGCTCTGTATAGACGGGGAAGCTTTGCCAGCGTCCGGTTCCAGTATTCTGCGCCAGTGAACGCAAGCAAAGGTCGTCGCAGGGAGCAGCTGCGCCATGACGTGGCGGGCGTGGTCCGCGAGCAGATCCTGAGCCGCCGCGTACGCCCGGGGGAGATCCTGCGACTGGGTCCCATCGCGCAAGAGATGGACGTCAGCATCACTCCTGTCCGAGAAGCGCTCCTGCTCCTTGCGCAAGACGGTTGGGTCGTGCAAGAGCCGAACCGTGGCTTTCGGGTTCAGACGATGCGACGGGAAGACGTCGAGAACATCTACGTGATGTGGGGTTTTGCCGAGGGCGAGTTGTCGGCCCAGGCAGTCAAGCGTGCGACATCGGAGGACCTTGATGAGCTGCGTTCCATCAACGGGCGGGTGACCACCGTGGCAGACGACTCGCCGGATGCGCTGGCTCTGAACAACCAGCTGCACAGCACCATCCACCGGATCGCCGACGCCCCGAAGCTCAGCTGGTTCGCCGACGCGGCGCGCCGTCTCGTGCCGCTGGAGTTCTGGTTCTCGTTTGACCGGGTTCCAGGTTGGCGAGCCTTGAACCGTACGGCGCACACGCCCATCGTTGACTGCATCGTCGCCGGTGACGCCGACGGAGCCCGCGAGGCCACCAGGCAGCACTTCATCGATACGGGGAACCTGCTGCTGCTGTGGTTGGACTCGATCTCGTTCTGGGACCTCAGCAGCGAGGAGATCCCGCCGACCAGTCCGCTGCCGGCGGCTCGCTGACGGATCCTGCCGCACGAAGACGCTGGACCGACTACGCCCGAGCGTCGCCTCTGGTGCGTGGCATCAGGCAGCCACGGCAGGCTCTCTCCGAGACGAGGGTGGACCGCGGCTACAGAGATATATGATGCGTTACGCTACTGCCGAGGATTGCCAGCAGGGAGGAGTGAGTGAGCATGACGCTGACCGCCACCGATGCGCCCGTCACGAGTGGCCGCCGGAAGCTCGGCATTATCGACGTGGACTTCCACCCGATGCCGTTCCCGACCGACCCCCAGGTCGCCGTGCACCTGCCGGAGCGCTGGCGTGACTACCTCGCCCGATACGGCACCGGCAGCCGTGGTGGAGGGACGACGCCGTCCTCGCGCGAGTTCACCCACCGCCTCGACGCCGTCGATGAGAACGGCCGCGTCGGCGTCGACCCTGCCCGGGCGATCGCCCAGGTGATCGACCCCTTCGACATGACCGCAGTCGTGCTCACCTGTCCGCAGGCGTACAACGTGACCAACAACGGCGTGAACATGCCCGACGATCTGGTGACCGCCTGGTTCCGCGCCTACAACAACGCGATGGCCTATACCTGGCTGGCGGCGGACCCGCGGTTCCGCGCCTCGGTGGTGCTGTCGGCGGACATGCCGGACGCCGCGACGGAGATCCAGCGCTGCAAGGAGGGTGAGTACGGCGACCGCTTCGTGCAGGTACTCGTGTCGCCGGCGGCGGAGGAGCCGCTGGGGCGCAAGCGCTACTGGCAGATCTTCGAGGCCTGCCAGCACTATGACATCCCGCTGGCTTTCCACGTCGCCGGGCAGGGCCGCCAGCAGACCGGCGCTGGCATGACGAACTACTACTCCGAGATGCACGCCGGCTTCGGAGCGCTGCCCATGGCGATGCTGCCCAGCCTTGTCTTCAACGGTGTGTTCGACCGGTTCCCGCGCCTGAAGCTCGCGCTGCTCGAGCTCGGCTGGGACTGGGTGGTTCCGTACTCCTGGCGGCTGGACGCGACCTGGAGCAAGCTGCGCGACGAGGTCTCGCACATCGAGCGACGGCCCTCGGACTACCTGCGTGAGCACTGCTGGTTCAGCACCCAGCCGCTGGAGGAGCCTGAGCGCCTGGAGGACACCGGCACGGTGTTCCAGATGTTCGAGGACGCAGGCTTCGGCGACCGGCTGATGTTTTCCTCCGACTACCCGCACTGGGACTTCGACTCACCGTACGAGTCAGTGCCCGAGACATTCCCCGAGGAACGGCGCAGGCGCATCCTCGGCGAGAACGCCAGCACGCTGTACGGAATCCCGCTGCGCCCCGACAGCGGTATCCCGGCGAGCGCCGGTGCCGCGTGAGCGCCGTCGAACGGCTCGCCCAGCGCATCCAGGAGCAGCGGCTCACCCGGGTCCTGAACTACTCCGACGCTCGCCAGCGCGCGCGGCGCATCCTCCCGAAGGGCCTGTTCGAGTACATCGACGGCGGTTCGGACGATGAGATCACGTTGGCCCGCAACCGGGCGGCCTTCTCCGACGTCACGCTCAAGCCCAGGATGGCCGTCCGGAACCCCGATCCCGACCTGCGTGTGAAGTTGTTCGACACCGAGCTGTCGATGCCGATCCTCACCGCGCCTTGCGGCGGAATGCGGCTGGTGAACCCGATCGGTGACCTCGGTGTCGCGCGCGCCGCCAGCGGCGCCGGTGTGGTGCATGTTGCGACGTCGGCGTCGGGCTACACACTGGAGGAGATCGCGCAGGACGAGGGGCCCAAGTGGTTCCAGCTCTACCGCTTCTACAACCAGTCGGCGATGGAGAACCTGGTGCACCGGGCACAGCAGGCGGGATATCGGGCGATCGTGATCACGGTCGACACCACGGTCGGCGGCAACCGCGAGGCGGACTTCCGCAACGGCTTCTCCTACAAGATGCGCGTGGACGCCAAGAACGCGGTGAAGATGGCACCCCAGATGGCGCTGCACCCGCACTGGATCTACCGGTACGCCCGCGACGGCATGCCCTTCGTCCTGCCCAACACCGCGCAGCTGACGCGCGACGGCAAGGCGCTGTCGCTGGCGGAGATGGCCGACCCGGTCGAGTCGCACTCCCCGTCGTGGGAGGACATCGCCAGGGTACGCGCCCACTGGAGCGGCCCGATGCTCATCAAGGGTCTGGTCACCGTCGACGACGCCCGGCGTGCGGTCGGCGTCGGCGCGGACGGCATTATCGTCTCCAACCACGGCGGCCGACAGCTGGACGGGGTCCCGGCGACCATGGACGTGCTCGCCGACATCGTCGATGACGTCGGCTCCGATCTTGATGTGCTGTTGGACAGCGGCATCCGTCGCGGCAGCGACGTCTTCAAAGCACTGGCGGTGGGGGCGCGCGCAGTGCTCGTCGGGCGTGCCGCGGTCTGGGGGCTCGCGATCGGCGGGCAGGCCGGGGTCGAGCGGATGCTAGGCATTCTGCGAGCCGACCTGATCCGGACGATGCGCCTGGCCGGCTGCACGGCTCTGCATGACCTCGACCGTACGTGGGTCGAGCTGCCCGCACGCCCACCACCGCCGCGCCCGGTGTAGCCCCGCCTGACCTGACAGCTCCCCTGCCGTGACGCTGGACGCGACCGCGCGCGCCCTCGTCCTTAGCGACGACTATCCGGAGAGGTTGCCTTATGAAACAGCCGTCACGACCCGGGCCGACGATCACCAAGTACGTGGTCGCGCGCACTGGCGACGTGCCCGACGGCAGCCGCCTTGTCGTGGACGTCGGCGGACGCGAGATCGGCGTGTTCAAGGTCAAGGGCGAGTACTTCGCGCTGCTCAACCGGTGCCCGCACCTCGGCGGACCCCTATGCAAGGGACAGCTGCTCAACACCGTCACATCCTCCGGACCCGGAGACATGGGGCTGGACCAGGATGACGACCTCATCACCTGCCCCTGGCACGGTTGGGAGTTCGACCTTCGAACGGGCCAGTCGTACTGGGACCCGAAAGGGTTCAAGGCGCGCCGCTTCCCGGTCGGTGTCGAGGCGGGTTCGGTGCTCGCCGTGCAGCTCGAGAACGCCGGAGGGCAGCGCTTTCCGGGGCCCTACCAGGCAGAAACGATTCCGGTGACGGTCGAGGACGACTACGTCGTGGTGCAGATGCGTGCGCCGCGCCCGGCGTCACAGCCGTCAGCGGACCCGTCGGGAACAGAGAGGGACGGATCGTGAGCACCGCACTGCTGGACGGCGTCGACCGGGACACGGTCTGGACCGGTCCGGTCATCGATTGCGACGTGCACGCCAACGTGCCGTCGCTGGAGACGCTCTTCGAGTTCCAGGACCCCATCTGGATTCAGGCCGCCCAGGAGCGCGGCTGGCACGGTCCACCCGGCGCGAGCCTTAGCTACCCGCCAGGTGCCAGCACCACGGCGCGCGAGCAGTGGCGCCCCGACGGCAGGATGCCGGCCTCGGACGTCGGCCTGCTGCAGCAGCACATCTTGGACCCGTGGCGTGTGGACGCTGCGATCGTGAACTGCTACTACGGCGTCGACTCGTTGCGCCACCCCGACTGGGCTGCGGCACTGGCGCGGTCGGTCAACGATTGGCTCATCCAGGAGTGGCTGGACAAGGATTCGCGGTTGCGGGCCTCGCTGGTGATCCCCGCCCGCGACCCCGTCGCGGCCGCGGCCGAGATCGACCGGGTCGGGGATCATCCCGGGTTCGTACAGGTGCTCATGCCCGTACGGTCCGAGCGGCTGTACGGACAGCGCATCTTCTGGCCGGTCTACGAGGCGATCACCCGGCACGACCTGGTGATGGGCATACACTGGGGCGGTACGAGCGAGGACGCACCATCGCCGGCGGGCTACGCCTCCTGGTACGCCGAGGAGTACGCGGTCGAGACCCAGCTGTTCGGCCAGCAGTTGACCAGCCTGGTCTGGGAAGGCACCTTCCGGAAGTTCCCGACCCTGCGGGTGTCGATGCTGGAGAGCGGGTTCGCCTGGCTGCCCATGTGGGCCTGGACGATGAACAAGAAATGGAAGGGGCTGCACCGGGAGATCCCCTGGGTCGACCGGCTGCCGTTCGGCATCATCCGCGACCACTTCCGTTTCTCCACCGCACCCGCCGACCTCGGCCCGACCGCGCTGAGCCGGCAGATCATCGACTGGCTCGGCTCGGAGGATCTGCTCATGTTCGCCACTGACTACCCGCACCTGCACACCGATGACATCGGAGAGCTGCTCGCGGTCCTCCCCGAGTCGATGCGGTCGCCGGTCATGTCGGAAAGCGCACGCTCGTGGTACCGGCTGTGAGTCCGCACAGGCCGATTGCCCAGCTAGTACTACAGGGCTTGATCAACTCTCCGTGTGGAGAACCTGCTGGTCACCGAGCTGCTGAACAACCGGCCCCACGGCATCGACGCAGGTCGTAGCCGGATCTGTCCCTGTAGTACAAGCGAAGGGAACCAGCGTATGACCAGCGCACTGCGGCGCCGGCTCGCCGCCGGGGAAGTCGCAGTCGGAGTGTCGTTTACCTCAGGCAACGTGCACGCCGCGGAGATGGCAGCACACGCCGACCTCGACTACGTCTACTTCGACCAGCAGCACGGCCTGATCTCGCTCGACACGCTGATTGCGTCGCTGCGTGCGATGCAGGGCACGCTCGTCACCCCGCTCGTCCGTGTGCTGCGCAACGATGCCGGACTAATCGGGCAGGCGCTCGACGTTGGCGCCGAGGGTGTGATCGTACCCATGGTCAACAGCGTCGAAGACGCGAGCGCGGCCGCTCGTGCCTCCCGCTACCAGCCCGACGGCATCCGCAGTTGGGGGCCGACGCGCGCGACATTCGGCCTAGGAACCGATCCCGGACCTGTCAACGATGCGGTCCTCTGCTTCGTCATGGTCGAGACACGGACGGGTGTCGAGCACGTCGACGAGATCGTCGGCACGCCGGGTATCGACGGCGTGTACGTCGGCCCAGCCGACCTCGCCGTCAGCATGGGTTTGCCGCCCCAGGTGGCGTTGCAGGATGGCGAACACACGGACGCCGTCGATGCGATCATCGCAGCCTGCACGATGGCCGGCAAGGCGTGTGCCATCAGCGGGAACCCGTCCGTCATGGGGAAGCGCGGGTTCCGGATGGTGACCGCCGGCAGCGACACCGGCTTCATGCGGGCCGGTCTGGACCGCGCGGTCGCGCTCCGCCGCGAGCTCACGTCCTGAGCCGGTCGCCAACCACCTACACCCAGCCCGTCATTCCGGAGAAAGGACCCCCATCATGACCGAGGGCAGCACCGTCGAGACCGTCCGCGGACCGATCGGCACCGACCACCTGGGCGCCACGCTGATGCACGAGCACCTGTTCGTGAAGAACCCCGAGCTGGAGCAGAACTACCCTAACCCGGAGTGGGACGAGCAGCGGCTCCTGCAGATCGCCCACGACGGGCTGGAAGCCCTGTACGACAAAGGGATTCACACAGTAGTTGACCTGACCGTGATGGGGCTCGGTCGGTTCATCCCGCGGATCCAAGAGCTCGCTGCCGGCATCCGGACCAACATTATCGTCGCGACCGGCTACTACACCGCGAAGGACCTGCCGGCGTACTTCCAGGTGCATGGGCCCGGCCTGCGGGTGGACGTGCCCGAACCGCTGGAGGCGATGTTCCTGCGGGACATCGACGACGGCATCGCCGACACCGGTGTGAAAGCCGGCATCATCAAGGTAGTCACCGACAAGGACGGCATCACCCCCGACGTCCAACGGGTGCTGCGCAGTGCCGCCCGTGCGCAGCTGGCCACCGGTGTGCCGATCAGCACGCACACCAACGTCGCGTTCGAGACCGGACGGCTGCAGCAGGATTTCTTCCGCAAGGAGGGCGTCGACCTCACCGATGTCGTCATCGGGCACTCCGGCGACAGCATCGACCTGGACTACCTCAAAGAACTGATGGACAACGGCTCGACTATCGGCATGGACCGGTTCGGCATCAACGAGATGCTGCCCGAGGCCGATCGCATCAACACCGTTGTCCAGCTGTGCGAGCAGGGGTACGCCGACCGGCTGACTCTGTCGCACGACGCGGCGTTCTTCAGCATCAACACCGAGCCGTCGCACCGGGCCCGGCTCGAGCCGACGTGGCACCACGCGAACGTCTCCGACCGCGTGCTCCCCGAGCTGCGTCGGCGCGGCGTCAGCGACGAGACGATCAACCAAACGATGGTCATCAACCCGGCGCGCGTGCTGGCAAGGAGGTCCTAACCCGGTGACACCACCTAGGACCGACGCGCCTCCCGCGGTCGTCCACCGGCACATCCGCAGGCCAGGACGCAGCGCTGCCGGTGACGAGCACACGTCGTACTGGCCGGAGTCCGGTCTAGACATCCGGTCGCTCGCCGGAGACCGCACAGGACTGGTCGTGCCCGATCCCAGGCGCCGGGAGAGCCTGCAGGACTACCTGTCCCGCGGCGGCTACGCCACCGGCGGTGACCCGGGAGCGCTCATCAGCGGCGTCCAGAAGTCCCGTCTCGTCGGACGAGGTGGCGCTGCGTTCCCGCTCGGCGTGAAACTAGAGGGTGTCCGTGAGCGGCCCGGCCCCCGCTACGTCGTCGCCAACGGCGAGGAGGGCGAACCCCTGTCGGTCAAGGACCGCTGGCTGCTGCGCATCCGTCCACACCTGGTGCTCGACGGCCTGCTCCGGGCAGTGCAAGCGGTCGAGGCCGACCGCGCCTACGTCTACGTCTCCGACGAGGACGCCGCCGGCAGCGTCGCGAACGCACTCGCCGAGCTCGACAACGTTCCGGTGCCGGTCGAGGTCGTCCGCATCGAACCTTCGTATGTGGGCGGCGAGGAGACCGCCGTCGTTCGGGCAATCAACGGTGGTCCGGCACTGCCCGTTGACAAACCGCCGCGACCGTTCGAGGCCGGCGTGAACGGTGCACCGACCCTGGTGTCGAACGTCGAGACGCTGGCCAACCTGCCGGCGATCGACCTCGACGGAGCCGATGCGTACGTGTCCCGCAGCCTGGACCCGCTGTGCCCCGGAACGTTCCTACTCACACTGTCGGGGGCCTGCGGCTCACCGGGTCTGTATGAGGTGCCGCTGGGCACCCGCCTGCGCGACGTCGTCGAGCAGGTCGGTGGATGGGTCGGTCGGCCGCGCGGTGCATTGATGGGTGGCTACTTCGCCGGTCTCATCGGTCCCGACGTGCTCGACCTGCCGCTCGCGTACCCCGTTCTGCGCGAGCGTGGGACCGGCCTCGGCTGCGGTGCCATCTGGCTGGTCAGCGAGCACGAGTGCCCCGTGGCGATCGCCGCTGACCTCATGGACTATTTCGAGAACAACAACGCACGCCAGTGCGGCCCCTGCATCCGCGGCACGTCCTCGATGGCCGCCGTGCTCGAGCGACTTAGCCGCGGCACTGCCACCGACGAGGACATCACCAAGGTCACTGGCTGGTCGACCTCGCTGCGCGGCCGGGGGGCATGCGCCTTTCTGGACGGTGCCGCAAACCTTGCGGCATCGCTGTTCCGCGAGTTCGGCGCCGAGGTCGAAGCACACCGCGACGGCCCGTGCGACGTGTGCAAACAGCGCGAGCGAGTCGGGTCCGACCGCTTCGCGCTGTCGATCGAGCGCTCGCTGTTCGACTGAGCCTGGCGGCGCGGTAGGTCAGCCTGTCGCGTCGTCTACGACCACGCGCGGGCCCGCGGCGTGGCCCAGGTGACCGAAGGGCGCGCCGTCCCGCCGAACGAGCAGGTCCGGCGTGATGTCGGCGACCGTGCGTGCGCCGAGCATGATCATGGCGCGTTCGAGCTCGGCGTAGAGGATGTCCAGCACGCCAGTCACGCCCCGCTGGCCCTGCGCGGCCAGTCCGTAGATGTACGGGCGGCCGATCATGACGGCGTCGGCGCCCAGCGCGAGTGCGGTGACGATGTCGGTGCCTCGACGGACGCCTCCGTCCAGCAGGACCTCCATCCGAGGGCCGACCGCCTCGGCGATGCCGGGCAGTGCGGCGAGCGTAGCCACCGCGCGATCAAGCTGGCGGCCGCCGTGGTTGGAGATGACGACACCGTCGAAACCGAGCTCGGCGGCCCGTAATGCGTCCTCCGGTCGCAAAATGCCCTTGATGTAGAGCAGGCCCTTCCAGCGGTCCCGGATCCACGCGACGTCGTCCCAGGTCAACGAGGACTGCATGAACTCGCGGGACTGCACGTCCACCGACTCCAGAGCCGCCGCCAGCCCGCTCTCGGCGACCAAGTTGCGGCCGCCGATGCGCCCGTGCCGCAGGACGTCGTACGTCCAGCGCGGGTGCACCGCCATATTTAACGCTCGCGCCGGGGTCAGTGTCGGAGGTCGGCCCATGCCCTTCTTGCGCTCACCCTCGCGGTTGCCGATCGCCGGCACGTCCACGGTCACGAATGCCACCCGGCAGCCGGCATCCCAGGCTCGTGCCATCAGCTGCGCGGTGACCTCACCGGTCTGCGGGTAGAGCTGGAACCAGTGGTCCTCCCGTGCGTTGCCGAACACCTCCTCGATCGACCAGGAGGAGGCGGTGCTGAGGGTGTAACGGGTGCCCCAGTCCTCGGCGGCGCGCGCCGCGGCGACGTCACCCGCCCAGTAGGAAAGGCCGGTGAAGCCGACGGGGGACAGCAGGATCGGTGCCCGCAGGCTCGTCCCTGCCACACGCATCGCCAGGTCCGGCTTGCCCACTCCCGCCAGCGCGCGGGTCTGCAGCGCGTACGCGTCGTACGCGGTGCGGTTGTCGGAAACCGTCCGCAGGTCGTCGGCTCCGCCGTCGATGTAATTCCACACCATCCGCGGCAGGACGCGACGCGCGCGACGCCGGTAGTCCTCGATGCTGATCAGGCGCTCCGGGGCGGTGAGGCTGTAGGCGAACCCAGAGAGGAACCCGCTCACGAGATCATGCGGCTCTGGTCGTCGGGCACGCCGACCTCCCTCTCGTATCGCTCGCCGAGCTGCGCACGACGCTGCTCGGCGGCGACGCGCAGCTGCTCCAGCGGGTACTGCTCCAGCCCGGTCAGCACGACAGCGGGCTCGACCGCAGACACGATGAGCGCGGCGTGCCGGGCAGGAACCACGGCCACGCCCCCGGCGTCGGCGACAACGATGTCGCCGGGCTCCACGACCACGCCGCCACAAGCCACCGGCACGTTGACCTCACCCGGCTGTGCTTTCGGCGGACTGTACGGCGCGATGCCTCGGCCGTACACAGGGAAGTCGAGCGCCTGGATGTCCTCGATGTCACGCCATGCACCGTCCACCACGACACCGGTCAGGCCACGCCGGATGGGGTCAATAAGAGAGAGCACCCCGGTACCACAGCTCTCGACGTGCCCACGCCAGTCGATGACCAGCACGTCGTCGGGTCCGGCCAGGCCCAGGGCCGTATGGATCGCGAGGTTGTCGCCCGGCACCGCTTTGACTGTCAGGGCCACGCCCACGGCGCGTCGCACCGGCTGGTAGAGGGGCCGGATGCCGGAGTCCATGCTGTAGAGCCGCCCGACCGCATCGGTCACATCGCAGGCTGAGCACCTACGGAAGTGGTCGAGCACAGTGCCGTCCGGACGTGCCGGCGTTGGGCCCATGCGGGCGGGCACGAGCGGCTCGTGCCCGTAAATTACGCCGGTCACGCGTTACTCATCGACAGTGGCGATGGCGTGGACAGGGCAATCGATGATCGCGCGCTTCGCTAGCGACTCCTGCCCCTGGGGGACCGTGCCGTCACCCAGGAGGCTCGCGTAGCCCCACTCGTCCAGCTCGAACAGGTCCGGGGCATGCCCGGCGCAGGTCCCGAAGCCGTCGCACACGGCGGCGTCCAGACGCAGCTTCATGGTGTTGCTCCCTCGTCAGCCCGGTAGGCGAGCGGGTACGGATGTATGGCCGCCGGCGCGCGAAATTAGGCGCGCCATCACCGCTAGGTGAGAACCAGCCCACGCCAGTGCGGCGCTCATATATTATGCGTCGATCGGGGGAGGTGCAAGCGATGGGTCCGTCCTTGCGCAAGGAAAGTGATCCGCCTAACATACCGTGATCGTGTTTGATATATTGACAGCAGGCGGCGCCCTAGCCCAGGTTTACCGTCGTGTTCCAACACCGGCAGGGCGGCGGGCTCGCGTGACCCCCGTCCGGCGAGGCAACTGGAGGCATTGTGACCGAGACGCTTGTCAGAAGCGGGTCCGCCGCAGATGTGCAGGTAGATACGCGGATCCCGGTCATCGACACGGACGTCCACCAGTCCCTGGGCGTGACCGACGTGCAGCTGCTGGAACAGATGTCGCCTCGTTGGCGCGAGTACCTGGGCACGATCGGCCTGCGCCGCATCGGCACCGAGCGCGGCATACCGCCGCAGCGCGAGTTCACCCACCGGTTGGACGCCGTCGATCCAAGCGGCCGTCCGGCGGTGTTGCCGGACTTCACCAAGGCGCAGCTGCTCGACCAGTACGACATGAGCGCCGCGGTCCTGTCCAACGCCTACGGCATCACGTTGACCCGTGGCGGCGGCAACTTCCCGGAGCAGCTCGCCTTCGAGCTCGCGCGCGGCTTCAACGACGCGCACCGCGAAGTGTGGATGAAGGCCGACCCAAGGTTCCACGTGTCCATACACGTCCCCATCGAGCACCCGATGGAGTCCGTCAAGGAGATCGAGCGCTGCAAGACCGGGGAGTACGGGGACCGCTTCGCCGCGGTCGTCCTCGAGCCGCGCTCGGAGTACGCGATCGGCAGCCCGAAGTACTGGCCAGTCTTCGAAGTCATGGAGCACTTCGACCTGCCGCTGGTCTTCCACACCGCCCCGGGCCGGCGAATGACGCCCTCTGGTGGCATCAACTACTACTTCGAGTGGCACTGCGGGTTCCCACTGCGCAACTACCCGCTCGTCAGCAGCATGATCTTCGAGGGCGTCTTCGAAAAGTTCCCGCGACTGCGTGTGGCGCTCATCGAGCAGTCCTGGGCATGGGCGGCGCCGTTCTCGTGGCGGCTGGACGCGTCCTGGAAGATGTTGCGGGACGAGGTGCCCCATGTCACGCGGTCGCCGTCGGAGCAGTTCGCCGAGCACTTTTACTTCGCCACGCAGCCGATGGAGGAGCCGGACCCGCTCGAGGAGTTCCCGGTGCTCCTGGAGCAGTTCGAGTCGGTGTTCGGTCCGGACCACCTCATGTTCTCCTCGGACTACCCGCACTGGGACTTCGACTCCCCGTACGAGTCGGTGCCGCGGACGCTGCCGATGGAGCAGCGTCGTCGCATTCTCGGCGAGAATGCCAGCAAATTTTACAACATTCCGCTCATCCCCGGTACGGGCATCGTGGCCGGCACCGAGCCAGAAATGCCTTGAAGTGAGACTTCTCAGAAATGTAATTGCACCGTGCTGGGGTCGGGGCGCCAGCGAATCTCAACTGAATTGAGACCCAATAGTCGACCCACTCCTCTGAACGGCGCCTGATCGTCCTGCTACGGTCCCGGGACGCCTTCTCCAGGAAACGTTCCTACGGTTGGAAAGGAAGAGAATGCGCATCTCGCAAACCGACAGCCCGGCGCCGAAGGACAGCGGCGCGTCGCTCAACGCGCACTCGCTGTTCACATCTGATCTGAGCCGACGTGCGGTGCTGAGGTACTCCGCCGGCGGCATTGCCCTGGCGTGGGGGGGCATGCTGCTCACCGCCTGCGGCGGCGGCAGCAGCTCTGGTTCGACCAGCGCCTCTGGTTCGAACAGCGCCGGGGGCGGTGTCGAGAAGGTGAATCCGAGTGCCAGCGGGCCGCTGACGTCGGCGGAGAAGCAGACGCTGCTGAGCATGGGTGGCCCCTCGAACAAGAAGTTCATGGCGTCGGGCGTGACGTGGAACATCGGCGCCGCATTCCCGTTCAGCGGGCCGTACGCGTACTACCAGACCATCGAGGGTGACGGGCTGAAGCTGGCGGCACAGCACATCGCCCAGTTGGGTGGGCCCATGATGAACCTGAACTTCCAGAACTTCGGTAGCACGTCCGGCGTCGACACCCAGAAGGCAGTCCAGGCGATGCTGGCGTTCCACGACCAGGGCGCTGGGGTGGCTGTCTCGGGGATCCAGGCGGCGCTGGGGGCCCTGATCCCCGGGGCGGGGCGCGACAAGATTCTGCTGATCGATGCCGGTGCGGGTGTCGGAACCTTCGCCGGAAAAGACTACTACTACGCCCTGCGGAACAACTACCCGCTGAACAACGTCACGCTGGCCTGCGAGCACGTGAAGTCCACGACGCCCAGTGCGCGCACGGCCGTGGTCGTCTACAACTCGGGCGCAGCGTTCGCACCGGTGCTGGACGGGAGCGTCACTGCGGTCAAGGCGGCCGGGCTGCAGGTGACCGGGACCGCCACCCAGCCGCTCGGGACGACCGACTGGGCGGACTCCTTCGCCAGCATCCGGTCACAGAACCCTGACGTCATCGTGCTGGTACTCAACGGCAACGACGGCGCGTACTTCCTCAAGCAGCTGCCGACGTCCGGCCTGAAGCAGCCGGTCTACACATTCTCCTACAGCGCTCCGCAGCAGACGATCGCTGGCGCCGGCTTCGAGGGCGTCTATGTCGTGCAGGAGGCTTTCCTCCCGGACGCGCCGACCAACGACTGGCAGAAGATCTTCACCAAGTACTACCGCGAAGAGTTCACCGACCAGGCGTCCTCGTCCTCCACCCCGTTCAACCTCTCGGCCAACTACTACGGCCTCGGCTTCCTGTTGTGGGAGCTGGCCTCGCGCGTGCTGGCGACCAAGGGCGACATCAACGACGGGGCGGCGCTGCAGAAGGCGCTGACCGGCAATCCGACCTTCCCGTCGATCTTCGGTGGCTCCGGTACGACCCCAGGCCAGATCAAGTTCGACGTCAGCAGTCACGGGCTGGGCGCCGTGCCGTTAGCCGTGTTCCAGCTGAAGAACCAGTCGCCGCAGCTGCTTGCGGTCGCCGATGCACAGGGGAGCACCGGGGCGAGCACAATGGTGAAGAAGTGACTGCGGAGGCGCTGCACGTCTCGGCACGGAGCGCCGGTAGGGCCCGAGGCGATGCGCAAGGGACCTGGTGAGGGCTGAATGGTCCTAGCAGCAGCCAGTGACCTGACGGTCAACAACATCGCGCAGCTGACGGCGGACGGTGTCGTGCAGGGCAGCACCTACGCGCTGGTCGCGGTCGGCTTCGGGATGATTATCCATATCACCCATCGCTTCCACATCGCCTACGCGGCGATCTACGCTCTGACCGCCTTCCTGGCCGCCCAACTGCAGACTGCGTACGGAGTCGGGTTCGTACCGGCGCTGGCCATTGCCACCCTTGTCGGCGTCGTGATCGCGGTGGTGGTCGAGCGCATCGTGTACGCGCCGCTGGCTAACCGGCTGGGCACCCGGGAGGGGTCCTTGTTCCCCGTGTTCATCGCCTCTCTCGGCATCTCCACGGCGATTGAGGCGCTGATCAACATCGTCTGGACCCAGCCGATCACCAACACGATCGATGTCACGGCGGTGTCCTGGGGACCGATCCACCTGACCAGCCTCCGCATCGAGTCCATCGTCGTGACGTGGGTGGCCATCGCTGTGGTGGGCGCGCTGCTGAAGTGGACCCGCTACGGCCGTATGATCCGCGCCGTCCGGGTGAACGCGCCGCTGAGCGTTGACTTCGGCATCCGTCCCGCGGCCGTGTTCTCGCTTGTGTTCGCCGTCGGCACTGTGCTCGGTGGCATCGGCGCGGTGTTCCTGGCCGCGCAGAGCGCGCCGCAGTCAGACATGGGCGAGAACCTCGTGCTGTACGGGATTACTGCGGCCTTCATCGCCGGTGCATCACGAAGTCCCTTGGTGATCGCGGCGCTGGCGCTGCTCATGGGTCTGATCCAGAGCTGGAGCACCCTGTTCGTGTCCTCCGCCTGGTCGAGCTTCGTGATCTTCGCGCTCCTGCTGCTCTACGTCATGGGCAAGTCCGCGCGCCGGGTCCACTGGAACGCGGTGCTCCGGCGCCGCCCGACAGCCAGCGCACCGGGAGCTGGCCCTGGACCGGGTGGTGGGCGGCCTACTGCCGGCACGGCACCGGCCGTCCAGTCGAGCGAGCTGGGCCTGGCGACCAAGCGATGAGTCCGTCACCGATCGCGCAGGAGTGTTGATGCAGGAATCGATCAGCTACATCGACCTCATCCTGATCTATCTCATATTCGGGCTGGCCACCAACCTGGTCCTGGGCTACACCGGTGTGCTGCAGGCCTCGCCGGCGGCGTTCGGCGCCTTCGGCGGCTACTCCGTGCTCTACCTGACCGCGCACGGCCACTCGTGGTTGTTCGCCCTGGTGGTCGGCATCCTGCTGGCCCTGGTCCTCGGGCTCCTCGTCGGGCTCTCGGCACTGCAGTTGGATGAGTTGTGGGTCCTGCTGCTGACATTGGCCGCGGGATTGGTGATCGGGTCCATCCTCTCTGGGCTGCAGACGTTCGGCGGCGACAACGGGCTGCAGTCGGAGACGGTGTTCTCGGTGTTCGGCTATGAGATGGGTGAGCCGTCGCAGGTGCTGCCCGTCGTGGTCGTCCTCGCGATCGTCGTCTTCGCCGTGTGCTGGCGCATCGGGGAGTCCCCGTACGGCCGTGTGCTACGCGGCATACGGTCGGACGCCAGCGCCGTCTATGCACTGGGCAAGAACGTCTACTCCTACAAGCTCGCGGTCTTCACCATCGCCTCGGCCTTGGCCGGGCTCGCCGGCGGATTGCTGAGCACGCTGGCCAACGTGGCGTCACCGACGCAGTTCAGCTTCACCGCATCCGTGGAGATCATCGCCATCGTCATCATCGGCGGGGTCGGCAACCCCTTCGGCACGGTCATCGGGTCGGCCGTCGTGGTGCTGCTGGTGCCGTTCTTCGAGCATGTCATCGCGCTCAGCCCGCAGACCTCGGCGAACGTCCAGTTGGTGGCGTACGGCTTGGTGCTGGCTCTTGTCGTGTTCTTCCGACCTGCCGGGGCGATCCCAGAGGGCTTCACGATCAGTGGCTTGATCCAGCGCGTGCAGGACGCCCGTGCACAGCGCACACACGCCACAGCAGCGGCCGCCACCCCGGATGCGGCACAGCGGCGGCAGTCGCGTCAGGACGCGCGCGCCGCCGAAACCGCCGGTCGTGCCGCGCCCGTAGCGCAGGGCGTGGTGCTGGACGTACAGGGCGTGTCCAAGGCCTTTTCCGGCATCAAGGCCGTCGACGGCCTATCCATGCAGCTGCAGGGCGGCAAGATCACTGCGCTGGTCGGCGCGAACGGCGCCGGCAAGACAACCGTTTTCAACCTGCTCACCGGCGCGCTGCCGCTCGACGGCGGCGCGGTCTATCTGGACGGGCAGGACATCACCGGACTGCGGCCGGACCAGATCGCGACCCGCGGCATGGTCCGCTCGTTCCAGGATGTCCGGCTCTTCTCCGGGATGACCGTGCAGGACAACGTGCTGCTCGGCGTACCGGGGCAGCCCGGTGAGCACCTCGGGCCGCTGTTCGGGCGAGTCGGCCTGACCAGACGCCGAGAGCGCGAGGCGCGCGAGATCGCCGAGCACTGGCTGGAGTTCGTCGACATGCAGAACCTCCGCCGAGCAAAGGTCGACTCACTCGGTTACGGCCAGCAGAAACTGGTGGCGCTGGCGCGCATCCTGGCCACCGACGCCCGGGTGCTGCTGCTGGACGAGCCCGCATCAGGAATCGACTACCAATTCCTGGACGAAATGCTCGATGTCATCTCACAGATTCGCGACGCGGGCCGCACCGTATGCATCGTCGAGCACAACCTCGACGTCGTCGGCCGGCTCGCAGACCACGTCTACTTCATGGAACTCGGAGCGGTCACGGCAGAGGGCAGCTTCGCCGACCTGACCGGCGACGCCCGGCTCGCAGAAGTCTATTTCGGGAGCTCGTGAGATGACGACGCAGAACATTCCCTCCGACGGCGCGTCCCCGGTCGCCGACGCGTGGCTGGAGCCGGTGCTGGAGGTCTCCGGGCTCCAGGCTGGCTACGGCGCAAAGAAAGTGATCTATGGCATCGACTTCGTCGTCGGCAAGGGCGAGGTCGTGGGCATCATCGGGCACAACGGCGCCGGCAAGACGACCACGCTGCACACCGTCTTCGGCACGCACCGGGCCGAGAGTGGCACCGTCCGCTATAAGGGCACCAACATCACCGGCCGCAGCGCCAAGCGCAACGTCCGTGACGGGATGACGATGGTCCGCGCAGAACGTTTCATCTTCGCCGAGCTCACGGTGAAGGAGAACCTGCTGATGGCGGCGATGTCGGTGAAGTCGTCGTCGGCGCAGCGTGAGGAGCGGCTCGCCAAGATCTACCACCTGCTGCCCATCCTCAAGGAGCGTTCGCGGCAGCAGGCCGGGAAGTTCTCTGGCGGGCAGCAGCGGCTGCTGTCCATAGGGATGTCGATGCTGGCCGACCCTGCGCTGATCATCCTCGACGAGCCGTCGCTGGGCATCGCGCCGACCCTGACCGAACGTATCTTCGACACCGTCAAGGGACTGGTGCGCGATAGCGGCATCTCGGTGCTCATCGTCGAGCAGAACATCCCGCAGCTGCTGCGCATCGTCGACCGCGTCTATGTGATCCGCTCCGGACGAGTGCTGCTGCAGGAGTCGGTGGAGCAGATGCGCGCCCGAGAGACGTACTGGGATCTGTTCTGAGCGCGACGGGACGGCCCAGCTGTACGGGACGTCGTGCGGCTGCTCGGCAAGCACCTAGAGGAAGGACGTGGTGACAACAGTGGGTCGTCCCCGCTTCGTTATGCGCAAGTACGTGGGTCCCCGCGTCGATGAGATCCCGGTCGGTGGCCGGTTCATAGGGACTTTCGGTGACCGCGAGGTCGGCATCCTCAACGTCGACGGCACCTTCTATGCGTTCCTGCACCGCTGCCCACATCTCGGCGGACCGCTTTGCGAGGGCACGGTGCTCGGGCTGGTACACAGCAGCGTTCCGGGGGAGATCGAGTTCGACGGCGACCGCAAGATGCTCACCTGCCCGTGGCATGGCTGGGAGTTCGACCTGAAGACGGGCCAGTCTTACTGGAACCCGACGGGCCTGCGTGCTCGGCCGGTGCCGGTTAAGGTCCAGAGGGGTAAGCGCGTCGCCGCGGAGATGAAAGACGGCTCGGCGGTGCAGCTGGTCAAGGGCCCGTACGTCGCGGAGACCTACGAGGTGACAGTCGAGAGCGACTACGTCCTGGTGATGATCCGCGAACAGGTCACCGAGACGGAAGACACGGAGGCCGTCGATCCGACGGGCACGTCTGAGGAGAACGCATGACGTCGAGCATCGTCCAGGGCGGCAAGACCAGGCAGGAGCTCTGGTCCGGAGCAGTCATCGACTGCGACGTCCATGCCAACGTCCCGAACCTGCAGACGCTCTTCGACTACCAGTCGGAGTTGTGGATCCAGTGGGCGGAGGAGCGCGGCTGGCGCGGGCCGGTCGGTGTGCAGGACACCTACCCGGTCAATGCGCCGACATCGACGCGTCCGGAGTGGCGTCCCGACAACGGCCTGCCCGCCACCGATGTCTCGCTGCTGCAGCAGCACATCCTCGATCCGTGGGATGTCGACTTCGGTGTGCTCACCTGCTATTACGCGATCGACTCGTTGCGGCATCCTGACTGGGCGGCGACGCTGGCAAGCTCGGTGAACGACTGGGTGGTGGACCAGTGGTTCACCAAGGACCCGCGGCTGGTGGGCTCGATCGTCGTCCCGTCCCGGGACCCGATCGCTGCCGCCAAGGAGATTGACCGCGTCGGGTCGCACCCACAGTTCACACAGGTGCTAATACCCGTTCGGTCCGAGCGCCTGCTGGGCCAACGGATCCACCATCCGCTCTACGAAGCAATGGTGCGCAACGACCTGGTGATGGGCCTGCACTGGGGTGGCACGACGGAGGAGGCTCCGTCGACCAGCGGCTACCCATCCTGGTACGTCGAGGAGTACGCCGCCGAGACGCAGAGCTATGCCGGACAGCTGCTCAGCATGATTGCCGAGGGCGTGTTCCAGAAGTTCCCGGACCTGCGGGTCTCCTTCTTGGAGGGCGGCTTCAGCTGGGTGCCGGCTTGGTGCTGGCGGATGAACAAGGAGTGGAAGGGCCTGCGCCGCGAGATTCCGTGGGTGCTCGAGCCGCCGCTGGACATCGTGCGCAGGCACTGTCGTTTTTCGATCGCCCCGACCGACGCGGGGCCGCCGGAGCAGATGACCAACATCCTGCGCTGGCTCGGTCCGGATAACCTGCTGATGTTCGCGACGGACTACCCGCACCGGCACGACGACGACCTCGCGACGTTGCTGGAGGTCATGCCGGCCGAGCACCGCGCACAGATGATGGCCGAGACCGCCCGCGAGTGGTACCGCCTGGGTCCCGGGCCTAGCAGAACCGCTGGCGCCGGCCGCCTCATCGCCAAGCTGCGACCCGCCGCACTACGAGAGGACTATCTACCATGACCGACACCGGTGCCGACGAACGGACCTTCGGCTACGACGAGACCCAGCACCTTCTGCGCGACCGGCGCAACTGGGGCCGGTGGGGTGACGACGACGAAGTCGGCGCGCTGAACCTCATCACGCCGGCGAAGAGGGTGCAGGCGGCCTCGCTGGTCCAGTCCGGGCGCTCGGTATCGATGAGCAGGCCATTCCCGAAAGAGCCCGATGAGATCACCCCACGCCCCGCGCTGCACTTCATGGATCGCGGGGTCCGGCAGACGGGTGGTTCTGCCGTCGATTTCTACGGCATCGCCTACCACGGACAGAACTCCACGCATATCGACGCACTCTGTCACGTCTGGGATGAGGATGGCATCTACAACGGCCGGCAGGCCGACGACGTGATCACCTACAAGGGGGCGACCTTCGGCCACATCGACAACTGGAAGGACGGCATCGTCACCCGGGGAGTGTTGCTCGACGTACCCCGTTTCCGCGACGAGCCGTACGTGGAGCAGGACCAGCCGGTGCACGGCTGGGAGATGGAGAAGATCTGTCAGGCACGAGGTGTCGAGGTCGGACCTGGCGACGCGCTGGTCGTCTACTCCGGCCGGGAGGCCTGGACCCGCGCGCAAGGCCGACCGTGGGGGAGCGGTGTCTCCACCGCCCCTCCTGGTCAGGTGCACGGTCCGGATCGGCCGGGACTGCACGCCTCGTGCCTGGAGTTCATCCGCGACCACGACTGCGCCGTCCTGGTCTGGGACATGATGGACCTGTGGCCCAATGGGGTCGGCGTCCCGTGGTCGGTGCATGGCGCGATCTTCGCCTTCGGCCTCGCGCTCGTCGACAACGCGCTGCTCGAGCCGCTGGCCGGAGTGTGCGCCGAGGAGGGACGCTCGGAGTTCATGTTCGTCACCTCGCCGCTGCGCGTCGACGGCGGTACGGGGTCGCCGGCGAATCCGCTGGCGATCCTCTGACCCAGTGCAAGGCACCTTGGGTTCGGCGGCTCCGTGTCGGTACTCAGACGATGCCGGCGCCACCGTCGACGTACAGCACCTGACCGGTGATGAAGCTGGCGGAGTCCGAGGCCAGGAAGAGCACCGCGGCCGCAGCGTCGGCCGGCTCCCCGACGCGGCCGAGCAGGATCGGCGATCGGAAGCGCTCCAGGCTGCCGCTGACCCGCTCGTCGAAGCTGGCGCCGCGCGCGGCGAGCTCGGCCTCGAGGTGCTCAGTACGCACCGTACCGGGACTCACCGCGTTGGCTCGGATGCTGTGGACCGCAAGCTCGAGGGCCAGCACCCTGGTCAGGTGCTCCAGCCCGGCTTTGGCCGCGGAGTAAGGAGCCATCCCCAGCCGCGGCAGCTTGCCGGCCAGCGACGTGACGTTGACGATCGCACCCGTACGCCGAGCAACCAGGTGCCGCGAGACGTGTTTGGCGCAGATCATCGCGCCGGTGAGCGAGGTCGCTAGGACGCGGTTCCACTCGTCGATGTCGGTATCGGTAACAGGCGCCGGTGTCGTAGGAGCAAAGCCCGCATTGTTGACGAGCACGTCGATCGCTCCGAAGTGCTGTATCGCAGCGGAGACGGCGGACTCCACCTGTGCCTCGTCACTTACATCGCAGGCCAACGGCAGGGCCTGCCCACCCCGGTTCTCGACCGAAGCGGCCATCGCCTCCAGCCGATTCAGCGTGCGGCCGAGCCCGACGATCCGCGCGCCGTTTGCGACGAAGGCGTCGACGACGCCCAGCCCGATGCCGGAACCGGCGCCGGTGACTAGGACGACCTTGCCCTGTAGGCCCGGATGGGTCACGGCTTCGCCGTCCCCTGGTGCGCCCACAGTCGCCACTGGCCGTTCTCGCATAGCCATACCTGCAACCCCGAAGCTGCGACCCGACGGCCCGCCGGAGACCCGGCATCCGGCTCTATGCGGATCTCATAGTCACCAATGACGACGGCGATCTCATCGAAGATCTGGACCACTATCGGCCCTCGCTGCACGCTGCGCGGTGTACCGGCGATGCTCGTGTTGATGTAGTCGGCCTTGCCCTCCAGCACGCCGGTCGAGTGAAGGTAGTGCAGGTCGTCGGCGAGCACGGCACTGAGCGCGTCGTGGTCACGGTCGGCGATGGCGGCGCACCGCTGCGCCTCCGCCGCGAGTAGATCTTCGTGCGTGGCCTCCACGTCGGTCCCCGGACTCATCGGATCGTCGCCCTTTCGTGCATGCCGCACATGCCCGGCACAGCTCGTGGGGTGGAGGCGCCCACCGCTCCCACCGAGTTCATGTATGATATCACCAACGTGAAGTCGGCCAGAGACCTCCGAACTGCGGCATTGGCCGGGTCGTTTATCTCGTCATCGCCGGACCGGGCCCGTGAGCCGGTCTGACCAGGTCGGTGTGTGGGGTCACAGACGGCAGGAGCGTCTGTGACCTCGATGGAAGGAACGCCGATGTTGGCATTACGACTCACGCGCCCCCATGTCATCGAGCGCGTCACGACTGCTGTGCCGCCGGGTCCGGACGGCGACGAGTACGTCCGGGTGCGGCTGCTCGCCGGCGCGATCTGCGGCAGCGACCTGGCCAAGTTCCGCGGTGTGCCGGACCCGCGCTGGCCGCACGATGGTGAGATCGGTTTTCCGCTGCATGAGATCGTCGGCGAGTTGGTCGCACCCGGGACCCAGGACGACGGTGTACGCGTGGTCGGGATGGCCTCGCAGTTTCGTGGGCTCGCCGAGGAGTTCTTCGCCGACCCGAGCCTGCTGGTGCTCGTGCCAGAGGAGCTGTGCGACGTGCACGCCACGATGATCCAGCCGCTGGCGACGGTGCTGTGCTCAGTCGGTCGGATGCCGGATCCGTCGGGCAAGCGCGTCGCGATCGTCGGACTCGGATCGATAGGTGCGCTGTTCGCCCATGTGCTGCGCCAGCGTGGGGCAGGCGAGGTTTGGGCGGTGGACCCGGTCGACCGCACCGACCTCCGGAGCTCCTTCGGACTGGACGGAACAGTGCAATTGACCTCAAGGGCTTGGGCGGCGCAAGAAGGTGTTGCGGACAGCTTTGACCTGATTGTCGAGGCCGTCGGGCACCAGGCGCAGACCTTCGCCGATGCAGTTCGCCTGGCAGCCGTCGGTGGGCACGTCGTGGGCTTCGGCGTCCCGGACGAGTCGCACTACGCGGTGCCCATCACCGAGATGTTCCGTAAGCAGCTAACCGTGCAGCTGGGAGAGACCACGAACTGGCGGCAGCACCTGCAGAACGCGACGTCGTACCTGCTGGAGCACACGGAAAGCCTCGCGGGATACCTCACCGATGCCTTCCCGCTGGCGGACGCCGGACTCGCCTACACAGCTGCGGCCACACCCCGGCCAGGGCAGCTGAAGGTCGGCATCTACGGGCCGCCGTCGCTGCGGGATCGGCGCTGCCTGATGCCCGCCGTCGGTGTTCGCTTCCATGAACCAGCACCCCGCTAGTAGTGCAGTTGTAGATCGTTTCGCTTCATAGCGGCTGGTCAGCGACGAAGGCGGCCACCGCGCGAGCACCGAAGGTGTGGACTACGAACGCCGCGACGGTGGCCGCGTTTGACGCGGTAGGAGCTGGGGACTGGGCCAGCCCCGAGTACCTCTCCGTGCAGGCCACGTGCACATAGCTGAGTTTGCCCGCGGCCCGGCCGGGGTTTCATCGACGTGGAGCACCCCCACCGAGCGCGCCAGCGCGCGCATGTGCGGCAGGAACTGGGCCTCCAGACCTCCACCAAGTCTCCCAACACGTCCAAGCCGCCAACGAAGCCGCCCGGCAATACCACAACACCATCAGCCACATCGGCGTCCAGGTGCAGCTATGACCTGCGCTCGAATGGATGAGGCCATGGCCGTTGGGGCGGCCCGTTACGCCGACATCATCGCGACCTTGAACGGTGCGGGGTTGCCGAGGAGCACATCAGCGTCTCCGAGGCGATCCGGCGGGCTATTGGCCAGTACCTGCGGGCAAGCTGAGACCTCAGAGCGATCATGGCGACGTGATCGGCGACGAAGGTACCTGGGACCTATCGGCGGCTGGAGTCCTGCGCCTGCCATCGGGGCGGCTGTTGCGCGGGCGAGGCATGCGCCAGCCAGTTCCTGACGACGCCTTGCCCCAGTTCGCGCTCTACCTGCAAGGCAAGACGCCGCCGCCGGTGGGCTGGCCGTCGCGGTGGGTGCGCTGGCCGGACTGGCGGCTGCCCATCGACCGCGACGATGCCGAGGCCGCCTTCCGAGAGGCATGGAAGCGGGCCACGGAGGAGCGGGTCGAGGTGGCCTGCACCGGCGGGCGGGGCCGGACCGGGACCGCACTGGCCTGCCTGGCGATCCTCGACGGCGTTGCACCCGGGGAAGCAGTCGCCTACGTCCGCAAGCACTATGACCAACGGGCCGTCGACACTCCATGGCAGCGCCGCTACGTCAAGCGCTTCCAGCCATAGCGGCAGGCGGAGACGCCCGGTTGACCATCGGTCTGCGCGACGTGGGCGTCAATGGTTGCGACTCGGCACCGGGGAGCGTTCGCCAGTAGCGGAAGGCATCGTGTTGGCTGTGACCTCGGGACAGCATGAGGCAATGTCAGACATCCAATTTGGCGTCAACGTGCACGCTGTCTCGTCTCGCCGGGACTTTCACCAGTTGGTGCATCGCGCCGACGAACTCGGGTATGGCGTTTTCGCGGCCCCCGACCACCTCGGTGGCCTCGCGCCTTTCGCGGCGCTGACCTTCGCCGGGATGATCAGCGAACGGCTCCGCCTGCGCACGTATGTGCTGAACACCGGATTCTGGAATCCGGCGCTGCTCGCCCGCGAGGTCGCCACCCTCGATCTGTTATCCCAGGGGCGTGCCGAGCTCGGGCTCGGTGCTGGGCATATGAGGAGGGAGTATGAGGACGCCCGTCTGCCCTGGCTGTCCCTAGGCCAGCGGGTGCAGGCGCTGGAGGAGCTGGTGCACGAGGTGCGCCGCCGGCTCGCAGACGAAGGTCACCAACCGCAGCCCGTGCAGCAACCGGTTCCGGTGATGGTCGGTGCGATGTCGGGTTCCGGGCTGTCGGTAGCGGCCCGACACGCCGAGGTCGTCGGTTTCGCCGGGCTCCGCCAGATCACCGGCGCCCCCGCGGGCACGTTCACCCTGTCCTCAGCAGCTGAGACGGCACAGCGCGTGGACCAGGTGCGCGCAGGGGCCGACGGCCGGCCCTACCGTTCGGATGTGCTCTTGCAGCGGGTGGTGATCGGCCGGGATCCTGAGGTCGCCGCTGCTGAGATCGCGGCCAGCGGTTCCAACCTCACCGTTGAGCAGCTCTTGGACACTCCGTTCGTCCTCCTCGCCCGAGACGCCGGCCAAGCCGCGACAGAGTTGCGGCGCCGCCAGGAGGTGTACGGGTTCGACAGCGTGACGACCCATCAGCCGAACTTGGAGGCGCTCGGTGAGGTGATCACCGCTCACCGAGCTAGCGGCACGACGTAGTCGAACGCCGTGGGGCGTTGCCCCGCAGCAGTTGTCCCGCAAGCCGCTATCGGGACGTACGAGGTCGCCCGCGCTCGAGTCGTTCTGTGGCGCCGTCGCGCACGAGCAGGACTTCGCCATCGGACAGCGCCCAGTGGCGACGGCCAGCGCTCGCCAGGTCAGCACTGAGGGTGTTGCAGTCGTGCGTCTCCGGGTGACCGGGCGAATCGACGTGAGGCACGACAGGACGGTCCAGTATGCCAAGGCCGTCGAAAATCGGGTCGAGCAGTTCCGTTACGTCGTCAACTCGCTCAAGACCGCGCAGGTCCGGGGCCAAGACGCAGACGCCGGCGCTGTACCCCGCGTAGACGACTTCGTCTCGGTTGAGCAAGCCGAGAATGACCGCGTCCGCTCCGCTGTCAGCGAGGGCGCGCCGCAGCACGAAGACGTTTCCACCGCACACCCAGATGACGTCCGCTTGCGGCAACTGCTCGACTGCCTCTCGGCCGTCACGCAGATCAATTTCTGAGACGAGGAAGCCGAGGGACGTGAGCTCGGCGACTTCCCGATCCACGCCGGCTTGCCGGACGTCGTCGGTTGCGCCGTCCATCGCGTTGGCGACCAGCGCGAGCCGGCGACCATGCCCGGCCAGTTCGAGCAGTCGAGCAGAGTGGTCACCCAATCGAAAGGACGACAGGTACAGACGCACGGAGAAACATCTAGCAGAAGCTCCGACGGCCTCGAACGCTGACCGTTGGCGGATCCGCTACGGAACGGTGCTGGATCAGGTGCCAGCATCGGGTTTGCTGTCCCAGTACGCGGCCATGAGCTGGTGTGACCAAGCTGGCTGACGTACCTCGCCGCGAGGACCAAACTCCGTCATGTACGGCTTGAGGTCGAGGACCGGGGTTCCATCGATCGCATCAAGGGCCTGGACCGTGACGGTCAGCGCATTCACGGCAAGCAGCCGACACACTGACACGCCCAGCCGGTTGGGGCGGCCTTTGGCCCGCTGGGCGAAGATTCCCACCTTTGGCCACTGCTCCGTTGCCACGAGGGTGTCTGGCAGCAGTTTGGACTGTGCGAGGGTCGACCTGGTCGAACAGATACACGACTTCGAGGTGGGAGAACTCGTCGAGTCCCCAGAGGGCTTGCGGAGTGAACTTGTCAGCGTCCAGGGTGATC
>JAABUJ010002078.1_pt1 | contig 26204 bp, 22 predicted proteins | sample 5559131 | NCBI WGS metagenome assembly JAABUJ01 (sample SAMN10711875, study PRJNA513366) | rock metagenome | isolation source: Antarctica rocks | place: Antarctica: Victoria Land, Mt New Zealand nord | collected 2016-01-07
GCGCCACCACCACCAAAACAGGACTGACGGTCCGATGCGAGCTTGACGAGTCCACATATCCAAAAGGCATGCTCGTGTCGGACCAACAGATGCAAGCTCTCGCTATCAGCCGTGCCGAGTTCCACGGCGAATGGAACTACACCATCAAACCCCATCAGCAAAATAAAATAGCTTTAATTTCCTGACAGGCCTTAAGTCACGGTAAGGCAGCATGGGTCCGGAGACGCTTCCGCATGCCGATCACGGCCTTGCGTTGCGACTGGCGGGCTGATCCCATGCCGCCATGGGACGGATCGACCTCGAACGCCTGAGCAAGGAAGAGCTGATCGAACTGGTGCTGAAGCTCCAGCGACCGGCCAAGACGTCGCGCACGTCGTCCAAGCCGCCGTCGACCGATCGCAAGGAACGTCGAGAGCAGTCGCGCCCTGGCGGCGCCAACCCTCCGCGGAGCCATTCCACTCAGCTTCGCTGAGCGGAACCTTTGGCCCGCTCCGCCCGGCCATGACGGCCACAGCCGGGTCATGGCCGAGGATCCCGACCGGGTCGTCGACCATCGCCCGACGTCTTGTCCGGACTGCGGCCTCGCGCTGCCGCCCGACTTGCCGGCTGAGACGGTCAGCGTGCACGAGCACATCGAGCTGCCGCCCGTGAAGCCCGTCGTGGAGCAGCACCGCCGCTTGTCGGTGTGCTGCCCCGCCTGCCGGGCGCGCGTCGTCGCTTCGCGCAGATCCGAGGCGGCTTCGACGCCCTTCGGCCCGCGGCTGCACGCCACGGCGGTGTATCTGAAGACGTTCCAGGCGCTTTCCTACGAGCGGCTGCAGAAGGTGCTGTCCGACCTGTTTGGCCTCACCATCAGCCAAGGGGGACTGATGAACATGCTGCGCCGGGCCGAGACGCGGTTCGATGCTGGACGCGATGCGGCCCTTTCGGCCCTGCGGCGGGCCGAGGTGGTGGCCTCCGACGAGACGGGCGTACGGATCGAAGGGTCGAACAGCTATCACTGGGTGTTCCGCTGCGACGAGGCCGTCGTGCACCATGCCGCGCCGACGCGGGCCGCCTCGGTCGTGCACGAGATCATGGACGGGCACCGGCCGGCCGTGTGGCTGTCGGACCGCTACTCGGCCCAGCAGGGACACGGTGAGCGACAGCAGACCTGCCTGGCGCACTTGGCGCGCGACGTGGCCTACGCGCTCGATGCCGGCGACGACCCGGTCGCGCTGCGCCTCAAGCTGTGGCTCGGCTCGGCCTTCGCACTGGCCAGGAGCATCACCACGCTGGCGGCCTCGACGATCGCGGCACGGCGCCGGAAGCTGGAGCGGGCGATCGACGATATCTTGGCAGCCCCGACCGTCTGCGACCTGGCGCGCGACATCCAGAACAGGATGCGCCGAGCGCGCGACCAACTCATGACATTCGCGTCCTTCCCCGGCCAGGTCGAAGCGCACAACAACGCCTGCGAACGCGACCTCCGACCGGCGGTGATCCAAGGCAAGAACACCAACGGCTACCGCCCTATGTGGTCCCGCCAAGGGCGAGGCCGCTGTCCGCACGGTGGTGGCGACGGCACGCCTAACCGACGGGGCGACCACCTTCAGTACCGTGCTCGGCACTATCGGCGCCTGAGCACGCCTCATCGCTCAACGCACCCCGTGGGTGTTTACGCGCTAACTTCCACTTCAACTTGGAACCGCGAGCATCTCAAAGTCATCGCCATGCAGATCGCGTATTCGCTTATAAGCGATTGCCCTAAAGCATCCCCTCAGTCCAGTCGTCACGCAGCCACAGGAGCAGGTACGATCAATTTCCGGGACTTGAGCGGCATTTCTAGATCGCCGGGACAGAGTGGCCGAGCGAAGTAAAATCCTTGGCCACTTTCGCAGGACCAATTGTGCAGCAAAGATGCTTGCTGGGCTGTCTCGATGCCCTCAGCCGTTATCGACAACCGCAGCGATTTCGCCATGGCAATGACGGCATGAACGATCGCGAGATCTTCCGGATTCCGCCCTATTCCCCGCACAAAGGATCTATCTATTTTTAGAACGTCGAGCGGTAGACGCCTCAGATAAGCTAGCGAAGAATAGCCTGTCCCGAAATCGTCAATCGCCATCTTAACGCCAAGCTCCTTCAGCTGCGTAAGCGTATGAACAGAATCTTCGACGTCACGCATGATGACGCCCTCGGTGATCTCCAGGTTGAGGCAGGAGGCGGGAAAGTCGCTTTCGCCAAGCGCCTGCTTCACATCCTCCAGCAAGGTTGCATGCAAAAACTGACGAGGTGAAAGATTGACGCTCAGAGTTAAAGGCGGTTGCGCAGGATACAGCTTTTGCCAAAGGGAAACCTGCCGACAAGCCTCGTTCAGAATCCACTTTCCGAGGGGAACGATCAGGCCAGTGTCTTCGGCAATCGAGATGAATGCAGTTGGCGGAACGAGCCCTCGAACGGGATGTTGCCAACGCACGAGTGCCTCGACTCCCGTCATCTGCTCGGTCGCAAGACTCACGATGGGTTGGTAGTGTAAATAGAATTCGGAATTCGCTGCCGCTCTATAAAGATCGCTTTCGAGTTCGAGACGCGTGAGCGCGTCGATCTGCATGGCCTTGTCGAAAATGACGTAACGCGCCTTGCCGCTGCTTTTCGCGCGATACATGGCCACATCGGCGTCTCTCAGCATATGCTCGGCAGTTGCATGACCTGCGATGCCACAGGTTATGCCGACGCTTGCCGTGACGTGGAACGTTTGGTGCTCAAGGAAGAACGGCTGGTCGAACCGTTGGCTAACCTCATCGGCAACCGCAACCGCTTCACTCTCGTCAGCCAAGCGGTCAAGCAAGACAACGAACTCATCGCCTCCGAGTCGAGCGACTATGCTGGAACCCGAAATACACTTCAAAAGTCGAGCTGCGACCTCGATCAGCAACCCGTCCCCGACTTGATGGCCCAAGCTATCGTTTATGAGCTTGAAATTATCAAGGTCTATGAAGAGGATCCCCACGATGTGAGGCGGGATGAATTTGCGATGCAAAGCTTGATCAAGCCGGCGACGAAAGAAAGCCCGATTGGGCAGACACGTTAGCGAATCATGAAACGCTTGGTGCGTAAGCTGCCCTTCGAAGCTCTTGCGTTCTGTGATGTCCCGGGCGGTCGCTACGAACCCCCGTATGTTCGAGTCCATCAACAAATTTGTCAAAATGAGATCGACATAGAGCCACTGGTCTTCGTTGTTGCGAAACCGAACCTCGGCATTCCTGGTCGATCCGGACTCTGGAGGCAAGCGTGCAAACAAGTCGTCGAGCACGGCGTGGTCGTTCGAATGCACCAATTCACGCAGGGTATGACCAACGAGTTCGTCGGGTGAGTAGCGCCAAGACACCTGGTTTGTCGGGCTCTGATAAGTTATTACGCCTTCATTGGAACAGACGAGTACGATATCGGAAGCATTCTGGATCAACGCACGGAATCGACCCTCGCTGTCTCGGATAGCGTTCGTTTCGCGAACCAGTCCAAGCTCTGCCTCGACCCGGTACCGGCGGATGCGGAGCCAGAAGAACAAAGCAAAGCTCGTGCCGATGATGAAAGTGGCCGGGACTGCGATGATGACCCTAGTTTGGAACCGTGCGAGTTCCTGGAGCTGTCGTGTCGCTTCAGAACGGTGGTTCCCCGCAGCACTGAGGACCTGCGACTCGATGGCTTCAAGATACGGGTTGGCTTGATCTGCATCAATCTTGTTAGCGAGGCTAAGGTCTCCCGCGTCGATGGCGGCGAACGTGGCATTGACGCCGGCGAGATAATCTTTCTGCTCGGCTAACATAGCGGTGATCAGGGGCTCTTCATCGGTATCTCCAAGGTACAACGCGTGTTTCAGGGATGTGACGAGGTCATCGGCCGCCTTACGGTGATGAGCACGTGCGTCGTTGCCCGGATCAGTCCGATACTTACGCTCGGCAGACTGTTCTGCCGCAACCGCAACGCGAGCGTCCTCGAACGCATCACTGATCTGCGCGGCTTGTCGCGTCTGCTCATCCGCTCGATAACTGAAGATTGCTCCAAAGAGCCCGGAGACAGAGAGACTTACAACCACAATCGTAACCGCAGTGGAGGCTAGGCGGATCGGACTAGGTACGCCGCGGGACGTCAGCCGTGCCGGTTCGAGGGCTGAGCCGCCCGCGTTCATAGCGCAACTCGAGCATCGGCCACTTTTGCCGAGTAGCCACGCGACCACCGCTTGATGAGACAAAGCAAATTCATCATCGTACCTTCAGTCCAGATGCTCGTTTCAACAATTGTTTTCTCTTTTAAGGCGGCGGTGAGCAAGGTGATTGCTTGTGGAACGCGCGGTTGACATACTATGGGATTCCCCGGATAAGCTGGCGCTACCGCAACTCGCCATCGATGGTTCTCCGAACGCCGGTTCCAATCTGCTGACGGATGCGCGGGAAATGATGTGGGTCAGAGTTGAACGATGAGTTAAAGACGACGGTTTCGCGATGCCCCTCGCCGTGGAAGGGACTGGCATCGAGCGTGCCCGGATCTGCTCGAGCAGCTTCGCATCCGGCATGGGACCGGCCGGCCCAGGACGCCGGCGTGGCCGAGTTCTTCGACATGGGATGGGCGGCTCGGCACGCGCCATCTCACGTGATCCACCGCCGATCCTCAGCCCGCTTTCCCGGGCCTCCAGGCTTTCTGAGGGTGCCGCCAATCGATCCCTTCGAGCAGGTAGCCGAGTTGCTCCGGCGTGATGCTCACGCTGTCGCCGATCGGCGAAGACCACAGGAAACGGCCGCGCTCGAGGCGCTTGGCGTAAAGCGACAGGCCGAGCCCATCATGCCGAAGGCATTTGACAAGATCGCCGCGGCGCCCGCGGAAGACGTAAAGATCGCCGGCGTGAGGATCGCGCTTGAGGCCTTCCTGGATCAGCAGCGACAGCCCGTTCATGCCGCGGCGCATGTCGGTGTGGCCGGTGGCGATCCAAAACCCGCGCGTCCGAGGGGACCGGGATCATCGCCGGTCCAAGACGCCGAGCACGCGGGCGGGCGCATCGGTGTCGACAGCAGCGTCCACCACCACACGCCGACCCCGCCCACCTCGATCACCATGCGACCCTTGCCGGCTCTGCTGCGCGGCGCAACCTCGGGCTTCGGCTTCGGCGCGCCTCACGACGAAAGTTCGGCCGCCATGCGGCGGCCGCGCGGGCTCGGCACGGCCTCGGGAAACCGGAAACCTTTGCCTTCCTCGGCTTCACCTTCGTGTGCGGCAAGTCACTGCGGGGCAGGTTCCTGCACCTGCGTCTGACGCGCCGCGACCGCATGGTGGCGAAGCTCAAGGCGGTAAAGGAGGAGTTGCGGCGGCGGAGGCACCAGCCGATCCCCGTTCGGGGTGCGTGGCTCGCCCAGGTGGTGAGCGGCTTCTTCAACTATCACGCTGTGCCGACCAACGCTCGTGCACTCAGCGCGTTCCGTGACCGGGTGGTTGAACTCTGGCGCCGCTCGCTTCGGCGGCGCAGCCAGAGGGACTTCACCACCTGGGAGAGGATGAGGAAGCTCGCCAGCGATTGGCTGCCCAGGCCACGCATTCTGCATCCATGGCCGAGTGAACGCTTCGCCGTCAAACACCCGAGGTGGGAGCCGAGTGCCCGAATTGGGCCCGCTCGGATCTGTGCGGGGGGCGCTCAGCAATGAGCGTCCCTACCGCGATCTCCACGGCGTCTATGACCCATGCCGGTATTCAAGGATCGTTCTGAAGATATTTCGGCACCCTTGCTGCGAAGTGCGGTTGGGTCAGGCCGGACAAGAATCAGTCCGAAGCAGAACATACATTTTCACCACTATCATTCTTGGAAAGAGCAAAAAGCAAGATCATCTATTGCATGTGACCTTTGCTCGTCATCGGCCGCCAAAACGCTCAGATCCGATACCGATGTCGTCTTCGCTAGGGTTGATTTCGCATCCCGGCAAGTCGCATATCGCACCCCGTGCGAAGTAGAGTCGACGAGCGCTAACCGTCTCAGCAACTGGAGAAGTCGGATGAAGTATGTGGAACAACTCCTCCGTGAGAGGTCTCCGATGCATAGCTTAGCGAGAGAGCTATACACCTCTCAAGAGGTATTCGACATCGATATGAGGCTAATATTCGGAATGCATTGGATCTGTGCTGGCGTCGAGGCCGATGTGTCGGATGCTGGCGATGTCTTCACAGTCGAATTCGGCGATGTCTCTGTGTTGATCGTTCGCGACGACGATATGGAGATCCGAGCTTTTCATAACGTTTGCCGCCATCGCGGCGCTAGGCTTGTGCCTGAAGGCAAGTCGAATGTCGGAAATCTCGTATGCCGCTACCATTCCTGGGCCTACGATCTGACTGGCAACCTCGTCCACGCCGATCACATGGCGACCGACTTCGACCCCAAGTGTCGGAGTCTGAAGCCCGTTCACCTGCGGTCGGTGGGAGGGCTGTTGTTCGTCTGTCTGGCCGAACAGCCGCCGGCAGACATAGAGGCCCTGTCGAAGGTTATGATGCCTTATCTGGTGCCGCATGATCTCGCCAACACCAAGGTGGCGCATACGGTCGACCTCATCGAGGAGGGAAACTGGAAGCTGACCATGGAGAACAATCGGGAATGCTACCATTGTGGTGCAAACCATCCGGAACTTACGACGTCCCTTTTCGCCTACGGTTTCGGTTTCTCACCGGAGAGCATGGACAAGGACGAGCGCGCGGACCTAGAGCGTTATGACACCATGGTACTCAAGCGCCAGACCGCCTGGGAGGCCGCGGGACTGCCGTCGCGGAACGTCGATCGATTGAACGACATCACTGGTTTCCGCTGCGAGCGGTTGCCGATCGACCGTCACGGGGAAAGCCAGACCCTCGATACCAAGGCGGCTTGCCTCAAGACGCTAGGCAAGCTTCAGGACGCGCGATCGGGTGGACTGTCGTTTTGGACCCAGCCCAACAGCTGGCACCACTTCATGGCCGATCACATCGTCACCTTCATAGCTTTGCCCTTGTCGCCCGAGCGGACGCTGGTGAGGACGAAGTGGCTGGTCCACAAGGATGCGGTCGAGGGCGTCGACTACGACATCGACCGTCTCACGGCGGTCTGGACGGCGACGAACCGACAGGACGCGGACCTCGTCGAGATGACTCAGAAGGGTGTGAAGAGCACGGCCTATGAACCTGGCCCCTACTCGCCTCATACCGAAGGCCTCGTCGAGAAGTTTGCGGTCTGGTACCTGGATCGCCTCGAAGCCGGATTGGACGTGTGAGCGATCTCCCTCCGCCTTTTTGGAACCCTGGCGAGCACGAAGCACTCGTCTGCCGGGCAGTCCGCCGCGAGACGGCAGACGTCGCCACCTTTGTCCTTTCGGCTCCCGTTCCGCGTCGATTCGTCTACCGCGCGGGTCAGTTCGTGACGATCGAGGTGACATGCGCGGGCGTCACCTACAATCGGTGTTACACGCTGTCATCGACACCCACGCGGCCCGACTTCGTCTCTATCACCGTCAAGCGCGTGCCTGGCGGTCCGGTTTCGAATTGGCTGCATGACCATCTCAGGCCGGGGATGCCACTCCCGGTCACGGGTGCCATGGGCGAGTTCGTTCGAGAGATCGAGCCGTCGACCAAGCTGCTGTACCTGTCGGCAGGCAGTGGCATCACCCCGCTCATGTCGATGACGCGAGCAGCTATGGATGCAGCCGAGGACCCCGACGTCGTTTTCTTTCACAGTGCTCGAACGCCGGACGACATAATATTTCGGCCGGAACTCGAATATCTCGGACGACTCGATCGAGGCGTGCGAACGGTCAGCATCTGCGAGGCAGATTGTGGAGAGGTTTGGACCGGTCCCAGAGGCCGTCTGACGCTCGAGATGATGTCAGAAGCTTGCCCAGACTTCCTTGAGCGTGCGATCTTCACATGTGGTCCGGCGGGCTACATGACGAGCGTCAGGACCATGCTCGAGGTCGCGGGCTTCGATATGGCTCGTTACCATCAAGAAAGTTTCTCCTTCGAAACACTGTCCAAGGATGAACCCGAAGTCGCGAAGGATGTTGAAGAATCAGAACCCATCGCGCGGTCAGCAACCACAACGGGGTTCCAAGTTCGGTTCAGTAAAAGCGGCATTACGATAGATTGTGCGCCATACGATACAGTTCTCTCGGCTGCTCGCAAAGGCGGTATGCGTCTACCGTCAAGTTGTCGACAAGGTGTGTGTGGAACCTGCAAGAGTAGGCTGGTATCAGGTACAGTCGATATGAAAGCGACAGGCGGTATCAGACCGCGAGAGATTGCTCAGGGGCTGGTTCTCCTGTGCTGCTCCCGGCCGACGAGTGACCTCGTAGTCGAGCGTTAGTGCTCTGATGCAAACAGAAGGTGCACCGTTTCCAGGGCTGCCGCATAGGGAATCCTTTGTACATTCTGATTGGATCGCTGCACTAGCATTACAGTTGCGGTTTTCCAGGACCTCTGACTCAATGGCTCACCAGGACTCGGAGGTCATGGGACGGCAGGAGCCTCGATCGAGACGGCGTTGGAGTTATGGGCCTCATCGCTGCGAGATGTGAAGGCGCGGATGTGGCCCTTGTTCACGCAGGAGCGGGTCGCGGCCTCGGCCGGGCTGTTCCTGGATGGCCTGCCGGGGACGGAGCAGCGCAAGACCGGGTGGATGCGGGCTGAGGCGGCCGGCGATCCGCCAGTCCCACAGCGTGGTGCGGAACACCAAGCCGCAGTCGCTCTGGCGCTCTCCGGTCTACGCCGTCTTGTCTCGGGTCCCTTGGCCGCGCTCTTTGCGATTAGGGCGCGCACGAACTTGTCCCACCGTGCGACGCCCGCCCGTTTCTCGGGCATGTTGCGGTTCCTCGACGACTGGACGGTGCGCCCAGTCGGGGACGCCAAGAAGGTCGTCGACGTTCTGCTGGTCTCGGCCACCAACCCCGACTCGACGCTCATCAGCTTCGGCATCAGGGCGTTGGGCAGGCGCATACCGCCCGCGGGGCCGAGATAGTAGAAGCGGTCGTCGGTGACCTCGACGGTGAGCGGGCGATCGTCATGGCTGCGCCATTGGGGGATCAGCGCATCAGGCCCGACGGGGTCGACGACGACGCCCGACAGGGTGTGGCTTCCGACCTCGGACCCCTTTTCCAGAACCACGACGCTGAGGTCGGGCTGGAGCTGCTTTGGGCGGATCGCAGCCGCGAGGCCAGCGGCCCGGCGTCCATCACCACGACCTCGAACTCCATCGCCTCGCGCGCTGGCGCTTCGTATGCTGCCGCCCGCGCCGTTGCCCTCGGCCATGTCTGCCTTTCTCTCGCGCGTCGAGCCGCGCCTGTCAGAATCGGTTGGCGTGCGAAGGAGACACAGCGCTTATGTCGACCGAATTTAGAAGTGCCTGCTACATGGGACGACGATCGTCGACTTTCTTCATCCGATATAATCGACGAACGGAGTGCAGTCGTCCCCTCGACGCCAATGTCTGATGAACCTTGCATCATCGGATCGCAGGAGGCTCAAAGACCTGCGGTCCGACATGCGTGTCGACGGGAGTCGTTGTCTCACTGCATGATGCGAGGCGCTCCGACGTCGGCACCCGATGGATCGAGGCCGTTCTCCTGGAGCAGGTTCGCTATCGTGCCGTCTGCGTGCATCTTGGCGATGCCGTCGTCTATCGCCACCCCGAGCTCCTTGTTGCCCTTGGTGTAGAGCAGGCCCGATTGGGCCGGCTCGATCGAGGACTGCACGCGCGGGTCGGGCTTTGAAACCAGGATTTTGATAGCCTGATAACCGCCCTTCTTTTGCGCGTAGACGCCCGTGGCGTAGCTGTCGACGCCGACGTCGATCCGACCGGCCGCGAGGTCCTGGGCGAGGGCGACCGGGCTGGGGTAGAGGCGAAGGTTCGTGCCGAGGAGCTTCTGCAGCTCCGGCACCCAGTTGAAGCCCGACACCGTCCCCACCTGCTTGCCCATCAGGGACTGCACCGTGTCGACGCCGTCCTTCGAGTAGATGCCCATCTGGTCGAGGTAGGTCGGCCCGCTAATGTCCAGCACCTTCGCGCGGAGCTGGGTGCGGTACCAGTCGCCGCCCGACACGTCGGCCTTACCGGTGAGCACGTACTGGATGGCGGCGGCCGGATCGACCACCACAGGCGCGACGGCGAGACAATTCTCGGCGGCGATTTTCCTGGCGATCTCGCTGTCTATGCCGCCGATGTCGCCGCCGGGCGTGCCGGTAGTGAAAGGCGGGTATTCGTAGACCGCGACGGTCAGCTTGCCGGACGCAGCGGTCGGGAAGATGTGGGCGGGCTTGCAGTCCGCGGCCAACGCCGCAGTAGCGAGGCTGGAAACGCCCGCGAGAGCAAGGACGAGGGTGTTAAGCTTGTGCATTTGGATGGGTTCCTCTCGGAGATGGGAAGCCGTCATGCGGCGTGGCGGCCGAGCCCGCGTTCGAGGCCGGCCACGAGGAGTGTGGCCGGTATGCATATCGCGGCGTAGAGGAGCCCGGCCAGAGTCAGAATCGGCATGTAGGAGAAAGTCGTCGATCCGATCGAATAGGCTTGGCTAACCAGCTCCGGAAGCGCGATGGCGAAGCAGAGCGAGGACGCCTGCAGCATGAGGATGGCGAAGCCGAGCAGGGCCGGTAGAGCCACGCGCAGCCCTTGCGGCAGAACCACGAAGCGCAACTCGTCCAGGTGCGTCAAACCGATGGCGGAAGCCGCCTCCTTCTGGCCGTGCGGCACGGCTTCGAGCCCGGCTCGGATGATCTCGCTCGTGTAAGCGCCAGTGCACCACGCGAAGGCGAAGCTCGCCGCCGTGAACGACGAGAGCGATAGGCCGGCGGATGGCAAGCCAAAGTAGGCGAACTGCAGCAGGATCAGCACCGGTGCGCCGCGCCCGATCTCCACGACCGCGAGCGACAGCCAGCGCGGCAGAGCCGACCGCGACTGGACCCCGAGCGCCAGCAGCAGCCCCAGCGGCACGCCGAACAGAAGGCCGACGCCGGTGACCTCGACGCTGATCAGGAGACCCTCGAGCAGCGAGGGCAGCCACTCGCGCCAGAAGTTGATGAGGCCGCTCATCGCGCCACCGCAGCGCGCATGCGCAGGTCGGCCAAGCGCGCCCCGAAAGCGATCGGCAGGCTGATAAGGATGTAGAGCACGCCCGCGACCGCGAAGACGTCGAGCCCGTGGAAGGTGCGCTGTGACACGTGATAGGCCTGGAAGGCGATCTCGGTGACCCCGATCGTGGAGGCGACCGCGGAATCCTTCAAGAGGCCGATCACGTAGGTTGCGGCCGAGGGCAAGGCGATGCGCAGCAGCTGCGGGCCGATCACGTCGACGAAACGCGAGCGCGCCGGCAGGTTCAATACGGCTGCGGCCTCCCATTGGCCGGCGTGGACGGCGCCCAGCGCACCGCGATAGATCTCCGCCATGTTGGCGGCAGTGATGAGCCCGAGCCCGATCGCGGCGGCCGCGAAGGGGCCGACCGGAACGTAGTCGGTGCCGATCCCGAAGAAGATCACGAACAGCCACACGATTGGCGGGATGGACCGGAATGTTAGGACCACGGCCGCGCCGACGAAGCGCAGGAGCGCGAGGCGCGACATACGGAGGCCGCACAAGCCGAGCCCGAGCGGGGCGCCGATCCCGAAGGACAACGCCGTCAGAGCTATCGTCCAAGGGATGCCGCCCACTATGCCGAGGAGGATCTCGCCCGTCATCTGTCCTTCACTGCGTTGAGGAAACGCCGGGCCCGCTCGGTCTGTGGCTCGCGCATCACCTGGCAGCTTGGCCCCTGCTCGACGATGCGCCCGTCCGCCATGATGATGACCCGGTCCGACACGGTCTCGGCGAAGTGCATTTCGTGCGTGACGACGATCATCGTCATGCCGCCCTCGGCGAGCTCGCGCATCACCGCCAGCACCTCCAGCCCGAGTTCCGGGTCCAGCGCCGAGGTTGGCTCATCGAACAGCATTAATTGCGGGTCGAGCGCCAGGGCGCGCGCGATGGCGATGCGCTGCTGCTGGCCACCCGAGCAGCGCGACGGGTACTGCCCAGCCTTGCTGGCCAAGCCGACGCGGCCGAGGAGTTCCATGGAGCGCGCGTCCGCCTCGGCTCGGCTGCGGCCGAGCACGCGCTCCTGGGCGAGACTGACGTTGCGAAGGACGGTGAGGTGCGGGAACAAATTGAAGGACTGGAACACCATGCCGACGCTTCGGCGGAGCTGGGTCAACTCGCGGCTGCTCGGGGTGCGACCGACCTTGATCGTCACGCCGGCGAGCGTGACGCGACCGCTCGTCGGCGGCTCCAATTGGTTGACGCAACGAAGCAAGGTGCTCTTGCCCGACCCGCTCGGCCCAATGATGGCCACCACCTCGCCGGCCTGCATCGTCATGTCGATGCCCTCGAGCACTACGATGGATCCGAAGCGCTTGCCGACGGCGTCGAGCCGCAACATCGGCTCTCTCGCTAATCTCGCCACGTCAGCACCGCGCATCTCGGATTCGGATCTCATCTAAATGATCGCTCCCATGGCGGTTCTATATCATTACGGCCGAAGGACACGCGACGCATTATCACACCCCTTTGGAGATACCAAGCATTGTTTCGATCTTTTCGCGTTACAACATCAAAAGTTTCAGAAATTCCGAGGTCGCTCTACAGCCTTCGCATCAAACATTGTGCAAATCGCCTTCCAATGAAGCGATCATCTGCCCCACTACCAAAACGACGATATTTATCTTTATGACGACAATGATTGCATTTTTTCATATCGGCATCCCATGTTGCTGATTTCCAGCTTGTGGCGCGCAAACCCGGGATCCAGACTTCTTGACGACGCGCCGAGGATGGCGACAACACGAGTAGGCCCGTTCGTGTCGCAATTCGACAAGCGACCGCAGCGGGGGCCAGCATGGGCATCCCGAATTTCATCGGTGTCGGCTCGGGCAACTTGCTGTCGGCCTCGTGCACCGCCTCCCACGAGGTCCTTGATCCCAGTTAGGGATGGCTCTCAGTGCGTGAGCATGCCCCTGATGGCCCCGAACGGAAGTCACTCTCTTGCCTAGCGACGCGCGGCTTACTAGACGTCGATCTCTAAGCCTTACGAGATGATTCTCGAAGCTTAGAGCTATTGCCCTTCGGGCTGAGTCGGTCGGGGTAGCGCCTAGGCCCGTGCTGTGATTCCATAGTCGCCGGATCACGGAGGAGCACCATGGCCCGAGCCCTGTCGCTGGACCTGCGCGAGCGGGTGATCGCTGCCATCGAGGAGGGAGCGTCATGCCGGAAAGCGGCGGAGCGCTTCGAGGTGGGTGTGGCGACGGCCATCCGGTGGCATGCGCGCTTCCGCGCCGAGGGCGAGATCGCCGCCAAGCCGATGGGCGGCGACCGGCACTCGCATCGGGTCGAGGCTCATGCAGCTCTGATCCTGCAGGCCTACGAGGCGCGGCCGCAGATCTACCTGCGCGAGGTGAAGGAGGTGCTTGGTGAGAAGGGGGCCGCTGCGAGCCTGAGCGGGTTGTCCCGCTTCTTCCGGCGTCACGGCATCACCCGAAAAAAGGGGATCTTCACGCCAGCGAGCAGACCCGCCCGGACGTGATGGAGGCGCGCGAGGCTTGGTTCGAGGGGCAACTCGACCTCAATCCTGAACGCGTGGTGTTTCTCGACGAGACCGCGACTGCCACCAACATGGAGCGGCGCTACGGCCGAGCACCGCGAGGTGAGCGCTGCCGCCTCGCGGTGCCTCACGGCCACTACAAGACCACCACCGTCACCGCCGCCCTACGGGCCAGCGGTCCATTCGCCGTCGAACTCATGGACGGCGCCACGAACGGCGCGCGTTTCCTGTCCTATGTCACCGACACGCTCGGGCCCGCGCTCAAGCCGGGCGACACAGTCGTCATGGACAACCTCGCCGCTCACAAGGTGGCCGGCGTCCGACAAACCATCGAGGCGGCAGGAGCGCACCTGCTTTACCTTCCGGCCTACAGCCCCGACTTCAACCCGATCGAGAACGCCTTCGCCAAGCTCAAGGCCCTGTTGCGCACGGCGGCGGCCCGCACCGTCTCGGACCTATGGGCGGCCATCCGAGAAGCCTTCACTCACTTCAGACCCGACGAGTGCCGCAACTACCTCACCGCAGCAGGCTACGATGCCTATGATCCAGCCTGACCGGCAACAGCTCTAGGTACCTCTCACGACGATGGGAACACGATTGGATGCGTGCCGGCTTCCACCGTTCAGGCTTTCGTGCTTCGGCGGAACGAAACATCGTCAACACTCGGGCAGGTTGACGGCGAGACCGCCGAGGCTCGTCTCCTTGAGTTTGTGGCTCATCTCGAGGCCGGTCTGGCGCATCGCCTCGATGCAGTTGTCGAGCGGCATGAAGTGCGAGCCGTCCCCGCGCAGGGCGAGCGAAGCCGCTGCCACGGCTTTGATAGCGCCGATCCCGTTCCGCTCGATGCAGGGCACCTGCACGAGGCCGGCCACCGGATCGCAGGTCATGCCGAGGTGGTGTTCCAGCGCGATCTCGGCTGCGTTCTCAACCTGCTCGGGCGTGCCGCCCAGTACAGCGCACAAGCCCGCCGCCGCCATTGCGGCCGCCGAGCCGACCTCCCCTTGGCAACCCGCCTCGGCCCCCGAGATCGATGCGTTGTGCTTGATGAGCCCGCCGATCGCAGCGGCCGTCAGGAGGAACTCCGGAATGCGGCCCCGGCTCGCCCCGACGCAGTGGTCGAGGTAGTAGCGCAGCACGGAGGGCACCACGCCGGCGGCGCCGTTCGTCGGCGCGGTGACCACCACCCCGCCAGCTGCGTTCTCCTCGTTCACCGCCAGCGCGTAGACGCTGAGCCAGTCGGAACAAACGTGCGGCTGCGCGACGTTGGCACCCCGCTCGCGCTCGAGCTGGGCCCGGATGCTCCCGGCCCGCCGCTTCACCTTAAGCCCTCCCGGCAGCTCCCCCTCGCGCGCCAGCCCGCGCTCGATGCAGCCGTCCATCGTCGACCAGATGCGCCCGACGCCGGCGCCCACCTCGTCGGCCGTGCGGCTCGCGCGCTCGTTGGCGAGCTTCATTCCCGCGATGGAGAGGCCACTCTCGCGCGCCATCCGCAGCATCGCGGCCGCGGTCGCGAATGGGTAGAGGCAGGTCACCACCTCGGCCCTGGATGCGTTGACCTCCGTCGCCGCCTCACGCTCCGCCGCCGTCACGACGAAGCCGCCCCCAATGGAGTAGAACGTCTCGGATAGGACGACGTCGCCTTCCCGATCCATCGCCGAGAAGACCAGGCCATTGGCGTGGCCGGGCAGCGGCGGCCCGTAGTCGAAGCCGACGTCGTACTCGGGGTCGAACCGCAAGCCCGGGAGCCCAGGTGGCGCGAGCCGCCGAGTATTGGCGAGTTCGAGGAGTTGGCGTTCTGCTTGTTCGAGATCGAGGTTCGCCGGCCTGTGGCCGAGCAGGCCGAGGGTCACGGCGCGGTCGGTGGCGTGGCCCTTGCCCGTGAAGGCGAGCGATCCGTGGAGCCTCACCTGGATAGACCGCGCCGACCACGCCGCCTCCGAACGGCGGAGGAGGTCAAGGAAGTCGGCCGCAGCCGACATCGGGCCCATGGTGTGGGACGAAGACGGGCCGATCCCGATCTTGAATACGTCGAACACGCTCAGGAACATGAGACGACCCCGTTGCGGTGGGCGCGGCGCCGGGCGGCGCGCTGGGTCCGCGCTTCTGTCAGCGATAGATGGGGAACCTGCGGCAGAGCTCTGCGACCTCGGTGAGAACCGTCCCTTCGGCCTCCGCGTCGCCTTCCGGGCCAGCGAGCGCCAAGGCGTCGATCACCGTCAGGATCAAATCACCGACCCTGCGGAACTCCTCCTCGCCGAAGCCCCGCGTGGTTCCCGCCGACGTCCCGAGGCGAACACCCGACGTCACGGCGGGTTTTTCGGGGTCGAAGGGGATTGCGTTCTTGTTGCAGGTGAGCCCGGCGCGCTCGAGCGCCCGCTCAGCGTCCTTGCCGGTGACGCCTTTCGGCCGGAGGTCGACCAGCACCATGTGGCAGTCGGTGCCGCCGGACACGATGTCGAGGCCGCCATCGACGAGGGTGCGTGCGAGCGTCCTGGCGTTGTCGATGACGCCCGCCGCGTAGGTCCGGAACTCGGGCCGCAGCGCCTCGCCGAAGGCGACCGCCTTGGCGGCAATGACGTGCATCAGCGGACCGCCCTGGTTGCCCGGGAAGACGGCCGAGTTGAACTTTTTGGCCAGGGTCTCGTCGTTGGTGAGGATCATGCCGCCACGCGGGCCGCGCAGCGTCTTGTGCGTGGTTGTCGTTACGACGTGGGCGTGCGGGATGGGGTCGGGGTAGAGTCCGGCAGCAACGAGGCCCGCGTAGTGAGCCATGTCGACCATCAGGATGGCGCCGACCTCGTCGGCGATGTGACGGAAGGCCACGAAATTGATGGCCCGCGGATAGGCCGACGCACCGGCGACGATCAGCTTGGGCCGCGTTTCCCGCGCCTTGGTAAGCAGGGCGTCATAATCGATGAGCTGGTCGGAGGCCCTGACTTCGTAGCTGACCACGTCGAACCACTTGCCCGACATAGTGACGGGGGAGCCGTGGGTGAGGTGGCCGCCGTGGGCGAGCGACATGCCCATGATGCGGTCGCCGGGCTTCAGCAGCGCCAGGAACACGGCTTGGTTCGCCTGGGCACCGGAGTGGGGCTGGACGTTGGCGAACCTCGCGCGAAACAGGGATTTGGCCCGTTCGATCGCGAGCGTTTCGACCTCGTCGACGTATTCGCAGCCGCCGTAATAGCGCTTGCCGGGATAACCCTCGGCGTACTTGTTGGTGAGCACCGAGCCCTGCGCCCTCAGCACGTCGGCCGAGACGATGTTCTCGGAGGCGATGAGCTCGATCTGCCCCGCCTGTCGATCGAACTCCCGGGCGATGGCGCCGGCGACGTCGGCGTCCGCAAGAGGGGCGTTCAGGTCGAAGTTGATCATGGACGGTATCCTTGAAGAGGAGGTCAGAGATCCAGGGCGATCTCGCGGCTCACCGCTCGGAGCAGGTTCCACACGTGTTCGGCGAAGGATTGCCAAACCTCGATGCGGTAGTGCTCCGGGCCGTGCTTCACGAGGACGACCTGGGACTTGTCCAGGATCGTCCTCGTGACCGAGCCGGCCGGCATGGACGCGAGGTCGAGCGTGCAGCAAGCGGCCAAGGCCGTTTCGACCGCGGGGCCGAGCAGCTCGATGCCGACATCACGGTGGCTCGTATCGACGAGGCTGTGCGGCTCGCTCAGGGCAGCGAACCCCCGACGGATGGTCTCCGCCTCCGCAAGCGACGCCACGATCGACCACTCGTCCGGCCCGAGGCACAGCGCGGCGCGTCCTCCAGTCGAGGCGACTTGGCCGATTTGCGCCGGCAGCGGAACGCCGAGGATACGGCCCGCCGCCTCGCGTCCGCCCGAGCCGATGCGGAGGCTGAACCGGGCGCAGTCCGGCGCCGCGCGCACCGACAGACGGCGGAGCACTTCGATATCCGCCCGGCCCGACAGCGCACTGCGCTGTTCCATCACCGATCCGTCCATGAGTCGCTCCCTCACGCCGCGAGCCTCTTGCCGTCGGGATCGAAGAACACGACCCCGCCGACGCTCGCCTCGTGGATCGCGTCGGGCATGGGGACGAAGATCGTTCCGCCCTCCCGCGCCCGCCCGCCGTGGACCACGGCCAGCGCGATCGAGCGTCCGAGCGTCTCGCTCCAGTAGGAGGAGGTTACATGGCCGATCATCGTCGCCGGGATGAGTCCGTTCGGCTCGGCGACGATCTGGGCGCCCTCCTCGAGGACCACCTTCGGGTCCTTCGTCAGCAGGCCGACCAGTTGCTTGCGGTCGGTCTTGACCATGTCGGGCCGGATCAGCGAGCGCTTGCCGACGAAGTCCGGCTTGGCCTTGCCGATGGCCCAGCCGAGGCCCGCGTCGTCGGGCGTCAGGGTGCCGTCCGTGTCCTGGCCGACGATGAGGTAGCCCTTCTCGGCCCGCAGGACGTGCATGGTCTCCGTGCCGTAGGGCACGATGCCGTGCCTCTGCCCTTGCGCGTGGATCGCCTCCCACACGGCCCGGCCATAGCGGGCGGGCACGTTGACCTCGAAGCCGAGCTCACCCGTGAAGCTGACGCGGAACAGCCGCGTCGGCACGCCGCGAACGGTCCCCTCGGCGACCGCCATGTGGGGAAAGGCCGTGGGCGACAGGTCGATGCCCTCGACCAGCGGCGCGATCACGTCGCGCGCCTTTGGACCATTGAGCGCGATGACGGCCCACTGCTCGGTCGTCGAGGTGAGCCAGACCTTGAGGTCCGGCCATTCGGTCTGGAGGTAGTCCTCCATCATCCCGAGCACGCGTGCCGCGCCGCCTGTCGTCGTGGTGACGTGGAAACGGTCATCGGCGAGCCGGCCTACGACGCCGTCGTCGCGGACGAAGCCGTCCTCGCCGAGCAGCAGCCCATAGCGGCAGCGACCCGGCTGGAGCTTGGTCCAGGCGTTCGTGTACATTCGGTTCATGAAGGTCGCGGCGTCCGGCCCCACGACCTCGATCTTGCCGAGCGTCGAGGCGTCGAACATGCCGACCGCCGTCCGCACGGCCCGGCACTCGCGGGCGACCGCGGCGTGCATGTCCTCCCCGCCCCGGGGGAAGTAGCGGGCGCGGCGCCACAGCGACACCGGCTCGAACACCGCGCCGTTCGCCTCGGCCCAAGGGTCGATGGCGGTGCGCCGGGTCACCTCGAACAGGTCGCCGCGGTTGTAGCCCGCGAAGGCCCCGAAGGTGGTGGGCGTGTAGGGCGGACGGAACGTCGTCAGGCCGACGGCCGGCGCCGGACGCTTCAAAGCCTCAGCCGCGATGGCGAGGCCGTTGATGTTGGACGTCTTGCCCTGGTCGGTCGCCATGCCGTTCGTGGTGTAGCGCTTGATGTGCTCGACCGAGCGGAACCCTTCGCGCACCGCGAGGCGGATGTCCTTGGCGAGCACGTCGTTCTGGAAGTCGACAAAGGCCTTGGCGAAGGACGGGTCCCGGTCGGTCGGCAGGTCGCGCGGGGCGACGCCGAGCATCGAGCCATCGCCCTCGACCGCGAGGCGCCGCGCCTCGGCGGCGAAACCCGCGTCGGTGGCAGCGGCGGCCCCGGCTGCCGCGCCATCGGCGAACGCCACGGCCAAGCCGAACCGGCCCGCGCCGGCCCCGGCGCAACGGCACTCCTCCGTGGCTTGGCTCGGCAGGAAGGCCTGGATGTCCTCCTCCCAGGCGAGCTTACCGCCCGTGTGGGAGAACAGGTGGACGCTCGGCGTCCAGCCACCCGACATCAGGAGGCAATCGCAGGTGACCCAGCGCCCGCGGCCGGCCTCGCCCGAGGTCGACACCGGGTTGACCCGGACCGCCGAGACGCGCAGCCGGCCCCTAGTGTCGGTGACGGTGCCGCCGAGCAGGACCTCGATGCCAATCTGGCGCGCCTCAGCCAGGAGGGACTCGTCGACCTTCGGCCTGATGTCGACGATGATCGCCACCGTCGTCCCGGCCCTGGCGAGGTCGAAGGCTGCGGCCCAGGCGGAGTCGTTGCTCGTGACCACGGCGGCGCAAGCCCCGACGCGCACGCCGTAGCGGTTGAGGTAGGTGCGCGCGGCGCCGGCTAGCATCACGCCGGGGCGATCATTGCCGGCGAAGACCAGCGGCCGCTCGATGGCGCCCTGCGCCAGCACGACCTGCTTGGCCCGCACCTTCCAGAGCCGCTCGCGCGGCGCGCCGGCCGGCACGTCGGCGCGGTGGTCGGTGAGGCGTTGGCACAGCGCCACGAAGTTCTGGTGGTAATAGCCGATGGCCGTGGTGCGGGTGAGCACCGTCACGTTGGGCATCGCCGCCAAGGTGGCGAGGCTCTCGGCGAGCCAGTCCCACGCCGGGCGGCCGTCGATGCGGGCCTCGAGGTCCGACAGCAGCCAGCCCCCCGCCTCGGCTTGCTCGTCGGTGAGGATCACCTTCGCGCCGCTCTTCGCCGCCGTCAGAGCGGCGGACAGGCCCGTGGCGCCGGCACCGACCACCAGGACGTCGCAATGGTCGAAGCGGCTCGCATAGGTGTCGGGGTCCGTTTGCGACGGCGCCCGCCCGAGCCCGGCCGCGCCGCGGATCACCGGCTCGTAGACCTTCTTCCAGAAAGCCTTCGGCCACATGAACGTCTTGTAGTAGAAACCGGCCGAGAACAGCATGTAGAGGCTGTCATTCACCGCGCCGACGTCCGTGCGCAGCGACGGCCAGCGGTTCTGGCTCTCGGCGCGGAAGCCGTCGAAGATCTCGGCCAGCGTGGCCCGGGTGTTGGGCTCGAAGCGTCCCTCGCCGCGGTCCGTGCCGACGAGCGCGTTGGGCTCCTCGCATCCCGCCGACAGGATGCCGCGCGGCCGGTGGTACTTGAACGAGCGGCCGACGAGATGAACCCCGTTGGCCAGCAGCGCCGAGGCGAGCGTGTCGCCCTGACAACCGGTGAAGCCCGTACCATCGAAGGAGAAACGGACGGTCCTTCGCCCTTCGAGCCGCCCCTTGCCGGACACGCGGAAGCGCTCCGCTCCGGCCGCCGGGACGGCAGGCCCATGGTCGGCGGCGACGCCGTCGACCCGGTCGGTGACGCGATAGCTGGTCATCGTCCCGTCTCCGGAGATGTGAGGGTCGTCGGGCGGGGGAGGCCCGCCTGATAGGTCGCGAAGAACTTGTCTGTGACGGTGTCGCGGACGGCGTTGAAGTAGCGGCCGCAGCCGTGAAGGTGGCGCCACCGCTCATGGTGGGTGCCACGCGGGTTGCTGCGGACGTAGAGGTGGTCGCGCCACTCGTCGTCGGTGAGGCGCGATGGGTCGGCGGGCCGCGCGATGTGGGCCTCGCCCGCGTAGCTGAACTCGACCTCGGGCCGGGGGGCCTCGCAATAGGGGCAGGTGATGAGGAGCATGAGCCTTCTCCCTCAATGCGCCACGGCCGCGGCCGCGGCCTCGTCGATGAGGCGGCCGGTCGTGAAACGCTCGATCGTGTAGGGGGCGTTGATCGGGTGCGGCTCGTCCCGCGCCACCGTATGGGCGAAGACGTTGGCCGAACCCGGCGTGGCCTTGAACCCACCCGTGCCCCAGCCGCAGTTCACGTAGAGGCCGGGGACGGGAGACTTGGCGATGATAGGCGAGCGGTCAGGGGTCACATCGACGATGCCGCCCCACTTCCGCAGCATGCGCATGCGGGTGAAGATCGGGAAGACCTCGCAGATGGATGAGAGCGTGTGCTCGATGAGGGGCAGGCCTCCGCGCTGGCTGTAGGATACGTATTGATCCGTGCCCGAGCCGATGACGAGCTCGCCCTTGTCGGACTGGCTGATGTAGGCGTGGACCGTGTTCGACATCACCACGCAAGGAAAGACAGGCTTGATCGGCTCGGATACGAGCGCCTGCAGGGGATAGCTCTCCAGCGGCATGCGCACGTCGGCCGAGCCCATGACCACCGACGTGTTGCCGGCCGCGACGACGGCGACCTTCTTGGCCCTGACGAAGCCCCGCGCGGTCTCGACGCCCGACACGCGTCCGGACGCATCGCGGCGGATGCCGAGCACCGGGCAGTTCTGGATGATGTCGACGCCGCGCGCCGCGGCGGCGCGCGCGTAGCCCCAGGCTACCGCGTCATGACGTGCGACGCCGCCGCGACGTTGGAGCGCCGCCCCGACGACGGGGTAGCGGGCGTTGGCGGCGATGTTCAGCGGCGGGCAGAACTCCTGAGCCTGCTGCGGTGTCAACCACTCGTTGTCGATGCCGTTTAGACGGTTCGAGTGAATGTGTCGTTTGAAGCTCTGCTCGTCATGCACGGTGTGCGCCAGCATCATCACGCCACGCTGCGAGAACATGACGTTGTAGTTCAGCTCCTGGCTCAACCTCTCCCACAGCTTCATCGCGTGCTCGTAGAGGCGGGCGCTCTCGTCATAGAGATAGTTGGACCGGATGATCGTGGTGTTGCGGCCCGTGTTGCCGCCGCCGAGCCAGCCCTTGTCGATCACCGCCACGCGGCTGAGGCCGTGCTCCTTAGCGAGATAGTAGGCGGTGCCGAGTCCGTGCCCGCCAGCGCCGACGACGACGATGTCGTACTCGCCCTTGAGCTCCGCGTCCGGCCACTGGGACCGCCAGCCCTTGTTTCCACCGACGGCCTTGGCCACGATATTGGGGAAGGAGAAACGGTCCATGGCGCACTCGGCAGATCAACTTCTACGGAGGTACAGCCTTAAGATCGCGCGGGACAGGACGTATGCGTCATGGCAAGATGACGTTCGCGACACATCCGGAAAGCTCCAATGTCATCACCTCCAAGAGAGCAGGTAGTGCGCGGGCGAAAACGCCAACCGCGGCTGCGTGTAGGATTCATCCTGGCGCGGCGGTTCACTCTCTGCGCCTTCGCCAATTTCGTCGATGTCCTCCGGCTTGCGGCCGACGAGGGCGACCGCAGCCGCCCGATCCTGTGCCGGTGGAGCGTCCTGTCCGACACTATGGACCCCGTGACGTCCAGCTGCGGTGTCGTGGTACAGCCCAACGCGCGCCTGTCCGACCCCCGCGACTTCGACTACGTAGTGGTGGTCGGGGGCCTTATCGACGAGATGGACAATCTCGGGGCCGGCACCATCCATTTCGTGAGAGAGGCGGCCGCCGCGAAGGTGCCGCTAATCGGGGTGTGCACCGGCGCGTTGATCCTGCACATGGCGGGCTTGATGGACGGGTATCGCTGCTGCGTCAGCTGGTTCCACCACGCTGACTTCCTGGAGCAGTTCGCCGGGCTCGTGCCAGTGTCCGACAGGATCTACGTCGTAGACCGCGACCGCCTGACCTGTTCGGGCGGCGCGAGTTCGGCCCACCTCGCCGCCTACCTCGTCGAGCGGCACGTTAGTGAGGCCGCCGCGCACAAGAGCCTCCAGATCATGATTATCGATGAGGCTTTGCGGGGAGAGAAGCCGCAGCCCGGTATGTCTCTCGAGCTTGTTACGACGGACGACGTGGTGAAGCGGGCCCTGCTGCAAATGCATCGTAATCTGGAAATGCCGCTCACGATCGACGATGTCGCCCGCCGTCTCGGCATGAGCCGACGCAGTTTGGAGAGGCGCTTCGAAACGGTGCTCGGACGCCCCCCGAGCGACTGCTACGTCGCGATGCGGCTCGAGCAGGCGCAGATGATGCTGCGGAACACGGCCCAGACTGTCGCGACGATCGCTGCCGCCACAGGTTTCTGCGACACGTCCCACCTTGCGCGGGCACTGAAGCGACATCGGGGCAGCACCCCGACGGCCCTGCGTCGCGAGGCATCACCAATTGTTAAGTGTTTCGACAAGCGCCCGACGCGAGTGGATCGGCGAGCCCACCTTCTAGTTTAGTCGGCACAGGCGGAATCGCGTCGCAGATCGATGGGTTTCAGAGCTAGCCTGCCTCGGCCTACCCCGGGGTGAGTGGAGCAAAAGTCATGCTGACGTTCTGGATCGACATAAGGCTTCTCGTTCATCGCGGAGCCACGCTGGTGACAGCGGTGTTAATTTTTCGGCCCAGAGGTTGCTCTTGCCGCCCATGAGGGGGCGGTGAGGCGGATTGTCGGGGGCGGTCGACGTTAGTCACGTCCCGCAACAGGCCCGGTCGGCTGACCGTCGCTCGATCTTGTCGCGAAGATCCGCTCCGTCCGACGCTTGCGTCCTGTCGTGAGCCCAGGACTACACACTATGTTGATCCCGTAGCGGCGAAGTGGATGCCCGTGCAGAGGTGATGCAGCGTAAAAGCCCGACTTTTCCACGCCACGGACTGCACTCCCCCAATTTGTTTCAGGGAAGTCTCGGATCGTCGTGGCCGATCTCTCCCGCCTCAGCTGATATCCATGCCCGAGGAACATCGAATGTCGGAAAATGAGTGGGTCCTCAACATTTCCTGTAAGGATCGTCCACGAATTGTGTCGACGGTCACAAACGCCTTGGCGTTGTTGGGGGCCAACATCACAGAAAGCGCCCAGTTCTGGGATAGAACCAACCAGAGCTTCTTCATGCGCATAGCTTTCACGGCGACCGAGAGCCTCGGATGCCAAGCGCTGAACGCCGTATTCATGCCGATGGCCGCCGAGTTCGAGATGGTTACAACGGTCACTCGGCGCTCCGACACCTCCCGCGTTATCATCATGGTCTCCAAGTTCGATCACTGCCTCGAGCACTTGCTCTATCAGATCCGGGTCGGATGGCTGAACGTTCAGGTCGTCGCAATCGTGTCGAACCACGAGACGGCTCGGGCGTCCGCGGAGAACGCCCGGATACCCTTTCATCTGTTGCCCGTCACCAAGGACAACAAGGCCGAACAGGAGGCTCGGCTCCTGGGGATTTATCGCGAGACAGACGCGGAGCTAATCATCCTCGCTCGTTATATGCAGGTGATCTCGAACGAGATCTCCCAGGAGCTCTATGGGCGGGTCATCAATATCCACCATTCCTTTCTCCCGAGCTTCAAGGGAGCGAAGCCTTATCACCAGGCCTTCGATAGAGGTGTGAAGCTCATCGGTGCCACGGGCCACTACGTCACTCCCGACCTGGACGAGGGACCGATCATCGAACAGGAGGCGGAGCGGGTCACGCACGCCCTGACGGCTGACGACCTCGTCGCGGTCGGTCGGGACATCGAGGCGCGGGTTCTGGCTCGTGCCGTGAAGCTGCACGTCGAGCGTCGCGTGATGCTTAACGGGCGCAAGACAGTGGTACTGTGAATCCGATGTCTGCCGAGTCCACTTGGAGGAGCCGTCGACATGGGCGCTGAACCCTTCCCGAACCCGGATGGCCACCGGACGGCGCGCCTCATCGATGGTCGCGCTCTCGCATCTCGGATCGTGCGCGAGACCCGCACGAAGGTTGATGAGGCTCTGTCCTGGGCGGCCTCCGTCCCCGGCTTGGCGGTCGTCCTCGTCGGTGCGAGTCCGGCCAGCCACATCTATGTCGAGGCCAAACTGCGGAAGGCCCGGGACGTCGGCATAGCCACGTTCGAACATCGCTTCGACGACATCGACGAACGCGGCCTTCTCGACCTCGTAGAGCGACTCAACGCCGATCCCCGCGTCCACGGCATCCTTGTCCAACTGCCTCTGCCCTCCCACGTCGACCATCGTCGCGTTCTGACGGCGGTTTCGCCCGACAAGGATGCGGATGGCTTCCACCCACTGAACCAGGGGCGTTTATTGACCAATTCGCCGGGCGTCGTGCCGTGCACCCCTCGCGGCTGCCTCGAGCTCATCAGGCAAGAGGTCCCGGAACTCGAGGGCCTCGACGCCGTCGTGGTCGGCGCTTCCAGCATCGTCGGCCGGCCCATGGCGGCCTTGTTGCTGAACCAGGGCTGCACCATCGCGATCGGGCATAAGTCCAGCCGCGAGCTGTCGAGTCTGACGCGCCGCGCCGACGTCCTCGTCGTGGCAGCGGGCCAGCCCGGCCTCATACGGAAGGAGTGGGTCAAGCCGGGTGCGATCGTCGTAGATGTCGGCATCTCAAGGGTGCCGGACTTGCTTCTCGGAAGTCGGATTGTCGGCGATGTCGCCTTCGACGAGGTGTCCGGCGTCGCCGGTGCGATCACGCCCGTACCAGGTGGTGTCGGTCCTATGACCGTGGCCATGCTGATGGCCAACACCGTCGACCTCTTCCTTCGAGCGCTCAACAGGCTGGCCGGTGACGACGCAGGCACCCCCACCCTCGCCACGCAGCGTCGCTAGCTCGCGGCCCACCAGGTCTCGAAGCTCCTCAGGATGCTTTCCGCCGGCTGACGGGGATCGCCACACGGGGTCCCGATCACCCGTCTCCATCCGGCGGTCACGCCGCGAGGAGGCCATCGGCATCTCGCGCACGTGGTCTTGCCTAGGGATGTCGCGCCCCCGATCGCAGGACTGCCCTACCCACGCCCTGAAAAGGACCCCGGCGTCCATCTCGCTCTTCTTGGAAGAGCTGATGGACGAAGCACCTCCCGAGCCGTCGCCCAATCGAGCTGACGTCTCGCGACGAGTGTTCCAGGGTCGGCGCGCGGACCGGAGTACGCTCGTCCGACTAGCCCGTCGTATTCATCGCGGCCAGCGTTTTGGGCTTCTTTGAGGTTGGCCTGATTCTGGGCGCGCGCGCCGTCATCCAGGGCCTGTGCCGTGCTGTCGATTGGAGATGGGGTGCGGCGCTTGAGGGACGGAGCGG
>JAABUJ010002079.1_pt1 | contig 26187 bp, 21 predicted proteins | sample 5559131 | NCBI WGS metagenome assembly JAABUJ01 (sample SAMN10711875, study PRJNA513366) | rock metagenome | isolation source: Antarctica rocks | place: Antarctica: Victoria Land, Mt New Zealand nord | collected 2016-01-07
ATCTGGCGGTGCGCTTACTCCGCCCGATGAGAACGCCGCGAAATCGACGTCCGGCCCCACACCGAACCGGGTCACAAGAATACTTCCGCTCAACAGCGCACTCTGCAGCCCGCCTTGCAGATGCAGAGTGGCATTTGCGGTCGTACTCAAACCGTTCAGGCGAACACGGACGTTCTCGCCGGTTACCGTGAGGTCTGCAAAAACGCCTCCTCGATAGATAAGGTAGCCGCCAAGCTTTAGCTGTCCGCCACCCGTTGTAGCAGTCAATGTCTGCACGTTCAAACGGTTCTGGCTAAAGATCATCGACCCATTCAGGTCCGTCAAGCCGTTGTTAACTCCGTCGAGCGCAGCATTTACGTGCTGGAACTGCACATTTCCGGTCAGCAGGGGGTCGCCTACCAACCCCCCAGCGGCCACGTTGAAAGACACGTTGCCGCTGGTCAGCAGACTGGGGTCGAATGTGTGTGCCAGGGCAACATTAATCTGCCCGTTTGCCTTCAAATTCACGGACCCAAATTTGAAGCCGGACTGCCCTGTCTTCGGGTCAACGCCACCGAAGACCTGCACAGTTCCAGATGCATTCAGATCGGTATCCTGTCCCGTGATGTGGACCTGCTCCAGAGACGCCACACCATTCTTCAAACCCACTGTCAAAGGCTGTGCAGCCTGAAGAGTTACGCCCTGTGACGTCAAGTTGAAGCTGCTGAATTGTGCCTGACCAGCCAGCAGCTTAGGCGTCTTCACCGGACCGCTCACTGTGACCGTCCCTGCAATGTTTGAGGTCGCTTGAAACCCGCCTGGTTGGAAGATTGCCAATGGCTTTGCAATATCGAGGCCAGCAATGGTGAGCTTCGCCTGCGTCTGGTAATCACCCGTCAACTGCGTCTGGCCATCGGCGGCAAGCTGCGCGCCCACAAGGTTCGAACGCAGATCATAAAACGCGGTGGAGCCTTGACTGTGTGCATCGAGGGTGGCATTGCCCACCGGCTTGCCCTGCACGGTCAGATTCGCCAGTTTGATCGTTGCTTTGAGTCCAGGCTGCTCGGCGGTTCCATTCGCATCCAGCAACACGCTCAACGTTCCGTCCGCAGGCAGCTTTGCATTCTGCACTGTGTTGAACTTCGAGAGTTGCAGGTCGTTGCCAGCAAGATGCGCGTGTAATTGCTTCGTCGTGAGGTTGTAGCCGCCATTACCGGCAATCGTCATCCCATGCAACTTCGCCTCCACATGAGAGGCTTCAACCTGCTGTCCCTGCGCAGTCAGGTCCACGTTCAAGGACGTGAATTGCTCTCCATAGGCCGCTCCGTTTACCAGGGAAACGTGCCCGGAGCCACTTAGATTCTTCAGCGTTCCGGCAGCCTGCGCGTTGATTGCAACTGTCCCCGTCACTGGAATCTTGTTCTGTTCGCCCGCAATGGTCAGCAGATCTTTTACGTCGGCATTGGCGAGTTGCACGTTTGCGTTGATAGCCGTTCCGTTATCCCACACATGCGTGGGTGTGCCATGTACCGTCGCTGTGCGGGGCTTGAACGAACCCGCAACGTGCAGCACCGCCGTTCCCTGGGTGATGGTGGATTGCGCGACTGCCAGTCCAGACGGCGTGTATTCCGCATCAGCCACAAGCGAATCGATATGCACCTCAGTTGCCGGCGCGTTTGGAGCGCTGGTCCTCGGAGAAGCAGCTGTGCCGCGCGAACTCACCGCCTGGGCCAACAAGTTATCTGTCGCTGTAGTCGGATTTTGTGCTGCCGGAATAGGCGAAGGAGCCGCATTCATGGCACCTAGTTGAAGGTCAAGATTCGTGGCTTCCAGATGCCCTTTCACATCCAGCTTTGCGATTGCCCCGCTCGCTGTACCGCGGAAAAGCATCGCCCCGTGCAGCGCCACCGGGATTCCGGCTGCGCCTTTCTTATTTCCGCTCCCAACACCCAGGGTTTTCAGCAGCGCGTCGTACTCGCTCAGATCCCGTATCTTTAGGTCGACGTTCAGCCGCGTCAACGGATCCCCGAGGTTTACGCCCAACACACCGTCCGAGACCAGCGACGATTTTGGCGTCGTCAGGTTCAATTGCTTGACGTCCACCACTTCCTGCTTGCCGTCATAATGCCCCACGACATGTCCGGAGAGAGGACTCTCCGAGCCTTTGCGGTGCCCGCCCGTGGGCTGCAGGTGCAGGTCAGCATCCACCAGCACCGAGTCGGCGATGGATGCCACCGGTCCACCCCACTCCACCTGCATAGGCCCGCTGAACGCTGTGTCGAAGCCCAGGTTGCGGTAGCCCTTAGTAGCCGCAATGTCGAGCACGGTAGGTAAAGGAATACGGTCGGTTGTGATGGTCAGGTAAGCATGCGCACGCCCGGCAAGCGAACTCGTAGCAGTTGGGGGCGCAACGACCTCGTGACCTGCAATTGCTGTCGCCGTCTTGTTGGCGGTAGTGGTTGCGCCCTGCACGGTTGGCGATGCTGCGGCCGTACTCGCAGGAACTTCGCCCAACCAATTGTCTATCTTCAACTGTCCCGTTGCGCTTCCACCGCCTGGCAGATATCCGGTCAGAGCCGTGAGGAGCAACTGCGTCGGCGTGATGTGCAGTTGCGCACCGCCGTTGATGTCGTGCAGGTCGACATACGGGTCTTTGTAGGCCGCATTATGCAGCTTGGCCGACCCCACCATCAGGTACCCTGCCATGCACGCCGGATCAGGCGGCAAAGTCTTGTGTAATGGAACTTTTGCGGCGTGTCGCTTCAGTTCACGCTGAAAAAATGAGGGCTTCTTCTGCGCTTCTGCCGGGGCTACGTCGCAACTGTGTCCGCCCACATCCAGGTCAACAGACCCCGCATTTAATCCATCCACTCCGGACAGAATCGAAACCTGTTTCAGCTCCAGTGAGCCCACCACCTTAGCCTGCCATTCCGGAGCGTTGTAGTTCTTGATCGCGGCAGTAGCCTGCAACTCTGACTTCTCGCCGCTATGCAGATCGAACTGGGTCAACTCAGCCGAGTTACGTCCGATTTGAGCAGCCAGGTGCAAACTTGATTTCGCTTCCGGCTCGTTAGCCATCTGCGTCCGCAGGTTCCGCAGATCAACTGTCGCTCCGTACGCATCAGGTCCGCTTAAGTATTTGATCCGCGCGTTCAGATCTTCAGCCGCAAGGTTGAACGGGATGGCGCGATCATTGACTAACGCCACACCGTTGGCCAACTCGACGTCCTGCGCCTTCAGGTCGAGGAGCGTATCAATGACCGGTTCATTGCTCTTACTCTTTTGCTTCGGAATAGGCTGGTTCGTCTTCCCATCTTTGTCGATGATGAGATGCACATGCGGAGAGTCAATCCGCAGGTAGCTCAAATGCACGTACGTGGGTGATCCCGATCCCGCAGCATGCGCGAAGAAATTTGCAAGCGTGACCCGCACCAGGATTTTGTCCGCGGATAGGTAGGGCGCTTCCCCAGGCCCTTCCAGCCCGTGAATCACCAGGTGATCGGCCTCGAGCGACAGATGCCGTAGATCGAAGGAGATATGTCCAAGTTCGACGCGTCCTCCCGTCGCCGTCTCAAGCGTCGAAACAACGGCTTTGCTGGCGCGGCGCTGGAAGTCAGCCGTCGTGGTGTAGAACCACAACCCACCCGCCACGAGAAGAATGAGTGCCAGTAAACCGCCAATGGTCCAGGCGGCAACCCTCACCCAGCGGCTATGTTCGCCGCGTGGCCTCATCGGCTGATTGGAGTCACTACCAGGAACTCCAGCTCCGGAGGTGCGCTTGTCGCTCACGGTTGCACCTCATTGGGTCGCATCATGCGCACGGTGCCTTGCGCCTTCAACTGCTTCAACCAGTCCTGCAGCAGATTGCTTACCTGCTGCTGTAGCAGGATTTCCTGAATTCGGTCGGAGATGGCAGACAACTTCGGGGCCGGGGCATGCTTGCTGGCAAACTGCGGCAGGAGCGTCTTATCGTAGTAGGACTTTATCTGCGCTGGGGTGATTTGAATACCCATCCGGAAGCGCATCTCGATGAACTTCAGAATTTCCATCCGCTGCTTCCAACGATCCAAGAGCTCCTGTTGGGTAAATCCTTGCGAAGCTACAAACTTGTTCCAACCCGCGTCGGTTGCGCATTGATATTGCCGACACGCGGGGATGTCCTTGCGTAACGAATTCAACTGCTTTTCCACTTCGGCATCGCTGACCTTGTTATCAGGATTCAACTTCGCCTGTTGCAGGATTAACGCGCGGTTTACCAGTCGCTCGATAATCCTCACCCGCGAAAAGCCGGCAGTATCGCCGTAGGGCTGGAACGCTTCGAAGCGCCGTTCTTCATTGACGTCGCTTTCGAGAATAAGATCGCCGTTGACGATTCCAATCACCTGATCCACCAGGGTTCCCGCCGCCGGTTTGATTGCGTTCTCAGGTTGAACTGGCTGCGCAGGTTGCACCTTGCCCAACGACTGCGCCTGCCCCTTCACCTGCTCGGCAGCGCCGGGCTTGGCCTCACTCCGCGCGCTGTCCCGCACGTTTGATTTCACTGACGCAGGAGAGGTTACTGTCTCGTTTGCAGGGGGCTGGGCGGGTTGCGCAACCTGCGCTTTCGCGTAGCTTGAAAGCAGCAGAAATGCAAGCAGGATCAACGCGCTGCTTGCGTTTGCTCTTTTCGACTTGTATACCGTATGTCTCATGGAAATCCGCTGCACCACTTAGAAGCTCTGACCTATGCTGAAGAAGAAATTGAAGTGGCTGCCCTGGCCGACATACGGTTTCACGTTGTTCACATACACACCGGGCGAAATCTGTTGCGGAATGACCGGGTAAATCGGAGGATTCAAGTTGTAGCTGAAATCGGCGCGGATGGGTCCGACTGGAGTCTTATAGCGCGCGCCTACACCGAGAGCATGCGAGAAATAGTTGAAATCGCAACGTCCGTAAGTAACCCCGGTGACCACCCTGCAAGTTTCTTCATGCGGCTGGCGAAACCGCAGGATGCTGGGGAACACATCGCCCACGTGATAGAACACATTTCCCATATCGTGGAAAATGACGAAGCTCAAGCTGTCGCCCACGTACGGAAGCACAGGCGGGGGTAGACGCAACTCCAACTGGTTGATGAACACGGCCGAGCCGCCCACCGGAAAACCGGTCTGCAAATCGCGGGGGCCGGCACCGTTGATCGGAAATCCACGATCCGAGGTTGCTCCGCCCGCATATAAACGCTCCGGGAGTGGAACGGAATTGCAACTTGCATTGATCTTTGCAAGGCCCGGGCTGCACGGCGAGTTATCCAGGTTGCCAGACGTCGGCAGGTTCGGATTCGTTCCGTACGATCCTATAAAGCCAAAGCGGGTGTTGCGAGCGAAAACGTACTTCTGCTTTTTGCCAAACTGATAGTAGGTGGAGTTCGTAACATCTGTTCGGTCGAAATCCGTCTGCGATCCAAATGCAGAGGAAGCAAAGAAGTTCTGCACGCTGGTGTAGGTACCCTTAACTGCATCCAGCGGACTTGGGCTGCGCGTGTCGTGATACCACGTAATTCCCGGGCCGCCCACGCGCACAGGCTGCGAGAGTAGAGGAATCAGGTTCGAACTGATTGCCAGACTGTTCGGGTCAACCTTAACACGCCGGTACTGAAAGTCATAGATAAAGGTATCTTTTCGCGTCGCTTTCTGAGTCAGGCGAAAGTCTCCACTCAGAGTGGAGGATTTGAACGTAGAAATATCCTGAACATTGGAGTAACCACCCGAAACTTGCAGCGAGAATTGCCTGCTACCGTAGAACTGCGGGTTTTGAAACGTCAGCGTCCCTACTCTTTCGAGCAGACCATAAGTCGTATGCGCGGTCAACGAGTCCTGACGTCCAAACAAATTGATGCGGCTCACATCGAGCGATACCCTGGGACTTACACCAGCCTTACCCTGCTGCGCCTTGGTTGTTCCCTGCTGTGTGCAGTAGGCACCGCACCCAGGCACGCCTGTCTGCACTTCGAAACCGAAGCCGTAGGTTACATCCCAGCGCTTGGCTTCAGTAAGTTGCACCAGCACATTCTTAACCTGCGCGGCACCTTCGGGATTTTGCACCGCGACATTGACTTCATTGAAGAGCGCCAGGTCGTAAAGGTTTCTTTGCGTCTGCAGCACCGCCGATTGATCCAGCGGATCGCCGGGATGGATGGTCAATTGCTCGTTCACCACCTGCGGCTTGGTGTAGTGGATCCCGCTCTCCAGTATCTTGCTAACGAAGACCTGCTTGCCTTCGGTCACCACATAGGCAACATCTACCCTGGACGGATCCGCTTTTTCTACGTTCTGTGTCACCTCGACTCGAGCCTGGTCGAATCCGTTTGAGAGCAGGTTGGCCAGAATGGCGTCACGGTCGCCCGACAACGTCACGAGGGAAAAGGGCTGCCCCTCGCGCGCCGCAGTCAGACTCTCAATCTGCTTCTCGCGGCTTTGATCTATGCCTGTAAAATCGACCTTGCCAAACTGATCCTGCTTTCCTTCGTCAATGGTAAACAAAACCGTAATGCGGGCTCGCTTACCCTTTGCGAGCTGGTGCTGGTCGCCAGAGTCCACCACCTTGGACGTCACCTTCGCATTGCGAAAACCATTCGCGCGATAGAGATCCTGAATGGAGGCCTGGTCAGTCTTTACGAGTTGTTGACTGTATCTGCCGCTGCGTAGATAAGCATCCGCCTTCTGAACATGAAGGTTTTCTTTCAGCAGATCCGTTGAGAAATACTTGTTTCCCTGGATCGTGACGGAAACGACTTTATGTTTATCTCCCTTTTGCACCGTGTAGAGCACAGTGCGAAATTCGGGCCGGGGGTCGAGCACCTGCACGGCGACCTGAGCGTCGAAGTAACCTGCCTGCTGCAGGTAATCCTTCATGTTATGCGTGCCTTCGTTCAGCAGATCGTTATCGACGGTGCCTTCCTGAAACACCGGCACCAGAAGATGCAACCTACTTTTCGAAAACTTGGCGCCCTCGACTTTTACCTGGACCACAGGTCCCTGATCGACGTCGAAGTTGTAGTTCAGTACTTTCTTTACCGGGTCATAGGTCGAGCTGCGCAGAGAAACCGTAGCTTCCAGACGGTCCCTCTTCTGAAAGTAGCTGCCCAGGTTGGACAGCGCGTCGGTGACGGTTTCACGTCCGACCTTCGTCCCTGCCTTGATCTTGCCTTTCTCACGGAAGTCTTCGAGCTTGATGCCCGGATCGTTCCCCATCAACGTAACCATACCTACCCGCGCCAGGGGTCCGATTGCGATCGTAAAGGTTACGTTCACCTGCTGGTTGACTACATCCTGTTCTGTCTTTACGTCGATTGTCGGCTGGTAGTATCCGTTCTGCGCGAGCACTTGCTTTACGTCGGCGGTTGCCGTTGTCACCTCGGCATTCGTGAAGGGCGTTCCCGGATCGAGTCGCGTTCCGAACTCCAGCAGCGAAGCCAGCCGCTCCTGTTTCACGCCGTTGATCTGGATTCGACCGACATAGTAACTCGGAATGCCAGCGAAGATCAGCGTCAAACCTCCAGCCGCAGGCTCCACGCGCACGGAGATATTTCTGTATCGGCCCGTCGCGAACAGCTGCCGCGTGGCTTGCTGTACCTTCTGCGGGTCTAGCTTGTTCCCGGTCTTCTGCCCCAGCCGCGCTATCAACTGGTCATTGGAGGCAAAGTCTACGCCTTCGTAGCGGATAGCTGTTACGGTCTGGCCCGCATAGTCACTCAGGTTGTGCGCCAGCGGCGGCACAGGAGGCTCGACCTTAGCCTTGGCAGCAATCTGGCCCGCAGTGCCATTCGCGTTCGCTGGACTGACGTCGTTCGCTGCCTGCGGGGGTACAGCCACAGGAGCCGTCCCGGCGGTCTTTGGAACTGCGCCACCGGTCGAGGGGCTTGCTGCCGGAACGCCCTGCCCAGGCGTTTGCGCTGGTGCGGATGCCGGTGTGGCGGTCAGCAGGGCCGCAAGCGCGAGTGCTCCAAACGCCAGGCTGTCGCGCGCACCTATTCCCAATCCTGGCCCAAACCACGCCAATGGCACGCTGCCGTGTTTCTTGTACCGCCATCCTCGATGCAAATGCAACACTCCGGGCCTGTAAGCCTCGCCCATACGTTCTGGCAACGGTCTGCCCACACGGAACGAAGCCCACCGAGTAGACCATTATCTCCTTGAACCTGCAGCTTCGCTCAATGGAGCTTTCGATGCACATTCGCCCCTTCGCGTTGATTCAACCGGAGCCCCCGGGTCCGAGCTGCCTTTGCACATGCTGACTTCTATACTCAACGCTGTGAATGCACCCTCCTCTCCCCCGCAGCAGGCCGAGGCTCCTGAGATCTCCGAGCGCTACTCCCGCCAGATACTCTTCCCCGGCATCGGCGTCGCGGGTCAGAGCCTCCTCGCCCAAAGTCACGTTGCCATTGCAGGTGTTGGCGCTACCGGGGCAGCGTCGGCTTCGCTGCTGGCCCGGGCCGGAGTGGGCCGTCTTACGCTGGTCGACCGAGACTTCGTGGAGGCTTCCAACTTGCAGCGTCAGATTCTGTTCGACGAATCCGATGCCGCGCAGTCGCTGCCAAAAGCAGAAGCCGCACGCCGCAAGATTGCGCTTTTCAACTCGTCGGTCCGCGTAGATGCGGTGGTTGCAGACCTTGTCCCCGGCAACATCCATACCCTGCTCGCCGACGCTCATCTCATTCTTGATTGCACCGACAATTTCGAAACGCGCTTCCTGCTGAACGATTACGCTGTGCAGCAGACCAAGCCCTGGATCTACGCTGCGGCGCTGGGCGCCTATGCGGCTTCGATGAACATTCTGCCGGAGCCCGCACCGGGCAACCGCAGCGGCTATGAGGCCACAGCTTGCCTCGCCTGCCTTTTTCCCGCGCCGCCGTCGGGTGCGGTTGAAACCTGCGACACTGCCGGCATCCTCGCTTCAGCGGTCAACCTTGCTGCTTCCATCCAGACCACGGAGGCTCTCAAGTTCCTCACCCGGCAAACCCAGCGCATGCGGCGCACGCTCTTAGCCTGGGATCTCTGGTCCGGTGAACACTCGGAAGTATCCGCCGCTACCTCGAATCCCGGCTGTCCGGTCTGCCACGGTCGCACTTTCGCGCACCTCGCGGGCTCTTCTCGCCCGCATATAACCCTGTGTGGGCGTAACTCGGTACAGATCCACGAACACAATCGGCCCATTGACCTTGCGGCGCTGCGCCAGCGTCTCAGGAAGCATCCTGATCTCGAAGATCTTCGCGCAAATCCGATGCTCCTGCGGTTTCGCCGCGGGCCGCTGACGTTGAGCGTCTTCCCCGACGGGCGCGCTCTCATTCAGGGCACGACCGATCCCTCCATCGCACGTGCGCTCTACGCGCGATTTCTCGGAAGCTAATCCGCGCCCGCAGCAGCAGATGCTGGTCAGAAATTTCGGGTGCCCCATCCTTCGCTTTTTGAGCACGGTCACTCGCCTGCTCCACAGCCTTTTTGAAAGCGTGGCAGAAGCTGCGCTGTCTCTGCGTTCGTCGGCTTTTCAGCGCATCGGAGGGGAAGTGCGATACCCTTGTCTTGCGCGTGCATGATCCGACTCTCCACCTCTCAAGCTGCCGATGATTGCCGCAAAAATTTAGGAAAGAAAAGTTCGCCCCAGGGTCTAATTGCAATGACTGAAACAAAAGCCAACCCCGGCTTGTTCAAGCGGAACCCACCCATCGTCGGTGAGGCAGAAGCCATAGAAGCCGCCAAAAACGGCGATCCTGACGCCTTTGCCAAGCTCTACGCCCTGCACAAACGGCGCGTCTACACCCTGTGCCTGCGCATGCTCGGAAATGTTTCCGAAGCTGAAGACATGACGCAGGACGCCTTCTTGCATCTCTTCCGCAAGCTGGGCAGCTTCCGCGGCGAGAGTGCCTTCTCCACCTGGCTCCACCGTCTTACGGTCAATCTTGTGCTGATGCACTTGCGGAAAAAAGGGCTGAACCTGGTCTCGCTCGAAGCGACGATCAGCCCCGCCGAAGAAGACGCACCGAAACGCGATTTTGGGGCGCGGGATCCCATGCTCTCCGGATCCGTCGACCGCGTCGCGCTCGAGCGCGCAGTGCAGTCCCTTCCGCCGGGTTACCGCATGGTCTTCGTCCTGCACGATGTCGAGGGCTTCGAGCATAACGAGATCGCCACCATGCTGGAGTGCTCAACCGGGAACAGCAAGTCGCAATTGCATAAAGCGCGCCTGAAGCTGCGCGAATTGCTTCGCCAACCCCTCGATTCCAACCAGAGCAACGAACTGAAGGAGGCTTCGGCATGATCGACCCGGAACAGAAATTGGGAGCCGAAGACGCCACCCAGAAGCAGAGTTCCTCCACAGATTCATCCAATGGGCAGCCCCAGACGATGACCGACCCTGACAATCTGCACAATCTTTTCTCCACCACGGAAGACTTTGATGGCACGGATGAAGACGATCCGCTGGCGCAACTGCGGAACGACCCGAACTACGCTGCCCTGATCCGTGATCTCGAGTACATCGCCAAGGAAGCTCGAGCGCTGTTTCAACCCGCTGACGAAACTCCCAGCGATGAACTTTGGACCAAGATTCAGAGCCAATTGCCCGCTAAACCGGATCCAAGCTGAACTTCGATTGGATTGATCAGCCAGTCACGGCAGCAGCAGGAGCCCACGCCCGACGTGGGCTTTTGCTGCCTGCAAACACTCAGCCGCAAGCCAGCACATTAAATCGGAGTTCGGCCACGACACGCACTCTGCCCAGACGCTCCCTCGGAACGCGCTATCCTAGATAGGTGGCGCACACGGCAATCTCGTCCGAAGCTCTCTCCCACACGACTTCTTCCCGGACTTCGCTTGCGGCCGCTTACCTGGTGCTGGCCAAGCCACGTGTCTCGGTCATGGTGCTCATCACCGCCGCAGCCGGCCTGTACCTCGGCGATTTGCGCTCGGGCGTCAGTCCGTTTCACCTCGACTCACTCATCACCCTGGCTGGCATCGCAATTGTGACGCTAGGCTCCTCTGTACTCAATCAGGTGCTCGAACGGCGGTCCGACGCGCTGATGACGCGCACCCGGCTGCGTCCCATGGTGACCGGTAGGATAGGTCTGGCGCACGGTTTGCTGCTTGGTTTCGGTGCAATCATCTCAGGGTCGGTCCTGCTTGCCGCGCGCGCCAACCTGCTAACTGGAACCCTGACCTTGCTAACTGCGGTCGGCTACGTAGCCATCTACACGCCGCTCAAGCGCATTACCTCCTTGAATACGTTCATCGGTGCTTTCCCTGGCGCGTTGCCTCCCCTGATTGGATGGACGGCTGCGCGGGGAGTCCTCGAGTGGCCTGGCGTTTCTCTGTTCGCGGTACTCTTCGTCTGGCAGTTTCCCCATTTCATGTCCATCGGCTGGCTCTACCGGGACGAGTACCGTAACGGCGGCATTCGCCTTGCCGCCACGCAGCAGCCGATTGCGTGGGCCGCACGTTCCACCGTCTTCCAGGCGCTCTTCTACGTCGTTCTGATGCTGCCGGTGTCACTCTGGCCGAGCTTTCTCCACGTCACCGGAACCGCTTACACCATCGCGGCCGTTCTGCTCTGGTGTGGTTATTTCCTTTTTACCGTTAGCTTCGCGGCCATTCTGCGCGACCCCGCAGCGCAAGGCACGCGATCCGCTGCACGCAATCTGTTGAAAGCCTCGGTTATTTACTTGCCACTGCTGCTGACGGCGATGATCGCGGACGCTCAAGGGAGAGTTGTTTTCTAGACACACCTGTTTCGCGCGCTGCGCCCGCACGAAGTTGTAACATCCGCTCACTTTTACGGTACGTTCACCGACCAGGAGATTCAACGTATGCCAACCCTGACCGCACCGCCCGGCTTTCGCACACCGCTGCAGGTTGTCGTCGGCCTGATCGGGCTTAGTGCCCTCGCGTCCATATTTCTCGTCTGGCTGGTCTACTCGCATGAGCCGACCGACGCCGCCGGCGTACACCTGGCTTTTCTGCCCGCGCTGAACGCCGTTCTGAATTCGCTCTGCACGATTGCGCTGCTGCTTGGCTACCGTTACATTCGGCGCGGTGCCCTGGTGGAGCACCGCAACAGCATGCTTGCGGCGTTCTTTTTCTCTTCGCTTTTTCTGGTCTCTTACATCACTAACCATTTTCTTCACGGAGACGACCGTTTTCAGGGCCATGGCCTGATACGTCCGTTCTACTTCGCGCTGCTGATCTCACACATCGTCCTGTCAATGGTCGCGCTTCCCATGATTCTGATCACCTTTTTCTTTTCACTCACACGACGATTTGCCTGGCACCGTAAAATCGCACGCTACACCTTCCCCGTGTGGCTGTATGTCTCGGTGACTGGCGTCGTGGTCTACGCGATGCTCGCGGCCTACCGCTGAACATTTTGCATTGAATTTAGTCGGACTTTCCTGAACCGCCATGCGCCCAGACACCCGCAAACTGCTCTCGACCGGACTCGTTATTTTCTGCACCGGGTTAGTCGCGGCACTGCTCGCCCTGCTCGTCTTTGGCGGGATCGGCCACCAGGGTCCGCACACCAACGCCGGCTGGTTGAGCCTGATGCTGGCGATGGGCTGCCTGCCCACGGGCCTGCTCACCTTGCTGCTGGCCGTCTCGAAACTAGTCGGCGACCGAAAACGCAGCTAACGCAATCGCATCTGCTATCCTCAAAAAAATTGGAGAGAACCATGGCAAAGGGCGTCAATAAAGTAATGCTCCTTGGCAACGTCGGCAAAGACCCGGAAATTCGTTCCTCGCAGGGCGGAACGATCATCGCCAGCTTCACCCTGGCCACGGCCGACCGACAGAAAGATCAGACGGGCAACTGGGTCGACAAAACGGAATGGCACAATCTTGTAGCCTTCAATCGCACGGCGGAGATTGTGCGCGACTACGTGAAGAAAGGTACGCAGCTCTTTATCGAAGGGAAGATCCAGACACGCTCGTGGGACGATAAGGAATCCGGCCAGAAGAAGTACCGGACAGAAATCCTGGTGAACGAGTTGTCTCTCCTCGGCGGCAAGCCCGGAGGTGGAGGGGGAGGCAGCTACGAGGGCGCGGCCAGTTCATCAGCGCCCCGTGGTGGCAGTTCCACTACCAGCTACGACCAGCGCCAACCCGCCAGCGCGCCCGATTACGGCGACCACGGGATCACCGACGACGACATTCCCTTCTAGCTGCGGCCAGTCTGCAGTGAGAGAGAACCGGATTGAGTTCTGGAGCCAATGGCCCACGTCGCGACCCTTGCGATGTGGGCCATTGCAGTCGCCTACAGCGGCGCAGAGCTCCGCGATAGACTAACTCACATGATCGACGAAGCCACCTTCCGCCGCGTCTCTGACCAGGCTCTCGAGAAGCTCAAGCAGTCCCTGATCGATGCAGAGGAAGCCGGGGGCTTTGAAGCCGAAGAAAAGAACGGTGTTCTGAACGTTCTTTTCGAGGATGGCTCGGCCAAATTCGTCTTTACCCCGCAAACTCCGGTCCGCCAGGTGTGGATCTCCGCCCGAACGTCCAGCTTCAAGCTGGAATGGGATGAAAGCTCGTCGCACTTCAAGCTGGTGAAAACTGGCGAGGATCTTCGGGGTCTGACAGAGCGACTTCTGCGCGAACAGCTCGGAGATCCCACCCTTCAACTCGCCTGAGATTGCTTCTACTCGCGTCCTGCTGTTCTGAGGGCTTTTCGTTTGCTCTCGCACCCATCCTGCTACGCAGGTATGATGACGGAACTAGCCCAAGTTTAGGTTCCCCCGACGCGGAAGTTCGCGCCCGCCTGCGGTCTTTCCGCGTAACCTCAGCGCTTGCAACCGCAGCAAAGGATTCAGCACGTTTATGCCTCTGCTTTCGGTCGCGATCATCACCTATAACGAAGAGCGCATCCTCGCGCGCACGCTCGCCAGCGTGAGCTTCGCCGATGAAATCGTAGTCGTGGACTCAGGCTCGACCGACCGTACCGTGGAGATCGCAAAAGCCATGGGAGCGCGCGTTCTCACGCAGACCTGGCCCGGCTTTGCGGTGCAGAAAAATTTTGCCATTCAGCAGTGCACCGGCGACTGGATTCTGTCGCTCGATGCCGACGAAGAGCTGTCGCCCGAACTCGCGACGCAAATGCGGATCCTGCTCCCATCGAACCCGCCAGCAGACGCTTACTTCCTCAAGCGCCGCAATCTCTTCCTGAATCGTTGGATTCGACACGGTGGCTACTATCCGGACGCAAAGCTTCGCCTGTTCCGTCGCAGCACCGCGAACTTCAGCGTCGCGCCCCAGTTCAAGGACCGCCCCGTCCACGAGACGATCTCCTTCGATGGCCAGTCGGCCACGCTCGATTACCCGCTCATTCATCACGCTTATCCGACGCTCGAAAGTTACCTCGAACACATGGATCGCTACTCAACCCTGGGCGCGGAGCTGCTCATCGCGCAGGGCCGCACCAGCCACTCCTGGCCCGCATTCTATTGGAATGTTCTGATCATTCCCCACCTGACCTTCACCTGGAACTACCTCTTCCGCCTTGGATTTCTAGACGGACGTGAAGGTCTCCTGCTGCATCTCTATCACTCTGCGTACGTGAGTTGGAAATATGCAAAAGCATGGGGCAGTCTCGCGTCGGAAGGCGTAAACGGAACCCACTTGTCGTCTTGAAGAAGACACAGCCAGCCAGACGTCTTCGGCAGGCGACCCACAGCGTGCTACAACCTAAGCATGCTCCCCGCCACTCTGTTTGCTTTCGCCGTTCTCGTTGCGCCTGCCGCATTTGTCGCCGCTCAGAAGTCCGCAGCAGAGTTGGCCACCACACCCACGATTGCCTCGCGCACTATCGCGATGCGCGCGATGCCAGGCCTCCTGCCTCTCTTCTGGGACGAGCACACGGGCAAAGTTTACCTCGAAATTCCTAAGCTCGCCAACAGCCGCTCGCAGGACTTCCTCTACACCGACTCCCTCCCGTACGGCATCGGATCCAATGACCTCGGCCTGGATCGCGGCCAAACATCCGAAGGCCGCATTGTCCAGTTCGAGCTCACCGGGCCCAAGGTTCTGCTGGTCGAAGCCAATCAGGAGTTTCGATCCTCCGCGTCCGATCCCGCCAAGCGTCTCGCTGTCCGCGAATCCTTTCCCGAAAGCGTTCTCGCTGGATTCACCGTCGAAGCCGAGAATCCGGATGGTTCGATTCTCATCGACGCGACCAGCTTCTTTATCCGCGACTCCCATAGCGTGCTCCAGGCGCTTACGCAGTTGAAGCAGGGCAGCTACAAGCTGGACCCCGCACGTTCAACGATCGCCCTCGACCACACCAAAGCGTTCCCCGAAAACACGGAAGTCGAAGTCATCCTTACCTTCACCTCGGAGGCTGCCCCAGAAGGCCATAGCTTCGTCGCCCAGGTCACGCCTGATCCGCAGGCACTGACCATTCGCGAACATCAGTCGTTTCTGGCGCTACCGGGACCAGGATTCATTCCGCGCCGTTTCGATCCGCGCGCCGGCTACTTCCCAACCAGCTGTCGCGACTACGCTGTTCCGCTCTCCGGTCAGTTGGACCAGCAGTTCATCATCCGCCATCGCCTGAGCAAGAAAGACCCCGCATGCCGCACAGCCTGCGTTGCGGAATCGCCCATCCAGTACTACGTAGACCGCGGTGCACCGGAGCCTATCCGCACAGCACTGGTTGAAGGCGCGCGCTGGTGGGACCAGGCCTTCCAGGCCGCAGGGTGGGCGCCCGGCACCTTCAAGGTCGATCTGCTTCCCGCAGACGCTGACCCCATGGACGTTCGCTACAACATCATCCAATGGGTCCATCGCTATACCCGCGGCTGGAGCTATGGCGCTGCCGTGGTTGACCCGCGCACGGGAGAGATCATCAAAGGCAACGTCACGCTGGGCAGCCTGCGTTCGCGTCAGGATTACCTGATCGCCGAAGCCCTCCTGAGCCCTTACGTCGCAGGCAAAAAGTTCACCTCCGAAAACGATCCCATGCTCGCCATGGCCCTCCAGCGCATTCGCCAACTGGCGGCGCATGAGACCGGCCACACCCTGGGTCTGGCTCACAACTTTGCCGCCAGCACAGTCCAGAACGGCGATCCCGACCACACCGTCTCGGTGATGGATTATCCCCATCCCTGGATTACGCTTGGTAAGGACGGCGTACCCGACCTGACGCATGCGTATCCGGTGGGTATCGGCTCGTGGGATAAGGTGGCCATCGACTATGGTTATCGCCAGTTCCCGGCCCGCACCAACCAACACATCGAGCTCAACAAAATCCTCACCGCAGCCGAACAGGCGGGCATACCGTATTTGACCGACGAAGATGCACGTCCACGGGGATCAGCTTCGCCAATCGCACACCTGTGGGACAACGGCAACAATGCGGCCACTGAACTCACGCGTATTCTCTCCATTCGCCAAGCCGCTCTCGCCCGCTTCGGCGAAAACGCGATCCAGCCCGGAACGCCTGTCGCTCAACTGGAAGACACGCTCGTTCCGCTTTACCTGCTGCACCGCTACCAGACCGAAGCCGCAGGCAAAATGATCGGTGGCCTGAACTATAACTACAAGCTGCGCGGCGACGGTCAGCCTCTGCCTTCGCTTGTCTCTCCAACGGAACAGCGCGCTGCCCTCGCGGCTGTGCTCAAAACGCTCACACCCGAAGTGCTCACCCTGCCCGAGCCGCTGCTGAAACTCTTTCCGCCCCGGCCTCCTGGGCTGCGCCGCACCCGCGAATCGTTCGCGTCGCACACTGGGCTAACGTTCGATCCAATCGCCGCAGCGGAAGGGTCCGCCGATCTCACCCTGGGCGTGCTGCTGGATCCCGCCCGCGCCAGCCGTCTGGTCGAATACCACGCTCGCGAATCGCAGACCCCTTCGCTCTCCGAAGTTCTCGACGCAATCTCCCGCACCGTCTCGCAACGACCTGGAAGCAGTGCCGGCTTCTCTTCCGAGGTGGAACGTGCCATGGAGACGCGCGCCTACGAAGCGATGTTCGCGCTTGCCATGAACTCGTCTGCTTCAAGCGAAGCGCGCGCCATCACCCTTTCTCACATCAACAATGCGCTTGACCATTTTCGCTCGGCAGATCTGAAAGAGTCTTCGGCGGAAACAGTTCATCGAGCATTTCTTACGGAGCGTATCCACGAGTTCCAGCGCAATCCAGAAAAATTCGTTCCGGCAAAGCCAGTAGACGCACCACCAGGCATGCCGATCGGGAATGAGGAAGACTTTTAACGCGGCTCGGTTTTGGTGGAATACTCCCGCGCAGGCAAGATTCTTCCCCGGCATTGTCCCAACCTGATCGGCATCTGCGCCTCCGCCTCCGCATACCCGGTGAGCGTGACTTCATCGCCGTCCTCAAGAAAGCTTCGCAGCTCGCCGTTGGGCAGTGTCAGCGGCTGTTTGCCGCCTTGCGTCAGCTCCAACAGACATCCCGCGCTGGTGCGCTCCGCGCCTGAAACCGCGCCCGTACCCAGCAGATCGCCTGGACGCAGATTGCATCCGTTTGACGTGTGATGTGCGACCATCTGGGCCGGGGTCCAGAAGAGCCCGGCCGTCTCGGACTCGCTTAGACGGAATGCCTCCAGGCCTGCAGCGCGACTGGCGTTTGTTGTCAGCGCAACTTGCAGGCTTAGCGCCACTCCACCGGTTGCCTGATCGGACGTGTCGAAAAGATAATCCAGCACGCCGGCTGGGTGGGTGACAGCTGCGCAGCGGAACGGAGCCAGTGCCGCCATGGGCGTAATCCAAGGCGAAATTGAGGACGCGAAACTCTTGCCGAGGAACGGTCCAAGCGGCTGATACTCCCACGCCTGCACGTCCCGCGCTGACCAGTCATTCAACAGGCTTACCCCAAACAGATGGCGTGCGGCGTCCTCAATCGGAATAGGTTCGCCGAGACGATTTCCGGTGCCGACAAAATACCCCAGCTCCAGCTCGTAGTCCAACCGACCGGAGGGCTGGAACTCGGCACTGTCTCCACGTCGAACCTGTCCACGGGGACGAAGTATCTCAGTCCCGCTCGGCACAAGCGAACTCCCTCTGCCGTGGTAGCCAATCGGCACAAATTCATAGTTTTCTAGCAGCGGCTTTTCGGGACGGAACAGCTCGCCCACCCTGAACGCGTGCTCCCGCGAAGCATAAAAGTCTGTGTAGTCGCCGCTTGCCACCGGTAGTCGCAACTCCAGACCGCGCAAGGGGAGCAACGCCCGTTCAAGCGCGGCACGTTCGCGATTCTGCCGGCTTAACAGGAATTGCAACGCAGCACGCAGTTCGGCCCAGGCACCTGCGCCGAGTTCCATCAGCGTATTCAATACGGGCTGCTTCAGCGCTGCACGCGTACGTTCAGGGAGCAGTTCAGCGGCCTCGTTCAGGTCGAGCACGCAGGCACCTATGCCCACGCTCAGCCGCTGCTCCCCAGTACCCGGAGCACAGAAGGCCGTGTACGGCAGATGGTTCAGCCCCAACCCCAGCGCCGCATCATTGCCGCCAAAAACCCAGCTCTCGTCCACCTGAACATCGTACCCGAGCCACACTCCACGGCCCATCGCCCGCTGCACCGCTAAGCGGTCGAGGACTCCAACTCATGGCTAGGTTCAACCTGGTCTGCACGGCGTACGCCACCATCTTTTCTGCCGCCGAATCGCGACAGCAAAGTCTTCAGCAAGACGTACAACACCGGAATGAATAGAAGATTCAGCACCGTCGAAAGCAACATGCCGCCGACGACTGCCGTACCCACCGAATGCCGGCCTAGCGCACCCGCGCCAGTTGCAAAGTAGAGCGGCAGCACACCCAGGATGAAGGCAAACGAGGTCATCAGGATGGGGCGCAACCGCAGCTCCGCAGCCTCGATCGCCGCATCAGCAATCGACCGCCCCTGATCGCGCAACTGCTCCGCGAACTCGACAATCAGGATGGAGTTTTTCGCCGAGAGCCCGATCAGCATGACCAGCCCAATCTGCACGTAGACGTCGTCCACCAGGCCGCGCAGAGCGACCAGACCGAGCGCGCCCAGGACCGCCATCGGCACCGCCAGCAGGATGATGAACGGCAACGCAAACGACTCATACTGCGCAGAAAGTGTCAGGTACACCACCAGCAGCCCCAGCCCGAAGATGACAATCGCCTTGCCTGCGGACTCCACCTCTTCAAGTGCCAGACCGGTCCATGAGAAAGTCATACCCTGCAGCTTGTTCCTTTCGAACAGCTTCTGCATTTCGGCAAGACCCTGGCCGGAAGACAGGCCCTGTGCGGGCGAACCATCAATCTCCGCCGAGCGGAAAAGGTTGTAGTGATAAATGACCTGCGGTCCGCTGGTCTCCTTTGCGGCCACGACGTTATCCAGCGGGACCATCGCTCTCGTATTCGAACGCACATAGAACTGGCGCAGATCCGACGCCGTTCCCCGGAACGGCGCATCGGCCTGCACATAGACCCGGTAGGAGCGGTTGTTGAAGTCGAAGTCGTTCACGTAGCTCGACCCCATGAAAGTTCCCATGGCGGCCGTGATCTGGCTCATTGGAACTCCGATCGCCTCTGCTTTCTGCCGGTCGATCGTCACTTCAAGCGAAGGATCGTTCGACGAGAACGGCGAGAACAAGCCCGTCAACTTCGCACCCGGTGCGCGGGTCTGACCCACCATGGACTTCACAACGCGGTCGATATCGTTGAACGTGTTGCGCCCTGAATCCTGCAGCTCGAACTGAAATCCGCCAACCGCCCCGATACCCTGGATCGCTGGCGGCTCGAACGCCGCGATGATACCGCCCGGAACCTGGAACAACTTCGGAGCGATGTCCGCAACGATGTCTTTCGCGGTGTGCCCCTTGCCTTTTTTGGTGCGCTCATCAATCGGCTTCAGCGGCGCGAAGATCAAACCTGCATTGGGGCTGGCGCCGCCTGTCAGGGAAAACCCCATAACTGAAAATGTTCCAAAAACGTCGTCATTACGCAGGATGATCGCGGAGGCCTTGTCCGCAATATCCGCCGTGTACGAGAGTGAAGCACCCGGCGGGGCCTGCACGATGCAGATGAAATAACCCTGGTCTTCACTTGGCACAAAGGCTGTCGGCACATGCTGATACATGTACGCTGTGGCCGCAAGTCCGGCGATAAACAGCAATGCCATCACCAGTTTGAATTGCATCACCAGGAACGTTACTGTGGACGCATACCAGCGCTGCAGTCGTTTAATTCCGTTGTCAATCCATTTCAGCAGACCACCATGGTGCTGCTCCGGACGCAGCAGGATCGCGGCCAGCGCGGGCGACAACGTTAGCGCATTGAACGCCGAAATCGCAATCGAAAATGCAATCGTCAATGAAAATTGCTTGTACAAAATGCCGGTCGTTCCTGGGAAGAAGCTCACAGGCACAAACACAGAGATCAGCACCAGCGAAGTCGCAATGACGGCGCTCGTGACCTCGTTCATTGCCATGCTGGTGGCATGATGTGTGTCCGGATCGCCTTCCGAGATATGGCGCTGCACGTTCTCGATTACGACGATCGCGTCATCCACAACGAGACCTGTGGCGAGCGTGATGCCGAACAGCGTCAACGAGTTAATCGAGAAGCCGAACATTTTGATGAACGCAAATGTTCCAACGAGAGAGACGGGAATTGTCACCGCTGGAATGATGGTTGCGCGCCAGTCCTGTAGGAACAGGAAGATGACGATGATGACAATCACAATGGCTTCCGCCAGGGTCTTCAGCACCTCGCGGATCGAGTCAGAAACCACCTGCGTCGTATCTACCGCAATGGTATATTTCATTCCGGGCGGAAAACTCTTGGCCAACTCGGTAAGCGTCGCTCGCCCCTGCCTGGCTACATCCAGTGCATTCGCCGTTGGCAATTGCATGATGCCCACTCCGACTGCCGGCTGACCCGAGAACCGCAGTGAGGTTCCATAGCTCTCGGCGCCAATCTCGGCTCGGCCCACATCGCGCAGCAGCACCAGACCTGCGCCCGCGCCGTTCGTCGCGCCGGCCTGGCTCTTCAGGATGATGTCTTCAAACTGATGCACATCGGTCAGGCGGCCCTGAACACGTACGGCCATCTGGTAATCCTGCTTGCCGTTATTGGGCGGCGAACCCAACTGCCCAGCAGGAATCTCCACGTTCTGGGCCTGTAGGGCCTGCGTCACATCGAGCGCGGTCAGACCACGTGCCGCGAGCTTCGCAGGATCGAGCCAGATGCGCATCGCGTACTTACGCTCGCCAAAGACACGCACATCGCCGACGCCTGAAATGCGCTTCAGCGCGTCGCTCACATACACGTCAATGTAATTGGAGATGAACTCGTTCGACAGCGAATGATCAGGCGAATAGAAGCCCGTCACCAGCACGAAGTTCGAGTTGGCTTTCGTGATCGTGATACCGGTATTGTTCACCGCCGCCGGCAGACGCCCGCTGGCGGAAGACACGCGGTTCTGCACGTCGACCGCCGCAATATCCAGGTCGTAGCCCGTGTTGAACGTAATCGTGATTGCCGAGGTTCCGTCGTTGGCCGAGACCGACGAAATGTACCGCATCCCTTCTACACCGTTGATGGCTTGCTCGAGCGGGATCGTCACCGCGGACTCGACAATGCCCGAGTTGGCGCCGGTGTAATTCGAGGTGACCACCACCTGCGGAGGAGCCAGTTGCGGAAACTGAGAGATTGGCAGCGAAGGGATGGAAACTGCACCTGCCAGCACAATCAGCAGCGCGCAGACAGTAGCAAAAATGGGACGGCGAATAAAAAAGTCAACCACGTTCTAACCTCGCGTCCAGCCCTGATGTCAGCTAGATTTCCGCTTCATTATCGAGACACGGATCAACCGTGTCCTGTCTGCCCGCAGGTATCATGCAAGACGTCTTTCAAGACGAAAACAACGACTCAGGCTTTGGCCGGCGGCGTTGGAGGCGGACCTTCCATCGGTTGAACCGGGGCACCTTCGCCAATAAATTGCAGGCCGGAGACAATTACCTTCTGCCCGGTGGCTAACCCGCCCAAAACAGGATACGTATTGCCTTCAGCCTGCCCCAACTTGACCGGAACAAGATGAGCCGTGAACCCCTGACCGGCCGCCTGGGCGACGTACACAAACGACTCGCCGCCAATCCTCTGCACAGCGAGAACTGGAACCGTTGGCTTCGATTGCGTGCTCCAAATCACCCGTGCATTGACGACCTGCAAATTACGCAGTGCGCTCTTCGCCGGAATTTCCGCTTTGGCCAGAATGCCTTGAATCCCATTGTCTACTTGTGGCGAAACAAACGAAATTTTCGACTGCGTTAACACGTCGCCCGCGTTGTCGAGAATCTGCACCGGCAGGCCAGCCTTAACCTCCGACGCGCGGTCGGTCGGGATGTAGATATAGGCTTCCAGGCCGGAGTTCTCATCCACCGTCGTCAGCATCGTGGTGGGCGAAACGTAATCGCCCTGGTGCACCGGAATATCGCCTACTACTCCGGCGAAGGGTGCGCGGATCTGGTAATACGCCAACTGCTGCCGCTGCGTCGCGGTTCCGGCCGAACTCGCCTGAAACGCTGCCTTTGAATTTTGAAACGCCTGCTGCGCGGTATCGTAAGCCTGCTTGGAGATGATGCCCGCCTCGAACAAACCCTTCTGCCGCGCCAGTTCACTCTGGTTGTACTGGTAGAGTGCATTGGACTGCGCCTGCGTGCCTGCCTGCTGCTCGACAGCCGCTACCTGCTTCAGCGGATCGATCTGCATCAGCAACTGGCCCTGCTTGACCGCGTCGCCGCTATGCACCAGGATCTTCGTGATATTCCCGGTCACCTGGGGCTGCATCGTGGCCGAGCGGCGACTCTTGATCGTCGCAACGTACGTGTCGCCCGAGGCCACCGGCGACAAGCTGACCGGAGCTACCTGCACGGGCATGGCGTGCATTGCGGGCGCGGCGGCAGGCTTCGGCTTCTCAGCGCACCCGAAAAGACCCAACGCCACCATCAACCCAGACGCAGCCATACTACGTTTTGCGAAACTTTTGCTGCTGATTCCAATGGCTTCTGTCATGTCGTCCATCCGCTTAGTTGAACTCCGTCACGTCCCCGAGTATCCGGTAGTCCGCTCTCGATCTCACGATAAAATTTGTGCTGTTCATCGTTTAGATGACACGCCTTCTTCGAAGTTGCTAAATGGTTGCACGCTCCCGAGCAGGAAATCACGCTGCTTTGACATCCCCCTCCAACCCACGTAACTTTGGACAAAGCGGTTGTTGTGGCTTCCAGGATTCTGGGCGAGCCATCCCGCATCAGCGTCCCCGTCGTCCAGAGGCCCAGGACGCCGCCCTTTCAAGGCGAGAACACGGGTTCGAATCCCGTCGGGGACGCCAACAATCCAAAGAACTTATCGGCATTCTAAGAACAGTCCCAGAATAGTGGGGACGCTGTGGGGACGCTCGTATTGATTTTCCCATTTTGGGGGTACACAGGCGTCCGAGGGACAGGAGTGGTGCCTGACCATTGAACCCCCGAGTGTTCAAGCTTGCCCAGGACGGGATGCAGTAGCTCACACTGCTAAGCCGACTTTCTGACGCGGCTTCATGCGGCGCGCAGTGCAGCGGGCAAGGAACTCCTGCAAGTCCGATTCCTTGACCATCAGCCGAGAGCCGGAGTAGGTTGACGTGAGCCGATAATCCGGGTCGTCTTCGTAGATCCAGCGTTTGATGGACTGCACGCTGGCAATGCCACGCTCGGCCAGCTCCTTGACGGTCCAGTATTCCTTGGTGATGGCCGGCTCATTCGGCATTGCACACTCCTGATGGTGGGTTGTCCTGACACTGTAACGCACCCATATGGAATGGAGAAATGGAAGTTTGCGTGTCGCTTCAACTCGGAATTCAAAAGTTAGCGGGCCCGGAGACTGCCGCACAGGTGCGATGGGAGGCTCCAGCGCCCCTACTCACGGCTGCCCGGGCTCGGCGTGGGAGACGCGGCGCCAAAGGCGCCTGAAGCGGGTGGCGATCCAGCGCAGGCTGAAGAGAAGGAACATGAGCGCGACGGTGGCTATGGCCGCCGCGGCGTAAGGGCGGTGAGCTGCGACCCTCTGGCGCGGCTGTGAGGGGGCGCGGCCCCGACGATTCCTCTTACCCTCGTTGAGCTAATGGATGCCCAAAAACATTCAATGGCGAATTTCTAATCGTCCATTTTCTTCGATGCAGATATCTGTAAGTCTTGCGATCGGTAACGCGAAATGCGCTTAGGGGAATGTTGTTCTCGGTAATCTTTGCGGTGGTGTGGGCGAGGACATCCTCGTATCGCTCCCCGCGTTCACCAGCCGATGCTACCCCCTGAGCGAGATCGTGGACCTCTGTGTTGGATAACGTGAGATACCTTGCGTTCGCTAAAAGGAATGTATCCAAACATAGGGTAGCCGTGCGCTTGTTGCCATTGCTGAACACGTGTCCAGTTGCTAAATGGTAGAACAAATAGGCTGCTTTGGCTGCAAGAGTGGGATAGCACTCTTGGCCAAAGCAGGATTGGTACGGTTGAGATTCCGCAGAGAGCAGGAGATTGATGTTTAAGCAGCTTGAGCGTTGAACGGGCTCTATACCGGGCCAAACATAGTCGATTCCGAAATCATGTGCGCGCTCGATCAGCGCAGCGGACATTCGGTATACAACTTCACTTTTCGGCAAGTTTCTTCAGCGCGGGATAGTACTTCGCCGCAGACGTTGCAAAGGGTTCGTCACCTTTGGACCTCACAATGGGCATGTACTTGTCGGTGGTTTTAGTGAGCTTTTCCACCTTCTTTGCCATCGTCTGAGTCATTGTCGTTCCCCTTTAGCCAGCTGAATACTACTCAAGACTACCAGAGTGGTCAAACTCCAGCTTTTTGGTCTGAGTAAGTATTGGATGAGGTTCGGGTCGGCAGAGATTCCCCACAACCAACGGGTCGGAAGGCGAGTTCCGAAGCCATTGATGAGCGTACCGCGTTCAGCGAACCAGAACTGGGTTCCCAGCCGCTGGTACTGCTTCCGATCCAACATCAGCCAGACGCCGCCCCGCCCCTGACGGATGCCGTACTCCATTGCGGCTAGATCCTCGGCAATGACGCTGCCGAACCGCCGCTGCATATCGCGAATCTTGTCGGGATCAGAGAACCGGAGTGTCAGGGGCAAGGAAGTCCTCAAGTCGTGCTCAAGGAAACTGATGTTCCACCCGTCGCGGAACATAAAGCCCCATGTAGACGCGGTAGCGTTGGGTACACGCGACGCACAGACGTTCGCCGTGCCGATCAAGGGTGCTCAGAGGTATGTGGCAAAGAGCGCAAATTCGCCCCTGCTCCCGCTGGCGCGTCGTGCTGGCCCTCTCCCCACCCACAGGCGAATACTAGGCGAACAGACTGTGGAAGCGGATCTGACGCCGCGCGGAGGGCTCCGCGCCTGCTAGAATTCTTCGAAACTGTAAGGGAGTAGAGCCATTCAGCCCAAAAAGCTGCAACAACTTTTGGATTTGCTTGAAGATAGCTCTAATCTGACCGAAGCTGGGTTGGTCCTCAAGGCAAACGGAATCCCTTTCACGGGTACTTGGGACAAGATACGAAACAGGGTGCTCGATGCCGTGAAGGAGGGAAAGCTACCTGTTTCGGAGTTGGTCGGACTCCTGCGAAGTAGTGAAGAATATGGAGCGCAGCACGTGTTCATCTACGAGACAAAGAAGACGAACGCGTCCTCACTCGTAAACGACGACACGCTCAAGGCCAAGCTGACGGCCCTCGGGAGAATCGATCTCCTGAGTGAGCCAGACTTGCTGAGCAAAGCCGGGTCACGCGCTCTGGCGGATGCGCGGATAGAGAGTGGCCCAAGCGGTCGCGCATTGGTCCTCAAGACTGTCGAGTCGCGCGAGTTCTACAAGTTGGAGGAGGAATACCCCGAGAACGGAGGACGGTACCGCGTCAAGCGTTACAAGCGGTACGAAGTGCGAGCTGTAGATGTACTCAGGGTCCACAGCGACGGATTTACCGAGATGCGGATACAATCGCACGATTCTCGAAATGACTACTCCGACCACCTTGCAACGGCATGGAATTACTTTGCACATTTCGTGTCGCGATTCCAGTTCGACGACAAGAGTGTTTTATGCGCGCCGGTGCAAAACTAGGCCACAGTACGCCGCGTGAGCGGTGCATTGCGGCGGAGTAAAAGTAGTCCACCGCCGGATCTTCGTTTCGTGAGCTGTTGCCTGGATGGGACGGTTTCATG
>JAABUJ010002080.1_pt1 | contig 26187 bp, 27 predicted proteins | sample 5559131 | NCBI WGS metagenome assembly JAABUJ01 (sample SAMN10711875, study PRJNA513366) | rock metagenome | isolation source: Antarctica rocks | place: Antarctica: Victoria Land, Mt New Zealand nord | collected 2016-01-07
ATCTGCCTCTGCAATACGGCGATTTCGCCGCATGGCAGAAGGCATACCTTGCAAGCGGCCAGTTCGAACGAGAGAAGAGTTACTGGCGCCACCAATTGGCCGGAGCGCCCTATTTCGAAGTGGCAGGTGATCGCGTGCGACCAACGCAGTCGACCTATAACGGCGAGATCGTTGCGGCATTCGTCCCGGACACGCTGACCGATCTGATGATGCAGCGGATAAAGCAACAAAGGCTGACGCTGTTCAGCTTTGGCTGCGCCGTGATTGCGGCGGTCCTGCACCACTATACGGGATGCGAGGATCTTTGCATCGGGACACAAATCGCCGGCCGTGATGATCCCGACCTAGAGCCTCTCATTGGCGTGTTCATCAATAATCTGGTACTTCGCCTCGACACGTCCGGAGATCTGACATTCCTTGAATGCCTGAAGCGGGTGAACCAAACTGTGCAGGACGCGCTGACCCATCGACGCATGCCTTTCCATATGCTCGTTGAGCTTCTCAAGCCTCCTCGCGATCCGCGTCGGATGCCATTGATCTCGGTCAATTTCACGGTGCTGCAGGACGTGATGGATGACGCGCGTTACGGCACGTTCGAACTACTCGGCCAGCCGTCGCTCTCGGCTGGTTCGCTCTACGATCTAAATTTTTTCATGGTGCACTGGCCGACAACCGGTTGGCGCATTGCGCTGGAATACAACACGGATCTCTTCGAAAGGAGCACCGGCGAGACGATTCTGGAGCTCTGGCTCGCTGTCCTCAAAATGGCTGTGGAAAAGCCGGATTTTAGACTTTCTGGGCTTGCGCTTCGCGGGCGGCATGCTGGCGCATTGGGCAAGCAGGATGTTGCAGCTTTGATCGAGACGGCGCTGCTGCGCCATCCGGACATCGCCACGGCGGCCGTGGTAGCCCGTGAGGCTGGAGACGGCGTCTCGGCGCCGTACGCCGTCGTCACCCTACGCTCCAACTTCGATGGCTCCCTCGATGCCGTTCCAACGATCCTGACGGCTTTTCTCAGTCGAACCATGCCTGAAGCGCATCTCCCGGCCAGGATCGACGTCCGGATGATGCTCGCACGCACGTCGGGCGGCTCGATCGACAGGCTAGCTCTGGCTAAGTCTGTAGCGGGCGGGACACCTTCGCCCCTTTCACCATCCTCACGAGATTCCGCTTCCAACGCCGAGCGCCTCTTGATGGAGATCTGGAAGGAGGTGCTCGGCGTCGACACGATTACCCCCGATGCAAACTTCTTCGAATTCGGGGGACATTCGCTGTCGGCCCTGCGGATGCTGTCCAAGGTGACGGCCACGTTTGGTCAGAAATTCAGCGCTTCGACCCTTTTTTCCTCACCGACTTTGCGCGCATTTGCAAGCTGCATCGCCATCGAAGAGCAGAAGTTTGATGAATGGAAGATCGTCCCCATCCAGGCTGATGGATCACGGACGCCGATCATCGCGTTCAACAATTCCGTGATGTATTACAATCTGGCCCAAAGTCTTGGGGCGGACCGCCCAGTCCTGGGCGTTCAGATGTTCGATCCGGAGAACCCGCGGGCGTTGGAACCCCGAACGCTGGAAGAAATTGCTGCGGATTATGTCCGTCTCATTCGGATAGCGCGCCCCAGAGGGCCCTACATTCTCATGGGATTGTGCGTCGCAGGAGACCTTGCATACGAGAGCGCGCAGCAACTGAGGCGGGCCGGTGAGAAGGTTCCCCTAGTCATTCTCGCGGATGCGTGGGCGCCTGGGTTTCGAGCGCGATTGCCCGCTGTTAGGCAGGTTGTCCTCAACCTAAATTTTCAGTGGAATGAAATTTGCCACCGGGGTGGACGATATCGGCAGAAGCTCTCTGCTCGGATCCGAGCTTTTTGCAAGGGTCAAATTAGGTTTACACAGATATTGGATGGCTTTCCAAAGATCCTGAGAACCGGCATCCCGGAGTTCGCGACGTTGATGGGCATCACTAAATATGAGCCGACGAACTTGGAAGACTGGGAGAGCCCGTGGTTCCTAGCGCATCTGCTCGATGCCAGACGCGCTTACAACCCGGCGCCGGCCGACGGAATACTTGCGGTGTTACAAAGCGATCAAATGAGCACTCGCTTTGCGGACAAGCAAATGGGCTGGGGTCCGCTGGCCAAGCATCGACTTGCTTTCCGCGCCATTCCCGGCTGGCACAGGGATATGTTCCAGGAACCAGGAATTGACCACGTTGCTGAATTTCTTCGGCCGTTGCTGGCCGAGATCGATGACCTCGATCCTTCACCCGTGCGCCGCGAGAAATGCGGAGCTACTGAACCACGTGGATGACGGTCGGCACCTTCGGATCACGCACATGCGTCGGACATGGACGCCAAGTTCATCAGCCTCAGCGAACATTGCGCCGAGCGGACTGCGTATGCGCCAGCGAAGCCAGTTGCCGGCTCGAATTGACGTAATTGCCACTGGCGAGCCGCCTCGAGATCACCATTCAGATCCAAAATCTGTGGTGGGTGATCCGGCACGATGGCGATTTCGAGCCGATCTAGCGCAACAGCGAGACCCAATCCGAGCGCCTTAAGTAGCGCTTCCTTACAGGTCCACAGATGATAGAATCGGCGAAGAGCATCAGCTTCACTCAGCTCTGCCAGAGCTTGCCGCTCTCGGACCGAAAAAAAAGCGGCTACATCCTCCTTGATCGGTCTCATCAGCTCAATGTCTATACCGAGTTCGGCGTCCCAGCAGAGCGCCAATGCGACTATATGGCCGCTATGGCTGAGGTTGAAATAAGGGACGGGCTGTTGGATGCCGCATAGGGCCGGCTTGCCATGAGGTCCGTAGCTGAACTGCAATGCTCCGGGTGGCAGCCCGACATAGCGGGCGAGGATGCCTCGAAGAATCGCTCTTGCACTCAAGGAACGGGACGCGTGAAGTGGGGCTGCGAAACAAAGTACCCGCGTTCGCTCCTCGTTCGACAGAGCGGCGGCGAGTTGCGGCGGAACCGGATTGTCTAACCCCCAAATCCAGAGATCGACCTGTTCCGCCTTCATTGGGGAATAGGCCAGGTCTGCTAATGATCGATCGACAATTTGCACCCCCTTCGCCCCCGACTCTATGATCGCAGCCAAGAATACACGTCTTCTCTTTATACACGTCCAGCAAATGGGAGCCCAGGCGGTTGCGCTGAGCGATCCTCGCCGCTCAGGTCTCATACTAGTGGTAGGAATCAGACGCTTGGAACCCGCAACGAGCGCGCAAAGCGTTGAAACGACTCATATGGCAACGGACTCTCCCGTTTGATTTTCACCACTAGTCCGCAGGTCGCCCTCGTTCCGAGTTCACTTCGGCACGCCGTTGCCTCGCCGTCCTACTGCTCCCCGGCAGCTATGCCCGTGGGCGCCCTTAGTAGCCGGTGCCGCCCGTCAGCTCTCGCCACACCGTCCGAAACAGGATTCGAAGGTCGAGGATGAACGACCAGGTCTCGATATACAGCAGGTCATGATCGACGCGGGCCTTGGCGTGTTCCGCATCTTCCGTGCTGCCGCGGAAACCCGAAACCTGGGCGAGCCCCGTGATGCCGGGGCGGATCACGTGGCGCTGGTGGTAGATCGGCACCAGGTCCTCGTACAAGACGCCGCCGGCCAACATGCCGGGAACGTGCGGCCGCGGACCGATCAGGGACATGTCTCCAGTGAGGACGTTGACCATCTGGGGCAGCTCATCGAGGCTCGTCCGCCGCAGAAAACGTCCGAACGGCGTAACCCTGGGGTCATTGTCCCGTGTCTGCCTGACGCCATGCTGGTCGCCAAGCGTCATGTACATGGTCCTGAACTTCCAAATCTCGAACAGTTGGCCGTTGGTTCCATAACGCCTCTGCCGGAACAGCGCCGGGCCGCGCGACGTGCCCTTGACCAAAGCCGCAATGAGCAGGAGTGCCGGCGCCAGCGTCAGAAGAAACGCGAGCGCTATGCAGAAATCGAAAGCCCTTTTGCTCCTGGCGGCCACGATGTCGTGCGACCTTGCCCGGTCGCGAAAGATATCCTGCCCCGAGTCATACGACCGGAACGATCTCGAGCCGACCAGCGTCGCGATGTTGAGCTTGGCTTGCCCAAATTTCTTGGCCTGCATGAGATCAGCGTCCTTCGTCGACATATAAGTGCTCCCGAGTAGCGTGCCCTGGGCTACTTCGTTGAGCATGGAACCATGGTGCGCGGCACGGCATTCACCGGCATCCTGTGCACTGCGTAAAAAGCCACTGATGCCTTTAATCTGCACTCTGCGCTTTGGTTCCCGTCCGCCAATCATCTGATAAGGGCTTCGGGCGGAGATCACGCGATGAAGAGCCATGAGGAGTTGTAGCTCATTCTATGGATGTAGGTCCATACAAGTGATATTTGGTTAATTTTATTAGGTTATTGTCAGAATACGCGTGAGTGAGCGTGCCATGGTAGACGCAATCAAGGACAAAATGCTCATATTGCTGGGCGTTTTGGCCTGCGACGCTTTACAGCTCCGTTGAGTGGCTCGATTGTGAATAGCTGAAGTCTCTGAGAGCGAGCGCATCAAGCCTCCTCTTTAATCCCTTCGATCGTTTTGAGTTGATCGTTTTGAGCAAAGGTCGGCGATCATGAATGTCGTCCCGGATACCTCCGTCGACTCCCAGGCCGTCGCGCGCTTCGTCGACACTTTCGTGGTCGTGACCGAGTTTGGCCGAACCACGGTCGACGATGTCGAGCGCGCGCTCGCGACGTCGGAGACCGTCGCCAACCGGATCGTCGCGGTGGTGCTCAACAAGGCCCGCGGCGGCGACCGGGGCCGGCAGCGCCGAGTGCTCCGCCGCGCATGGTCCCACAGCCCGGTGTTTTCCGCATGAAAGCACCGCTTAACCTCAAAAGGACGCTTCGCCGGGCCGTGACGCCCGTCGCGCGCGCCGCCCGTCGCAGCGTGCTACCGCGCGTCTTGCCCCATCTGGCACACAGGTGGCCGTCCGCCCTTCATGATCTGCGTGTCGTGGGTCTTCTGTCCTCCTCCTCCGGGCTCGGCAAGTCGGCGCGGCTCTGCTTGGACGTGCTCGGACGAGCCGGCTACGGTGTATCGGGCGTCGATGTGGCGAGCCTCTACGACAGCGATGACGGCCTTCCATTTCCGGCTTCTGCCGAGAAGTGTGGTCCTGCCCAGGTGTCGATCTATCACCTGAACCCTCCCATGCTGCTGCCGGGCATCATGCGGGCCAACCCGTTGCGATTCCTGCGCACCTTCAATGTAGGCTACTGGGCCTGGGAGCTGGAGACATTGCCGCGCGAGTGGATCGAGACGATCCGTTTCGTGGATGCCGTCATGGTGCCGTCATCCTTCTGCAAGCGGGCCGTCGAGCGCCATACCGACAAGCCCGTGCTGGTGGTCCCTCATCCCGTGCCGCTGTGCACAGAACCAGGGCCAGTCCCGGCGGTCGACCGCTTCCGGGTGGTCAGCATCTTCAATTTCGGCTCGTCCTTCGAGCGCAAGAACCCGCTTGCGGCCATTCGGGCCTTCCGTGGCGCTTTCGGCTCGGATGAGAATGCCGAACTCGTCCTCAAGGTGAGCGACGGGGGAAAATATCCAGGCGACCGCGCCAGGCTCATGGCCGAGATCGGCGACGCCGGCAACATCCAGCTCATCGACGAGGTGTGGGATGAGGCGCGGCTTGAAGGGTTCTTGGCCATGGCCAGTGCTTATCTGTCGCTCCACCGCTCGGAAGGCTTCGGCCTGACTCTGGCCGAAGCCTTAGCGGCCGGCGTTCCCGTCGTCACCACCAACTGGTCCGGCAGTACCGATTTCGCCCGTCCCGACCTATGCTTCCCGGTCGAGTATGACCTCGTACCGGTGCGCGACCGACACCTCTCCTTCGCCGATACGGACGGTGCCGTCTGGGCGGAGCCGTCCGTGGTCCATGCGTCGATCCAGCTTCGCCGCCTGCACGACGGCCAAAGTGCAGCACGCGCTGCAGCGTTGAAACTTCGGGACCATCTTCGGGACCATCTCGCGGCCAGGACCTACGAGGCTGCCATAGACCGGCTCGCGGCCGCCGGTGAGGCTGGTTGCGGAGTTGTAGCGCGCGACACCGTCGGAGCCGAACCTTGAGAGCTGGGACTTCAGAGGGTGCCTTTGCGTCCCGCCCGGCAGCGGCGGACAGGCTCGCGCTGCTGCCGGGCCTGATCGTCGTCGGCGCGGTCTGCTTCAACGCGGGGCTGGCGATCGTCAACGGCAATGTTGCCGGGCTCACCCAGGCTCCGGTCGTGGCTGCCGAGATCATGTTCGTGGCCCTTGCTCATGCCTTGGCGCTGGCCAATTATCCTCGGGAGATGGCGCCCTGGTACGCATTATTCGGGCTTTTCGTTGCTTTCGCGGTGATCCGTGCGCTGTTTTCACAAGCGATCGACGTCAAATATCTGCGCGACTTGATGATCATACCGACGTTCGTGGTTCTGGGGATGACCTTCGACGCGCGCCACCTCGGCCGGGTGTTCGTGGCCATCCAGATCGTAATGGTCGTGTTTCTCGTCCTGGAGGCCGTGAACGTCGAAGCCTACTCCAATCTCTTCAAAATCCAGGACTATTATATTAACACCCGGGGTTACACAGCAGAGGATTTCTGGAATAAGGACTCCAACCTTTACGTGAGTGCTACCCGACCGGACGGCAGTTTCCTCAGCATCGTCGACCTGCACCGGCTGTCTTCGATCTTTCTGGAGCCCGTATCGCTCGGCAACTATAGCATGGTTGTGTTGGCCTTCCTGTGCGCCTGCTGGCGTGAACTCGGCAGGCCGACAGCCTGGTTCCTGGCCATCACGACCGCCTTGGCCATGGTGGGCTGCGACGGCCGCCTAGCCATGGCGGCGATCTTGCCCATGGTCCTGTGCTGCACGTTGGCGCCCCGGATGCCTCGCTTTAGCGCCCTGGTGTATATTCCGGGCATCGTGGCACTTGGCTTCATGCTGGTGAGCTTCGGCCATTATGAGCCGGGTGGCGACGACTTCCCCGGGCGCATCGCCCATACGGTCTTTCTGCTCCGCAATTATGGAGTGTCCGAATATCTCGGGCTGTCTGATGAGTTCATGTCCAAAGCGGTGGACAGTGGCATCGCCTATCTGATCACGACGCAGTCGATCTTCGTGGTCATCGCTCTTTGGGCCACGATCGCGATGGCGGGCAATGAAGACAGGCCCGATAAGACGCGAATCATCCACGCTGTCATGATCTATATGGCCTTCAACATGATGGTTAGCTTCGCACTGCTGACCATCAAGACGGCGGCCCTGCTGTGGTTCTTTTACGGAGCCCTCCAGGGCCGAAGGACAGCTCCGTTGTTGAGATCGCAGACCCGGCGCTCCCCGGTTCGAGTTTGGACGCAAGGTCAATTGCAGGCAAGCACGGCCCCGATCCGGTACGGCAACCCCGCAGAAGGCTGACGGCCTGTCGTCCGGGACGCCCGTGAAGCGCCCCGGTTCATTCAACACCACGCGGCCCGGCCGTATCACCTTGGCGGAAGCATCATGGTTGATTCCATCTTCGGCTTGACGTTCAGCGGCGCCGGCGAAGCCGAACTGGCGCAGACCATCACGGGGCGCGAGGTCCGATCGGCGAGGGTCCGCTCGTCGTCGCGACCGCGAACCTGGACCACGTGGTCAACATGTCGCGCAGTGCCGAATTTAAGACTGCATATAGGCGAGCCTGGGTGATTACTGCGGACGGGATGCCGGTCTTCCTTTATGCCAAGCTGCGCGGCTTGGCCATCCCGGCGCGTGTTACGGGCTCCGACCTGTGCCGGCGCATTCTCGGCCAAGTATCAGGGACGCGGCACAAGCTGTTCTTCATGGTTGGCTCGACCGAAACGGCGGATCGGCTCCGGGTCGATATGCTTCGCCGCGGCTTCCCGGCCGAGACACTCGCGTTTCGCGTGCCGCCGTTCGGCTTTGAACGGGACGACAAATACTCGCGAGAGCTGACGGCGTCCATCGGGCGGCATGGCACCACCCATCTGTTTCTCGGACTGGGATCTCCGAAATCCGAGGTCTGGACCGACAGGTTCCGTGATGACCTCGGTGATTGCTACGTTCTCAACTTCGGTGCCGGCTTGGACTATTTTGCTGGCACACGATCCCGCGCGCCGAAGCTGATGCAGGCAGCAGGCTTCGAATGGGCGTGGCGCTTGGGCTGCGAGCCGCGGAGACTGTTCCGGCGCTACCTCGTCAACTCTTGGCGCTTCCTTGGGGTTGTGAGCCTCGACCTTTCCGGGCGCGACGCCTGACAGACCCGGCCCCTAGTGCGACATCGGACGAATGATGACATGAACATGCAGATCAAGGTCGCCGACACGAGCCGGCGAGACGAGTTGGGTGAAGCCCGCGACCCTCGGCATGTCGCCGATGCTGGAAAGATCGTCCCGGTCATCATGTGCGGCGGTGCGGGCACGCGGTTATGGCCGGCCTCGCGCGAAAGCATGCCCAAGCAGTTCATTCCGTTGCTCGGCGCCCTGTCGACTTTTCAGACCACGGCCCAGCGTGTCTCGGGCGAACACTTTGGCCGCCTCATCGTTGTCGCGACGAGCGACGTCCGCTTCATCGCGGCCGAGCAGCTCCAGGCTATCGGGGTCGAGGCCGATATCGTGCTCGAGCCGGAGCGCCGCGATTCGGCCGCGGCCGTCGCGGTCGCGGCCTGCCTGGCGGCCCGCCAGGATCCCGAAGCCGTCGCGCTGATCCTGGCGGCCGACCATCTCGTGCCCGACACCGACGCCTTCGTCTCGGCGTGCCGGGCCGCCGCGGAAGGCGCGCGCGCCGGCCTCATCATGACGCTTGGGGTCGAGCCGACCGAACCCGCAACGGGCTATGGCTATATCCAGCCCGGCGCAGGTGTCGGCGAGGGTGCGGTCCGCGCCGTCGAGCGCTTCATCGAGAAGCCCGACCGCCAGACCGCCCTTTCCTATATGGAACAGGGTTACCTTTGGAACAGCGGCAATTTCCTGTTCCGTGCCGACGTGATGGCCGCCGAGCTACGCGCCTTCGCGCCCGCCATTCTCGCGGCTGCCGAGGCGGCCGTCGACAAGGCCCACACCGATCTCGACTTCATTCGGCTCGACCCGGAAAGTTTCGCGGCCTCGCCCAAGACCTCGATCGACTATGCCGTCATGGAGCGCACCGACAAGGCCGGCGTGTTGCCGGTGTCGTTCGCCTGGTCCGACATCGGCACCTGGGGCGCTATCTGGTCGGCCTCGGCCCAGGACTCGGAAGAAAACGTGCTCCGGGGCGAGGTGGAGGTCGTGGACACCCGCAAGAGCCTCGTCCACAGCCACGACATGCTGACCACGGTCGTTGGCCTCGAGGACGTGGTCGTGGTGGCGACCCGCGATGCCGTGCTGGTGACGTCCCGCGACCGCTCGGACAGCGTTAAGGACCTCGTCGTCCAGCTCAAGGCCAAGCACCGGCCCGAAGCCGACGATCACCTGCTCATGTACCGCCCCTGGGGCTCCTACCAGCGCATCGACGCGGGCGCACGCTTCCAGGTCAAGCGCATCACGGTGAAGCCGGGGCATCGCCTGTCCCTGCAGAAGCACTTCCATCGCGCGGAGCACTGGGTGGTGGTGCGCGGCACCGCAGAGGTGACGGTGGGCGACGAGGTGATCCTGCGACACGAGAACGAGGCCGCCTACCTGCCCATCGGCTGCGTCCACCGGCTCGCCAACCCGGGCAAGATCGACCTCGAACTCATTGAGGTTCAGGTGGGCAGCTACACGGGTGAGGACGACATCGTTCGATTTGAAGACGTGTACGGCCGCTAACGCGTCCGCGAGCCAGCACCGAAACCGTCGACGACCTTCGACCGGCCCTAGCCCCACTTTCGGAGAACCCCGATGAAGCCCGTGTCCGGCCTCGACCCCAACAGCTTCGCGTCGGAAACGCAGCCCATGGTGCAATGGCGCGTGGTCGCGCGGCATCTCGCGGCCTGACGACCCCAGGTAAGGATTCGGTCAGGATGGCGAACAGCTTCGTCCGCAACTCGGTCGTGAACGCCGTAGCCGGCATCTTCACGACGCTCGGGGGTTTCCTCAGCACGATCCTGGTGGCGCGCCTGTTGGGCGTGAGCGGGACCGGCATCGTGGCCTTCGCGACCTGGGCCGTGACGATCGCCGTGATCGTGTCCGATCTCGGCCTCACGGGTTGCCTGCCCCGCTTCCTTCCCGAACTGCTCGCCAAGGGCGATGACGGCGCAGCGGATCGCTTGACCTACAGGCTCTTCAAGTCCTTCCTGGGCTACATCAGCGCAATTGCGCTGTGCTTCGCGCTTTATGCGGCATGGCTCTTCTGGCGCAACCCAGCTGTGTTTGCCTGGACCATTGCGGTCGACACCTACGGCACCTCGCCACTGTTCTGGCTTCTGGTGGGCTTGGCGGGCGTCGTGCAAGCCCTCGGCAACTTCGCGACGAGCTGGCTCAAGGGCCTGCAGGACTTCGGTATGCTGGCGCGGGTCGCGCTGGCCAGCTGTCTCGTCCAGGCGATAGGCACGGCGGTGGGCGCCTCGCTCTTCGGCGTGACGGGCGCAATAGCGGCTTTAGGGGCTGGTGCTCTGATGGCCGTCGCCATCCTGGCGCAATTGCCCCGCGCGAAAGGCCCGATCTCGGCTTCGCTCCGGCGCAGGGTCACGCGTTTCTCCCTGGAGACTTGGGGCAGCTACATGCTGACGGCGTTCTTCGCGTCGCGCATGGAGGTCTTCTTCCTGGAGCGCAGCTGGGGCAGCCACGCGGTCGGGCTATTCACGGTCAGCCTGACGTTGTCGAACCTCGCGACACAGGGCCCGCTGCTGCTCACCGGCGCGCTCCTGCCTCGCCTGTCGGACCATATCGGTCGGGATGAGGGAGATGAGGCTCGGAAGGTTTATGCAACGAGCGTCCGTCTGATGGCGCTCCTGGTGTTCCCCGCCTGCCTCGGCATCGCGGCCATCGCCCCGGTTCTGCTGCCGCTGATGTATGGCCCGGCCTTCGCACCGGCCGTGCCGACCGCGACCATCCTGCTCTGCGCCGCTGCCTTCGTGGCTACGGCGTCGGTCGCGGCCGTCTACCTCATTGCCGTGGAGCGTACCCGTTTCCTGCTCGGCACGGCGGTCTTCGGGGCGGCCCTGTCGATCTTGGCCGGGCTGACCATCGTGCCGGCCTTCGGCCCCACAGCGGCGGCCTGTAGCCGCGGCGGCGTGCAGGTCGCGATCGCGGGCGCGACGCTCTGGTACATGTACCGCCACCTCCGTTGCCCGACGCCTATCTCGGTCCTGGCCAAGCTGCTCGTCGCGGCGGGACTCTGCGCTGTCGTGGCCCGACTGATCGTCCTGGCCATACCGAACGGCACGGGCGTCGGAGCCGCTATCCTGGCCGGAGCCTTCACTTACGCGGTCGGAATCCGCCTCATCCGTCCACTGCCCCACCAGGATGTCGAGAAGCTGCGCGGGGTCGTGCTGTCGTTACCACGCCCGTTGCGCCCCGCTGCTCATGCCGGGCTGAAGCTCATATGGTCGTGACCTCGAAGGAAGCCCACCATGCTTGAACAAACGGGGACAAGGCCGCTCAGGGCGTGCCTCGTCATCGGCTCGTCAGCGCCGACGTCGGGAATGACTAAAATGCTTTCAGTTGCAATCAGCAAGATGGAACCATTGAAGGTAGCCGGTCTCGCTTCGTTATGACTGACGCGCATAGCTCCTCTCAAGCGCATCAGATCCGAATGAGATGCAATCCCGCAATCCCGCTTCGTAAGATCTCAGTTAAACACCGTCAGGGATCCGGATTCGGATTAAGATGTTAATTGCAGTGCCGAAACGCTGCGTTTGCAGGCGGAGGCAGTGGGGCGATCTCGTTCCACAACGGATCGGCAAGGAGCTTCTTGGCCATGTCGCCAAGCTCACGCAACCATGGTTAACAAACGGTGTTGTTAAGTGCTCTTAGTGCGGCGAACCAGGGAGGCGTAAATGGCTGCTTTAAACCTAAAGCGAGTCTTCAAGCGCGATGCCAGCGGTCGGACCATTATCCAGCAGTTGGAAAAAGTAGAGTTGGCGATCAAGCAGGGAAATGCGGACTACCGATCGTCTGGAATGAGCGAGAAAGTCCGATTACGTGAGGACAACGCCTCCGGAAGCCGCCGATGAAAATTTTGACGTCAGACGAGTGCTATCGACATTTTCTGAAGCTCAACGGGCTCGACGGGGACGGTGACCCTGACCTCGTCGGGCTCTTTGCGTTTGCGCTTGTCGAGCGTGAGCGGTTGGATTGGATCGACTATCGCGAAAAGGAAGGCACGGGCGAGCCCACGACGGATGCTATTCAGGCTTGGTATGGTCAGAAGCCTCCAGCATACTTCGACGAAAAGCTGAAGCAGGCCGTCACCCGCTTCGACCTCTACGCCAGGGGCTATCTGGCTGACGATATCGAGGCGGCGAAAAAGGTCGGTGCTCAGGACGCGGTCCGCAGCCTCAGGGCTGACGTTAATGGGTCACGGACTACCATCGTAAAAGCTATCAAAGAAGCCCAAGATCAAAGCGGTCACTGGTGGCGCGGAATGACGCAAGCGGCGCTGGGCAATGTGATGTTTGCCGTCTTCGTGGTCGGGGCGCTTTGGCTCGCCGCGCACAACACCGATCTAGTCGCATGGGCCAAGGCAAGGCTTGGGCTATGATTTCAGGGCGATGCCGTGAGCTGCCTGCATGACGAGGTCGGTCCGACATCCTGCTCACTCAGAGGTGGCTTCGGTTGTTTGAACAGCGTTAGGCGCCCGGCGTTCTCCGGTCAAGGCTCGAATGTGGCCTGCGGCTATTATAGAGGGTCAGGTACCGACCGATCGAGGCCCGAGCCTCGCGACGGTGTCGTAGGCCCTGAGATAGATCTCCTCGTACTTGATCGATCGCCAAAGCCGCTCGACAAAGACATTGTCCCTCCAGGCCCCTTTTCCGGGGCCTGTCGCAAATTCCTGATTATACCAATCTGCGTCTGATCTGACTCTTGGGTTGCGGTTTCGCTGGAAGTCTGAATCGATGGTGCGAACGAGGAGTTCGCTGATGTCGGCACGGACCAGGCTACGCGATGATTTTGATGCCTCTGGGGTTCGCAGTTTGGCCAAGGCCAGCAAGGACGCGGCGCAGACACGACGGCTGATGACGCTTGGCGCGATCTACGACGGCGCGTCGCATGGGCAGGCAGCCCGGATCGGTGACGTGACCCCGCAGATCGTTCGGGACTGGATCGTCCGCTTCAATGCACGCGGCGCGGAGGGTCTGATCGCGGGTCGTGCGGGAGGCAAGGCCTCCAAGCTGACGGCGGATCATCGCCGCGCCCTCGCCAAGATGGTCGAGGACGGTCCCGATCCGGCGATCCATGGTGTGGTACGCTGGCGACTTAAGGATCTGGCGGCCTGGCTCGATCAGACCCATGGCATCGCGCTCGACGAGACCACGATCGGCCGTGCCCTCAAGGGGCTTGGATATGTCAAGCTGTCGGCCCGTCCGCGTCACCATGCGCAGGACGAACACGCGATCGAGGGTTTTAAAAAAGCTTCCCCGCCGCGGTGGACGCCGTCAAAGCCAAGCTCCCTTGTGAGACAGTGATTGAGGTGTGGTTCCAAGACGAAGCGCGCATCGGCCAGAAGAACGGCATCACGCGGCGCTGGGCAAGGAGGGGTACCCGGCCCTCGGCGCCTCACGATCAGCGCACCGCCTCGGCCTATCTGTTCGGCGCCATTTGCCCGAAAGCCGGCAAGGCCGCCGGCCTCGTTCTGCCGCGCTGTACGACAGAGGCCATGCAGGCTCATTTGCTCGAAATCAGCCAAGCCGTGGCACCCGGCGCTCACGCCATCCTCATTCTGGACAAGGCCGGCTGGCACACGACTGCCAAGCTCGTCCTTCCAGCCAACATCTCGTTGCTGCCACTCCCGCCGCGCTGTCCCGAACTCAATCCAACAGAAAACATCTGGCAGTACATGCGCGACAACTGGCTCTCGAACCTCGTCTTTGACAGCTATGACGCCATCCTTACCCAATGCTGCCAAGCCTGGAACAAGCTCATCGCAGCACCTGAAACCATCACATCCATCGGATCGCGAGCCTGGGCGAACCCGTCGTAATCAACACAGGTTGGTATTAGGTTGAAGATCGGGCTCGGACTGGCCTATTTTGGCTCTGGCGCGAACTTGGTGCTGATGGGCAGCCTTTTCACGCTGGCTGGGCTATTCGGGCGCGCAGAAGGTCGATCTTCCCGCGGCCGTACATCTGGCGCTTGACGAGCTTGAGTTTGGTAATCTGGCCTTCGGTCTGCCCGTTGGACCAGGGCTCGACGATGGCAGCCCGCACTGCCGCTTCGTCGGCCTGAAGGCCGGAGGCGAAGGACGCGAGCTCGCTGTCGACCGCGTCTCGAAGCCACGACGCGAGATCGTCAGGCTTCTTGGCGGCGACCATGGTCTGGAATCGATCGAGGAGGTTGTGCGCCGCGACGATCTTCGGCGAGGCCGTCTCGACCGCCACCCTGATGCGCAAGGCCTCGGCCGACTTGCAGTCGCGTTCCGCCGTCAGCAAACGGGCGATGGTCCGGGCGGGCGGCATCGTCGTAATCACTCCGGGAGCCTCCGAGCCAGCCTTGGTGGCGCGCCGCCTGCGGGTCGTCCACTCCGTCACCACACGTTGGCTGCCGCCGTACCCCGCCTGTTGCAGGCGTCGCCACAGCTCGGCACCGTTCCGGCAACCTCCGTCCCAGTCGGCATTCAGCCGCTTCGTCCAACGGTCGAGTGAGGTTTCGCGGGACCGGAACACGTCGTCGCGGGTGCCGGCCAGGATGCGGCGGACGGTCTGGCGCGACACGCCGGTCGTCCTGACGATGCCCTTGATGCTGCGGCCCTGGCCGTGCAGGGTTCGGACTGCCCCATTCACCTCTTCGCGGCGCTGCCATCCGGCAAACTGCAGCTTCTCGGCAGCACTGAGCGTGTCGGGATGGATGTCGCCGCTGGTGATGGCACGACGAAGATAGCCCATGTGCCGCTTGACGCCCTCCACGAAGGCGGCGGTGACGTTCTCCAGCAGGTGCCAGCGGTCGGCGACCTGCAGCGCTTGAGGCGCGCCCTTGGCAGCTCCTTCGCGAAATCCGCTGCCCCGATCGCGGCAGACGATCTCGACGTCGGGATGGGCGGCGAGCCAGTTTGCGACGGTACCGCCCTCCCGGTCCGGCAGGAGGTCGATGGTGCGGCGTCGCTCCAGGTCGCAGATGATCGTTCCATAGCGCTGGCCCTTCAGCCAGGCGAAATCGTCGATGCCGACCACGCGAACGGAGGGCGGCGGCGCCGCGTGCTGGCGCACAATGCGCAGCAACGTGTCGGCGCTGACCGGCATGGAGAGACGTTCGGCAAGCCTCTCTCCGGGGCGGCCTCCGAGCACGAGGGCGATCGCGTGAAGGAGAACGTCAAGTCGCGAGGTGCGTCGGGCATGAGCCTGGATGAGGTCGCGCGAGAAGCGCTCCGTGAAGACCCGACGCTCGCACGCCGCGGTCTGACATCGGAACCGCCGCGTTGCCAACCGGATTCTGAGCCGCCGACCATGGGCCGGCAAGTCGCCCAGGGTGCGACCGTAGCGGCTATGAACCGAGGAGGATGCCAGTCCACAAATCGGACAGGCGCTCGTCGTGAAAACACTATGCGCGTGGACGATGATGCCGTCGGCGCCGATTTCGTGGTGGTCGACGATCAATCCTGGCGGAACGAGCTTGAGCGGCACAGTGCGATGCGTCATGCGATCCGGCCCTCCCTGGCCAGACCGCCTACGCCTCTGGAGTCACTCGGGATTCATCGCCAGCTGCACCAACTTCGCGCCAGAGCCAATTTTCAACGCCGATTGACAGCCACTGGCCGGAGCAGCGTGATGAGCCTCGTCGAGTACGAGCAGAGCGCGGGAGCGGAACTCGCCCAACACGTCCGTGAGGCCCGCCGCGTAGGTCTCCTCTGTGAGGAGGCGATGGGAAATTATAAATCGCGAACCGGTGCACCACGGGTTGACGCCGAAACCGCGCGTGCGCCGTAGCTCCGCGACACGCTCCCGGTCGATGATCTCGAAGGCGAGGCCAAACTTGGCCTCGAGCTCGTCCTGCCACTGCACCGTCATGGCCGGCGGCGCCGCCACCACGATGAAGTCGATGCGCCGTCGCAGCAGCATCTCGCGCATGACGAGGCCGGCCTCAATCGTTTTCCCGAGACCGACGTCGTCGGCGATCAGCAGGTTGACGCGGGGCAGCCGAAGCGCCTTGCGGAGGGGTAGAAGCTGATAGGCGTCAAGCCGGATGCCGGCCCTGAATGGGGCCTGGAACAGGTCGCGTTCGGCGGCCGTTGCGGTACTCCACCGTATGGTTCGTAGGTAGGCCGACAATGCGCCCGGGTCGTCGGTGCCGCGGATGCCGAGATCGGACCAGCTGTCGAGGTCGAGCGGCACAATGGCGACTTCCGCGCCAAGCAGGATCTCGAGCGGCTCACCCTGAGCATCGTCGGCGATGCAGGACAGACGTGCGGTCGGGAGCGTCCCAGGGTCGAGTGCCTCGATTAGCCAGGGCCGCCCCCGCAGTTCAATGAAATCTCCGATCTGCAACGGCCTGTCCTCCTCAAGCTTCGGCGGGGCCGCGGTCGTGCGTTGGTTTATCATCTGCCGCGCGCAGCTTGGTATAGCAGAGATCAAAGAGCTGTCGGCAAACTGGGACCGATAAGGCGGCCAGGCCCGGAGAAGGCGCAGTCCTCCGCCACCTCGGCCAGGAGCTTCTCCAGGAGAGGGTCGAGGCCTAGGGCGGCCAGATTTGTCCGGACCTCCTGTACATCATAGATCCCCGGAAGCGGCGAAACGCGCGCGCACCGACGCACTGAGGTGCTCGGGAAATCTAAACAGGGTGGCTGAGTGGAGTTTCTGGCTGATTGCGGCCAGTGTGGCCGATCGTCCGGGAATGTTGATCGCAACCTTGCCAAGGTTGAGGTCGAGGGTGCGAATCCCTTCGCCGGCTCGGATGACCAGTTGTGTCGACCGCGCTTCAGTGCGGCCCTGACAAACTCTGGATACGCCTGAGCGCGATTCCAGGCCCGCCACCACGCACCGTCGCTGCCATCGTGCGGGTCCAGGCGGGCCCACAAGCTGTCGGCTCATGAAAATGCCTCTCCGTTGAATCCCACTCGCATTCACCACGTAGCTGATCACACCTACTGCTAATTTCCAGACCTGGCCTACAACCGTAAGAATGCAATTTATCGCTTTATGGGAGTTTCCCGTGAGCCTGCGCAAAGGTAGGAAAATCTACGTGACCGGCGGTGACAGTACGGTCAACTTCTCCGGCTGTGCGTTCTACCTCACGGAAAGCCTGCGAGAGGAGTTGCCGGATTTCCAGGTCGAGGCTGTGCCGACCCATTCGTATCGTGAACTATACGGCGCGACGGCGATGTGGGGGTTGCGGATGCGGACAGACCCGCAGCCCTACTTTTTCATGACGCGGCAGTTTCAGAACGCCAACTGGCTCGCCAGCCGTTTCGATCGGGATCCCAACGCCATTCTCATCTCGTTCCCGCAGATCGCTATCAGCCCGGACGTTGGAGGGTTCGCCAAGACCTACCTCTACGTCGACATGACCCACCGCCAATATCTGTCCTACGGGCAATTCGCCGGCATGCCGCGGCGCATTCAGGACGAGATCTTCGCCCAGGAGCGAGCGTCCTACGCGTCGGCGGATCGCATCTTCGCCGCCACCTCCGAGGTGAGGCGACAGCTGATCGAGCATTATTCGATCGCTGACGGCAGAATCGAGGTCATCGGGCGCGGCCTCAACATGCCACTCTTGCGGCGCGAGCGCCGACGCGAGGTGAAATCGGACGACAGGCTCCGCGTGGGCTTCATGGGTCTCGACTTCGAGCGGAAGGGCTTGCGCGACCTGATCGCGGCGATCGATGCCGATACGTCGCTGCAGCAGAGGGTCGCGTTGGAGGTGATCGGCCCTGGACAAGGCGACCTGCCCGATCGCGCTTACATGTCGCTTCATGGCTATATCAACAAGGACCAGGATCTCGACAAGCTGATCGCCATACTGGATCGTTGCGACCTGGGCTTCCTGTTCTCGCGATCGGAGGGGGTGCCGGGCTCGGTCCTGGAGTTCCTGAGCCGCGGCGTGCCGTGCCTCATCTCCGACATCCCGCCCATGCGGAGTCTCACGCATCTGCCGGGGGTCGTCAGCCTGCCCTTGGCGCAGGGGGCCGCGATCATCGGGGACACCTTGCGCGGGTTGCTGGCGTTGCCTGACCGGCTACGATCGCTCAAGGCGGCCGCATGTGCCTCGAAGCTTGCGGGCTGGCAGGAGCAGGCGCAATGCATCGGGCGCTGGTGTCGGACTTAAGGCTGCCGCGATGCGCCGACACATCGAGCGACATGGCGGGCCATGAGTACGTCGCGAAACTCTGGGTGCCGGAACGGGCGCATCTGGTGCCGGTGCTGGCGCGTGCACTTTGGGCGGGATAGGGCAATGAACACCGATAGCGGCGGCCGGCTGCCCGCGCTGCGTGGGACGGGCCGAAAGGGGCGACCATGAACGCGCGACGCACCCTGGTGGTGGACCGCACCCATCTCGGGCGCCGTGCCTCGGGAATCGAGCGCATCACCGAGGAGCTGTTCTCGGACGAGGCGCTCCGCCCTCTGCCGGTGGAGGGCTTCGGCGCGTCCGGCACGGGGAAGCTCGCGGTGGCGGCGGCCCAGATGGCGAGGGTGCCGCTGGCCATGGCGGCGAGACCGTGCACTGTCTGGGCCTTCTCGGGCTTCCCACCCTCGCCGCTGGCGGCGCTGTTCCGGGAACGCGCCGTGATGTACGTGCACGACCTCTTCCTCATCACCCGCAAGCAGGACCTCAACCGCGCCGCGAAGCTCTATATGAGCGTGCCATTCCGGTTCGCTGTGGAACGATTGCGCTACTTCCTGGTCAACTCGGTCACGACCGGCGATAACCTCGCGCCCTATGTCAGGTCCGACGCCGAGATCAGGCCCTACCGGCCGGAAGTTCGCAACGTCTTCAACCTGTCGCCCAACGGCCCGCCTCGCACCGGCGGAGCGCCGCTCGTGCTCGGCGCAGTCGGGACCGTGGAGCCGCGCAAGAACTTCCGCGCTGCGGCTGCCATCGCGGTCGAACTCGGCCGCAGGCTCGACCGCGCGGTCGAACTCCACGTCGTCGGCCGCGCCGGCTGGGGCGAAGACCACGCGGCCCTGTCCGCCATGCCCCATGTCAAGCTGCAGGGCTTCCTGCCCGAAACCAAAGCCAAGCGCGTGATGGAGGGTTTCGATGCCCTGATCTGCACGTCGCATGACGAGGGCCTGGGCCTTCCGCTCATCGAAGCGCAATATGCGGGCCTGCAGGCCATCGCGCCCGACAGGCCCGTCTTCCGCGAAGTGCTCGGCGCCTCGGGCCTCTTCGTGGATCCGGATGATGCGGCCGGGGCCGCCGCTGTCCTCGAAGCCCGCTTCGGCGAAACAGGCTGGCGCGACCGGGCCGCTGCAGCGGCCGAAGCCAACATCAGGCGATGGAACGGGCTCGCGGCGGGCGATCGGAGCCGCGTCATCGCTTTCATGTCCGAAAGGCTCGGGCTGGTGCCGACCTGAGTCGCGTCGGCGTGGTGTGCGGTCTGCGCCAGGGTGTCAACGCCGGTCTGATTCAGGCCAGCGTGGCGGAGTGAAACCAGGCCAGCGGGTTTGGGACGGCGACATGCAAAGGGCCCCGATCGGGGCCCCTTTGCAGCGCGACATATGTGGAACGGCCCCGCAGGCAAGCGCTTTTTCAGACGACGTCCCGATCGAGGACGGTGCGGTCATATGTCCGGCCTTTGAGCGCGGCATCACACCGCTCGCCTTTATCAAGTCCGCGACGCAAGTGGCCTAATCAATCAAACGCGCTGTGAGCGCATCGTCGCGCATGGCCTCTCCTGCGTCGGAATTTCGTCCCGATGGTTCATCATCTGTAATGCACCTTGCCTCTGGCCGGCGAGACCGCCGGTCAGTTCGTCCTGGTCGACCGCCGGCTCAAGCGTGAGCAGCCTCGCTTGTCTTCCCAGATGTTCGATATTTTCCGCCCTTGGTGAGGAGCGCCCAGATGATCCGTGCCATCTTGTTGGCCAGCGCGACAGCGACGACCTTGAAGGGACGCCTTCCCAGAAGCGCGCTCAGCCACGGCGGCGCGCTGGCGTTACCCTTGACATGTCGCAGGACCGAAGTGGCGCCAAGTACGAGAAGGGAGCGCAAATCGGATTGCCCATCTTCGAGATCCCGCCGAGCCGCTCCTGCCACCACTCGAATGGGACTTCGGCGTTAGGCCGAGCCAGGCCGCGAAGTGGCGGCCGGACGTGAAGCCCCCCGGATCGGGAACCGTGGCCTTGATCGAGGCGGCGATGATGGCGCCGACCCCGGGGATCGTGCATAGACGCCGCATGTCGTCGTCACGCTTGGCCTCCATCACGACGGCGTGTTCCAATTTGCCGATCTTCAGGTTCAGCCCCTCGATCTGATCGGCGATCTCGCTCAAGGCGAAACGGGCCGCTTGCGGGAGACGATTGTCGGTCTCGTCACGCACGATATCGATCAAGGAGGCCATCTTCGTCGTCCCGGTCGCGGCGATAATGCCGAGTTCCGCAAGGTGGGCGCGCAGCGCATTGATGGCCTGGGTCTGTTGGCGCACGAGAAGCTCGCGGGTTTTCAACACCATGGCGGCCGCTTGCTGGTCGGCGGATTTGACCGGGACGAAGCGCATCGTCTTGCGCGTCCCCGCTTCGCAGATCGCCTCGGCGTCGGCGGCGTCCGTCTTGCCGCGTTTCACGTATGGTTTGACATAGGCCGGCGGGATCAGCCGCACCGGCAATGTCACGGGAACGCGCAAGATCGCCCCTAGCCTGCTATGATCGCCGGTATGGCCACGATCTCGTATGCTCGCCACCAGTTCCCGCCCGACGTCATCCGGCACGCGGTATGGCTCTACCTGCGTTTCACCCTAAGCCTGCGTGACGTCGAGGAGATGCTGGCCGAGCGCGGGCTCGACCTGACCTACGAGGCGGTCCGGCGCTGGGTCGCCAAATTCGGCCCGCTGTTTGCACGGCAGCTGCGGAAGCGACGGACCCGGCCGACTGGTCGCTGGCACCTCGACGAAATGGTCGTAAAGATCGCGGGCAAGCGGCATTGGCTCTGGCGGGCGGTGGACGACGAAGGGGAGGTGCTCGACATCCTGGTGCAATCACGGCGCGACACCCGAGCAGCCGTTCGGCTCATGCGCAAGCTCATCAAGAAACAGGGCTTCGCGCCCGAGGTGCTGGTCACCGACAGGCTGGTCACATACGGGGCCGCCAAGCGGAAGCTCGGTCTCCTGGCCCGCCACGAGCAGGGCCTGCGCAAGAACAACCGGGCCGAGAACTCGCATCAGCCGACACGCAGGCGCGAGCGCAAGATGCAGCGCTTCAAGTCGCCCGGATCGGCCCAGCGTTTTTTGTCCGCCCATGCTCCACAACACGTTCAACACCCAGCGCCACCTCGTGTCCCGCAGCACCCTCCGCCAGTTCCGGGCCGAGGCGACCAGTGCGTGGGAGATCGCCACAGCTACGTGAGCTTCGGGGCCGAGTTCGCTCGACTGCCGCCCGCTTTCAGTTCCCGTGACAGTGCCCGTCCGAGACGTCTTGGCCGGGCGCTGCAGACGCAGCACCATCTCGATCATCTCGTCCTTGCTCAATCGCTCGAGGTCGCCGCGGCTCATCCCCCTATGGATTCAGAGATCAACGCTGCGCACAAGGGGGGTGGGTAATTACACGAGCGCAACGGCTTGACTGGAACCGTGGTGCCGAATACCTCTTGCCGCAGCACTGGCACCGCTATCAAATATATGGCGGCGGTGCGGTTCCGTATGATCGGCGATCAATCCGCATGACGCGTGATCGCCCGTCCCGTTCCCGATGGCCCATTGCGGCCGGCCGGTCAGCCCCGGCCGTCCGCGAGTCGGTGCCATCACGGACGCAAAGTTCACGGGGCAGAACCAGGCGGATCAGAAAACTTCTCGACGACGCATGAAAAATTGCTGTTGTCGCCCGTGATCTGCGAAGGAAAGAGGGCTTGGCCAACAGCGACATCCGACGGGGGAACGTCCCTGATGGTCGTCGAGCCCTGTGTAACCTGTAAACCTTGCGCATCCCGCGCGTCGCACCGAACATCGAGGTCCTGTAGCTTGCGCTGAGACGTGTTTACGACAACAACGTCGACATAGGTGTTGCGCGCGTCGGTTTTGATTTGGCCGACCGTGACCAGGACGAAGCTCGAAGCTGGCTCGCGTGTGGGCAAGGAGGCGAGGTTGCCCGTGTGCGGTTCACCCGTCAAAGCTGCGTCGTCCCGGGATCCTCTCTCGGTGTCGGTCAGAACCGGCTCGGGCGCTAGATGGGCGACATTGGGCGCCTTTTCGGCAAAAGGAATCCCGCTTTCGCCTCCCGCCGGAAGCGGATCCGGCAAAGCCGCGACGACAGCGCGGGGTGCTGCCCGCCCGTCGTCGAGTCCGCGCCCTGCCTCGCCCGGTTCCCGCTTGACCTCAGACGGAGCGTTGAAAGTGTTCCCGGCAGGCTCCCGCGCTAGCTTCGGTGACTCAGGGCCGCTCGGCGCGGGCGCTGGCCCAACGACACGTGGAATGGCCGGCGGACGAGCAGCAGCAGCGTTCGACGCGGGATGCTTGACATGATCGCCGCTCGCCAACCCAGCGCCGCCTTTATCAGGTGCGCGCACTCCTTCAGGCGGTTTGATGAAAGGATGCAGAGAGGAGGGGGTCGGGAGCGGACGCACCTCGACCACGGTCACCGCCGCCGGTGCAATGGCGAAATCGGGTCGGGGAGCCGGCAGGGGCACTCTCTCTTGAGCATGCGTGGCGGCGAGCCGGGGGCGTCGTAATGGGGTCGGAGGCTGTGAACCGCTGCCGGCCGAAGATGGCACTGTCGGATGGAGGGTGACAGCCTTACCCGTCTCCGGGCGGGCATGGGGGGCGTTGCCCTTGGGAGCGGGAGCGGCAGCCAAGTTTTTGCGGAGGTGACGGCGCGGCTGCGCTGGGCCGGTGCTCTCGCCGGTCGAGTCAGGTCGATCGCCAGGCGTGTTCAGACCGAGCCAAGCTTGGCAGAGCTCGTTACAGGGTAGCGACCTGCCATGAAGCTCGTAGGTACGTTCTGCTCGCGCGTGCGGCGTCATACCCATTGTCACGAAAAGCAGCGCGGCGGACCCGAGGCATAGCTGCCCTGCAGCTTTAGGTACCTTCATCGTATGCCCTAGTTTCACGTCCACGGAAGCGGATCGAGATAATTGTATGTAGATCACCCCATATGTACGCTTCCGCGTCATAAGGTCGCATTGGGGAAGTACACGTCTTTGCTCGGGATGGCGGGCTGCTTTCCCCGGCAGCGCCGTCGGCCTGCAGCGCCCCTGCGATAGCGTCCAGCGCCGCCCGGAGCGCCCGGGGGATAGGTTCTGCAAAATCCTGGCGAACCCGTCGGGATTGATTCCGGTGCCGGACCGTCAGCTACCGGCAGAGTGACAAGGGCCAAGTGCTTAGAGACTTCGACAAATTTCGATTGGCGTGATTCACGCTGGGAGGTGGACAGCCAAGAGCCGTGGCCGGATGGGCAAGATCGCCAAGAAGACGAAGCGCTATCCGAGCGACCTGACCAATGAGGAATGGTCGGCCGTGCAGCCGTTCCTGCCGAAAGTGGCCCCGACCCGGCAGCCCTCGGCGGATCGGTAGTGGGTCCATTTGAATTCTTGGAATGGGGTCATGCTCAGCTCGACTTTGCGCATTTTGCCGACGAAGGATGAGTCGATTTGGGGTCTGTGGATTCCTCCGAGCAGGTGAACTGCCGCGGAGAGGGCTATGACGGTCGGCATTGACGAAGGCAGCCGATTGAGCGCGTGGGTTTCGCCCTTCCGGCCTTTGTTCACGCATCCGACCTGGCAGCGTGTCCTGGTCCTGATCGAAGGTGCTGTGCTTGCGCCGCACAGGCGAACCATCAGCGCGGCCCTGCGCGCGGTAGGCAAGGACGAGGACGCCGGCTTCGCCCGCAACCATGCGGTGCTCAATCGCTGCCGCTGGTCGGCGCTGGCGGCCTCTCGTCTCTTGTTCGTCTTGTTGATCGACCGCTTCGCTGCCTCGGGGCCGGTGGTAATCGGCCTCGACGACACGATCGAGCGGCGATGGGGCGCCAAGATCAAGGCACGCGGCATCTATCGAGACCCGGTGCGCTCCAGCCACGGCCACTTCGTCAAGGCCAGCGGTTTACGCTGGCTGTCGGCCATGTTGCTGGTACCGGTACCCTGGACCGACCGCATTTGGGCCTTACCCTTCCTCACGGTTCTCGTGCCTTCGGAACGATCGGCGCCGGATCGCGGGACGAGACACAAGACCCTGATCGACTATGCCCGGCAGATGCTGCTGCAGATTGCCCGCTGGCTCCCTCCGCCGGTCACTCCATCGAGCTTCGCTCGCGGAGCCTCTGACCGGCTCCGCCCCACCGTCGCATCGTTGCGGTGACCGACAGTGGCTTTTCCGCCATCGATCTGCTCGACGCGGTTCGGACCAGGGTCTGCATGGTCACCCGGCTCCGGCTCGACGCCCGCTTGTTCGCCCCAGCGGCACCCCGAAAGGCGGGAACGATCGGGCGGCCACGACGCACCGGCGAACGCCTTCCAACACTCGCCAAGCGCTTGGTCGACCCGCGAACGAGATGGCGGGCGCTGGTCATTGCGGGCTGGTATGGCGGAGCCGAACGTCGGGTGGAGGTCGCGACCGGCATCGCGGTCTGGAGCCACCCCGGCCGGCCGGTGGTTCCGCTGCGATGGCTCCTGGTGCGCGATCCGACCGGCACGTTCAAGCCTCAGGCTTTCCTCTGCACCGATCGCGATGCGTGCCCGGCAGACATCCTGTCCTGGTTCGTCCGACGCTGGACCCTCGAGGTCACCTTCGCCGAAGTCCGCCGCCACCTCGGCGTCGAGACCCAGCGTCAATGGTCGGACAAGGCGATTGCGCGAACAACGCCCGTGCTGCTCGGCCTCTACGCCCTCGTCGCACTCTGGGCGGATGATCTGCATCGCTCCCAGACCCTCGTCGTGCGATCCGCCAGCTGGTACCGCAAAACAAGCGTCACCTTCTCCGACGCCCTCGCGGCCGTTCGACGCCAGTTCTGGGCCGACCTGGCTTTCTCGATGTCCTCATCCAGCGCGGACGATGCGAAAAGACCCCGCCAAATCTACGACCGCCTTGCCGACCTCGCCTGCCACGCCGCCTGAATGCGCAAAGTCGAGCTGAGTGTCGGTGTTATTCTGGAACTCTTCCGTTCCACGGCCAGCAAGAATCCAGCCTTGAGCGGCATAACTGGCCCTTAACGCCAGCTCATACGGCAGTGGATCATAGTCGAGATAAGCGTGCGGGTCGCCGGCCTGTCCGCGTTCGGTCTACCATGGCAAACTACTATGTCAAAATGATAATTGCCATTTAATCGACTAAATATAGCATCGCTGCGTCGGGAATAATATCAACAAATCTACGTCTATTTCATACGAGAGAAGTTGTGTCTGCACCTCCTCACTCATCTTAGTGTTGATAGGCGTGGAATAAGGCCCCTGTTTTCGGGGGTATAGGCGTCCAAACGGGGCCCCCCGGAGAACGGGTCCACACTGGCTTCCATGAGATCATGGGAGCCGCGTTCAGGATGCTTATTGTGGAGACGATTGCGAAGATCCGCCGGGCCTTCTTGGTTCAAGGCAAGTCGATCAAGGCGATCTGCCGTGAGTTCCGGGTTTCGCGGAAGGTTGTGCGCAAGGTGATCCGGTCAAATGCAACCGAGTTCCAGTACACGCGTGAGAACCAGCCGTTTCCGAAGATTGGCCCGGTCCGGGAGCGTCTCGATGAGCTGCTTTTAGCCAATGCCGGCAAGACCGCCCGCGAGCGGCTCACCCTGATCCGCATCTACGAAGAGATCCGGAGCTTGGGCTACGAAGGCGGCTACGATGCCGTTCGTCGGTATGCTCACAGTTGGACCGAGGAGCGCACCGCCGCGACAGCACAGGCCTATGTGCCGCTGACCTTCGATGCGGGCGAGGCCTACCAGTTCGACTGGAGCCACGAGATCGTGCTGATCAACGGCACGACCGTGACCGTGAA
>JAABUJ010002081.1_pt1 | contig 26167 bp, 34 predicted proteins | sample 5559131 | NCBI WGS metagenome assembly JAABUJ01 (sample SAMN10711875, study PRJNA513366) | rock metagenome | isolation source: Antarctica rocks | place: Antarctica: Victoria Land, Mt New Zealand nord | collected 2016-01-07
CGCCGGGTGCGCTGAGCGGGTCGCGCGCCGCGCAGCCATGGAGGTATCCGGCATCGAGGGCAACTTCCGGCACACGTGCGAGAGCGTGATGCGCGTGCTGCGCGGCAACAAGGACAGCGTCATGGCCATGCTGGAGGCGTTCGTGCACGACCCGCTCATCAACTGGCGCCTGCTCAACACGAATGAGGGCGACCCGGAGGCCGCGCTGGCGGGGCAGGCCGACGCCGCCGGTGCGCCGCGGGGGGGTTTTAGCGATACACGCGCGCGTGGCGCGCAGGTGGACAGACAAGTGGTAACAGTGTGTAGCAGAGATCTCATCAAGAGAGAGGCAAGGCCGCGCATGGTTGACAAGTGGTCTGTGCACATGCGTTGGTGGAGAGTGCGCATGAGATATTGCGCGTGTTTATTAGCTGCACGCTTGTGCACCAGGCGGCAATGGGAGCACGCTGAACGCGGGCGACAACGGCGGCGGCGCGGGCGGCGGCGGCGGCGGGGGCGCCGCCGCCGGCGGGCAGGGCCGGAACGGCGGCGGCAACGGCTCGGGCGAGCGCGGCGGCACCGCTTCCAGCACCAGCATGCCGTCGCCGCCGCGGTGCGCGCGGCAGTCGCCGAGCCCCTCTCCGCCCTGCATGACAGGGTCTTGCGAGCACGCGCCGCATGTGAGCTGAAGGTCGCTCTCGGTCGCATCACTGGCATGCGGGCGCGGGAGCCGGAGATGCGCATGGATGGCGCGGCCGAGCGATGGATGGGGCGCAATGGAGGCACCGGGAGTGCCGCGTCGGCAGCTGTGGTGCTGCAAAGGAGCGGGTGCCGCGCGTGACATCGGAGTCGGTCCTGCACGACATCAGAGCCGGTCCCGCTGCCTTGCTGAGGCCGCGCGCGCGCGCGCGCCCCGGCAGGCGGGAAGCGCGCGAGCGGGAGCTGCTGAGCGCGTACGGGCAGCTGGGCGACGCGAACGAGGTGCTCAACGAGCGCGCCGTGGCCGTCATGAAGCGCATGAGCGACAAGCTCACCGGCCGGGACTTCCTGCAGGCGCGGCACCCGCGCAGCGCCGTGCCCGCCCGCTGCGGACATGTTCTCTGTGCTCGCCTTTGGTAGGGTTTCACCAGTGCGTGTACGTTTGCGGGACTTGCCCGCTGCAGCTGTTAGCTGTTAGCGTATGCGCAGCGCTCCCAACCATCTTGGGGCCCCGCCCTCTGGCAGAGCTCTGGCCCTGCCCATGGGCCATGGACTTTGGTGGCTGGGTCCATGGTCTGCTGTTGCTGGAGTCTCATGCACGCATACCGACGGAGCATGCAAGCAGCTATCTGCCGACGCGGCTGCTGCGCGCGCAGGAGGGCCTGCCGGGCGGCGGCGAGAGCGACTCGGTGCAGAGCCAGGTGCAGCGGCTCATCATGCAGGCGGAGAGCTACGAGAACCTGTGCCAGTCATACATCGGGTGGTGCCCTTTTTGGTGACGCGCGCCGCCGCCTGCGCCGCGCGCGCGGGGCTGCTGCAGACGCAGCCGCCTGCCCTGCGCTGTGCGCTGGGCATGTGCCATGTAGCCGCTGCCGCTCAGTGGGTGCTTGCAGGCCCATCTGGCTGGTAGACAGCGCACCTGCGTCGCGGTGTGCAGCTTGCCCAAAGCTTCTGCTGTTGTCTTGGACTGGTTCACGTTCGGGCGAGCTTGGGGTCCGGGCTCAGAAAGGCGGCCGCACGCACTGCTGTAGGACGGCGTTGGACAGACCGCGCCGCCTTGGTCTGTTGGGTGCGAGGTGTTCGGAGTGTCCAGGTTGCTGGGGTAGAGCTGTGTTTCGGGGGTCAGCCTTGGTCCATGGTTTTGGTTCTGTGTGCAGTGCTGCCCGCTCCTGGTTGCGTTCATTCTTTCCGCTGTTTGCCGGAGCAACGTCTGTGCTTAGCGTACAACATGAGGGCCGTAGCACCCCCAAATGAGACGAGCGTTGTGTGCAGAACGAGTCTGTAAAAGGTCGCATGGCTCGATGAGGCCGCATGCAAGCCAGGCACCTCCTTCACGGGGTTTGAGTAGGGTCCACCTCCTCGGAGGCCGCCCTGGGAGGCTCGCCGTCCCGCTCCCACAGCCGAAAGGGAGGGATCCACTGCACGCCTGACGAGATGGCGGCGCCGCTGCCCAGGAGAGCGCTGAGCTCGTCTGTGGCGGTGCCCGCTGCAGCACCATGCGCACACTGCCTGCGCTTGGCCTTGGTGCGCAGCGCCCCTTGCAGTACTTCCAACCGTATGGCGGTGCACTGTCACGGGTTTTGCACTGGGGCTGGCGGAGCTTGTCCAGCACCCATGTTACCTCTCCCCGCACGGCAGTCGTCACGCCTGGCCTGACCGCTGTATGTGCGCAGCCGCGCGCGCCTGCTTTCACTTGCAGGCTGCAGCTGGCGGGCAATGCCGCAGCGGAGGGGCGGCGAGCGGCGTCGGCCACCTGCTCAGGTGCGCCGCGCTGGGAGCTCTGCGTGCCGCACCCTGCTGCAAACTGACCGCTTTCGCTTGGCAGCTTTTGCTGCACTCTGCTTCAGGGGCTGTGCGGGGGCTTGCTGACCTGTGGAGCGCTGCTTCGTGCGCGCAGCGGCAGCTGTGGACGCGCCGGAGTTGGACGCGCCGGCGCTGGCGCCGGCCGCCAGCATGGGGCCGGACCTGTGGAACCGCACATACTACCCGACCGGCGCTGACGCAAACTCGCTTATAAAGCCCTGGTACCTGGTCGACGCGGAGGGGCAGACGCTCGGCCGCCTGGCCACCATGGTGGCGATGCACATCCGGTACGCTCCAGGCCTGTCGACCCTGCGGCATGGCGCGCCCAGCCCTGCTGTGCAGCGCGGAGCCGGCGGCGTGCCCCAACTCGCTGACGCTGCCCTGGTCACCGCAAGAAAGGCAAGAAGGTGGCCACTTGGTTACAACACTGCGGGCTGGAGTTGCCTGCTGTATCTGTAACGGGGAGGGCGCGAAGCGGGGCAGCTGCGGTGCGGGAAGAGCGGTCTTTCCGCTCTGTGGCGTGACGGCCCGCGCTTGCGCGTGCGCAACGGCACTCGACATGTCACATCTGTGTGGCAGTGCGTGCGGGGGGGCACGATCCTCAGCGTGCATCATCCGCGTGCGCGCGCGCGCAGCGGCAAAACGGTGCCGACGTACCAACCAAGCATGGACATGGGCTCCTACGTCGTCATCGTAAACGCAGAGAAGGTCATTGTGACGGGCAACAAGGCCAACCTCAAGATCTACACGCGCCACACCGGCCGGCCCGGCAGCCGCAAGGAGGAGACCTTCGCGAAGCTGCAGGCGGTGCGCTGCGCGGCCGCCCGCGCGGCTCGGCGCGCGCGGCGCCCCTCTGCGCGGTGTCGGGCGGGTATCAGCGCAGCCCTGCCTTTATATAAATTGAATGTGTGGCGGTGGAGTGCCCATGGGCGGGTGCGCGCTCAGACCGTGCATTACTGCATGTGCTGGCTGAGCGCGCAGCGCAGTGCGGCGTCGTGCTCGCTGCGCGCTGTGTGCTTGGAGGCTGCATCGGCCGCCCTGTGCGGCACTGCCGGCCGGGTTAGGCAGCAGGGGGCAGCCGCCGGCGGCGCTCACCTCGCTGCTGGCGCCGGCTTGTATGCATGGTAGCCGTGGCTGGACGCGCGCTGTTCGTGGTGCTGTCAGGCGCGCGTGTCGCAGACCTCTCAGAGGCTCTGTGCTGGCTCGCTGTGCGGCGGGCTGACGCGCGGCGCGGGCGTGCGCGGCAGCGCATCCCGGAGCGCATCGTGGAGCTGGCGGTGAAGGGCATGCTGCCAAAGGGCCGCCTGGGGCGCCACCTGTTCACGCACCTCAAGGTCTACAAGGGCCCGGAGCACCCGCACTCCGCGCAGAAGCCCGCCAACATCACCGCCAAGATCAACAAGAACGCCGCGGCCGCGGCGGCGGCGGTGCCTGTCTAGGCGGCGCCGCACCCGGGGCGCTGTTGGCCTGGCCTGAGGGCGGGCTGGGGCTGCTGGCCGGCCGTATGGGGACAGCTTGTTGACTCACACCAGCCTCCAGCAGGCGCGTCTGCTGTGGACGTGCGGGCACTGAACGGAGTGTAAGTGTAGCAGTGCACGGCTTCATACACACACGCCCGAGCGGGACCGCCCCAGCCGTGCCTTTGCGCGTCTCGCACGCTCAAAACAGAGACCCGGCGGCAACAGAGCGGCCCCCTCGTGCTGCACTTACAAAGTAAGGGGGATGGCTTCGCTCCGGCTGTGAGCATGCAGCGTGGGCATCAGTGGTGAAGATGGCGATGTCGGAACCCATGATCAGAGCTGATGCATGGTAATCCAACGCCAGACCTGAGCTTCAGGGGGGTTGGCTAAAAGGGTGCAGCCAACTCATGCCCTCCCGCCTCGCTCATACACGCCAAAACTTTTCAAGACGCGGAAGCAGTGTGGCAGCAGGCCGCCTGCGTGCTTGCTGCGCTGGCAGAGAGCAGGATGAACACCAACCAGGATCAGGACGCCAGCCAGCCGCGCCTGTGCGCCTCAGGCTGCGGTTTCTTCGGGTGCGCCCCGCGGCCCCCTGCCCACACTCTGGGTGGCAGGCGCGCCCGCGCGCGCCGCCAGGCAGCGCGAGGCGTGACCATCCTTGACACGCGCCGCCGCGGCCCTGCGCGCCCTGGCTTCGGGCAGGGGCTGGGCCGCCGCGGGCTGCGGGGGCGCCTGCCTGTGCGCCTGGGGCCTACGTAGCTGACCTGGATGGAGCCGAGGGACACCACGAGTCTCTGTGGCCGCAGGAACCCCGCCACGCTGGGCCTCTGCTCCCGCTGCTTCCGCGAGCAGAAGCGGGAGGCTGGCCAGGCTGCCGTGAACGAGAAGGCGGCGGCTGCCGCCCTGTGCAGCTCCGCCAAGGCCGCGGGGCTGGGCGCTGAGGTGGCCGTCCAGCCGCCCGCCGCAGAGCCGGAGGCCAAGGCCGAGCCGGCCGTACAGACGCCCCTGCCGGCCCCCGAGGCCAGCCCAGCGGCGCGGAGCTCCGTCCCCGGCCCGTCGGAGGCCGACGAGCGGCCCGTGCAGAAAAACCCGGGCCGCTGCTTCTCCTGCGGCAAGCGCGTGGGCCTCACCGGCTTCAAGTGCCGCTGCGAGCGCGTGTTCTGCGCGTCGCACAGGTGCGGGGCGCGCCGGGGCGGCACACGTTCTTGCACCTTCTGAGGCGCGGGGCGCAGATCCTGCCCGCGCCTGCCGCCGCTGCGCAGGCTGGGATCTGCGTCCGGTGCCAGCGAGGGCTGTGGGGCCTTGCTGTCCGCCTGGCGTGTTTCCGTCGTAATATGTGGCGCGCGCGGGGCGGGAGGCGTTGGGCAGCTGCCTTGGCAGGCTTGCCTTGGCAAGGTCGGCGCCGTGCGATCCCGGCCAGCCTGGAAGGTTCCACAGCGGCCCCTGTGCTGCGCCGCGTAGGTACGCGGAAGCGCACGAGTGCACGTTTGACTACAAAAAGATGGAGCGGCAGCGGCTGGCGAAGAACAACCCGCTGGTCCAGGCGTCCAAGGTGGACAAGCTGTGACCGGCGCGCGCCGGCGCGGCGGGGGCGGCGGGGAGTTTTTGGGGCTTGGGGGGCAGGATGCGGCGCGGCTGCAGGCGCTCCGCTCGGCCGCGGACTTGGGGACTGCTCGGCGTGCGCGCGCAGCAGGAGCGGCCGCAGTGGCGGCGACCGGCGCGGGGCCGCGCGCGGCGCGGCGTGCGCTTGGGCTGGTGCACGCTGGGGAGCTGCGCGTGCTCTTGCGGGCCTGGTGCCAGCATGCGCCTGGACAAGGCATGTGGCATGTGCTGAGCGGCCGGGCGCTCACGCTGGAACTGCAGAGCCCAGCGCTGGAACTGCAGAGCCCGGCGTATCAGGCGGGCTTCTGTATTGGAGTGGGGTTGCACCTGCCTGCGCAGCGATACGCGGCGCGAGGCGGGGAGCGCTGTGCGCCTGGCGGTGTCCGCAGTGATGCCGGTTTAGGGCTCGCGCGTGGCGCCGCTCAGTCTGGGCGCTCGCGTGCCAAGCGAGCGTGGGGCTTGCGGGGCGAGTAGGCATCGTCTGTTGCGCCTACATGAGTGGGCGAGCGCCAGTGCTTCACGCATGGCACCTCTCTATAGGTGTTGGTGCCGGATGGCACCTGGGGCGTGCCCCTCGTAGGGCGCCCCCTGCGGACCGGCACTGCTGTAGTTTGGGACGGGACCTGGAGACGCTGTGCTGAGCCGTGGGTGGCCGGCGCAACAGGGAGACATAGCGCTGCGCTGTGATAGCGTGCTTTGTGCTGTGATGGGGGCGCCTGTGCGGTAGGTAGGCGCACCTGTATATTGAGTCCTTGTGCTGGCCTGCTCGTGTGTTGGCGGCAGTCCTGCTTGTGTGTACAGGGGAACTTGGGGGCAGGGTGGTTGGGTAGCGGCGGCAGGCGTGCACCGCCGGGGGGTTGGAGTCCAGGGCGCGTTTGGGTTGCTGGTAGCGCAGGGGTTTAGCAGATGTGTGGTGTGCGTGTGCGTGTGTGTGGGTGCGTGTGGCACTTCAACAGTGTGTTTTTGGTGGTTGTAGGGGCCTTCCAGCGTGGCCTGATGCAAAGCATTCACAAGGCACGACTGAGTGTGCATTCCAGCAAGCCCTGGGAGCCTATGCCACCCCAACATGTCTAGCTCAGGCTCCTCTCACTGATGTTTACAATGCTTCCCTGGACTGTTGACTCTTGCACAGAGGAGTGCTGTCAGGCATATGTTGGTTTTGAGAGGGGCGCAGCACTTAAGTGTGGGATGCGCACTTCCGTTCCTCATGCACCGTGTGCGACGTAGTGCCGAGCGGCCACAATGCAAGCCTATGTCCGCCCGTCCACGCTGCAAAGCATGTCGTGCCCGCTGCCATCGCCGTGCAACCTGCTCGTGCAGGTGACGCTGGGCCTCCAGCGGCTGCAGAGCAGCCCTGCGGTCGCCCAGCCTCTGCCAGGCACGCCCTGGGCACCCGCATCACTGCGCCAGGCCGTGCTGCGTCAACGGAGATGTCCGCTCTAGCCCAGAGCGCTCACCAATGTGGCTCTGTTTGCTTGGTTCGCCGGTGAACAGCAGCGCCATCCTGTGCTCGGCCTTGCCGTTTATGCACGTGCAGCGCCGTCCTGCTTGCGTCGCGTGGCGGGGCTGGTGTGCAGCTCGCGCTCTCGCCCCCTTGCCTAGTGCCGGGCGCCCCGCCGCCGCTCTATGCGCCCGCCCGCCGCTGCAGCGCGAGTTGCACAGCTGCCTCTGTCCTCCTCCGCGTCACGCTTGAGCAGCGTGGGAGCGACACCCCGCACTCCCGGGCGCGGCGCTGACCGTACGGGCGTGCGCGCAGCGGCCCCGGCTTTGGGCGGGCGCCTGGCGGTCGGCACGCACCTGCCGCTGCTGGGGCGGCGCTACCGCTACCTCAGCCTGCTCGGCGAGGGCGCCTCTGCGCAGGCGCGCCCCCACCCGGGCCCCCGCTCGCACGCCCGCCGCGCCCGGGCTCGCCCCTGCGGCGCAGCGGGGACGCGCCCGCAGGCGCCGGCGCCCCGGCGAGGCTGGGCCGCGCCCAGGCCCGGGCGTGAGCCGCCCGGGCCGCTGCTGACGAGCCCGAGGCAACAGCTGGCATATGTCGGGGAAGCCACTGCTGGGGTGACCATGACCGCGGGCTGCCTCACGCTGAGGGGCTGGCTGGGCGCGCGGACGGCCTGGCCGAGCCTCACAGGATGTCCAGGGCTGGGCGACGGCGACCGCGGACTGCGGGCTGCCTCATGGTCGCCCGTCGCCGGGCGCGCAGGTGATCCTGGCAGAGGATGTGCTGCGGGGCGGCGGCGCGCTGGTGGCGATCAAGGTCATGCACCGGCAGTTTGCCTACGCGGGCCAGAAGGCGCGGGCCCGCGTGCGGGCGTGCGGGCGTGCGCCGGGCAGCGCCAGCCCTGGGCGCCGCAAGCCACGAGACCCCGCAGCCGCTTGTTGAGAGCGGGCGGGCCGCCTCGCATGCCCAGCTGGTGCATCACCGTCGCTCTGCTCTGCGCGCGCCCCCGACGGTGCCAGGCCGCGCGTTTGGGCGCGCTTGGCAAGGCAGCGCGCTTGGCGAGGAGGCGCGGCGCGCCGGGCGGCCGTCGAGCAGTCTCGGGGCGCTGCGCGTGGGCGCGCGAAGGCGCACCCCGAGCGAGCGCGCGCGACCTGGCCCCCGGCGCCGGGCCCGGCAGCGCCGCCAGCCGGCGCCCGCGCCCCAGCCGCGGCAGGGATAACCCTAACCCTATGGCTTCGCGCTGCGCGGCAGGAGGCGCGCGCGCTGCGCTTTGCGCCCGCGGCCGCGCGGTGCGCGGCGCTGCTGGGCGCGTTCTGCCACGGCGGCCACGTGTGCCTGGTGCTGCCGCGGCTGGGGCCCAGCCTGCTGGACTATGTGGTCGCCTCGGCCAGCCTCACGCCCGCGCTGCGCCTGGCCAATCTGCGCGCGCTCGCGCTGCAGCTGCTGGCGCGCCCTGGTCCCCGCCCGCCCCCCCATGTATGTGCAGGCGAGCGCAGGTGAGCATGCATGGGTTCCACGAGGATGGAGGCATACGCGCCTGCTGCTGCCGCGGGCCCGGGCGCCACCTGACAGGCCGCGTGGCCGCCTGCCCTGCGCCTGATATGCGCGCCGCGCCGGGGCCCGCACTGCCACTGGGCGCCGCCGGGGAGTGAAAGGAGTGCAGGACGGGCTGCTTGCGCCGGGGAGCAGCCACGCACGCGCGCGCCGCCGCGGCTGGGCGCTGCCGCCGCCTCTGCCAGCCTGCGCCCTGCGCTGCTGCCCGCCGGCCGAGGGCGCAACCCTATCCCTGGCTTACGGCGCAGACCCCCAGGCCCTCATCTGGTCGCGCGCGGGTGCGGCAGGGCGCGGTCGCGGCGCTGCATGCGCGCGGCGTCGTGCACGCGGACCTGAAACCCGAGAACCTGCTGCTGGAGCAGCCGCTCGGCGCCGACGACGCGGGCGCCTGCCCGCAGGCGTGCCGCAGGATAAGATTAGGGTCAAGAACCCTATCCCGCCCTCCCTGCCGCGCGTGCTGCTGCAAGCAGGCGGCTGCGCCTCGCGAGCGCCCGGGCGTGGCCGGGGCAGCCGAGGGCGCGGGGCGGCGCAGCACTGCTGCGAGGCTGCCGCGCCAATGGAACCCTTGTATCAGAACCCTCCCACTCCTCAAAAAGTTCACTTGAAACTCAAGTGCTGGCAGCCTCAGAATCACCATGTCACTCTCCTTCTCCTCCCTGACCGCGCCGCCCGGGGGGGGCCAGGTGCGGCTGGTGGACTTTGGCAGCGCGTTCAGCGCGAGCGCCACCGACACGGCCGCGCTCGCGTTCGAGGTGCAGACGCTGCCGTACCGCGCGCCCGAGGTGCGGGGCCCTGGGCGCCGCGCGCGCGCGGCGGCAGCGCGCCCGCGCAGCGCCGGAGCCAGGCCTTGCGCAATCCTCGTGCATGCTGACGCCGCGCGCCAGAACGTCTGGAAGCTGCCTCGTGGCATCCCGTCGCCATCGTGACAGTGTTCATGTGGGCGCCAGCCCTGGCGGGGGTCATGCCGGGCCTCGCGGGCAACGCGGGGACCGGCGCGCGTCTGCCCGGCAGGCAGGGACCCTGTGTGGGGCCACAGGCTTCGCGCGGGCGCGCACGGCGCTCGGCCAGGGCGGCAGGACCGGACCGGACGCACGCGTGCAGCCGCCTGCAGCGGCCCCGCGTCGTCGCATGTATATCAAACCGGCGTCGCGCGCCGCGGCAGGTGGCGCTGGGCCGCGGCGGCGGCGCGGCGCTGGACGCGTGGTCGCTGGGCTGCGTGCTGGCGGAGCTGGCGCTGCAGCGCCCGCTCTTCCCCGCGCACGCGCCCGGCCAGCTGCTCGCGCAGGCGCGCGCGCCGGGGCTCGCCCTCAGCCGTGCTTGCACGCGCATGCTGCGCCGCGCGCCGCGCCGCCGGCGCCTGCGCGATGGAGGGGCCGCAGTGCCTGGCGCGGTCGATGTTGCGTCGAGCTGAGCACATGTCTGGCCTGCGACCGTGCTAGAGCCTGCAAGCCTGTGCTTCGCACCGCAGTCACTCCGTGTGCCTCTCACCACCCTGCATACGTTAGCCTCACCCTACCCTGACCCCCTCGTTTCATTGTAAGCAGGGCAGACGTGCGCGCAGATGGAGGCCGCGTTGGGGCCTCTTCCGCCCGGCATGCCCCGCGCGCTGGGCCCGCGCGCCCAAATGCAGCTTGGCGCCGCTTGGGAGCCCACAGCCGCGCCGGCACACCCGGACCCCCTCGCAGCCTCGCCCATGAGTGGCGCGCCCGACGCGGCGCGTGCGGAGGCGGGTAGCGCGTGCGCGGAGCCGGAGCGGTGGGCGCCGGCGGGGCGCTGCGCCGCCCTGGCGGGGCCGGCGAGCCGCGAGGACGCCGCTGGGGCGGGTCCCGCCAGCGCGCCAGGCGCGCGGCCGCGGCTGGCGCCGCGGCGGGCGCCATTGCCGTCGTGGGCGGAGGCGCTGCCGCCTCTAGGCACGGAGCTGGCGCGGCTGGACCGCGCCGCGGCGGACCTCATCCTGCGCCTGCTCGCCTACGACCCCGCCCGGCGCGGCCCCCAGGGGTCTCGCACAACCCGGGATGGGGGGCAGGCTGTGAGGGGGATGTCGGTTTGCACTGGCTGCGACACAACTGGCGCACAAGCACTGAGGTGCTGGGCGGCAAGCTCGCGAGCATGCAGACGGTGCCTGTGCCTGAAGCCATACAGGCGATACGGCTGGTCCCAAAACGCTTTCCGCTGCTCCACTGCATAGTGCAGTGAGCTCAATCCGGTGTGGCGCTGCGCGCGCAGGCGGCTGACGCCAGCTGCGGCGCTCAGCCACGCCTTCTTCGCAGCGGTCTCGCCGCTGGGCGAGCTGCTTGCCGCGCAGGGCCAGCGCGCCGCGGCGGGCAGCCCTGCCCTGCCGCGGCGGAGCGTGGCGGCCACCGGCGGCGCGCGGCGCGCGCCCGGCGCCGCGGCCGAGCAGCCGGCTGCGGCGGCGCGCGGCGCGGCGGCGCCGCCCCGGGCAGAGGCCTCGGGGGGTGCGCACGGCGGGCGGCGTGCCGCCGGCCCCTCGCTGGAGCACCATTGCGCTGCCGCGGGCGCTGCCGGTCAGGCGGCAGAGCGCGCTGCGGCTGCGGCTCTGGCGAATGCCGGCGCGGCAGTCGCACCAGACAGCCCTGCCGCCACGCGCCCCGCCGCCTCGCGTCCGGCCCTGGCGGCGCTTTTCGCGGGAGGCGAGGCCGGCTGCTCGGGGGTCCGAGGCGCGGACGGGCGCAGCGCGGGCGGAGCCAGCGGCTGGGATGCCGCAACCGGGCACGCTGCGGCCGCCACGAGCAGCCGAGAGGGCGATGGTGCGCATGAGACGAGCCATGACGACATGCCAGGGCAGCTGGGCTGCGGCAACCCTGGCAGCAGGGGCGCCTGGGCGTCGCCTGACGCGCGGTCTGCAACGACAACCGCGAGCATCGCCGATCGCTGCGCGCCGGCGCGCGCGGGAGCGCCAAGGGCTGAACAGGATGCGCTGGGCGAGCCCGCGGTCTGCTGCGGCCTGTACCCTGGCGTGGGCCCTGGACAAGCCCTGGGCCCGGCCGCGGACGGCGCGCGGGGCGCGCAGCGCTGGCCGCGCGGCGGGTGCGCGCGGCGCAGCCCGCAGGACGGCGCGGAGCCGACCCCGGGCGCCGGCAGGGGGCCCTGCAGCCATGCGGGCCCGTCAGGCGAGCTGCCCGGCAGCGCGGCGACGCCCGGCGCAGCGCACAGCGCCTGGGCGGCCGTCGGCGCGCTGCTGGCGGCGGCCGCGCCGGCCGACGCGGGTGCGAGCTCGCTGCCGCGCGCCGGCGGCGCGTCCCGCAGCGCGCAGGGCGAAGGCGTCGGCGCTCCAGCCCTGGCAGGCGCACCGTGCCCGGAAGCGGGAGGGGCGCCCGGTCCCCCCGACGGCGAGCGGGGAGCTCAGGATGGTGGGTGGGCGACCTCGCCACACAACATGCGCGACGCGCGCAAGCGGCCGCGGCCTGCGCCGGCCGAGGCCGCCTCGGCGACCAACGCCGCGCCGCCGCGCCCTGCAGGGGCCCCGTCCGCGCGGCCCGCCCGCGGCGCCGCCCGCGCCGCGCTGCCCGCGGCGCCGTACAAGCGGCCGCGCACCGGCGGGGCCGGGCCGGGCGCCGGCGGCGCGAGCGACCGCGGCCCCGACGCCGCGCGCGCACACCACCTCGAGCCCGCCGGCTCCGCAGCTCGCGCCGGGCCGCCGGCCGGCACGCCCGCGGCGGCCTGTGCGGGCGCTGGCACGCCGGGCGCGAGCGGAGCACGCGCGCCAGGGCCTGCGCAACCCCCCGTGACGCGGGAGGGTGCGCGCAGCGCGGCTGGCTCGGGAGCGGCGCTGCAGACGCCGCGGCGGCGCGGCGCTGGTGCAGGGCAGGGAGGCAGTCTGAGCGGCGCGGCTCAGGCTGTGCCTGGCAACCCTGTATGGCCGGGCAGCCCTGCTCGAGCAGCGACTCAGTCTTACGGCTCCGGTATTGCCACAAAGTGTGAGCAAGCGCATGCCGGCAGCGCCGTGGCCGACCCGAGCGGGGGCCAGGGTGCAGCTGAGAACTCTGGCGACGCGCGTTCGCTGCGTGGCCGCGGCTTGGATAAGGCAGCCAAGCCTTGGTGGGTTGTTTGAGACTATGTGGAGGTCTGCACCATCAATCGAGTCATGTGCAAACTACACATGGGCTCTCTGTATGTCTGCACACTTGCACACAGGTGCACTGATGCAGCGCTTTGGTGTCACAGAAGTATGACAGGCTGCATAGGTGCTAGGTCCAACTCCTTAAGAGTGCATAGTGTGCAGCAGCGTTGCACGAGAAAAGCTGTGCATCCCAGTGCTGCAGCGCAGGGTCCTCACTTAGATGCAAAAACTATGCCAGCGATTGTGGGTACCACCCACATTAGGTTTACTCCTTAAGAAGGGAGGTGTCACAACTCCGTGATGATAGAACTGCACAGAATGATATAGCTGCCAAAATCATCCAGGCTCGAACACAGAAAACTGGCAAGCGGTCACGAAAGACTGCCAGACAATGCACGCAAATGCATCACACGGCGTCTACTCCTGGCGCGAAATGGCCAGGGGACTGCCGTACATGCTCCCTATCCTACTTTAAACTACACACGCGCATGGCAGCTCGACAGCGCGCCTTGCCGCCAGCACAGCCCTGCCAAGCTCGCCAGATGGCAGCCGCGCATGCATGCCGCATGCCTGCAGCGCAAATCAGCAGCCGAGGGAGGGCTTCTCACCCTGGGCGCTGACCAGGACACCCGCGCGCCGTGCCAGGGATGCATTGCGCGCGCTGCGCCGCCGCTGCTCAGGGCTCACGCTGCCTGAGGCACTCCTGTGCTGCGCTCGCTCCCTGCAGCCCGCGCCTCCTGCGGCCGTCCCTCCATTGCGCCGGTCCCTGCATGGCGCCATGCGCAGCGCCTCTCAGCTGCCTCTCCAGGCCGCAGGATGCCGAATAGGGTGCAGGTCGCACTGTCCCTGCGCTGTCTCCCTGCACCCGGCGCATGTCCCCGCACGGCGATGCCGCAGTCTGTTGCCGTGTCCCTCACATCGCACACCGCAAGCAATGCTGCCCGGCGTGCCAAGCCGCTGGCGCGCAGCGGACCCCGCCAGCACTCACAGAGCGCCGCTCACCTGACGGCGCCGCGGCCCCCGGCGCGCCGGCGCCCGCGCGCTCCGCATCCGCCGCGCCGTCGTCGTCGTCCCCGCTCTCGTCGCTCAGGTCCAGCGCATGCCCCTGTGTGCGCTCCTTGTTGCCAAAAACCTCGCCCCACGGCCGCCCCTCGCGCAGCTGCTCCAGCACGCGGTCCACGTCCTGCGCAGCAGCCACAGGGTAGGGTGGCCATACTTAACCCTACCCTGCACAACTGCCCCAGTGCCTCACTGTGCGCCCTGGCCTCATGGACGAGACACCGCGGCACCAGGCCATGTCTGCAGAGCGGGCGTTCGGCCTCCAGCATGAGTGACAAGCACTCAGCACCAAACGCAAGTGCTGGGCGCGGCTGGCATGGCGGCGTGCAGCCGCGGCGTGGTGCTCCTGGACGGCCCTTAAGCTGGGCGCGGGCGGGGACAGCCGGCCGGGGCGCGGCGCGCCTCGCACAGGCGCTTAACGGCGCGTACAGAGATGCCGCGCAGGACGTCGCCCAGAACGGGCACGTGCTTTAGAAAGGACGGGATGCCTGCCGCGCACGGCCGGGACTGCACTGGTCAACTGTTGCCTCGCTTGCTTGGTGTGGCTATATGTCTTGCTGCATTGCTTGACGTGCTGCCGCCAGAAACATCCCAATCTGATTCGCTGACGCCACTTGAAATAAAACACCTCTGGTTAACCTGCATAGCGCTTATACCCCATGCGCGCACAGGCAGGCTCACGGCCCAACACGTGCCGCGCTGCACTCAACTTGACACAGTGCAGGCACGCGCCCGAGCGGGGGCGCCACCTTTGGGCAGCAGGTCCTGGTCCAGCACGGCGGCGCAGCCAGTGACCGCGCCGCCCTCCTCGCGCAGCGGCGTCAGCGTCCACTTGCCATTGAACTTTGCCAGGATGTCCTGCGCAGCGCGCCCGGCGCCGTCGGCCTGCCTTTCCAAGGCGGCGCTTTCCAAGGCGCCGCAGCACACCATGCCAGCCGTCAACTCATATCACTGGGAGCGGATACAATCTTGGAAAGGGTGGGCCTCTCAAGACACAGGATGTGTTTGCCAACGCAAACAGACTCGTGGCAATTGATTTATGCGGGCAAAGGCGCAGACGCCGCCGGCATACCGACTGCACAAGCTCAAAGCTGGTCGTGAGGTGCTCGGGGTCGCGGCTGTCCTCCACCACATTCAGCAGCGTGGCAAACTCCTGGCGGCGCCACAGGATCCGGCTCTCCCCCACCTGCTCCATCTGCGCCCGGCGGCCGAGCTCTCGCTTGCCGGCGCGCCGCAGCCCCCGCACGCGCGGCTGCCCAGCCTTTCGGCGCGCCAACAGGCAGGCGCCGCGCCGCGCACCTCAATCACCTTCCTGCCGGATGGGTCCAGCTCCAGCACCTTGCGGCTGGACACGCGCTTGATGTCCCTGAACACGTGCGTGTTGTCTGCGGCACAGGGAAAGTGATGCGTCAGCGTGCGCCACACCGGAACTGCCTGCATCGCTTGCGACCGCCGCACAGCAGCCTGCCAGACGGGGCCGAGCCAGCGTGCCTGGGTTTGAGAGCACCGCAAAGAGCGTCTCCGGCGAACAGTCGTATCGCGCCTCAAGGTGGATGTGGCACAAGTACCCGGCTGCGTTGCTGACGGTCAGGCTGTAGTGGTCCTTGTGCGCAGCACTGGTCCCTGCAGTGCCACAGTATCCACTCACAGGGGGCTAACTTGTGCCCACCACTATTAAGTGCGTTGGCGACTGGTATGCTGCGCAGCGTGTATGAGGGCACCGCGCGCCTGCCAGGCCTGCTGGCACGGGCGGCAGGTCCCCACTCTGCGAGTGTGATGCCTCCGGGCTTGGGCCTTCATCCAGCCCAATCACCATGACCCGGTCGCTAGGTGTGCTGAGCAGTATGGGCGAGAAGCGCACACGCGCGCCAGACACACTCCGCACGCAGCAGCGGCCCGCAGTACACACGCCTGCGTGCCCTGATTATGTGTTGCTGCACTGCTCTGCCTCAAAGTATACTAAGCAGCTGTATCAACGTGCTGTGTGGCTTAGAAGTAGCCAACAATTTGAGACCTGACAATGGCCTTCCTGCTGGCCGAAACTGTCTGCAACTGTCTGTTTCCAAGGCTGGTAGGGCTTCTGCCCAGGCCCTGCTGCTGTGTGCTGCATGGCTGCCCTCTCAATAAGATCAACCTGCAGCGCTCCAGGCTACTGTTGCTGCTGGTTTTCAACGCTGCACGAAGTGCTTGCGCATTAGTGTTCACTCCTTGCAGGCTGTTTACAAGGTCGCAGGCTTGGCTGGGCACGTATGGAGTCAAGCCAAGGCCGTGCTGCGTACCGCGCTCTGGCACGCCTGGCGCGGCGGCACCTGGGCGGCGCTGCAGGCGCACAGCCTTGGCTAGAGCACGTGGCGCAGGAGTTTCGCAGCACGGCCCTGAGCGCTGCAGAGCGTGAAGACCGCCTGCAGCTCGCAACCGACTACATACATCTTGCGCAGCACACGCATAAGCACCTGGTAACGCCTTTGTTGCCGCTCTGCGCCTTGCCATTGGTATGTTCGGCTTGCGCTAGGCCAACGCGTGTGACACGCAGGAGCTGTTGCTGTCCTACAACATTGGCATCGATCACGACGCTCGGCAGCGGGACACAATTAGGCGCTCTGCAGCAAGCGTGGGGCTGCAGCTGCCGCAGGCGCCGCAGGACAGAGTTTCCCAGCACTTTGGCTTAGGCAGCGAGGACAGCGGCGAAAGGTTAGAGCACGCCAAGCAAGCATATGACGACAGCTCTGGGCGAGGCGCGAGCCGGCGATAGCACTGCAAGTCTCTGCAGGCACACTTATTGGCGGCACAATGCCTAGCTACAGTGCATGTTGTCGATGCAAATGCTAAATTGTGACGCACTATGTTACATACATGAGCTGCAGCATGCACATGCAAGCAGCACGTCCGTAATTCAAGAGTACACACCACTGATCATAGTCCACACAGGGAAATACTAGAAAGCGCTAGCCAGGAAACTAAAAGAATACAAGGACCCCATATTCTCTGCTCACCTCATGATAGATACCTCAGCAGCAAGCTATTCTGCAGCATGGCCTGATAGGACACACCTTTGTTGTCATGGAGCCGCAAGAGGGCCAGCCTGGCTACAAAAAAATGAAGTCAAGCTCGACGAAGTGAAGACACCGCACCACAATGGTACACTGGTCGTCTAGTGTGGCGATGCGGATATCATCCTTGCTGCAACAGTCTTAAATCTCACCTACGTAGTGACTGGGTTCCATGCATGCGCCCTGTTACGTAACATGCCAGGGCGCGGCCGGCAAAGCATGCGCATGCTTGTCAGCATTGGCTCAGCCGTTTCACCTTTTTCACACTCACACAGTCGTGGGCGTGGACGGCACCGCATGCGCATGCTTCTCCGCAATGACCCAGTCTGTGAAAGTCAGTGAGGCGTGCAGGCGCTGCAGCTTGGCGCGCGCCCACAGCGCGCCCGCGCCCGCGCCCGCGCACGCCGCCAGCTCCCATGAGACCAGCGGCACGCCGCGGCCCAGAGCCACAGCCGCTGCGAGCGCCGCCGCGCCGCCCAGCACCACCGCAGCCTTCTGCGCAGCCTCCGTCTGCTGCAGGGCCTGCAGCCATGCGGGCATCACGTCAACCGCGGCCAGGGCGGGGCATCATGCGGGGCATTGATTGTGGTACAAGGGTAAGCTAGCAGCACTGCATGCCCTACTGCACAAGTGCACGAGCCAGAACATACTTGTCAGCAGTGGCTATTAACGCAGATGTGCAATGCAGAATGATTGCAAATGTTGGCATGCAAACCAGAAATATCTTTCCAGCAAAACAACATGTTTTGTGGTAAGCCTGAATAGCTGCATGCATCAAAGGACAAATTCCATCCGCTGTAGGGATGGCCCTGCACTGCAGTCTCCAATTTCAGTGAGTTGAGCGCAAGGTCGCGCGCCTGGCGGCAGGACGCGCAGTTCTGCGTATGCTGCGAGAAGCGGTCCAGCAGCTCGCGCCGGCGCAGCCGGCCCATGCTGTCGTGCCAGGTCTCATTGGCCTGCTCGCCGAGGTACTGCGGCCCGCCGCCGCCGGCAGTGGACAGCCACTTGCGGAATGCCATCACTCCCCTGCGCAGACAGGCAGCCTAAGTGCCATGAGCGCACATGTCGAGCTTGTCAGAGCAGTAGCATGCTGATTAACAGTACCTCCCACGCTCGCCACGCCAGCAACGAGCTGCTAAAATGCAGGCACACGCAAAAAGCAATAAAGCACGGCAAAACCAAAGGAGATTAACCTAAGCAACAGCTCTGTGAGGCAAGATGTCATGTGATACAGCCACGGGCCACATCATCACGGGAAGGCAAGCTAGAAGCGCACTTGTCGCTGTCGCCAGGTGTGAAGTAGTGGTGGCTCCAGTCGCGCGGCTGCACCTCGCGGTTGTGGCGGCTCTGCTCGTGCATGAAGATGATGTCGCCTGGCATGGGGCGCCACACTAGTAGGGAAATAGGGATGGCGCTGCCATATGACAGTCAGATCTGATACTAGGGCATTATAACTATGCTGGTGCCAGATAACAGACAATGCTGTTTTAAGCCGCTAGTCGTTCAGTACGTGCTGTTCTCTCAAGAGTCAGTCAGGCCCCTTGCTGTTCTGGCAAAGTCCATGAGGCATTTGTTGCATCTGTGATTATCAGCAGCGACAGCAATGGCAGCAAACGCATGATGAAGCAGCCGCACCGTCATTGACAGCGTTAAGCACCAGGTGTGGCACCCACCTGCGCAGCACCAGCGCACTCAGCCTGGCACCTCCCGACATGAAGACCAGGACACGTGCAGCAGTCCACCTTGGGCACGCAACCATGGTCCTCAGCATGCCAGGTCATCACTGCATGCAAGCCCATACCCCGCCAATGCATCTCGGCGTGCCCAAGCCGCTGCGCTTAAGCGCACTTCTGCTCTGGGTGCGCCGGTTCGGAGCTGCTCCCAACCCTGACGTAACTGCCTGGGTACTCGACATGGCTGGCGGCTGGCAGTGGTGGGGCCACACCGCGGCTGCAGCGAGCGCACGAGACGCTTGTGCCAGGGCAGGCTGGGCTGCCCGTCCGTGCCGCTGTTGATGATGAGGCGCGTGGATGTGGCGCTCGTCGGCACGGCGTAGATCCACAGCGTCGACTTGCGCTGGCCAACCCGGAACCTGGCCCGTGGTGCGCCCGTCGGTTTGATGTACTTGTCATACATTATGTGTGTGGCATACATTATGTGTGTGGCAACCATGGACGACACCGCGTCGCGCTGGGCCAGGCACTGCCTCCTGCACTGCCACCCGCTCAACGCCACGAGCATGCGGGCCACCACAACGTCCGCAATGCCAACATGCGCCTGCCGGCCCCCGCGGCGCCTATGCACAGACCGCCCGGCATCCACCTAACAGTGCCATGCAGGCGTGCACTATTCATGGGGGTTTGTAGCATAGCAGGGAATATGCCAGACGAGTGGCCATGTACTGCTCAGCGCATTGCGAATTTGCAGTCTCTGCAGACGCATCCCTGCAAGCTTTGAGCTTCGAGATGCAGAGCGCAGGGCGGCCGCGCGTGCACCCGTTGTAGGTCGGCGGCGCGTATGTGTACTTGGTGTCCTTCGAGATCGACTTGGAGTTGCCGCTCCAGTCGAAGGAGAAATTGAAGCCGCGCGCGGGCTCGGCATGCTGCTCCATGCGCGTGACCTTGAAGTAGCCGGACCGCTCGCCGCGACTGCATGAGCCCCGCCCTAAGATGTTTTCAGCCAGCAGGTCTGCTAACCCAACCGCTGACTGCCGTCACAAGGGTCAGCATCAGACGTCCTCAGCGGCCAGACACTTTGTGCACGCCCGTGCACATCTGCAAGCTCTTCACACACACATTCGCACTGAGCCTGCCTGCTGCCTCATCAGTTGGTATCGTGCACGCGTCGAGGCCTCGCAGACATGCGACGAATTGTAGAAAACAGCGCAAACGCGCTTGTTAGCTTAGCGGCAGGTTCAGAGCGCGCCTGTTGCCTGCGGCGCCATGGTGCGCCCACGCAACATGGCTCTGGTCCGTCATGTTCTCGATGTAGCACGTGAAGTCCCTAGCGACGCGCACGGACACACCACACGTCATGCTGCATCACACATTTGGTAGCACTTGGCCTGTGCTTTTTTGGCAGCTTCACCCCAACCTGAATTGTCCTAATAATAGAGCGCCATACATATGACAAATAAACAACGCAGCACATGCTGCAGTCTTGCCAGGCCTTTTACATCAACTACGGATATGTGTATTTTTTAGTGGAGTACGTGATACCACGACGATAGCCTGGGCAACACATGCAGCGGCGCACACACAGTGACAGTGACAGGCGTTCTGTCACATCAAGCTACTCGTTGCTTGGTGACACACCCGGGCACGTCGCGGACATAGTTGGTGAAGCCGCCGCTCCAGCTCTCCGCCTGCTCGCGCAGCGGGTCCACAACCGGCGGCGCCGCCGCGCTCTCGATGAACGCCACCGGCCCCGACTCAGCCCACACCCAGATGAGCCCCTGCTTTACCTGCCGCCCCGCGTCAGCATGCGAGTCAGACCCAGCCGAGACCTAGATCACTGAAAATATCCCACCCAGGGTTGCTGGCATGCAGAGAGCTCACTGCGTTCTATGCACACTCGTCGTGGGATTACATGCAATTGAATCAAACAACACAGATCAGCAAAGCCTACACCCGCGTTGCCAGCATTGCAACAGCTTGCACCTGTGTACACCAGAGAACTGAGTGGCAAAGCTTTCTACCCAAGTCCATGCAACGCAGTCCACCAGACAAGCACACATGTGCAAAAGTGAAGGGCCAGACGGGCTGTGCAGCAAAAACCCCAGCGCACCTGGGTGGGGAAGGTCGTCGCGCAGGACCTCCGGCTGGAGCATGCCGTTGCCTCCGCTTTGGCGTCTAAGGACCCAACCTGTCCGAAAGATAATAAACAGTCGATGCAGACTCTGCCTCGCATGCAATGACATACCCTGACCTGTGCATTCCTGAAGGTATTGCCCGTGGCAAAAATGTCTGAATGATGCAGGCTCCCACAGCACCAATGACATAATTTACATCAGATGAGAGCCATTCGATAAGGGCTGCACTCTGCCTCTGACACAGTGCACACAACAGTGGGGAGCTTGCTGCAAAGCACATACCGGTCAGTAAGCATGTAAGATAAACGCTGATAAGGAAACAGGAAGGGCGTCCCATGAAACAACTAAGGTTACTCGAAATTGACACTAATATTTAAGGGTGCTATATGACGGCACCTGCGGAATAGCAATGGCCTTGCCGTCGCCGTTCCAGCGCCAGCCGTGGTAGCCGCACATCAGCGAGCCATCAGCCTCGACGCTGCCCTCTGAGAGCGGCACCTTCCTGCGCAAGCACATAACAGTGGTCAAATGTGTCCGCTGAGTGGCTACCACGCAATGCTGGCAGCAGCATGCTGCTGCCAGCTTGCAGTGCTAGGTACGCACGTACAAGGCTTGCACGTAAGCACTACCTGCACACTGTCCCACCAAGTCACTGGCTGTGTAAACCACTGGGTGTGATGATGTGAGGAACAAGCAGAACTGACAGGAGGTACCAGGGTGCATGCGCTTGACAACAGCTGGCGCACCTGTGCGGGCACAGGTCCTCAAAGGCACGCCAGTCGCCGCCGCCGTCGCGCCAGAGCACCAGACGGCGCCCCAGGAGCTGAGCCGCGTGCGGCCGCGCGGCGTCCAGGTCATCCACTGCTGCCAATGGGTACCATTGCCGCGTCCACGAATACTGCAGACACGCAGGCACGTGAGCACTGTGAACCTTCTCATGTGAGGCTGCACAGATTCAGTTGCAGATACAAACCTCAAAGAGCGTCTGACACTAAGGCAGAAGCGGCGCCGCAGGTCAAGCTCCTCGCTGTGTGACTGACTTAGCATGAAGTGGCAAGGCTCAAGTCTACTCTGTGAACCGCAAGTCAGTGCAAGCGCTTGCCTGCTGCGGCACACCAGCACAGCCTTTCTGGGCCAGTCACCATACATGGCCGCGATTGCCAGGCGTCAATAAAGATACATGAGGCGCTGCCACACACACACGTGTTTGGGCTCCGCACCGTCTCCTGCTCAGGGCTCGCTGTGTGCTGGTGGGCGCTGCTGCTCTCTTTGGTGCTCTGCTCCCTGGTGGCCAGGACAGGCTCAGCAGCGCGCAGGCTGGTTGCTGCCAGCGCTTGCTTTCCGCCAGCGCGTCCCTGGTGCGCCTGCTCCCGGGTGCAAAAAGCCGTGTTACAATCGACACAAGCTAGCCACAAGGGCATCACATGTCATAACTTACAAAAGCACACCCTGTCAGTGTTCTGCGAGGCTGAACAGGACTGCACACCTGACAGCATACGTGCGTTCCAGTCCTCCGCTGGAGAGACGTCTCGCGCCGCCAAGTGCCGGTCCTGCTCAGCTTGGCTGTCAGCACCCGCGCGGGCACCGCGTCTGGGCTCGCGAGCGCATGCGCGCTGGGCTGGCGGACAGAAGCCGGACCGGCACAAGTCAGCGCGCTCGTGCTTGTATGCATTATAATACACAAGGTAACTTCTTTTTTTGCGTGCTGCAACAAGCTCAGCTGTGCCGCAAGCTGCTACGTGACCTTGCGCAACGCAGTGCCAGCGCAAACACTTTTAAGCGCTTCAGGAAAACAGGCCGAGCGCTCGCAGGGTGAGCTGTCGCTACAGCAGCCCAAGTCAAGGATCACAAGCGCTTGTCAGCGCTGAAAGTGGTAAAGTGCAGTTCGAAGCAATGGGAGAAGGAGCTGAGCCACACATATGACCGAGAGCAGCAGGGTTTCCTGCCACGCTGCAAAGAGCTTTCGGACGCGAGCTGCCCGGAGAAGAGAAAGCACAAAGATACCAGGAAGGATGTCAAACGGTGCGGCAACCATCCATAAATTCCGCTTTTCTTGTGGCTTCATGCTCTGCTCATCACATCAGCAAGTTGAAAACTTCATTGAATTTATTAATGACTTGCTGCGCATGCTCTGCGCTCTGGCAAAAGCCCACGTGAGCTCAAACTGAGTAGCTTCTGCAGGGCATGCTGAACACGTGGATGTGGCAATCGTTGGAGCTGGGCCAGGGGGCCTGGCACTCGCACTTGGCCTGCAAACAGTTGCGCCTGATTTGAAAGTCAAGGTGAGCGGCGCTGAATTCTTGGCAGTGCGGACCGTGAGCGACAGGTTGTTGCCTGCACGTCTGAGCAAGCACTGCCGTGTCTGCAGGTCTATGAAAAAGCAAAGGAGTTGCACCCGATAGGAGCATGCATAGTGCGCCCACTTCTGTGCTCTGTTACCTCGAGCAGCATTGCGCAAAGTGTAAGAACTGCGTGTATGCACAGCCACGAAGTGACTTGTTAGTGTTTAGTAAAGTGACGACGTAACTCGCAGGAGCACTGAGGATGATACGTTGCTGTGGCAGAGTGTGTGATGGTTGTGGCAGAGTGTACAATGGTTTGTTCACATCTTGATACATAGCAAGGCTGACAAGCGCCCCTGCATCCCAGACGCTGCCGAACAATGCGACCGAGGCGCTGGAGAGCCTGGCCGACGGCGTGTACGAGCGCGTGCGCGACGCGGCAGTGCGCCTTGTTGCCTTCCGGCGATATGACGCGACCTCTGGCGACCTCCTCAGCGAGGCCAGGATGTGAGCCTGGCGCACTGGAACAGCTGGCTTCAGCTTGACCAGCGCATTTTCAACCGCAAGTGTTCAGCAGCCAGTTATGAGCCACGCGCTGAGAGAGTGAGCGAGCTCAAGCCGCAAAAACAGCTTCGCGGCGAGGCAGGCCTGTTGCTGTGCAGGCCAGCGGCGGGCCCGGGGCGCCCGCTCATCGCCATACGCTGGTTCGACCTGCAGCGCGTGCTGCTCGACTGCGTGGCGCCGAGCACCGTGGAGCTTGGCCGCCGCTTCGTGTCGGCAAGCCAGAACGAGGAGGGCGGCGTGCGGGTCGACTTGGAGGTATGCGTGGCAGGCAGTGGCCGCGGTGAGCCTGGGCTTTGTATTAACAGGTTACCGGTAAAGCAAGCGTATTTGCTGATAGCAGCTGCCGAAGCTCTAAAGCGCACCTGTTTGCCCACTGCACACAAACAAGCGACCGCGAGGCCGTTGCTGTGGCAGGCCGGCGCTCCAGTGGCGGCGCGCCTGCTGGTCGGCGCCGACGGCAACGCCTCGGCGGTGTGGGAGCACCTGTTCCCGGAGGCCCCGCTGCGGTACACGGGCGTGTCCGTCTGGCGCACCGTCATCCCCAAGCCGCCCGACTGGTTCGAGCTGGGCACGGCCGTCACGTGGGAAGGTGGGCGCTGCCCAGCGCTGGCGGACCTGGGAGCTCTATCAGACTTGGACAGGCTTGGACAGGACATGGTTGCCGTGGCTGTCATGCGCCACGCTGTAGGCTGTGTGGCAGGCTTGCGGGACTGCCGGCGGCCACCCCGGGAGCGCACCAGCAACCGGCGTGGCTGCTGCGCGCAGGCGACAGGGCCATCCTGTTCACGCGCAGGCGCGTGCGCATGTCCCGTCAATTGTGTTTGCGCCGTTGAGGGAACGCTCCCTTTCCAGTCAAGGGCGGCGCACTATGCTCAAAGGTGCTGCTGCAGGGCAATGTGATCTTGGAATCGTTGAAACAAGCATAGAGGCATCCAGACCTGCATGCAACCAGGATGCGAATGTTGAGAACATATTAATTTAGCATGCCACTTCTCTGTTGAGCTGGGAGGCTGTGCTGGGTCGCAGCATGGATGGATTCATGTCGCTGTCGGGCCTGCGCCCGTGGCCGGAGGAGCGCCTGTCGGAGTTTGGGCGCCGCCAGTACTACGGCGTGGAGGCGGGCTCCCACGATGCGCAGGGCCGCATCGCTCGGTGCGCACAGTGGCAGATAGTGTACCAAGGCCGCAGTGCGCTCGTGCAAGTGTTGTAATACAAAATAGGCACTTTGTTTTTGTGGTCTGCCTGTCTGTCCTGGGGCTGCTTGTACAGCCGTTCCGGGGAGCATCAGCCACATGCCAGCAGCGGCGTTGGCAAGGGCTGCGGACAGGCACACATGGACTGTCAACACATCCGTGTGCATCCAAGTGTGACGCAGTGGCTGGTGTGGCCAGGTTTCTGGAGGGCTTCAGCGGCTTTCCCGCGCACGTCGTCGACTTGGTGAAGGCTGCCGACCCGGCCACGCTGCTGGAGCACGGCATCTTCGCGCGGCCCGTGCGCGAGTGGGGCCGCGGCGCCGTGACGCTGCTGGGCGATGCTGCGCATGTCATGCCGCCAAACCTGGGCCAGGTGCTGGGCAGCCGCAGCCCCTCACGGCCCTGCCCATAAGGGCGCAGCTGCATTGCTGCCGGGCCGCCTGCGCCTCCTGCGCCTCCAGACTATCATCAACGGCAAGGCTTGCCCCACGGCCGAGTCTGCCAGTGGTGTGTGGTCCTCGGCTGGCGCGGGAGGATAGCTTCGGTATTGGTATCCATCCATGACTCAATCAGTGCCAATGCCATGCAGGGTACCGGCATGGCGCTGGAGGACGCGCACGCGCTCGCCGCCGCGATCGGCGAGCACGGCGCGACTGAGGCCGCGCTGCGCGCGTACGAGGCCTCGCGCGTCCCGCGCATCCGCCACATCTCTGACACTGTCATGGTGCGCGCGGCGCCTGCGCTGCACGGCCTCCCGCTTCCAGCTGTTCCCTAGCCCTGACCCTAACCCACATACACCTTGCAGCAGACGTGGACATGGCACATGTCAGAGTCGGGTGAGCGGTGCAGCTGTCGACTGTGAGGCGAGGGCTGTCACATGATGTTAGTCACAGCGCATTGCGGCGATTCCCTGAGCTGGATCATGACTCAGGTTTGAGCGCCAGGCAACCAGAGCGCACTTTAGGTCGCTTGTGAGTACCCTTCCACCTGCGTGGCCCCTGCTAGTCAGCCTGACCCCAATTCTAACCCCTTGCTTCTCGTTGGCCAGGAGGGCAGCTTTGACTTCTACATCAAGGGCGACCGCGGCGCGTCGCCCATGGCAGCCAGCAGCCGCCCGGGCGCGTCCAACATTGGGGAGTTCATTGCGGCCGCGCGCTTCCCGCCGCTGAAAGCCCGCAGCGCCGGCGCCGCGCGCGCCGGCGCGGCGCCCGCCGCACGCGCCGGCGCGGCGCCCGCCGCACGGGCGTGCGGGCTGCAGGCGGGGACCCCACTGCGCGGCGGCGCGCGGCGGCGAGAGACCGCGGCCGGGCTGCGGCGCGCGCGGCCTGCAGGGTTCCGGCCAGGGACTGGCGGCGCGGCGCGGCGCGCAGGGATGGGGTCTGTGCCTGCGGGCGCGGCGCGGCCCTGTCTGCACGCAGTATGTCGATGACATACGGCGAGCATCAATTCGCCGCACGGGGCGCTCCCGATGTGGCAATGGCACGCCTTTCGCGCGGCAGCCGTTCTGACGAGCAGGTGCCATGCGTGCGGGCTAAGCCAGGCGTGCATTTGGGGGGGGGGGGGGGGGGGGGGCCTGCAGTAGCTCGCATGGG
>JAABUJ010002082.1_pt1 | contig 26153 bp, 28 predicted proteins | sample 5559131 | NCBI WGS metagenome assembly JAABUJ01 (sample SAMN10711875, study PRJNA513366) | rock metagenome | isolation source: Antarctica rocks | place: Antarctica: Victoria Land, Mt New Zealand nord | collected 2016-01-07
CCCTGATCGAGCGATGTTACGACGCGGTTCTCGTGCAAGGCTTGGCGTTCCATGCGGCGCAACCCGCACTGGCAAAGTCCCGCCGCCGCGGCCGTCCGCCGCGACGGGTTGGTCACAATCTTCTATTGCGCCTCAGCACCCGAAAGTCGGACGTGCTCCGGTTCCTCACCGATCCCAGCGTGCCCTTCACCAACAACCTGGCGGAACGGGGCGCACGGATGATGAAATTGCGCCAGAAGATTTCTGGCGGTTTCCGCTCCGACGGCGGCGCCAAGGATTTTGCCGTCATCCGGTCGCTGCTCTCGACCGCCAGGAAGCAAGGTTGGGATATGCTCAAGACACTGACCACTCAGCCGGACCGCTTGATCGACGACCTACGGATGGCTTGACCCCGCTGAGAGACCTGGGCTGTTACGCCCGGGATAGATTGTTCCCGCTTTCCGACCACTGCGACGGGCAGTCTTTCTTCAATCCAGGTGCCAGCGCACCGACCCGCGGCCTGGGGCAGGTGCTGCGCTGGCGATTGCAGGGGGAGCGCGCCTCCTGGCCGCGCGACGTGGCAAACGGAGTCTTCGCGCCGCCGCCCTCCGCCGTGGCGCCCGGCATGGCCGCGATCACCTTTATCAACCACGCGACCTTCCTCATTCGCCTGCCCGGCGCGGTGGTGCTGACCGACCCGATCTTCAGCGACCGCTGCTCGCCGGTGCCGTGGGCGGGACCGATGCGGGCGCGGCCACCCGGCGTCGCGCTGGCGGATGTGCCGCGTCCGGACGTGGTGGTGCTCTCGCACAACCACTACGACCACATGGACCTGCCCAGCCTGCGCGAATTGCAACGGCGCCATGCCCCGCGTTTCGTGACGCTGCTCGGCAACGCGCGCATCCTGGCCCACCTTGGCATCGCGGCAACCGAGCTGGATTGGTGGCAGGCGGTCACGGCTGGGATGCTGCGTATCACCGCCACGCCGGCGCGGCACTTCTCGGCCCGTACGCCGTTCGACCGCAACCGCAGCCTGTGGGGTGGTTTCATGATCGGCGTCGACGCGGGGCAGGTTCTGTTCGCGGGCGATTCGGGCGCCGGGCCGCACTGGCAGACGATCCATACCCGACTGGGCCGGCCGGACGTGGCGCTGTTGCCGATCGGCGCTTATGAGCCCCGCTGGTTCATGGCGCCCGTCCACATGAACCCGGCCGAGGCCGTGCAAGCCCACTTGGCGCTTGGGGCGCGACGATCGGTGGGCATGCATTACAGCACGTTCCAGCTGACCGACGAAGCAATCGACGCGCCGCTGGAAGCTTTGGAGGCGGCGCGCCGTGCCGCCGGCCTCGACGCTGCCACCTTCGCAACGCACGGTTTTGGGGAGACACGCCTGTATAGCCTCGGTCGCTAATATTCCAGCGTCGCTTGAAATAAGTCTCGCAGCAATGTCATGTTGCGCCGAACGATTTAAATAACCATAAATGGAGGGGGCAGCAACGATGCCGATTCCGACAGAGAACTTGGGCTCGCTGCCACGTCCGGTTGTCTTGCAAGCAGCCCTTGCGGATTACGATGCCGGCAAGATCACCCATGACCAGCTGACCCACGAGCAGGACGCGGCATGCCGCGACTCGATCACGCGCATGGAGGCCACGGGCGCCCCGATCGTCTCGGATGGCGAGCAGCGCGCGTCAAGCTTTGCCACTTATCCATTGACCGATACCCTGGCCGGCACCGGCCTCGCTCCCAACCTGGCCGGCGACGGGCAGTATTTCGCGATTTTCACCGATGGGCACCATCGCCAGCTGCCGCGATTGACCGGGGGGCCGTTCCGCTACAAAACCTATGCCTCGGAGTACGTTGAAAAAGCGATGCGGATGGCGTCCAAGCCGCTGAAACAGGCGGCGATCGCGCCGTCGATGCTGGCGTTGCTCTATCCACTCGACGCCAAACTGGACAGCTCCTCGCGCGAGGAGTTCCTGAGCGACTTGGTCGACGAGTGCGAGAAGGACATCCGCCAGTGTTTCAGGGCGGGCGCCACGCGCGTCTCGATCGACTTCACCGAGGGCCGGCTCGCGCTCAAGAACGACCCGCGCAATCCTTGGACCGGGCGCGGCATGCTCGAGCATTTCATCGAGCTGAACAACCGCGTGATCGATCGCTCCTCGGCCGAGGAGCGGCACAACATCGGCGTCCACACCTGCCCGGGTGGCGACTGCGATTCCACGCACAGCGCGGAGGTGGACTACGCGCAGCTGCTGCTGAGCCTGTTCAAGATGAATGCCGGGTATTTCCTAATCCAACTCGCGAGCGAGCCGGACAAGGAACGCGTGCACAAGCTGATCGGCGAACACAGCCGCGAGGATGCTGACGGCGTGGCGCAAACCGCCTTTATCGGCGTCATCGACCCGCAGAACCCACGCGTCGAGACGGCCGAGCAGGTCTGTGCCGACCTTGTGCTCGCGTCGAAACACATACCGAAGGAACGCCTGGGCGCCACCGACGATTGCGGCTTCTCGCCGTTCAGCATCGACGTGAAGCCGAAGCACGGCTCCCCCGACGTTGCGCGCGACATCGCGTTCCAGAAGATCAAGGCGCGGGTCGAGGGAACCAGGATGGCATCGGAGACGCTCGCGGTCGCCTAAAGTTGTGACGCGCCCTCCTGTCGGCTCGGCTCGGCTTTCGCGAACGCTTCTTGCCTCTCGCAAGTGGCCATGATGCGGTCGATCGTCGGGATGCCGGCGACCTCGATCTTGAAGATGCGCATGACCACGATGATGCTCGCCAGGCAGATATCGGCCATGGTGATGGTGTCGCCATGGCAGAAGGCGCCGGTCTCGGCTTCGGTCGCAAGACGCTGCTCGTAGGCCTGCAGCCCCGTGGTGAACCAGTGGGTCTGCCAGGCGCGCCATGCCGCGTCATCAAATCCGCCCGCTGTGGTCAGGTATTTCCTCACTCGCGGCGTGATCAACGGATGGGTGTCGGCGGCGAGCATCGCAGCAAGGGAGCGCACCCGCGCGCGGCCGTGCGGACCAGCCGGCAGCAGCGCGGGGGAGGGCTCGATCTCATCCAGGAATTCGAGGATCGCAAGCGACTGGGTGAGCGGCGTGCGTGACTGGCCCGCCTCAAGATCGATCATCGCCGGGATCGCACCGAGCGGGTTGACCCGGAGAAACGCGTCGCCACGATGCTCGCCTGCCTCGAGGTTAACGATGCGCTCCCTCGCGCTAAGCCCCTTGAGGTTGAGCGCCACACGGACGCGGTAGGTGGCGGAGGTGCGCCAGAAGGCGAACAGCTCGAAACGGGGTTGGTCGGTCATCGGGGAGTTCCCTCGTCTGGTGTTTGTCCAGATGGCAGCAATCGGCGGGACAAGTCGATGATCGCCTGCTCGAACGCGGTCGTCCAGGCTGGGTCGGCGTGGACGCCGCCGCCGCTCAGTTCGATTCCGACTTGCATCATGGCGTTTTGCAAGCAGCCTTCGGAGTGGACGAGGATGCCATCGGGATCGCGCAACACGCCCGATCGTGCGCCCGTCCCGCCGGGCTGCGCCGTTTGCAATGGCAAGCCGAACGTGTCGGCGAAGAAGGCTCGGACGCGTTCGGGATAATCGCGCGGGTCGCGGGTCCAGCCGGCTAACGGCTTGCCGAGCGCGTGCATGTAGCCGACTTCGAAGGCGGTGCCCGAGTCCATCTCCGGCCCACGCCGGAAATTATCGAGGCAGAACACCCCAGCATCGACCTGGCGCATCAGCAAGATGTCGGCGCTCACGATCTCCGTCGCGAGCAGCCGGCTAGGCGCGCCGGTTTCGAGGCCAATCTGGTTGTCGAGCGGGGAGATGCCGTCCAGACCGTGCCGCCCGCAAATCTGCTTCATGGTGGCGAAAATGGCATCGGGGTCGGGCTCGAACACGGTAGGACCGGCCAGATAGATGGTAGGACGGGGTTGCTGGCGTGCGTTCATGTCCCTCATGTCAGGCGGCGGCGATCCGAGACAAGGCCGATGCTACCCGCAGCCGCCCATGGCTTGTCAGAGACGCGCCGCCTCTGCGGTGAGCAGTGCCAACAGGAAGCACAGCGGCGAGTAGAACATGGTGTCGAGCCAAGCGAAACGGGTGCCGCGAATACGCTTGAAAAAACCCACGTAGCGGAAATCCCCGATCGCCCGCAGGGCGAAAACCACGACGAGCGCCCAGGTCGCGATACGTGGAACGGACCCGAGGAACGAGGCGGGAAGCAGTCCGGCCCACATCGCGATCAGCACGGCGGCAAGCGCGAGGCAGGCTGCGACCACGGCGGTCCCCGTGGCACTCGGGGTAAAGACCGGCCGGCCTTTCCGTTCCGGGACAGCCGCCGCTTTGCCGGCCACGCCACCGGCAGCCCAGTAGGCGTGCACCGCCGAAAGGGTCAGCAGGATCGTAATGCTCGCCACGGCGCCGATCACGCTAGAAAGCAAGCAGCGCGTCGATGTCGGCTTGGACCAAAGCGACGCCTGGTAGCTGCGGTCCGTTCAGCTGCGTCGTTCTGCCCAGAAATTCATGCTTGTCTGCCCAACGCTGCCGACCGAACGCCATCACAATCTGGTCCACTTTGGCCTCGACCACCCGCAATATGCCCATCACCTTCGCAAGCCGCTGGCCGTTGATATCTTGGAAGCTGCAAGCCTCGTAAATTTGCGTGGTCGCTGCCTGGAGTGTCGCAGCCGTGTCGCCAGGCAAGCGGCATGCTTCCTGGTCGAGCAATTCGCAGGCATCGAGAATGGCATCCGTCGCGGCGGCGGCATGCGAGACGACGGCCGCAAGCTCGTTGCCAGCAGCTCCGATGTCGCCGACCGGGGTTTCATCCGCACGCAGGGCGGCGATCTCCGCCCGGGCGGCGGCCACCGTGCGACCGAGTAACGCAATCTCGTGGAGCAGCGCAATTTCTGGGACCGGCGATTGCTCGCTGACGGTGTCCAGCACAGCGCGAAGCAGCTCCGGCTCTACGGCCGGATAACGTCGGCATAGCTCCGTCAAGCGGTCAGCCAGGACGTCCGTGGTGTGAAAAGCATCACGCATGGCTTAGCAAACCTCACCGTCGCACACGAGACACTACCCGGCAAAGATTGCCACCGCGTTTACGGCTGTCCGACTTATCCGTCCGTGGCGGAGGGCGCAGCCTGGCCGACTTCGTGGCAGGCCAGCCGTTCCAGCACCCGCACCATCCCCGAATGGTCCCATGCCTTGCCGCCAGCCGCCGCGGCCGCGTTGAACAGTTCCTGGCAGGTTGCCGTGTTCGGCAGGCTGACGCCCAGCGTGCGCGCGCTCTGCAAAGCCAGGTTCAGGTCTTTCTGGTGCAGCTCGATACGGAAACCCGGCTCGAAGTTGCGCTTCACCATGCGCTCGCCATGCACTTCTAGAATGCGGGAGTTCGCAAACCCGCCCATCAACGCTTGGCGCACGCGCGCCGGGTCGGCGCCGGCCTTGGAAGCGAACAGCAACGCTTCCCCGACCGCCTCGATCGTCAAGGCGACGATGATCTGGTTGGCAACCTTCGTGGTCTGCCCGTCGCCGTTTTCGCCGACCAGGGTAATGTTCTTGCCCATGAGCTCGAACAACGGTTTCACCGCGGCGAACGCCCGCTCCGGCCCGCCGACCATGATCGTCAGGCTCGCCGCCTTGGCCCCGACCTCGCCGCCCGACACGGGAGCGTCGAGATATTCGCAGCCAAGGTCGTTGATCCGCTTGGCGAACGCCTTGGTCGCCATCGGCGAGATGCTGCTCATGTCGACGACGGTCTTGCCTGGCGACAAACCCTCGGCCGCGCCGTCGACGCCGAACAGCACCGCCTCCACGTCCGGCGTGTCGGGCACCATGAGGATGACGACCTCACTCTTTTCGGCCACTTCGCGGGGGTTGGCGCAAGCGGTGACGCCGGGTTGCTGCATGGATTGCGGCACCCCGGACCGGCTGGCAAGGAACAGGCTGTGCCCACCCGCCAGCAGGTTCATGGCCATGGGCCGGCCCATGATCCCGAGGCCGATGAAACCGATGTTGCTCATTGCTGTCTCCTATGCCGGCCAGATTGGGGCAAGCTGCCCGGCTTGGCCAGCCGTCAACGAATGACGTCGGCATCTGCCCCAAACGCGCCGGTGTGGGGCAGCAACGGATCGTACGCCGCCAAGTCCAAATCCGGCGTCTGGCCCAGCGCCGCCTGCGCCAGCAGACGCCCGGCGTAAGGGCCAATCGTCAGCCCAGATGGACCTAGCCCGTTGCCGATCACCAATCCTTCAACGCCCCGAACGGCGCCGAGCAGCGGCCTGGCATTCGGGCCGACCGGCCGGAAGCCGATCCTGGTTTCGATGAAGGTGGCATCGCCCAGGCCCGGCGCCACCGCGAGCGCCTGGTTGAGCACCTCCGCCTGGCCCGCGGCGGTCACGCGGTAGTCAAACCCCGCGCCTCGCTCGCGCGTCGCGCCAACCACGATTCGGCCACCCTCGAAAGCAAGCAGATAGTGGTTGCCAGAGGGAAGCACGACGGGCCAATTGCCCGTGCTCATGCCGTCCAGCTGCAAGTGGGTGATCTGTCCGCGCTGCGGTTCGACGGCGAGGGCCAGGCCCAAGGGCGCGAGCATTGCCGATGCCCAGGCGCCGGCCGTGAGCACCACTGCGTCAGCCACCATCGGCTCGCCGCCGATGCGGGCGCCAGCAACTCGGCCGCCATCGATCAACAACTCAGCCGTTCCCCGGCATAGTTGTCCGCCCTGCCGTTCCAATGCCCGGCTCAGGGCCGCGGCGAGCAGGCGCCCATCCACCCGGGCGCCTCCGGCGACGTGCAGTGCTGCGAGCGCCGGGTGCAACGGCGGGAACAACGCCCGGGCCTGCTGGGGCGACAGGCGCGACAGCTCGCCGATTTCCGGCGCTTCGGCCCGGCGTGCCAGCACGCCGCGCTCGATCCTGTCCAGCTCCGCATCATTCCCGGCGACCGCGAGCGCTCCGACCTTGCGGAACCCGAGCTCGCGCTCGTCGAACCCGGCCAGGCGTTCGACCAGCGCGGGAAGATAGCGCGCCCCCGCGCTGGCGATGCGGTACCAAGCCGGGTCGGCGGCCTCGGACAGCCAGGGACAAACGATGCCGGCTCCGGCAGCGGTGGCCCGGCCGTCATGCGCCTGGTCCACCAGCACGGCTTGTGCGCCGGCCAGCGCCAGATGGAAGGCGGTGCTGGCGCCGAGCACACCGGCGCCGCTGACGATCACCCGCATGACGATTTCCGGCCCGGTTGCTGGGGCCGCATCACAGCGCCAGCAGACGGTGGCCACCCACGACCTGACAATGCCCTAGCCGCTGGCGAGTGAGGGGATCAAGGCGATCTGGCCGTGGCGAGTCTCGTTGGTGGCACAAAGGGCGACAAGGCCCTCCGCCACATCCTCCGGCTTCGCTAATTTGGCGCGGTTCTCGCCCGGCATCGCCTCGGACCGTAGACGTGTGCCGACTACGCCGGGATCAAACAGGTTGACCCGCAACCCGCTCTGCCGGGTCTCCTCCGCCCAGCTCAGCACAAGATGCTGCATCGCCGCCTTGGTGGCGCCGTAAGCGCCCCAGTACGCGCGCGGATGATCCACCAGCGAGTCGGTCACGAACACCGCGCGCCCGGCCGGGGCGATCGCCAGCAGCGGCCCACAGCTGCGGATCAGCCGCCACGCCGCAGCCAGGTTGACGCCGACGACCGTGTCGAAATCCTTCGGCAGGATGTGCGACGCGGGCGTCAACCGTCCCAGCGCCGCCGCGGCGTGGACCAGCACATCGAGCCGCCCGAACCGCTCCAGCAGGCTCGGCCCCAGCAGATCGAGCGCGGCGCCGTCCATCAAATCAAGCGGCAGCAGCGTGGCGGTGCCGCCGGCGTCGCGGATCGCGTCGTCCGTTTCTTCCAGCCCGCCCTGTGTCCGCGCCGTGATCACCACGTGGACTCCCGTGCGCGCCAGGGCCACCGCAGCCGCCGCGCCAATCCCTCGGCTCGCCCCGGTGACCAGCCCGACGCGACTCAACTGTGGTCGAGCAGGCTGAGCTGCCGGTCGCTGTCGTTCTGCAGGTCCGGCAACCCGATCGGGTACTCGCCGGTGAAGCACGCGTCGCAATACTGCGGCCGCGGTTCGGCCCGCCTGGTCTTGCCGAGCGCGCGGTACAGCCCGTCCAGCGACACGAAGGCAAGGCTGTCGGCGCCGATCAGCCGAGCCATCTCCGCCACGTCATGCCGGGCGGCCAGCAGCTTGCCCCGTTCCGGCGTGTCGATGCCGTAGAAGCAGGAATGCGTGGTCGGCGGCGACGAAATCCGCATGTGCACCTCCGCCGCCCCAGCCTGGCGCACCATCTCGACGATCTTGCGGCTGGTGGTGCCGCGCACGATCGAGTCGTCCACCAGGATCACCCGCTTGCCCGCCAGCACCGTCCGGTTCGCCGAGTGCTTCAGCTTCACGCCGAGGTTGCGGATGCTGTCCGACGGCTCGATGAAGGTGCGGCCGACATAGTGGTTGCGGATGATCCCGAGCTCGAACGGCAGGCCGCTCTCCGCCGCGTAGCCCATCGCGGCCGGCACGCCGGAGTCGGGCACCGGCACGATCACGTCGGCAGCGATCGCGCTCTCGCGGGCCAGTTCCTCGCCGATGCGCTTGCGAGCGTCGTACACCGGCATGCCTTCCATGACCGAGTCGGGCCGCGCGAAATAGATGTACTCGAACACGCAGAACCGCCCGGCCTCGGCGCTGAACGGCTTCACGCTGTGCACGCCTTTGTCGTTGATCACGACGATCTCGCCGGGGTCGACGTCGCGCACGAACTCGGCGCCCACGATGTCCAGGGCGCAGGTTTCGGACGCCAATACCCAGCCGCCAGTGCCCTCGTTGCCGATCCGCCCCAGGATCAGCGGGCGCACGCCCAACGGATCGCGCACGCCGATCAGCGCCTCGTTCGACAGCGCGACCAGCGAGTAGGCGCCGACCACCTGCTTCAGCGCGTCGATCAGTCGGTCCACGACGGTGGAATACAGGCTGATCGCGATCAGGTGGACGAACACCTCGCTGTCCGTGGTCGACTGGAACAGGCAGCCGCGGCGCACCAGGGCGCGGCGGAGGGTGAGGGCATTGGTGAGGTTGCCGTTATGCGCGACCGCGAACCCGCCAAACTCGAAATCGGCATAGAGCGGCTGCACGTTGCGCAGCACGGTGTCGCCGGTGGTGGCGTAGCGGTTATGGCCGACCGCGTTGCCGCCGGGCAGCGAGGCGATGACGCGCGCGTCGCCGAAATTGTCGGCGACCAGGCCCATGCCCCGGTGCTGGTGGAAACGCTGCCCGTCATAGGTGACGATGCCTGTCGCCTCCTGTCCGCGATGCTGCAGGGCGTGCAGGCCGAGAGCGGTGACGGCTGCGGCGTCCGACACGCTCCAGAGACCAAACACGCCGCATTCCTCGTGGAAATGATCGTCATCGTGCAACGGCATGAGCGGTCTCCCTCGGCGCGGCCGACCAAACCCCAAGGGCCCGGCCGACCGGATTAGCGTGCAGCAGGTCTGCCGCCGTGGCGGTTCGGCCCGGCGGCGGCGTCAAATGCGGGCGGTACTTGGGTGGAATGTGCTTCGCGGCCCATACGGAGCCTAGGTAGATAGAAGGTAGCGTGCGCGCTTCCAACACCACTCCGGGCCAGCGGTCCACCGGCATGAGCCTGCCTCCGATGACATAGGCGGCCATCAGTAGCACAGCTCCGCGCCCCACGCCGAACACGAGACCGAGCGTGCGATCCAGCCCGCCCAGCACCGAGCCGCGGATGGCGCCTCCAACGGCGCGCGCCACCAGCGACAACACGATGAGCACGACGAGGAACAGCACGCCGAACGCCGCCGGGTCGGCGATGTCGGGGTTGGCGATGACTCGGCGCAGCATGATCTGCGCCTGTCCGAAGAAGGTCGTGGCGACGAACAGGGCGCCGGCCCATGCGGCTAGGCCCAGCACCTCGCGCACCATCCCGCGCAGGAAGCCCATCATGCCGGAGAGAGCGACGATGGCGAGGACGAGCCCGTCCACCCAGTTCACCACGCCGGCCTGCCGAGGAGGGTCATGCGCGCTATATCCGCTGCTTGGCCCGAGTCGCCAAGGCTTGCCTCACGCTTTCTTACCGGTGAACGCCGCAATCAGATCGGATAGATGCCCGATTTCATTCAGCCGCAGCCCCGGCGGCGGCGCCAGCTTGCGGTCGCCCCGTGCCACCCGGCGCGGCAGGCAGGCCGCCGAGAAGCCGAGTTTCTGCGCCTCTTTCAGCCGGGCATCCGCCTGGGCGACCTGGCGCACCTCGCCGGACAAGCCGACTTCGCCGAAATACACGGTGCCCGCGTCGGTCGCGGTTTCCGTGGCGGCCGAGGCGAGGGCGGCGGCCACCGCCAAATCCGCCGCCGGCTCGCCCACGCGCAGGCCGCCGGCCACGTTGAGATACACGTCACTTGACGACAGCCGCAGCCCGGCGCGGGTTTCCAGCACGGCCAGCAGCATCGCCAGCCGCCCTTGCTCCCACCCGATCACGGAGCGCCTCGGCGACCCACCGGCGTTGGGGGCCAGAAGCGCCTGCACCTCCACCAGCACCGGGCGCGTGCCCTCCAGCCCGGCGAACACCGCTGAGCCGGCGATGTTGCCGCGGCGTTCGGCCAGGAACAGGGCGGACGGATTGGCGACCTCCGCCAGGCCGCTATCGGTCATCTCGAACACGCCGATCTCGTCGGTGGCGCCGAAGCGGTTCTTGACCCCGCGCAGGATGCGGAACTGGTGGCCGCGGTCGCCTTCGAAATACAGCACCGCGTCGACCATGTGCTCCAGCACCCGCGGCCCGGCGATCGCGCCGTCCTTGGTGACGTGGCCGACCAGCACGAGGGCGAACCCCTGCGACTTCGCCAGCCGGATCAGCTCGAAGCTGCAGGCGCGCACCTGGGCGACGCTGCCGGGCGCCGATTCGATGGTGTCGAGCCACATGGTCTGGATCGAGTCGATGACCACCAGCGCGGCGTCCTTGGCGGCGTCCAGCGCTGCCACGATGTCGCGCACGTTGATGGCGGCCGCGAGCTCCAGCCGGGCGTCGGCCAGCCCGAGCCGCCGGGCTCGGAGGCGCACCTGCTCGATCGACTCCTCGCCGGAAATGTACACGACCCGGCGGCCCGCCCGCGCCAGCGACGCTGCAGCCTGCAGCAGGAGCGTCGACTTGCCGATGCCGGGATCGCCGCCGACCAGCACGGCGGACGCCGCGACCAATCCACCACCGAGCACGCGGTCCAATTCGGCAATCCCGGTGTGGGCGCGGGGCGGCGGGGCGGCGGAGCCTCCCAAGCCGACGAAGGCGATGCGGGCGGCCCCAGGCCTTGCTTTCGCGACCGCGCTGGGCCCGGCTTCGACCGACTCCTCGACGATCGTGTTCCACTCCCCGCACGCGTCGCAGCGCCCGGCCCACTTCGGAGTCACGGCGCCGCAGGATTGGCAGACGTAGCGGGCGGTGGGCTTTGCCAAGCGACGCTTAACCTGGATTTCGAATCAGAAATGGAACGTTCACAGCCGTAAGGTATTCATATCGGCCAAAGACACAACGCCGATAGCCAAGCGCACGAACTTATGCGCATAATGTGTGTATGAATGCGCGCGAGGTCATCAAGGCTCTCGAGGCAGATGGCTGGACGGAAGCGCGGTCGAAGGGATCGCATAAGCAGTTCAGGCATCCTGAGAAGCCAGGATTGGTGACTGTGCCCGTGCATGGGTCGGCCGACATCAAAAAAGGTGTTCTCGCCTCGATCCAACGCCAAAGCGGTGTGCTTCTGCGAAAGACCTAGGAGAAAACGATGCAATTCTATCCGGCCTTTTTGGTTCAGGACAGCGACGACGGCACCGAGGATGGATATGGCGTCGTGTTCCCAGATTTGCCCGGCTGCACCAGCGCTGGGGATACGCTCCAGGAGGCGGCCGAATCAGCTGTCGAGGCGCTTGCGCTGCACGTCGAAGGCATGGCCAATGCGGGACAAAAGCTGCCGCCGCCGTCGTCGCCAGATGCTCCATCGCCGAAATGGCTGGATGGAATCGGACGGCTGGTGGCGACGGTGCTGGTGCCAGTTGAACCGCTCAGCAGGGCCGTTCGCACCAACATCACGCTCGACGAGGGATTGTTGCGCCGCATCGATCGTGCCGCCGCCGCCGAGGGAAACACGCGGTCCGGCTTCCTGGCCCAAGCCGCCCGAGAGCGGATCAGGCGCAACCGCGCCCCCGTAGCCGCTACTTCCGCAGTTCCATCTGGATCGGCCCCTCGCGGCGGCCGTGGGTGAACTGGTCCACCACCGTGTTGCCGCTGTCGAGCAGCGCCGGGGCCGGGCCCTCCCACACGATCCGGCCCTGGAACAGCATGGCCGCGCGGTCGCCGATGCGCGCGGCACTCGCCATGTCGTGGGTGATCGCCACCGCCGTGCTGCCGAGCCGCTTCACGCAGTCGACGATCAGCCCGTCGATCACGGCGCCCATGATCGGGTCGAGGCCGGTGGTCGGCTCGTCGAAGAACAGGATGTCCGGCTGCGACGCGATCGCCCGCGCCAAGCCCACGCGCTTCTGCATGCCGCCGGACAACTCGGCCGGGGAAAGGTCGCCGACGCTCGGCGCCAGGCCGACCTGGGCCAAGACCTCGCCCGCCCGCGCCTGCGCGTCCGGACGGCTCATGTGCCTCTGGGCGAGCAGGCCGAACGCGACGTTCTCCCACACCGGCAGGCTGTCGAACAACGCGCCGGCCTGGAACAGCATGCCGATGCGCCGGTTGACCGCCTCGCGCTCGTGGCGGTCCATCGTCAGCACGTCGCGCCCGTCGATCTCGACCGTGCCGGCATCCGGCTCGATCAGCCCCAGGATGCACTTCAGCAGCACCGACTTGCCGCTGCCGGAGCCGCCGATGACGACCATGGAGGTGCGTGGCATCACGTCGAGGTCCACGCCGTCGAGCACGCGCTTTTCGCCGAACGCCTTCGACAGGCCGCGGACGCGGATTTTGGGGGTGGTCATCGAGCGAAGAACAGCTCGGTCAGCACGTAGTCGGACGACAGGATCAGGATCGACGCCACCACCACTGCCGCCGTCGTGGCGGCGCCCACGCCCTGCGCGCCGCCGCGGCTGTTGTAGCCGTGGAAGCAGCCCATCAACGCGATCAGGAAGCCGAACACCGCCGCCTTCGCCAAGCCCGACACGACATCGACCGTCGTGAGCAGGTTCGCCGTCGCCGCCAGGTAGCCCTTCGCGCCGAACTCCAGCTTGACCACCGCGATGATGAACCCGCCCATCACGCCCAGGATGTCGGCGATCATCACCAGCAGCGGCAGGGCGAGCGTCCCGGCCAGCAGCCGAGGCGCCACCAAATACTTCATCGGGTTGGTCGACAGCGTGCCGAGCGCGTCGATCTGGTCGGTGACGCGCATGGTGCCGAGCTCGGCTGCCATCGCAGCGCCGACACGGCCGGCCACCATCAGCCCGGCCAGCACCGGGCCCAATTCCCGCACCACCGACAGCGCGACGACCCCGGCGATGGCGCTCTCGGCGTTGAAACGGGAGAACCCGGTGTACGACTGCAGCGCGATCACCATGCCGGAGAAGATCGCCGTCAGCGCCACCACCGGCAGGCTGAAATACGAGAACTCCACGAAGGCGCGCAGGAATATGCGTCCGTAAAAGGGTGGGCGCACGATATGCGAGACGCCGGCCCCGGCGAACACCGCGATTGCGCCGGTGGCACGGCACGCGCCGATGACGCCGCGCCCGACGGCGGCCAGCAGGTCGAGTGGGTTCATGCGCCGCGGTAGGTTCGTGGATAGCGCGCGCCGAGCGAGGTCAGGATTTCATAACCGTTGGTGCCGGCCCGCTCGGCCATTGCATCGACATCGTGATGCGGGCCGATCAGGTCGAGCCATGCGCCGGGTTGCACGCCAGGCGTGTCGGTCACGTCGAAGGTGGAGAGGTCCATGGAAACACGCCCTACCAGCGGGACGGGGCAGTCGTCAAAGAACGCCGTCGCGCGGTTGGAGAGCGCGCGGGGGTAGCCATCGGCGTACCCGACCGAGACGGTGGCGATCCAGCTGGGGCGCCGGGCCGTCCACTGGCCGTTGTAGCCGATGGTTTCGCCCGGCGGCACGGCGCGCAGTTGCAGCACACGGGCGCGCAATCGCACCACCGGGCGCATCGGGTTGGGCCGGCCCGGCGTCGGGTTGATGCCGTACAGCGCGGCGCCGGGTCGGGCGAGGTCGGAGGCGAAACCCGGTCCCAGGAACATTCCGGACGAATTCGCCAAGCTGCGCGGCGCTGTGGGCAGGCGGGCGCAGGCGGGCGAGAAACGATCGCGCTGCCGCAGGTTCATGCCATCGTCCGGCAGTTCGGCCGAGACCAAGTGGGTCATGACGTAAAGCAGGTCGATTCCGGTCAGCCGGCCCGGGTCGGCCGCGAGCGTTTCGGTTTCCTGGGCGCCCAGACCCAACCGGTTCATGCCGGTGTCGACATGCAGCAGCGCCGGCAACGGGCGGCCGAGCCGGGCGGCGAGGGCCGACCAGCGGCCGATCTCGTCCAGCGAACCCAGCACGGGGGCGATGCCGGCCGCTGCAAGCTCGTGCTCGACGCCGGGCCACAGGCCGTTCAGGACCGCCAGCATCCCGCCGTGCAGCAACGGCCGCAGCGCCAACGCCTCCGCCGGATGCGCCACGAAGAAATGCCGGCAGCCCTGCGCGTGCAGATGCGAGGCCACGCGCGCTGCGCCGAGCCCATACGCATTCGCCTTCACGACGGCGGCGACGGCCCCAGGGTGCTGGGCACCCAGCATCCGCCAATTCGCGGCGATCGCGTCCAGGTCGATGGCAAGCTCCACCGACCCGGACGCGCCGGTCAAACCAGCTTCACCAATTGCTTGCCGAAATTGCGCCCCTTCAGCAGGCCCATGAACGCCTCGGGCGCGCTCGCGAGCCCCTCCGCCACGCTCTCGCGAAACTTCAGCTTGCCCGACGCCACCATGCCGCCCAGCTCCCGCAGCGCCGCGGACCAGAGGTCTATGTGTTCCGAAACGATGAAGCCCTCGACCTTGAGTCGCGAGATCAGGATCAGGCTCGGGGTCTGCATCGCCATCGGCCGGCCGTCATAGCCCGCGATCATGCCGCAGACCGCAATGCGCCCGAACGCGTTCATTCGCGCCATTATCGCGTCCATGATTTCGCCGCCGACGTTCTCGAAATAGCCGTCGATCCCGTTCGGCGCCGCCTCCTTCAAGTCGGCCCGCAGATTACCGGCCTTGTAGTCCACGCAGGCATCGAACCCGAGCTCGCCCGTCACGTACCCGCACTTGTCCGGCCCGCCCGCGATTCCTACCACCCGGCAGCCTTTCGCCTTCGCCAACTGGCCCACCACGCTGCCCACCGCGCCGCTCGCGGCGCTGACGCACACCGTCTCGCCGGGCTTCGGCAAGCAGATGTGGTTCAGGCCGTACCAGGCGGTTACGCCGGGCATGCCGACGCTGCCAAGATAGGCCGAGAGCGGAATGCGTGCGTCGTCGACCTTCTGCATCCCCGAACCATCGGTGGTGGCGTATTCCTGCCATCCGAACATCGCCACGACCTTGTCGCCGACCGACCATTTCGGGTTGTTCGACGCCACTACGGCGCCCACGGTGCCGCCAATCATCACCTCGTCCAGCTGCTGTGGCGCAGTGTAGCTTTTCGTGTCGTTCATGCGTCCGCGCATGTAAGGGTCGAGCGAGAGGAAATGATTGCGAACCCGAACCTGGCCGTCCTGCAACGGCGGCAGCGGCGTCTCGACCATGCGGAAATTGGTGGCGCTGACCTCGCCGTCGGGACGGGAGGCGAGCAGGATTTGGTGATTGATGTCGGCCATGGGTCGCTCCCTACAAGATCAGCAATCTTAGCTTAAGCGCCGCAGGCAAGCGAACAGGTAAGGGCGCTGCCCTTAACCCGCTGAGGCCGGCGACCCCAGACCCCTTGAATAATGGTGTCCAGAGGCCCTGCCTCTGGTGGGGTCAAGGGTCAAACCCCTTGCCTACTCTCTCGAATGCGTCAGATCGATATCCGCAAACCGAGTGAACTCGCCTTCGAAAAATAAATCGATCTTCCCCGTCGGACCGTGCCGCTGCTTCTCGATCAGCAGCTCGGCGCGGTTGTGCACGGCGTCCATGTCCCGCTGCCATTTCTCGACGGCGGTGTGGAACTTGTCGTCGGAGTCGTACCCCATCTGCTTGGGCGCGCGCTGCTGCAGGTAGTACTCGTCGCGGTAAACGAACATCACGCTGTCGGCGTCCTGCTCGATCGTGCCGGACTCGCGCAGATCGGATAGCTGCGGCCGCTTGTCCTCCCGGCTCTCGACCGCGCGTGACAATTGGGAGAGCGCCAGCACCGGCACCTCCAGCTCCTTGGCCAACGCCTTCAATCCCTGAGTGATCTGGCTGATTTCGAGCACGCGACTTTCGGGCTTGGTGCCGGCGGACGGGCGCATCAGCTGCAGGTAATCCACCACCACGAGGTTCAGGCCCTTGGTGCGCTTCAAGCGCCGGCACCGGGTGCGCAGGGCGGACATGCTGATGGCCGGCGTGTCGTCGATGTGCAGCGGCAGTCCGGCGATCTCGCGCGACACCTGCACGAAACGGTCGAAATCTTTCTGCCCGATCTCGCCGCGGCGAATGCGGTCGCCGGACACCCGCGCTTCCTCCGCGAGCAGGCGGATGGCGAGCTGCTCGGCGCTCATCTCCAGCGAGAAGATCGCGACCGAGCCTTTCGGCATCTTGTTGGGATCGTTGGACCGCGCCTCGGCCAGCAGCGCGCGTGCGGCGCCGAACGCGATCTTGGTGGCGAGCGCGGTCTTGCCCATGCCCGGCCGCCCGGCCAGGATCATCAGGTCGGACGGGTGCAGGCCACCCATCTTCTTGTCGAGATCGCGCAGCCCGGTCGACAGCCCGCTCACGTGGCCTTGGCGGTGGAAGGCGCGCTCGGCGCTGTGCAGGGCGGACGCCAGCGCCGTGTCGAACGGGATCATGCGGCTTTCGGCGCCGCCCAGGTCGGCCAGCTCGAAAAGGCGTTGCTCGGCGGCCTCGACCTGCTGCGTGCCGGCCAGTTCCGGGTCGGCGCCGAACGCGTTGTTGACGACCTCCTCGCCGACGTCGATCAGCTGCCGCCGCAGCCAAGTGTCGTGGATGGCGCGGCCGTATTCGCCGGCGTTGATGATCCCCACCATCGCCGTCAGCAGCTGCGCCAGGTAGGCGTTGCCGCCGACTTCGTCGAGCACGCCCGAGTGCTCGAACTCCGCCCGCAGCGTCACCGCGTCGGCCAGTTGGTTGTGTTCCACCCGACGCTTGATCGCCTGATAGATGCGCCCGTGCAGCGGGTCGGCGAAATGTTCCGGGATCAGGAAGTCAGAGACCCTCTCGAACGCCTTGTTATTGGCCAGTAACGCGCCCAGCAACGCCTGCTCCGCTTGCAGATTGGACGGCGGCAGCCGCTGCGACAGGCCGAGAAGGGGGGTGAGGATGGTGTTCATGAGGGATGGGAGTTTAGCGCCTTGCAACCGGCTCCGCATCCGGCTTGCCTGTGGACGGCGTGTGGATAGGGGGGATAGTTTGTATCGGTGCCATATCGTATTGATAAGTTGAACCACCCAGGGGAGGCTCTGAGATGGCGGTGAAGGTCGCGTATTTGTCCATGATGTCGGCGACCCAGCCATCCGCAAACGCGTCGCCATGTTAAAGGCGGGCGGCGCCACGGTGACGATCATGGGGTTCCGGCGGGGTGAGAGGCCGATGTCTGAGGTGGCCGGCCTGCCGGTGGTCGATCTTGGCCGGACGTTCGACACCAAGCTGGGGCAGCGGGCGCGGGTGGTGCTGCGGCACCTGCTGTTGGCGGCACGGCTGCGCGACGCTGTTTGCGGAGCCGACGTGGTGCTGGCCCGCAACCTCGAAATGCTGGCGATCGCGGCGCGTGTCCGGCAGCTAGCGGCGCCAGGATCGCGCTTCGTTTACGAGTGCCTCGACATCCACCCGGCGATGGTCGATGCCGGGCGAAAAGGGCGGGTATTACGCACGATCGAAAGGGCCTTGCTGCGTCGGTGCCACCTGCTGGTGGTCAGTTCGCCGGCATTCATCGACGCGTATTTCCGTCCGCGTCAGGATTTGGCTACGCCCGTGCTGCTGGTCGAGAACAAGGCGTTGAAGTTTTCGCAGGGTGGGCTGGAGCCAACACAGCGTCAGGACCGACCGCGGCCACCTTGGCGCATCGGTTGGTTCGGGGTGATCCGGACGCAAAAAGCTTTGGATATCCTCATCAGGATCGTGACGGCGAATCGTGGGCTGGCGGAGGTCGTCATCCGCGGCCGCCCGGCGTTGATCGATTTCACCGACTTCCATGGCCAGGTGCAGCGCACGCCGGGCGTGAGCTTTGGCGGGAACTATACGCCGGAGGACCTGCCGGCCATGTACGCGGACATCGATCTGTGCTGGGCGTTCGATTATCTCGACGAGACCGCGAATTCCGCATGGCTGCTCCCGAATCGCCTCTACGAGGGCGGCCAGTTCGCCGCCGTCCCGATTGCACGCGCCGGGACCGAAACCGGCCGTTGGCTGCAACGGCATGGCATCGGCGTCACGTTCCAGGACCCGGCGGCCGAAATCGGCCCGTGGCTTCGCGCGCTGACGCCGGAGCGCTACGAGGCGCTGACGCAGGCATCGCGCGCGCTGCCGCGAGGCGACGTCGTGGCGGGTCTGGACGATTGCCGCGCGCTGGTGCAGGCGTTGGCGGGCGCGCCGTGAACCAGGGCAGGGACGTGCTAATCGTGATTCCGGCGCGTGATGAGCAGGCGCACATCGCCGACGTGATTGCGGCGATGCGGTCGGATGTCGGCTGCCAGGAAGCGCTGATCGTGGTGGCGGACGACGATAGCCAGGACGACACGGTCGCGATCGTCACGCGAATCGGGCAGGCCGATCCGCGCGTGCGCGTCCTTGAGACCGGCCGGAAGCTGGGCGTGTGCGCCGCCATCAACCGTGCTGTAGAAGCATTCGGCGCCGGGCGAAACTGGCTGGTGCGGGTGGATGCCCACGCGGATTACCCGCCCAACTACGCGTCCCGGCTGGTGGCGAAGGCGCAGGAGATGGATGCGAGCTGCGTGGTGACGCCCATGGTGACGTGCGGCGAGACTTGCTTTGAGGTGGCGGTGGCGGCGGCGTCGAACTCGGTGCTCGGAACGGGGGGCGCGGCGCACCGGCTTGCCCGGGGGGCCGGCTGGGTCGATCATGGGCACCATGCGCTGATGCGGCTGGACGTATTCATGGCCGTCGGCGGCTACGATGCGAGTTTTATCGCTAACGAGGACGCGGATTTGGACGCCCGCATCAGCAAGATAGGCGGCCGCATTTGGCTGGCCGACGATTTGTCGCTCGACTATTTCCCGCGTCGGTCCACGCCCGCGCTATTCCGGCAGTATTTCCGCTACGGCCAGGGCCGGGCCATGACGGTTGCTCGCCATGGCGGGCGACGCAAGCTTCGGCAGATGCTGCCGCTGTTGATTGCCCCGATGGTCGGATTGGCCGCTCTAATACCAACCGCCCTGATGACTGACCGGTTTCTGGAGCGCCAGTCCATGTGCTTCACCCAGCGTCCCAGCCCATTCGGACCAGTCAACAGTCAGGGCGCTTGGTATAACTCCGCTGTTCGGCCCCGCGTGCCTGCCGGCGCTTGGCTATGTGGCGCTCTGTCTCGGCTACGGCATCACTCTGCGGCGGCTGAGCGCACCCTGTTCGGTAGGCTGCGGGCTACACGGCGATGGTGATGCACATCGGCTGGTCGATCGGCTACTGGCGGCAGGTATTCGGTGGCAAGCGGCTCGGATCGGCGCCGGTGCCACTCCTGTTCGGCCTTTAGTTGGCAAACCCCCCTGTGTCCAAATTGGGTCGGCCAGCATTCGGCGCAGCTGCATTATGCGGCTGCGTCCGCCTCGGCGTCCGGACCCTCGGCGCCCGGCTCGAACAGATCGGCGGCGTCCGTCTCCGGATCGTCGTCGTCCTGGTTGGCGCCGACCCGCTCGCCACGTGCTTGGCGTTCGGCTTCCTCTGGGCTGCGGGCGACATTGGCCGTCACCGGGATCGACACTTCGGGATGCAGCACGATCCGCGCCGGCGCCAGCCCTAACGACTTGATCGGGTGCAGCAGCACGACCTGCTGCCGGGTGACAGTCAGGCCGGAGGCGGTGCATGCGTCGGCGATGTCACGCACCGACACCGACCCGTACAGGCTGCCGGAGTCGCTCGCCTGGCGGATGATCACGACGGTGAGCGCGCCAATCCGCTCGGCGAGGCGTTCGGCCTCTTCGCGGCGTTTGACGTTCTGCGCTTCCAACTGGGCGCGTTGGCCATCGAAGTGCTCGCGATTCGCCTTGTTGGCCCGCAACGCCTTCTTTTGCGGCAGCAGATAGTTGCGGGCGTAGCCGGGCTTGACCCGGACCACGTCGCCCATCTGCCCCAGCTTCTCGACGCGCTGGAGCAGGATCAATTCTACGGCGGCCATCGACCTGCCTCCTTACGCGAGGATGTAGGGGAGCAAAGCGAGGAACCGCGCGCGCTTGATCGCCTGCGCCAATTCCCGCTGCTTCTTGGCGGACACCGCGGTGATGCGGCTGGGCACGATCTTGCCGCGCTCGCTCAGGAAGCGGGACAGCAGCCGCACGTCCTTGTAGTCGATTATCGGCGCGTTGGGGCCGGAGAACGGGCAGGATTTGCGGCGGCGATAGAACGGACGCCGGGCGCCCACGGCGGCACGGCGGCCGGCTGGGCCGACATCGGTATCGGCTGTTGTTGCGGACATGCTTATTCCTCCCCGCCATCGTCACGCCGCGGAAAGCCGCGGCCCTCGTCACGTGGCCCAAAATCGTCGCGGGCCCGAAATTCCTCGCGGTCGTCAAAGCCGCGCTTGCGCCCGCTCTCGAACCGCCCGGCGGGCTTTGGCCCACGGAAGCTGCGCTCGCGATCGTCGGACTTGCGCGACAGGATGGCCGAGGGCTCCTCGGTGATCTCGTCCACGCGGATGGTCATGAACCGCAGCACGTCCTCGTTCAGGCCCAGTTGGCGCTCCATCTCATTGATGGAGGCAGTCGGGGCTTCGAGGCCAAGGAGCATATAGTGCCCCTTGCGGTTTTTCTTGATGCGGTAGGCGAGGCTGCGCAGGCCCCAGTATTCGCGCTTCTTGACGGCGCCGCCATCGGCCTCGAGCTGGGCGGCGACGATGTCGGCCACGCCCTCGACCTGCTGCTGCGTCACGTCGTTGCGCGCAATCAGCACGCACTCATACATCGGCATGTGTAGTCCCTATGGCTGGTTCGGCCCAAACGGGCATAGCCGGAACGCCGCCAAAGCGTCCCAGCAGGGAAGGCGCGGATGAACCATAGGTGGAAATGGAAATCAAGATGCCTAAGCTGCGATCTTGAGCCCTGCCAGGGGGCTTATAGACACCGTCCCACCCGGTGACGCAGACAGGCAATGGCCGGACGGAACTGCGCGCCAGTCGCAGGCTGCGTCATCGATCGGCTCGGACACTACCACCAGCCCGTTGCGGCCCTCGCGCCAATACAGTGTCGCCGGGCGGTCGTCGCTAGCCCAGCGGAAGGCCCAGAGCCGCACGCCGTCGGTCAATGCGGCGGTGAAGCGCAGCGGGGTGCGGACGCCAGCTGCCTGCATCACCGTCCCCTATCTTGGCCAGCGTCACGCCGGCTGCATGCACCGGGTCGTCGGCGAGGCCGTTGGCCACAGCAGCCAGGAAGATGGCCTCGTTGTCGGTGGTGCCGGCCCGGGCGGCATAAAGGTCATCCGGGATCATCGCTTCGACCTGCCGGCGCACGGCATTCCAGCCGCCGATCTGCCCGTTGTGCATGAACAGCAGCGACCCCTGCGCGAACGGGTGGCAATTCGCCCGCATGGTCGCGGTGCCCGTGCTCGCGCGAACATGGGCGAAGAACAGGCGGGAGCGGACCTGGCCGGCCAACGAGCGCAGGTGGTCGTCGGACCAGGCGGGACGGATCTTCCGGTAAAGGCCGGGCTCGGGCCGCTCGCCATACCAACCGATGCCGAACCCATCGCCGTTCGTCTCGGTCTTGCCCTCGGTCGCATGCAAGGATTGATGGATCAGCGAGTGGCACGGGGTGGAGATCAGGCTCTCGAGCAGAACCGGGTCGCCCGATAGGCGAGAAAGCGGCACATCGGTTAGATCGCACTCCGGCGTGAGGCTGCCATCATAGCCCAGGTCACGGCGCGGCCATCGCCAAGATTTGACACTGCTCCATTCGGACGCGATATGGCCCGCCTGCCTCGTCCCATTGCGGAACTTTTGTCATGCCCGTTCACGCCTTCATCTTCCCCGGCCAGGGCAGCCAGTCTGTCGGCATGGGACGCGACCTCGCCGCCGCATTCACCGCCGCCCGCGAGGTGTTCCAGGAAGTGGACGACACACTGGGGCAGAAGCTGTCCAAGCTGATGTTCGAGGGCCCGGCCGAGGACCTGACGCTCACCGAGAACACCCAGCCCGCCCTGATGGCGATGTCGCTGGCTGTCCTGCACGTGATCCAGGCGGAGGGTGGCTTCGTGCTGCCGGCCCGGGCCGCCCTGGTCGCGGGCCACTCGCTCGGCGAATACAGCGCCCTGGCCGCGGCTGGCAGCATCAGCATCGCATCCTGCGCGCGGCTGCTGCGGCTGCGGGGCCAGGCGATGCAGAAGGCGGTGGCGCTTGGCGAGGGCGCCATGGCGGCCCTGCTCGGCGTGGAACTGGAGGCGGTGAAGGCGATCTGTGCCGACGCCGTGGAGGGTCCGGAGGGCTGGCAAGTGGTGGAGGCCGCCAACGACAACGGCGGCGGCCAAGTCGTCATCTCCGGCCATCGTGACGCGGTGGAGCGCGCGGTCGAACTGGCCAAAACCCGAGGGGTGAAGCGCGCAATGTTGCTGCCGGTGTCTGCGCCATTCCACTGCGCGCTGATGGCGCCGGCCGCGGACGCGATGGCCGAGGCGCTGGACGCTGCCGAGATCGCGCCGCCCGTGGTTCCGCTCGTTGCCAACGTGACGGCCGCAAAAGCCACTGACCCGGCGCTTATCCGCACCCTGCTGGTGCGCCAGGTGACCGAAACGGTGCGCTGGCGCGAGACAATGATCGCCTGCGTCGGGATGGGCGTGGATAGCTTCGTCGAACTAGGGGCCGGGCGCGTGTTGTCCGGCCTGGTGCGCCGGGTCGTTCCCGACGCGCGTGCCGCTGCCGCGGGCACGCCTGCCGAGGTCGAGACGCTGCTGAAGTCGTTGTAGGTCACGGGTCCACAGGAGGCGGCATGTTCAGGCTCGACGGCAAGGTAGCGCTGGTCACGGGAGCGTCGGGAGGCATCGGCGCGGCGATTGCGCGGGCGCTGCACGGGCAGGGGGCCCAGGTCGCGTTGTCCGGCACCCGCACCGACGCCTTGAACACACTGGCGGCCGAATTGGGCGAGCGTGCGTCCGTCTGCCCGGCGGATTTGCGCGATCCGGCCGCCGCAGACGCGCTGGTCGTGGCAGCCGAGGCAGCGGCCGGTCCGCTCGACATCCTGGTCAACAACGCCGGGCTTACCCGCGATATGCTGGCGCTGCGCATGAAGGATGCGGATTGGGAAGCGGTGCTGGAGGTGGATCTGTCCGCCCCGTTTCGCCTGTGCCGGGCGGCTTTGAAGGGAATGGTCCGTCGCAGGGCCGGACGGCTCGTAGGTATCGCCAGCATCGTCGGCAGCACCGGGAACCCGGGCCAGGCGAACTACGCCGCTGCCAAGGCAGGGCTGGTCGGCATGACCAAGGCGCTCGCGCAAGAGGTGGGCTCCCGCGGGATCACGGTCAACATCGTGGCGCCTGGCTTTGTGGAGACGGCGATGACGGACGCCCTGACTCCGGAGCAGAAAGCGCGGCTGGCCGAGCGCATTCCACTGGCTCGGCTGGGTCGGCCGGAGGACGTTGCCGCCGCCGTCGTGTATCTCGCGTCGGATGAGGCGGCCTGGGTCACGGGCGCGACGCTGCACGTGAACGGTGGGATGGCGATGCTGTAAGCGGCTCAATACGAGCCTAGTGCCGACGCGTTGGCGACGGCCGGTTGGTACGAGGGGAATAAAAAGCTTTCGGACGGGCGCACGATGTCGGCTAGCGCGGCCGCGACCCGCTCGACCACGCCGGGCCAGTCGCCCGGCCGCTCCTGCCGGAACAGCCGCATGGAGGAATACCAGGGCGAGTCGTCGCGGTTGAGCATCCAGCGCCAGTCCGGAGCATGGGCCAGCATCAACCAGGTCGGGATGCCCAGGGCGCCGGCGAGATGCGCCACCGCGGTGTCGACCGTGATCACCAAGTCCAGCCCGGCGATGACGGCGGCAGTCGCTGCGAAATCCGTGAGTTGGTGCGACAGGTCCTTGATCCCGAACACCTTCGAGATGTCGGCCGCTTGGGAGCCGACCTGAAGGCTGACGAGCATGCGGGCGCCGGCTCCGACGATCGGCGCCAGCGCCGATACCGGCATCGACCGCCGCCGGTCGTTGTGGTGCGCCGGATTGCCCGCCCAAGCGACGCCGATCCGTAGGCCGAACGGCAATGCGGCGTCATAAGCCTCGGCCAGAATGGGGTCCGGTGTCAGGTAGCCGGATGCGCCCGGTATGGTGTTCGCCGCCGTAAGGAACAGGCCGGGCAGGCTCATCTGGTCCACCCAGAGATCATGCGGCGTTGGACATCCGCGCTCCACGACGAGGATATCGGGTATGCGCTGCAACAAGGACAGAAGGGGCGACGCCGCCTGCAGGATGACGTGGGCGCCGCGCTTGGTCAGCAACGGCAGGTACCGCGCGAACTGCACGGCGTCGCCGAAGCCTTGTTCGGCACGCACCAGGATAGTTCGCCCGTCTAGCGCTTCGCTCTCCCATTGCGGTCCCGGCAGCGGGGGTAACACCTGGGGTAGCGGCGTTTGCGCCATTCGTAGGCGTCCCATCCCTCGGCGAACTGGCCGGCGAGGAGGTGCGCGACCCCACGGTTCCAATGCGCTTGGGCGAGGTCCGGCTCAAGCTTCGCCGCTTCCCAGCAGGACGCGATCGCTTCCAGTGGGCGGCCCTTCACCGTGAGCAAATGACCAAGGCTGGCATGGGCCTCCGCCAGTCCTGGCGCGTTTGCAATAGCCGCGCGCGTGTAGGCCTCGGCGTTGTCCAAGTCGTCGGCGTCGACGCAAGCGTTGCCGAGGTTGAGCAAAGCCGGCGCGTGATGCGGCGTCACGGCAAGCACTTGCCGGAACGCCTGTGCCGCCTCGGCATGGCGTCCCAGCGCGTTTGCCGCGCACCCCGCGAGGAAATGCGCCTCCGTCAAGGACGGGTCCGCGGTCAAGCCGCTGCAGACGTCCAGCGCTTCCGCCGCATGCCCGGTCGCGATCAGCGCACGGGCGAGCGTCAGCGTTTGGTCGCGGTGATGTGGCCGCAGCAGCTCGGCTCGGGTGAGCAGGGCCGCCGCCTCGGCCGGGCGTCCGGTCGCGAGGGTCAACGTTCCCAGCAGATACAGCGCGCTCGGCTGCTCCGGCTCGATCAAGAGCGCGGTTCGAACCAACACCTCCGCCTCGGACAGCCGTCCGGCGCGCTGGTGGTCGATCGCCAGAAGCAGCGCCTCGATTGCGTTGGGCATGACTGGGTCCCGCATGACGGCCCAGAGTGCAGTCCAAATATTAACGCCGGGTATACAACCTCAAGCGTCAGGGCCGTAGAACGTCAGTTCCACCTTTAGGCCTGCCGGGTCGAAGAAGAACAGCTGTCGAATGTCCATGCCGGGAACGGGGCTAGGAACATAGCTGATCCCGCGCTCCTCCAGTTCATGACAAACGGCGGCGAAGCCTTGGGCGCGAAAGGAAATGTGGTCCACCCGCCCGGTCGACCCGGCTCCGGCGGCGGCCGGCCCGTCTGCTGGCAGGCTGCCGGAAATGTGCACCACCGGCGTCTCGCCCAGATACATCCAGTAACCCGGAAATTTGAAGGCGGGGCGCGCTCCCATACGCGCGAATCTAAGCCTTGCGGCGGCTTGGGAGGCTGTGATTCGTAGGGCGGATGCACGCTTCCCTTCACGACGGCAAATGGTCGTCAATTGTCGCGCGCCTTGGCGAGGTT
>JAABUJ010002083.1_pt1 | contig 26141 bp, 13 predicted proteins | sample 5559131 | NCBI WGS metagenome assembly JAABUJ01 (sample SAMN10711875, study PRJNA513366) | rock metagenome | isolation source: Antarctica rocks | place: Antarctica: Victoria Land, Mt New Zealand nord | collected 2016-01-07
TTGCTACGGATAAAAGTTTTTCCTTTCGCCGATAGGAGGCCTTCTTATAGGGCCACATTTCCATAGAGTAGCTAGACACTTATGATTACACGTTCATTCCACTAGCCACTCCTCCTATGTTTGACAAAATACATTTGCTAATCGCCGGGTTACGGAGGTATTCGCCGTCACATTGTGCCCTCCGCTCAGTAGTGGCAGAGGGTTTGACTATGTCAAATGATGATGATCATAATCCCATATAGTATTTGTACCTTAGAAGGGTATTACACTTGAAGCTGGTAACAGCCGGGCAACTCATGATAATTTCGAGGAATCTCAGAGCACTCATTAATGATATTATTATCCGACAGAATACTAAGCCAAACGCCTCGCAATGCACGCTAAATGTCAGAGTATGCCTCGAGCTGTCGTCTAGAAACTAGAAACCGAAACTGTCCAATAAGGAGTTCGAGTCCGGTTCCTCGAATACTTTGGGTGGTTGCTGTCCCACATGGCCAGACCTCATCTCAGTCGGGAGCTTTGGGCTCGGCAGATCAGCGACCACTAAGCTACTCCGTCTGCGTAGCATCTTCCGAGGGTCGGGCGGACTCATGTCGAGTTGTTTCTTTTTACGTGGTTGTTGTAAGAATTCCCAATTACGCACTGACCCAACGTCAGCCCTACATTTATCAGGCGTCAATGTGCACAGCTCACCTAGGTCCAATGCTAGCAAATCACAGCCCATCCTATCGTACAACCTAGCATTTTGCATAATGAAATCCCATTCTGCTTGCGGCGATATCATAGTGGCCCCTTTGAGCGTTTGCAGAGTCTTTTCTCGAAGCTGCTTGTAGAGTACAATCAAAGCTGGGTCGTTTGCGAGGTAAGATTTGGCATGTAACCCCGGCGACTCTGGAGACTCAAGCAGAGTGAAGATGGGTGACTGCGACCATGATGAGTAGGGGACATTGCTAGCGCTAACAGGTTAGAGCAATGACGTACGATTAATGCCCGGACAGCTTTGTCCCGACGTTTGAGCATCCAAAAAGCCCAGGTAGCTAACCACCGGTTCCCATCAATGGCAGCTTGAGGAAGCACCTTTTCTTGCAGCAGCTCTTGTAGTACTGCGCCATCATCACCTTCGTATACGCGAGCAATGGCAACGGCAAGTTGGATGTCTTTCATTTGGTGACAGCAGACGTTGACAGCATCCTTCAGGTTCCCGGCCAGCAGGAAGAAAGCTGCAGCGTACTCTGGAACAAGTTAGCAACCCTACCCGGCCAGACTGACCCAAATGGATATCATACCAAACCGCCGTTTACCGAGTAGAGCATACGCGTTCTTCAACGCTGCAGTCTTCCATCTGATTTCCTGAAAATTGTTCGCCAGCAAGCGTTGCGTCATGGCTTGCTCCCGGTTCCAACCCGCCATCCTCCAAAGACCCACCAGCACATTCTTCTTCCGCAGTGCGATGTAGTACAGACTGCAGTCGATAGGATTCTTCTCGTCAGTCTTTGTGTACTCGTTGCGCGCAATCACCTCGAATTGTGCTCTCTGCATGTCAATCAGCTTGCCTGTCATCGATTCTTACCTTTTTCACTTCGGACCTACCAATGCAGCCAGGTCAGTCATCCACATGAATACTCCACTCTCCCTGGCATGCTCCCAGAGCATCTTCCCGTGAAATTGGCGAGATACGAGGTCGACAAGTATGTCTTGACTAACACTGTGAAATGCCCACACAATCTCCCGCCAGGTAATACTGACTTGCTCAGAAGGCGCTTGACTTTTCCTGAGCATGTGCTGGCGGAAGAAGAGCAGATACCGAGCCGCATTATCATCCATTGAACGCCGATGTCTCTCAACAGTGGCAACACATTCGACGATGTCTGCCAAACGTATTTGCTCCAAACTTGACAGCTGTGGTATGCTAATCTTGGCTAAAATATCGTTCAGTTGCGCTGCTAGGTCTTCGGTAACAGAACCGGATTCGCCATCGTCTGAGAAGTCGGCATAAGAGGACCGCATCTCTTTGTTAGTACTACTAGATATGATCTGTGGGTTCAGCCGTGGTCACTCTGCTTTGGGCTCATTAACTTACCTCTTGTTCATGTACGAACTCATGGACTGGAATATCCAGGAAGCTATGTAGACTGTCTCCATCCGTGAAGAACTTGAGGGCCTGATGAAGACTGATAATGATCTTTTGGACTAATATAGTCTTCCCAGACAATATGCATTGAGCAAGGAATTGTGGATGAAATACAGGGAGCGGACCGTTTAAGCGACTAACGATATTGAAAAGATCGTTGGAGAATTCTTGGCGGGAGGGCAATCGTAGCTTGTAGACGACACTATCTGTGACCTCAACCCCTTTATCGTACACGAAAAGTTGGTTGCCAGCTCCTACCACCAGATTACCGCCGCCAAGCCAAGTGGAATCTCCAATAGGGTGAGGTGTCATATTTCTGATTCGAATATCCCTTATCGTTGCCCAGGCGGGGCCTGCACCGAGATAGTCATACCGCAGCTGAGAAAGCAGAAGTACTCGATGCGGAAACCCTACGGCCAAAATCGACTGATTATCAGGCGTCGATGTCCAATCTAAATCTTGTATCACATCGTAGGTCGCAAACTCCTCTTCGTACTCCAGCTGCGCGTTTCGAGTGTCCCAGATCGTGAGTGCAGTCTTTGAAGCGTCGACTAGTGCAGCCTTCCGTATAGAGCTCCCACTTGCTAGGGACGGTCTCTCTATGCCTGTTTCGACTTTTGAAGTCCGCAGCCACTGTATATTATTCTTCTCCGCAAGGATCTTCGCCGTCCAAGTATGGAGAACACCGTCTTTTGTATAGGACAATGCTACGTCTCTGGCGAAGACGTCAATGAATCCGGAGATGGTTGTCAAAGAACCCGCAGGGTCGACCGGAAGAACGAAGGCAACGTCGTCCTTCAAGCCGAGGTCAAAGGTGCAATAGTGCTTCAGCCGCTTCAGAATGTTCTTTTCGCCCCTATTAGTGATGGGCTTTCCAAGCTTTGGCACCTCCCAGACAATGCCCTTCATTTTCGAACTGATTGTTGCTATATGGGCGACGTCTCGACCATCGTCATCCTCAGGCAGAAGTATCAAACACAAGGGCTTGCCCTCTACTTTGTATTGAAAAGATGCCAACTGCACGGCAGCAGCTCCTCGAGTGTCCCAGAGGGAGATCTGTTCATGATGCAGCGTAACTACAGCCTCGCCTTCCCACAACACACATGTTCGATGAATGTGTGTCGGACTACTGATAGCACTCTGCCTTATTAGCCTTGTTCCTGCGGCATCCTGGGACTGCTTCCAAAGAAGCCCTTCGTTATCGTTGGTTCGGGACAAGACCGCCTGGCCACTAGCGTTCCGGACAATCTTCTTAATGGCTCTATCATGACCTGACCAGAGGGCCTTAAACGTTAGTCGCCTCGAACGTGGCGATGGATCAAAGAGCTCATCCAATCTGCCCTCCATCCACTCCACCCTCCCGTCGAAGTAGTGGGCCAAGAGGGCGAAAGGTGATGCTGAACGATCGTTACAAAAATTGTAGAATTGTACATGATCTTCGCCTGGTACTTTATCTTGCGAGAAGTGAAAGTGAAAGCCTTCGATATGCGCCACGTTGAAGATGCTCGTAGTTTTCCGGGCTTTACATCCAACATTCTCTAACCCCCACGCGGACATATGTCCACTGTCATCCAGAACCACGCATACTTCCGGGTTCCGGTTAGCTACTTCAATCAGATGCTGGAGGGCATGATCTTCCATGTTTCTTGTTGCCGAGCTCTGCACAGCTCTTTCTGTGGCGATCGTAAAGTCCCGACTGTCGATGATGAAGGCGTAGCGTCGGTTCGACTGCTTGGCAGGTTCGAATCGCCGTGGCTTTATAGACTCAAGCATATCGATCTCAGCCCAGAGCTGCAGGATCTGTAAACCATGGGGGTCCGTTGCGGCCCAGATTCTGATTTTCTTCTCTGCGGAGAACGTGTACAGTACATTATCAATGATATGTTCACGATCATATGCTCGACGCCAATGCAAGCCAGTTACGGCTGCGGAGTGCGGCAGGTAGGTGTAATCAAAACGGACATCCTCTGAGCCGAATGATAGCCTCCTCCAGACCTTCAACAATCGATCATAACGTCCAGTCGAGGCTATAAGGCTAGCATCGTAGGAGAAGTGGGCGAACTTTGCAGGGTTTGCGAGCTTTCTCTTCCATATTGCAGCTCCAGTGTCGGCAGTCGCGAACAACGTCAGGCTTGTGTTTCCCACCAGTAGTTCTTCGGACGAGCCCCAAGAGAGTGTGCTTGTGACGCCATCTTCAAACTCGGACTCGAATGAACATTGAAGTGACCACTGCGATAATCTGTTAACGTTTTTCGCCAGCATAACAACCGGTTTCCGAGAGCCTCACCTGCAACGCTCCTTCATCTTTGCCGTAGGGTCGATATATGTAAACAGTTGCCCCTGAACACGTGGCTATCTTCCCAGATGTCTCGTCCAACGCGACCGCATCGAGATCTACCACTTCGTCCTCATAGATGGTCTGTAGGAGCTTGTTCGCTCCTTCGAGAATGACTAGGCCATTGCCACTTATATACGCCTATGAGAAACCATGGGAAGTCAGCGACACATTTCCGCTTTATGTAATGCTGAGTTAGGGCTTACAATGAGCTGCTGTCCTGCCCAACGCCCTGTACAGATAGCTTGAAGCTTCGCCTGCGGCTTACCTGGCAGCACAGCTCGCATGAGAAAGGCTGGTAAGAAGTGCCCTGCTGTTTATGAAAGCATAGCTTGCAAATGCTTCCCCTTTACGCTCTCATTCTCAACGGCCAACCCTAAAGTAATATTGACATTTGGTGGGCGTAGCACTGTTGCGCATATATGAGATGGTGCACTTGACCCTGCCAATGATGACGCGAGATTGCATGATATACTCAGACATTCTTGCTAAAGTGATAAGAACATCAAAACTTCACAATATCTCAAAGCTGTGCATTGAGACCACAAATGACTAGAAATACAGAGTAAAACTACTAGTTTTATAATAACTCTTAACTATATATAAATTACAAAAAATAAAATCTGAATCTCAATTGCAAAGATAAATTACTGCTGACTCTGTATACGATTTCAATGTTCCCATCTCTGCATATATGCTGTGTACGCAGCTCACTGTAGCTAGCGCACTCCCATTACTATTGGTGTGTACCTTCGTACTTACTAACTGTCTCTCACTTCACTGCGACAGACATCACCTTAGTTATTGGGCTTGCTGCAAGTTATTTCAGGCACAACACCTTAAGTAGGTAAAGATGTATCTCTCAGCCATCTGTTGATATATTATCGCCAATATTAATGAATGTTTGACGTGACTTATCTTCGTTTCAGACTGTGTCATCTATTTGAGCCCAGTGGGCATCTAAGAAGTGTACAAGTCTTTGAACATTGCCTGGCCCGGGTAATCCTTCTTGTTGATTCACTGAATGACTTGCAGAATGAATGATGCGGACAGTCATGTTACACGTTCAAACGTCACTTTATCCACAACAATCTCCTTGTTGCTCACTGTACCACAACCATCATCATGTCAAAGCCCCGCATCCTGATCAGCGGTGCCTCCGTGGCCGGACCGGCGCTTGCCTACTGGCTCGTTCGCGCAGGATGCAGAGTGACAGTCGTCGAGCGTGCACCGAGTCTTCGAAGTGCCGGTCAAGGGCTCGACGTCCGCGATGCCGCTCGAGACGTGGTCAAGCGCATGGGTATCTTCGACCGCCTGCGGGACAAAAGCTCACACGAGGAAGGCCTCGAGTTCGTTGACGGCAACAACCATTGCTTTACCCGCTTTGGTGTCGACGAATCCGGCAAGGGCGAAAGCTTTACCTGCGACATTGAGATCCTCAGAGGAGAGCTGGCGGGGATTCTCTTCGATGTCACAAAGGACGACGTCTCCTACATCTTCGGCGACATGGTCGAGAGCTTGGAAGAATCAGGCAAGGACGTTCGCGTGAATTTTGCCAACGGCACACCGAGCGCGGCTTTTGACTTGGTAGTTGCTGCAGATGGTATTGGCTCGAAGATCCGTGGGTTAGCTTTCGGGAATGGCTACTCCCATGTCAAATCACTGAACTCTTACGTGACGTATTTCTCCATCCCACGCAGTGATACAGACACGATGTGGTCGAGAGCTCACTGGGTCAAGGGGGGTCGGGTGATGGTGCTGCGACCAGACAACGTAGGCCTGACCAGGGCTTTCCTTATCCTTACAGCCTACGAGAAGTCAGACGAAAGACTCGCTCGATTTGAAAAGGCTTCGAGAGAGGGCATCCCAGCGCAGAAGGCTCTCGTCCAAGACCTTTTCCAAGACGCCGACTGGGAAACTTCTCGAATACTGAAGGGTATGCACGAGTCCGAGGACTTTTACATGCAACACGTCGCACAAGTCCGACTGAATCGCTGGTCGAGCGGTCGCGTGACTGTGGTCGGTGACGCGGGTTATGCTCCTTCACCTTTTGCGGGCATGGGCACATCGCTTGCTTTCATTGGCGCATACGTTCTCGCAGGCGAGATATCTCGACAGCCCCACAACATCCCTGCCGCGCTGGAGTCCTACGAGCGTGTCCTGCGCCCGTACATTGAGGGTGTGCAGAACCTACCTCCTGGCATACCATGGCTCGTCAACCCTCAATCGACGCTGGGCATCAGAGTGTTTGAAACCTTCATTCGGGCTGCAGGGGTGCTGTCGTCGACGGGGCTAGTCACCTTGTTCGCGAAACTCGCAGCGTATCTTCCAATTGGTGGGGATTCGTTCAAGTTGCCAGACTATGAGGCGTTCAGGCAGTAGGGTTTAGACCAGTGCCTTGCTTTCATGGCATATTCCAGATACACCCCTCTCAAACTTATGTATACTCGTATCGTGCATGGCTTGAGGGAGGAGCACGGGAGCTACTCAAGAATTATGTCATTAGCTCCCTCAACATGATTCTTCATAGCTGGGGTCGCGACGTCCGTTCAAGACCTTTCAAGGAATGCGTAGGGTTCTGTTCGGCATCGCGGATGAGACGATGGACCTATATGTGCATCATGAAAGCACTAATGCCGCAAGATGACGGGGCCGAAATGAGGCTTCGTGGCTTGGGCTGTGGAGCCCTCGCTTCACCCTCTGGAACGGGAGCGGCGTTTAGTGGGGTAGTAATTCAGGTCAAATATTAGGCTATTTCATAAACTTGCTCACTTTAAAATTCTACGTTGAGTACAGCTTGCAGAGAGCATCAAGAATATATCAATAGACAACGATACTACTGATGCTAACTAATGTAGTTAGAGTTCGAATCAACCATCCCAAGCCGTGTCAAGTTGATAAACCAAACTCAGACAAGTTTTATACCCACCAAACTCCCATGTTCATAAAAGGGTATATCCAAGAATCCAACCATTCCCAGCGCCCTTATTAAAGTCCAAGAACACCTCCTCCTTCGGCAGCCTCAGCCGTTCCCATTACCCCCAAAGGGACTCGCTGACGCCTCTCGAATATCTTCGAAGTGACCAGGTCGTAAAGCGCCCGACCTGCCTGGCTGGTTCCGCCGCACCAAGGGGTGAGGATCTGTGCCGGCCTGAGACCTCAGTCTCCGCTCAAAGGACATGCCTCTCGGTGTCGCCGGCGTCTTAGGCGTCATGACCATCCTCACTTTGTCTTTGGCGCGCGCGGCCCTTTTCGAAGGCGTACTCAAATATCCAGGCAACGGAGTTGTGTTCTGACGGCTCTCTGCCGGAGGGTCCCAATCATCGGGGTCAAAGCCCGGACGAGAAACACTTCCGAATCCTTGGACTCCCCCACCATCAATAGGACCAGAATTACCGTCTTCAACTCTAAAAGTTCGCCGAGCCCTAGCGCTCTGCCACGGCTCTTGCGGCCGTGGAAACCGGCGCCGTGACACGATATCCTGCCAATGGCGGAAGATGTTGCGGAAATGCCTTTTGTCGTTTCGTTCCTGCAGCAACCTCGCTGTTTCTTGTTGCCTCCGCATCTGCAACATGCGCAGAGTAAGCTTCCGAAGCATAGTAACAGCGACGGTCGAGGCGTGCATTTGGATATAGTACGTCTGTGCTTGTTCCTGCTGGACGTTTTGCTGTTGAGACAGGGCTCTCCACAACTGTAGGGCTTTTCGAAGCGAGGTATCCTTGTAGTGCAGGTCGGCGTGATCCTTCAGGTCTGAGATGCTGTCGAGTCGAGTCCGCCAGTGATCAAAGATGCCTGTACCAACGACAGACGAGCGATCTTGCTGGATAGCATGAGCCTGTCTTTGCATATCTGTGAGGACGTTTGCGCGCTCTCGCCATGGCAAGATTATCCGCCTGGCCAGGTTCATCTTGATGCGCCGCCTAACCTGTGCGTAGGCATCCCGCCGCTTTCGCCGCTTGGACTCGGTCGTTGCGTTCTGCCAACGCTTAATTGACTCCTTGGCGAGAAGGTAAAAGTTCGCATCTTTGGCCCAGCGTTGCAATTGTTGGACGTGTTCAGTCCGGGCGCTCCAAACCCTCAGAACATCTTGTGCGACTTTTGGCGCGTGAAACTCGAACGCAAGTTGTTCCTTTTCTCTGAGCACCGCCAGCTGTTGTCGCCAATGGCCACAGACTAATCGAAGAAGCCGTCTATTTCGTGACTCTTGAACGATGCCCTCTAAATCGTCCAGTTTCGGTTTAAGAGTCGTCCAACAGCGCACAAATTTTGAGAGCACTCTAGTCTGTGATTTCTGAGTGAGTAGTCTGCTGAATAGGATTGCCCTTTCAGCGAGGACCCATTTGTATAGTGCCTGAAGAACGACTCGATCATCGATCCTGTGAGCAAGAGTTTGCCAGCGTAAGTGGTCGTTCCAATCCGTCCAGGCATTCCTTAACACTCTTGATCGGTCGACCTGAGCCGCTTGGCCCTCAGCATTGTGGCGAACAAGGCATGCCGAGAAAGCTGAACGGGCAATCCTCCAGTCAACCAAAATAGAGACGTGACGTGCCACCGGCGCAAGTCTGAGCCGCTGCTGCCACTCTGGAAGTAATCTCCCAACGAGTCGCCTTTCCCGAAGTATCCCAGCCTCTCGGTCACAAGAGAGGATGATCCGGGTCCTTTCGAGCCATCTCTGTACGGTGGTCCTCTGTACACTCTCTCTGCGATGATCCTCAACCCAGCCTCCTCTCTCCCTGCACTTTCTGACGGCCGCCATCCAATCCGCGAGATACTTTTTCTTCATCCTTCCCGCCCTCCATTGCGGAGCTCGACGTTCGCAAAATCTCCAGAACCAACGCCAATAAAGCGACTCGACCAGATTCTCTTGGTACACTGTAATCGCTTTGGTACTGGTCCCGACGGACGCACCACAACGTCTTCTCCAGACAACGAAGAACTTCTTCAAACCCTGCCGACGGACCTTGAGCTCATTTACCGCAGTAATCTCACGCCAAGCGTTGAAGTACTTCGTTCTTAGTATATGCCGGCGGGCAACAGATGTCCGTAGAACCTCCTCGGAGGCGCACTGGGCATAGTGCGTAAAGGCTTTTGTCAGTAGATACAGATCTCGAGCCTTGGTAGCTCTTTTTTCAAGGTGAGCATAGAATCGATTTGTTTCAGCAATTCTCTTCCTCTCCTGGATTTTGACGCGCCAATGGTCGAACGCCTGGCGCAGTAGTGCTTCGACGTCGATCCTCACTGCGATCGCTTCCATCCGTTGATGGTTAGCATGTGCGGCCCGAGCCACAGTGGACCACCGACGCAATGCCTTGCGAAAAATGTTTTGGATTCGACAGTGCTCGAAAGTGTCTGCAGTCTCTAGCATTTGACTCTCGGAAGGGCGATAAAAGACCGCCTGAGGGGCGGCGTCATCAGCGTGCGTGTCCGTCTGTGGAATTGATGAGATTGTCTCCTCCAAGGAGTCCAAGGAGTCCTCCGCCGGCCGAGAGACATTGTTGACAGGTTCGAGCGCACGGGGACGTCTGTGGTTCCCGTGATTGTCCCCGGACGCCGCCCTACGCCAGATCTGGACGCTGCTTTGTGTCGATGTAGATCTGCGCCTTCGCTGGTAATGCTTCAGATTATCCGCAAATTCTTGTGTTGTCAACCTGCCGCGCCGCAGTTGAGGAGCTGCTGAACCTGCCTGTTGACCTTGCGGCTGTGTTCTCTCCGGCGCCCTTGTGGCCGCCCACGTCGTAGGCCGTGCCTCAGGGGTGGAAGCGCCGCGGCTATCGAGTCGCGACAGAGATGATCTGGATGTGTCGCGCCGCTTGCTTCGGTGCGTAGTCTCGTCACCCGCGTCAAACGTGGAGTTGAAGGAAGCGCGTCTCTGTCTTCGGCGCGGGCTTTTCTCCTGCACTGGCAACACTTCGCTCGTGCGCTCTCCCTCGTGTTCTCCACGGTGCGTATCTGTCGGGACATCCTGCTGCGCTTCCTCATCCGTATCGAATTCGAGCCGGATGCCCAACTCCTCGAGCAGCGTCTCAAAGCGCTGGTAGAGAGTTTCGCCTGCCAGCCCTTTGTCTCCCAATCGGAAAAGGAACCGTAGATAGATTTGATCATGGTCTGGGTAGAGTTCATGCTGAGCAAGAACCCTGTCATAAGCTTCGAAGATGGCGCGGAATGGCAAGCGCTCAGCATCTGGGAGCCGCTGTGCTGAGGTAATGATTTGGTGGAGAATCGCAACGTCTATTTACGCTGCGTATCAGTAGACGGAACATGCTGCGTAGAGTAACGCGCTGACCTTGGTTGCTGAGGTATGGCTGCTCATCTGTGTTAAGATGTACAGATGGCGACGATGGAGGCATCGACAGTTTCCCCGCCTACCGCGCGTCTTCCGATGCATAAAGACGGTGTGCCGAGTCGATTGCTATACCGGACAAAATTCTCGAAGCAATGGCAAATACATTGGCAAATAATACAATTGCAGGACAATTGCGACAATGCAATGTTTTGATATCGAGAGAGCGCGTGTGTAAGTTAAGGTATGCGCAACATTGGGAGCTATGGCTAACTTAGGGTGATTGCCTAGTCTGGCAGGTCCAAGAGTTGGATCGCGACGCCCGTTATCGGTTCGGGACACAGGTCGGATGGTCTCACTAAAACCTCGGATGAACTTTAAGGTTTTTTGTGGAGCTAACAAGCGAGAAATTGAAATTGTGACTGTGTAATTCATTAATAATTCATTACAAATTCATGAAGAATCTATTCATAACTAATTAGTGATTAGAGGTTAGTGTTAGGGGGTTAGGTGATTAGGATTAGGGGGTTTAGGGTTAGCAATATGAAATATATTATGCATGCATTTCAGATACATTAGGATTAGAGTTAATTAATTCAGGATAGATTAATAATATATTTGAAGAATTTGGACCTCGATTGATCTTGAGGTGTTTTGGAAGGTCGGATGGTCTTCTGATAATCCCTGTCAAGACCATCCGAGGTTTTAGTGAGACCATCCGACATGTGTGGTCTTATCGGTTATACCAGAGAGCTTCGTAAGGTACTCAATGGGATTTAGCTGGCACCCAATAATAAGCCTGGAAATATACGAGTATACTACCTTATGTTTAAGTTAATAAATGGAAGAACAAAGGCATGAAGGCATAGGTACCAGTTCCAGGTCGTAAATGAATGCGGCACCCTAAGAAATTAGCCAAAACCCTTACAAGTCGATGCCGAGGCGTGTACGAAGTATGCACAGTTATAGATGCTGAGGGTGGCTACACTTGTTACTAATCATTCTAATACATATAATCTAATATTAATTCAATTTGTAAGACTCAATGACAGGCGTTGTTAAGATATATATAAGTTAATTATTAATAATATGGTGGTCGCTAGATTTGGGGGGTGCGCATTCATTTAGAACTACCTCATACCTGTTGTTGTGGCTCCAATCGACGAGGTCTCCAAAATGTCGGATCTGATTGACCCAAGTACCTAGAGAGCTGTACTACCTAGATCCACTTCCACCAATCCCTTCCTTTTCTCTCCACAATCCCCAAGCCCAAAGCTCCCACAAATGCCAACGCGAACACGCCCAATCGAGAAGTTCGCCCAAGCAGCGGCGAAATGCTCCACAGAGGTAAGCTAGCCTTGCTTTATCCGTTGACAACAACCACTCCTCTTACCCTTGGATTACCAAAGAAGGGCAATCTATTGACGGACGGTGCTGACTGGCCGGGCCTCAGGCCTCGGTGTACGGGAAATGCATCGTGGCAGATTACAATGCTGTTCACAAGGATAAATGCCTAACGGAGTTTATGAGATTGAAGGATTGTTATTTGGTGAGTGCCATGCCGTATCCTCTTTTTTCCAGCCATGGAGGTGTGCTGGTCTCGGATTCTCATTCAAGGGCAGGCTGCGGCGAAGAAGCGGTAGTGATTTCCGAGGGTGTAATTCTTGAGGGGAACGGGTGGGACTGGTCAAAGGTTTGCGGCGTTAGAATTTTCTTGTCTGCTGTGGATTTGAGAGTCAAGGTGAAAGAAATCTTTGGTGTCATCATTCCTACGCTACATATCTGAAAACACATTCAATGCCATATGCGTCATATACGTCGCCGAGGAGAAAGAAAGCTACTGGCTCTAGAGTCTGTCATGATAGCAAAAGAGACGGATGAAAGTCTATAACTTTACCAATCGAAGCAAGAAAGTAGCTTTCTGCACCTCCTGCTCTTCCTCCATGATGATGGCGTCGACATCACCGTTGGGAATCTTGCCCACGAACTCCGTCACAACATGCTTGTCAACAGGTCGCCGCAACACTTTTTCAATAGCCTTGCCCTGACTCGTGAATACTTCTTCGATACCTATCTTGTCGGGATCGCTCAAGACCTTGTACTCCATCTTCACATCGTCTGTAGGCACCAGCCCGGCTTTCTTGCGCAATCGTTGTACCCTGTTGATAACCTCTCGCGCCAGCCCTTCTTGAGCCAATTCTGGATAGATTGTAGCGTCCAGGATGATGAGGACATCGTCGTCCGTATTGGTCTCCAAGTCCTTGGAAGATTCGTCGTCCTTCAAGCCACGCTTGACCAGCAGGTCCTCTTCGTGGAGCTCAATGCCGTCCACGGTTATGCTCTTCTTAGTAAGAAAATCTCGCACGTCGTCGCTCGTAAGGGTAGGGAGTGCTTTCCTGACTCTTTGTGCATCCTTCTTGAGCTTCTTGCCTAGAGTAGGCCAGTCTGCTTCTACACTGTACTGCACGTTGTACTTGGCCTCGTCGGATGATAGAACAAGCTCATGCACATTGAGTTCCTCGCAGATGTAAGATTCTAATGAACGTACATCCTCCAGATATACCGAGTTGGGATGAATGACGACCAATGTCTTCAGCGGCTGTTTGAGCCCAATTGCCCTCCGTTCCCGAGACACACGGGCAAGCTCGATGACACTTTGCATTCTTCCAACTCGTCTCTCAACTTCTTCGTCGAAAAGCTCTTCTCTAACCTCGGGAAACGCAAGAAAATGGACGCTCCGTGGGTCTTCTCCCTGAAGATCTTTGGGTATATGACGTACTAAACGCAGGTAGATGTTATCCGTGAGAAAAGGAGTAAATGGTGCTAACCCGCGCGTAAGGGTGTAAAGGACTTCGAAAAGAGTATTCAGTGCGTGTTTTGTGTCGTCAATTCCAAGTTCTCCTTTCAAGCGTTTCCGGTTGAATCGGATGTACCAGTTTGTTGTGTTGTCAATGAGACCCAGTAATCTTGGGACGACAGTGTATAATCGATATGCCGCCATCTCTTGGTTAACGAACTTCAAAAGGCTCTGACAACTTGCTAGAATCCATCTGTCCATGACATTCTCGTTACTCGCCTCTGCATCCGGGTCGAATACATAGTCGATGTCCTCTACCTTCTTGAGCAAAGCGACTTGGCCTTCGAAGAATTTGTAGCTGTTCCATAGTGGCAGAAGCACCTTGGCCACAATCTCCTTCACACCGGACTCTTTGAAACGTAGGGGTTCTGCTCGCACGACTGGCGAGTTTATCAGATATAGTCGTAGCGCGTCGGACCCGTATTGGTCCATGATCTTTACCGGATCGGGGTAGTTTTTGAGGCGTTTGGACATCTTCTTTCCGTCTTCTGCGAGGACTATTCCATTGACAACACAATTCTTGAACGGCAAACAACCGAAAAGATGTGTTCCTAGAACAACCAAGGTATAAAACCATCCTCGAGTCTGGTCAAGTCCTTCAGCGATGAAGTCCCCCGGGAAAGACTCGTGGAATCGATCTTTATTTTCAAATGGATAGTGTGCAGCAGCATAGGGCATGCCTCCAGATTCAAACCAACAATCGAACACTTCCTCGATGCGGCGGAGTTCACCTTTGCCTTGCTTGCTTGGAATGGTGATGTGGTCTACCTTGTCCCGGTGAATGTCTGATAGGTCACCCTCATAACCGCTAAGCGCCTTCAGCTCCTCCACACTTCCAACGCATACAATCTCCTTCATATCCTCACTCGCCCACAAAGGAATGGGCGTCCCCCAAAATCGGTTTCGTGACACGTTCCAATCTCTTGCGCTTGTGATCCAACTTGCAAACCGCTTTTCCTTGACGAAGGAAGGTACCCAGTGAGATCTTTCGATTCCTTGAAGCATTTGGGGAATAATGTCGGGGATCTTCACAAACCATGAAGGCACGGCTCGGTAAATCAATGGTGTATCTGATCGCCAACAAAAGGGATAGCTATGGGTAATTTGACTATCGACAACGAGGCGGCCGGTGCCCTTCAGGTATTTGATGATGGCTTTCTCTGCAGCCTTGACATGTTGGCCTGCAAAGTCCATCACCTCGGATGTAAAACAACCCTGCTCATCAACCGGATTGGGAGGGAGGCGTTCGTCGCTGATGATGCCGGCCTGCATCGCCACATTGTAGTCATCGGCTCCAAATGCTGGAGCTTGATGTACCACACCAACACCGCTCTCTGAAGTGACATAGGTTGCATTAACGACACGAAAGCCGTGATCCTTGAATTCTTCATAGAAGTAGTCAAACAATGGCTCGTATTTCCAGCCCAGCATATCCTTGCCTTTGATACGTCCAACTATCTTGTATTTGGCCTTTTTGGGATCTTTGTATAAGGTCTTCATAAGAGACTCTAACAAGATATAGTTCTTGCCGGACGCTTCGTCTAGAATCTTAACGTACTCGAAGTCAGGGTGCGTCGCAAGAGCAGTATTGGATGGGAGAGTCCATGGCATCGTTGTCCACGCCAACAGGTTGGTTTGAGGGTCATCAAGGAGAGGAAATGAGACTACCACAGCCGGGTCTTGAGTATCCTTGTAATTTTGCTGCGATTCGAAATGGCTGAGCGGAGTATGCAGTGCGGTAGAATATGGCATGACCTTGAACCCACGATATACTGCTCCCTTCTCGAACAATTGCTGGAATACCCACCACAATGATTCCATAAAGGTAGGATCCATAGTCTGTGACACACGGTATCAGCTCCTGATGATACCACTTCGCGAGACCCCGAGGCGCCCACCTTATAATCATTCTCGAAATCCACCCACCGACCAAGACGATCAATGGTCTCCCTCCACTCCGCTGCGAATCTCATGACAATAGCTCGACACTCCTCGTTGTATTTGTCTATCCCCATTTTCATAACAGCGTCCCTACCAGAGATACCCAGCTTTTTGTCGATCTCGTACTCAATAGGAAGACCGTGTGTGTCCCACCCGAACCGTCGCTCGACATAATGGCCCTTCATTGACCAATACCGGGGAATAATGTCCTTGATCGTGGAGGCCAGAAGATGACCGTAATGGGGGAGGCCAGTCGCGAAAGGCGGCCCATCGTAGAAGGTGTATGGCTTTCGACCTCTGGACAACTCGACTTGCCTCTGGAAGGCTTTGATTTCTCTCCATCTCTTGAGCACAGCCTCCTCTTCTTTTGGAAAATCGATAGACATATTTGCGGTGTGTATTGTTGCAGGTAAGAAAACTACCTTAGGCACCGCCAGTGTTGGTGGGGGATATGGTTACAGTTTTAGCGTGAGTCACCGCAAAGTCTGTTACAAGGGAAAACTTCTATACCTCCCCCAAGCTAAATTAAATGACAATATCCTACTTAATAAGCAGTCCTATGCATTCAATGCATAATAACTATTATTAAAATCAAAACAAAATTAACACATTCATTCTGCATTTTATTCTTCTACATCTCACTGTCATTCTCACATCAATCTTTTATCTTCTTTCTCAGTTATGTTGTGTTACGGCCATAACCTGTAGGCAACAGTTCATGTAGTAACTAGAGGTACGCGGGCATAGCGTACACGCAGGTATAAGGTCGCCCAGGTCTATAAGGACGCTGGCGACCACAGCGACCCCATAGACCTATCTCCCCTAAGGAGATGGGCGTGTTCAATGACAAACATTACCTAGCATACCGCTATCTACCGGTTTAACCCCAATCGTGCCTGGATCCCCTCTTATATCACAAGCTCTAAACCCCTAGACCCTATACCAGAGGAATCTCCGGTCGGGACGTAACATGTTGAATGTGTTAGATATAGTGTCTAGACTTAAGTACTCAGAGCATAGAAAAGTAACTTAGTAAGATTACTTAAATAAGATACACTAATTTACTTTCACATAATTTAGTGTATTCTCTATAGCTTGCAGAGTTTGCATTATTATCATTATACATATTTATGTTGTGTTATCTACCTTACTGTCGAACATAAGAGGAACAAACAATGTGAAGTGACTTGTCTTTTTGACTATGTGGGAAGCTGACTATATAAGTGTGGCTAAGATCTATGTCACATGACAGGTATGCAAAGTGCCATATGACAAACAGAGTGCCAAGTAACTAACAAGGTGCCTATGTTTGATACATCCCCTCACTGAGGATACTCTGTGACTGCATATCCTGTAGCCTAGCCCCTGCCCCAAAACCCAGTCAGGCCTATAGCCTCGTCAAAACCGCAAAACCTCTCAATTGTGGGTGAAAGCGGAAAGAGTGCTTTGGCCAAAGTGAATGTGCCTGCCGTGCACGGCTTCCGTGCCTGAGTAGGCCTTAAGTGTGTGCCTGCTGTGCAGGGCTTCCGTGCCTGAATAGGCCTTGAGGTGTGCCTGCCATGCAGAGCTTCCGTGCCTGAGTAGGCCTTGAGGTGTGCCTAAATAGGCCTTGAGTGCCTGTCATGCAGGGCTTGAGACAGTCCTCCTCCTTCTCCATATAGGTCTCCGGTAAGTAGGATCCGCCAAAAAGGGCTGTCGTGTCGTATGACTTTGGTGACAGCGAGGTATAGAGCTTTTCGTACCCTGGAAACAGAAGCACTCCTATGACATTGTGACAGCAGACAATGGCTGACCCGGGCTCATAACCTGTCAAACATAGGAGATGTAGCTAGCGAAATGAACATGTAATCATAAGTGTCTAGCTACTCTATGGAAATGTGGCCCTATAAGAAGGCCTTCAATCGACGAAAGAAGGTTCTGTTATTCATAGCAAACTGTTTGCTCTAGTAAACTCTGCATGTTTCTGAAACCTCTGTAGGGCTCTGAACCACTAAGGTAACAGAATGAGGCATGAACTTTTGACATCTACTGTCAAAACATCATGCCTCATTCTGTTACCTTAGTGGTTTTGAAGCCTTACAGAGGTTTTGAGAACATGCAGAGTTTGCTAGGGCAAACAGTTTGCTATGAATAACAGAATCTTCTTTCATTGATTGAAGACCTTCTTATAGAGTTACATTTCCATAGAGTAGCTAGACACTTATGATTACACATTCATTTCATTAGTTACTTCTTCTATGTTTGACAGATTATGAGCTCAAATATATATTGATATTCTTTAAAATTCATTCATTAAGTCATTTATTTCTATTCAAAATGATGAAAGAAAAACATCTCATTGTTGCTGTTATTTTATGAATGCTAGAAAGAGCCTCTAAGAAATAAAGCAAATTTAATGTATAATGAGAAGTTATTCACATCAAATTGTTATAAATTTACAGATAAAATGATCAAAAACAATTCTCATAATCATTTTAAAGTTAGATCTTTATGTTAAAAACAACTTCATCATTAATTTAGATGTTCTCATCATACAAAATAACTACAATGTCATATGATTTTACATTTTTAAAAGTTACAAAACTCAAGAGATTGACAAACTACTCATCATGAAGAATGTTGATCAAATACAGTTTAATGAGTGCTGAATTATGAGATTTAGTAGTAAAAAATGACATTGAACTCTCATTAAAGTTAGATGTTTTAAGTTAATCAGTAATGATTAAAGAATCTATATCTGAAACAACAATAACTATATTAACAGTTTTAATCAACATTACTTAAGCTGACTGAATTACACAGAACAATAAGATCACAATTATTATTATTTTTATTGTTAGCTTGAAGATCACTGTCATTATAGATGACATAAAAACAGTAAAAGAGATGTAAAATCATCTTATATATCTTTATCTATCTTACAGATTTAATCTCAAATATATTTTATTCAATAATCTATATATTTATCAACTTAATCAATACTTCTCTGTCAATACTTATACTTTAAAGTATAAGACACTCTTAAAAGAAATTGCAGCCTTCAATCTTATTATTAATGAAATTTTAAAGATCATTATTTTTCTATTGAATCTAAAATTCTTCTACTCTCAATAAGTAATAATGAAATACTCTAAAACTCATAATGTGATCTCATTTCTTAATAACTTAATTGCTGAACTAATTGATGAAGAGTGTCTTAAAGAGAGAAATGAGAAGCTTGTTTTAATGAGTAAAAAGAGAAATTATAAAGATAAGAAGAAAAAGAATAAGAAAAGAAATATTAATAAGAGTAAAAGTAAAAATGAAATGTATATTCACTGTAAGAAAGCAGTTCACTTCAAGAATAATTGCTGAAAGTTACATCTGAAAAAGATGTTTAAAGAGATAAAAAAGAAGCAAGAAACTAAAAAGAAAAAAAAGAAAGAAAAAAAGAAATTTTTAAGTTTTAAAGATAAGCAGTATAATGAGAACATAGTGATCTTAATTGCAGTAGAGAACTATAGTCTTGTAATTAATAAGATGTTATGAATAACTGACTTTAACACAACATAATATATATGCTGTGATCTCTCTGCATTTAACTTAATTAAAATGTTCAACAACAAACTTTCTATAAGAAGAGTGTCTAAAGTAATATACACTTAAAAGATAGAAACAATTGATTTATAGTTAAAGAACAGTGATGAAAAGTCTTAAAATATTATTTTAATGAATGTTTATTTTATATCTAATATGAGGCTCAATCTCTTCTTAATTGAAATGATCAAAATAAAAAAGATATTAATTAAAATCAAGAATGAATTACTATGTCTAAAGAATAAAGTAAAGAATACATTTAATCATATAGTATATAAAGACAAGCTATATTATCTTTAAACTTTAATGATGAGAAAATCTGTGAACAAAAATAAGATTATGTCAGTTATTAAAGATAACAAGATCTTAAAAGCTACTTGACATCAACATTTTAATTATATAAAGAATTTAAGTCTTGACAATGTGTCAAAGAATCTCAGAATAGTGAGACTTGACTTATAAGAACTTATAAAAACATCATTACATTTATGTAATGTCTGCATGAGAGCAAATTAAAAGAAGAAGATCTTAAGAAAACTGTAAAACTAAATTATAAAGATGACTAAACTGATTTACATCAATGTTGTTAACTTTATTACACTAAAAGCATATGATGAGTTTTTGTGATATATAGTCTTTATAGATAATCTTATTTGCTGATAATATGTTTATAATATGAAAATGAAAGGTCAGGCAAAAGATAAAATTGAACAATTTCTTAATATGCTTTTTATTTAGATGAATTTACAAATTGCATGAATACAACTTGATAATGAAAAGAAATTTAAGAATGAACTCATCATTAAATAATTATAAAGTCTAGAAATTATCTATGAAACAACAGTTTCTTATGAACTGAAGCAGAACAAGATGACAGAAAGAAGTAATGAATTTTTGACAGCAAAAGTTAAAATTATAATTCTGAATAATAAAGTCTTTAAAACTCTATAATTAAAGACTGTCAAAACAACATATTATTTTCTTAATTAACTCTCAATGTCAGCTCTTAAGAACAACAAGATCTCAATTTAGCTACTGTTTAAATCTTTTAATAAGAATAGATCAGTGAATCTTATTGATTTTAGACATCTTTGATGTTTTAAATGCACAACATATGTATATATTTTAAAGAAAATCTGAATGACAGAGACTAAATTTGAATTCTGAAGCAATAAAAAATTCTTATTAAATATAAAGAAAGAAATCAATATAAGATATGACTTTCTGAAAAGAAAAAGATAGACTGAGTAATTAAAACAAGAAATGTGCAGTTTAATAAAGATTCATTAATCTATAATGTTAAAGTTGCAGTCTCAATTTCTAAAGTCACTTAATCTTATATTGTTAATGCAGAACAAGAAAGTATACAGTTATTTTTTTTATTTTCTTTTTAATTTTCATCATTGTTACTGTCTTCAAAGTATGTGTCATCATATTCTTTCATACTGATATTGTTAAATCAGTTAAAAGAAATGAAGAAAGAGAAAAAAGATATTATAAATATTTTTTTTACAATTAATAAGTCAGTATCAGCTAAGTCTTAATGCTCTAAAAGAGAAAGACAATCTTTTATAAAGCTAAAGCTTAAAGCAATTATGATTTATCTGACTGTGTTTAATGCAATTGTTGATGTTATAAAAAAGAAAAAAGACTTTAAAAATAAATCTTAAATATTTAAACAGATAATTGTAAGTTATGAGTTGAAAGACTGAAAGAAAGCAATGAATAGTAAGTATAACTTGTTAATGATTAACTTTACATAAATTTTAAAGATGTTGTCATCTAATTGACAAGCTTTAAGAAGCAAATAAATCTATTATTACAAAAGAAAATCTAACAGCTTATGTCATGATATCACTATGCACTCATATTAAATTATAGCTGAACTTCTTATGCAATGATTGATAAGCAAAGTACTATATAGACAGTCTTTACATATAAATCTTTTGAGTTTCTTAATTGTTAATCTTCATCAATATAAGATCTTAACATTGAAACTTCATCAAATAGCTGTCATATCATAGTGTCTCACATTGTTACATATCTTACTCATCAGCCTCTTATAGATAAAAGACTCATGAATTCACAATTTTAACAACTTTATGTTTTTAAAGAATGACAATTCATTACATTGCAATATGCAGACTAAAAGTCAGCAAAATGAAGCAGAGTTATTCTTTAATTATATTGAGACTTAAGTAATTTCTAAAGAATAAGAATCTGTAGAGATTTAGACTGTTATTTAGACTGTAGAAAAGAAAAATTGATGTTTAGATAAATAGATTTGTCTAATTGAAATTAGGCAGATCAATAATGAGAAAAGATGATGATTTATGAAAATCAATTGTAAATTGTAAGCATTTAACATGTATAATGATATTGATGAACTTCTGAAAGATAAAGATTCTCAAGTCTCATTTAAGAAGAAATTACATACAGAATCTTCTTATGCTCTTATTAGCTCTTTAAATTTAACAAAGTGATATGCATTCAAAGTTATATATGCACTTTCAGTAAAACAAACACAACAATTAAAAAACTTGTTCACATATAATGAGAAGTTCATTCATAAACATACTGAATTTATATACAGTACTGTGACAACATTCTGCTTGATTTCTAAAAACTTCTTTAATGATCACAATAAAATTCTCTTTGTCATGCAGTTCTTAGCAGAAGAACCTTAAGATGCATAATTTCATTACATTAATGAAAACAAACTTCTAAATAACAAATCATAAATATTCTTTTCAGAGTTTCTGCTCAATCTTGTTGAGAACTCAGTGAACTGTGAACTTAATACAGTACAGAAATACTTAGAAGTCATGCAGAAATCTATTTAATCAGTTTAAGCTTTTATAATATATCTCAATATACTGAAAGATCAGCTCTTAAGCTATACAGAGAAACAGAGAATAAGTTATTTTTTTTATAAAACTTTAATTAAAGATTTAAGCAGTTTTAATCAATTATTAAGATTTCTCAAAGATAAGAAAAAGTCTAATAGCTTTAACTGCTAAGCTAAAGATTAATCAGTGATCTGTAAACAATCATATGATTTAAAGTTACATTATTAAGAAAATTTATGAGCATTATTCACATTCTTTCATTTAGGCAGCAAAGTCACAGCAGAACAATTGTCTCAATTCTGAGATTATAAAATTAAGTCATCATGACAATATAAATAAACTCTGTTTTGAGACTGATGTTAAGAAGAATGACTGCTATAACTATGAAAGATCAGATCATTTTACAAAGAACTGCAGAAGTTTCTTGAAAAATCTTAATTACATTAAGATTAATGCAGTTAAGATAAAAAAAGACAGAGTTTCATTAACTGTGCTTTAGCAATGAAAATTAGATTAAAAATCATAAAGAAATCTAGCATTATAAAGAAAAGTTAAGTCTAAATTGAATCTAATTAAGTTTTTATCAGTGTACTGTTAAACACTGCAGCAGAGATTAATGTGATGTCTTAGTAATATATTGTTGCTCATTAATTAACACAAATTAATGTAAAACTTTTAAGATCAGAGCTTCTGAAAGAACAATATGTCTACTGTTATGATGCATACTTAATGAAGTATAAACTCATTAACAGTTAAGAATAAGAGCAAACTGAAGAGCAGTTATTCTATATTTTAGATAAAAATGAATCTGAATTCATCTTTGATCTTTTAGATCTGAAATGACAATGTATTCATATTAATTGTAACTTATACACATAACATTATAAAATAAAACAGATGTCTCTGACTATTGATGAGTCTAAAGTGTTTGTCAACAATATTTAAAATCAATCTGCTATTTACACATTGTTGATGATGTCTAAATCAGATTCATCAATAACTGTCATACATGTTGTTAATGAAATGCTGATGCTATCTTAACAATACAACAACTACATAAATGTGTTCTCTGAAGAGAATGCTGATAAGTTATTATCTTATTAAGATCATGATTATGTCATAAAGACAGAGAGATATAAATTACTTTATGATTTACTTTACAATCTGTTGAAAACAGAGCTATAAGTGCTTAAAGAATATTTAGACAACATTTTAATAAAGAAATAAATACAATATTTTGTTAACTCTGCAGAAGCATTAGTTCTGTTTATTTTAAAAAATGAAGAAAGCTTATATCTATATGTTAATTACAGAGATCTTAACAAGATTATTGTCAAGAATTGTCACTCTTTATCATTGATTAATGAGACACTTAATTGTTTAAGTAAAGTTAAGATGTTCATCAAATTAAATCTTAAGAATGCTTATCACTGCATTAAAATTAAAAAAGATAATAAGTGAAAGACTGTGTTTTGCATACATTATAATCATTTTAAGTACATAATTATGTCATTTAAACTGATTAATGTCTTGATAACTTTTCAAGTCTATATTAACTGAGTGTTAATTGAGCTAGTCAATGTCTTTTATATAATATATCTAAATGATATTCTAATCTATTTCAGTTTTCTAGAAGAACATCAGAGTCATGTAAAACAAATTCTGAAGTAACTTTAATGATTTAAACTGTATGCAAATCTAAAGAAGTGCACTTTTCATATTATATAAATAGAATTTCTTAAGTTTATCATCTTCACTACTGATGTTTCAATGAATCAACAACAAGTCAAAATCATAAAGAAATGATCAGTATTTAAGAGCTACTGTGAGATACAAATATTTTTAAAGTTTGCAAACTTTTATCATTGCTTTATACAGAGATATTCTAAGATCACTGTTTCTTTAACTGATCTATTAAAAGGCAGCAAGAACAGCAAGAAGATAGATATTTTTGAGTGATTATAAACAGTAATATAAGCATTTTACAAATTTCACAACATCTTTACACAGACATCTATTCTGATGCACTTTAACTCAGAGCTAAGAGCTCAAATTAAAATTAATGTCTTAATAATTGAGCTAATAAATATTTACTTACAGCTTTAAATGAATGCTCAATGACATTCTGTTATCTTCTAATTAAGAAAGTTAAATCTGACTAAAACATACTATGAAATTCATGATCAAGAATTGTTGACAATTATAAAGGCATTTAAACACTGACAACACTACTTTAAGAGTAGTCATTACTTCATTAAGATACTCATGAATCACAATAATCTACAAGAATTTATGAATGTGAAATCATTAAATAGAAGACAAACACATTAAGTCATGAAGCTAGCTGCTTATGATTTTATAATTACACATTGATCAGAAAAAACAAATCTCATTAATGCATTGTTGAGGTGCTCTGACTATAAAGTTAAGAAGAACATAAATAGATTGCTGTCAACATTGCAATGAAAGCTGATCACACTATTTTAAAAGTTAAAATCAAGCATTACTGCTTTAATTAATCAAATCAATGCTTGAAGCTTAGATCTGCAAATTATGTTAATTGTTTTATTAAAAGAATATTGATTAAGCATTTAGACTAAAGATTATAACTGTTCAGAATAAGTCAATGAAAGATTTAAAGAGTCTTCATTCAGAAATGAACTGAAGAACAATGATTATATATTTAGTTTATCTATATATAATGTAGTAAAAGAGCTGCTTAACTTTGTTGCTGAAACTACTGATTGTAAACAGTTTATTTTATGTATGTTGATTTAAAAAGTGATTAACAACAAAATAATACATAATGAAAAGCAATCATTCTTTCTTGAACTTATTCATCTCTTACAGAACACTGATGTTTTAACAGTAAAGATGTGACAAGACTTGAAATCACAGAGTAACTGTAGTCATTAAGACATTAATGATAGTCTGTGAATGTTTGATTTTACTGAACTACTTTGTCACAAAAGTAAGATATACATATTATTTGATGAAGTTATTAAGAATGAGCTTATGAAGCTGCATCATGATGATGTTTTAGCAAAACATTATGAAGTAGACAGAATGATTAATTTGTTGTTCAGAAAGTATTACTGAGTTAACATGACAAATAACATTTAAGAATATGTTGTTTTGTGTACTGTATGTTTAAGAATTTAAGTATTAAGACATTGCTCATATAACAAATTACAGTTATTATCACTATTTACTCAATCATAAAAGAAGATAACAATGAATATAATCACTGACTTGCTGTTTAGCAGATAAGAGACTGATGTTTATGACTTCATACTGATAATTATGAATTATCTTACAAAAATAACTCAATATATTTCTGTCACTAAAAAACTCACTGCAATCAAGTTAGCTGACATATATATTGAACAGATCATATACTGCTATAAAGAATTCAGAAATATTGTTTTAGACTGAGAGTCAATCTTTATCAGCACATATTGATCTGAATTCTGTTATTAACTTTAAATGAAGTAAAGATTAAACACTGTCTTTTATTCATAAACTGATGATCAAATTAAAAGACAGAACTAAATTCTAGAACATTATCTACATTGTTATTGTTGTGAAGAACAAAAGACTGAGTATTCTTTCTGTTAATGACAGAGTTTGCATATGCAAACAGAAAACATATAATAATTAATTGAATACTGTTAAAGACATTAATGAGTTATCATTTAAGAATTGCTCAACACATTGAGAACAACATTTATGAAGAGAAGATGTCAGCACTGAAAGACTGAGTGCAGTAAATGAAGAAAATTTATGTTACAATGATAAAGTGATGATAAGTTACTGTGAAAACACAAGTCAAGTACTTTGACAAAAATCATATTCAAAAAAGCTACAACATCAGTGATCTGATGTTATTGTTCATTAAGAACTTAAAGCAACACAGATTAAGCAAGAAACTGTTGTACAAATTCATTAAGTTTTTTTGAATTATCAATCTTATTAATAAACAAGCATACTAACTGATTCTGTCTGCTCATTACAGAATTCATAATGTATTTTATATCTCATATTTCCCATGAAGCGATCCCGTCTTCTGTACACAGCAGTGGTCCGACCAGCCATGCTTTACAGTTCGCAGGTGTGGGGCCTGCAAGATAATGGCGCCTCATCAGCTTCAGTCACCAAACCACTGAAGTGCC
>JAABUJ010002084.1_pt1 | contig 26139 bp, 24 predicted proteins | sample 5559131 | NCBI WGS metagenome assembly JAABUJ01 (sample SAMN10711875, study PRJNA513366) | rock metagenome | isolation source: Antarctica rocks | place: Antarctica: Victoria Land, Mt New Zealand nord | collected 2016-01-07
AGTTGACGGTTTGCACGCTGGGGCAGTGGTACGCCAGGGCGCGCCAGCAAGCGTTTTCGACCGCTTGGGAAGCACCGCGTCGAACGTGATGGCAAGGCCGCTGACTTCGCCACCAACATCCAGATTGGAGTCATCAGGTGTTCCCCTACTCGGCGGCGACCGTGGTGGGCGTGCGGTCCAGCGCCGTCAATAATGCGGCACGGTTGGCCTCGGCGTCGGCCATGCTTTGTTGCTTCACCGGGCCGAAGCCCCGGATGTGCATCGGAATGTCGGCCAGTCCAATCGCGGTGTCCAGCGTGTCGGGCCGGAGCGACGCCAGCGCGTGGCTGATATCCCCTTCGTAGGTGGCGATCAGCGCACGCTCCCGCCGGCGCTCGGCCTGCCAGCCGAACGCGTCGAGCGGGGTGCCGCGCAGCACCCGGCCGTGGCGCAGGACGCGGAACAGCGGCAGGGCGATGCGGCCGGGAATGGCGATCTTGCGCGGCCGTCCGGTCGCCGGGTCGGTCCCGGTGCCGGGCGGCGCCAGGTGGAACACGGGATGCTCACCGTAGCTGGCGGCGGCATGCAGCCGGGCGACCTCGTACTCGTCCTTGATGGCGAGGGCGCGGAAATATCCCTCGGCGACGGCCCGCGTCAGTGCGCCGGGCTGGCCGACCACCTCCCGCTCGCGGGCGGCGACACGGTCGACCAATTGCCGGTAGCGCCGGGACAGGCAACGGGACTGGTAGCGCACCAGCTCGGACGCGCGCGCGTCGATCAATGCGCCCAACGTCGCGGGAACTGTCGGCTCGCCCTGCACGATCTCGTCGGCCAGGTCAGGCCGGGTCGCCAGGATGCGTCCCCACAGGAAGGCGCGCTTGTTCAGCTCGACCGCCGTGCCGTTCAACTCCATCGACCGGTGCAGCGCCGCCAGCCCGACCGGGACAAGGCCAAGCTGCCAGGAAAGCCCCAACATCAGCGTGTTGAGCGCCTGCGCGTTGCCGAACAGCCGCTCCGACAAGGCCGCCGCGCGCAGGTAGCGCGACGCGTTGCCCCCCGTTGCCCGGTCGATCGTGCGGCGGTGCAGCCCGGCGTCGACCCGCGCGTCCCGATCGGTGAGGAAGCCGGTGCCGGCCTGCAGGTCGAGGTTGCCGATAACGGCAGCGCCGGGCCGGCAGCGCTCCAGCACGCCGGCCTGCGCGCCAACCCCGAGATCGGCCGCCAGCATCATCTGCGCCTCGCCGGACGGGATGCGGACCACGTCCAGCCCCGCCGACGCGACCTGCACGTGGGACACGACGGCGCCGTTCTTTTGCGCCAGGCCGGTGAAGTCGAGCGTGCTGACCTCGTGGCCCTCCAGGCTCGCCGCCATGGCGACGATGGCGCCGCAGGTGACGATGCCGCCGCCGCCGATGCCCGCGAACAGCGCGCGCCACGGCACGTCCAGGCCCGGCAGCGACGGCATCGCCAACCCGGCCGCGAACTCGGCCTCCCGCGCCTGCCACTGCCCGGCGGTGTCGGCCGCCGGAGCCGCCGTGCGTGCCGTCACGAAGCTGGGGCAGAACCCCTTCAGGCATGACAGGTCGGTGTTGCAGCTGGTCGGCGAGATGCGGCGCTTGCGGCCGTATTCGGTCTCGACCGGCTCGATGGCGATGCAGTGCGATTGGGTGGAGCAGTCGCCGCAGTTTTCGCACACCCGCGTGTTGATGCTGACGACCACGTCCGCGGCCGCCATCTTGCCCCGCTTGCGGCGGCGGCGCTTTTCGGTCGCGCAGACCTGGTCGTAGATGATGACCGACACGCCGTCGGTGGCGGCAAACTCCCGCTGCACCGCGTCCAGTTCCGTCCGCGGGTGGCGTTCGACGCCGGGGGGCAGCAGGTCGGCGGCGGGCAGGCGCGCCGGGTCGTCGGCGACGAGGGCGATGCGGCTCACCCCTTCGGCGGCGACCTGGCGGGCGATGTCGAGGGCGTTGAGCCCGCCCTCGGCCGGCTGCCCGCCGGTCATGGCCACGGCGTCGTTGAACAGGATCTTGTAGGTCATATGGGCCTTCCCGGCGACCGCCTGCCGGATCGCGAGCAGGCCGGAATGCTGGTAGGTCCCGTCGCCCATGTTGGCGAAGATGTGTGGCGTCGCGGTGAACGGGGCGATGCCGAGCCAGGCCACGCCTTCGCCGCCCATGTGGCTGAAGTTGCGGGTTTCCGGGGTGTTCTGCAGCGCCATGATGTGGCAGCCGATCCCCGCCATGGCGAAGCTGCCCTGCGGCAGCCGGGTCGACGTCGTGTGCGGACAGCCGGCGCAGAAGGTTGGCACGCGGGCGATCAGCCCAGCCGGGCGTTCCGCGGCGCGGACGGCGGGTGGCGTCTCCACGGCAATGCCGAAGGTCGGCAGGAAACGGGCGAGGGCGCTGGCCACCAGCTCGGGCGACAGCTCCATGACCGCGGGCAGCAAGGGGGCGCCGGCGATGTCGGTCTTGCCGGCGACAGCGGGCCGCTGATCTGCCGGCAGGTTGTACAGCGCGCTGCGGATTTGCGCCTCGACGAAGCTGCGCTTCTCCTCCACCACCAGCAGCGCCCGCCGCCCGGCGGCGAACCGGCGCAAGCCCTCCGTCTCGAGCGGCCAGGACAGGCCGACCTTGTACACGGCGATCTGTGGCGAGTCCGCCAAACCGAGCCGTCCCAGCGCGTGCTGCACGTCGTGATGCGCCTTGCCGACGGTGACGATCCCGATCGGCGCGTCGGCCGTGCCGGAGGTCACGCGGTCCAGCCCGTTGGCACGCCACCAGGCCTGCGCCGCGGGAAGCCGCTCAAGCAGCATCCGCCGCTCGGTCTCGACCCGGTCGGCGGGGAAACGCAGCGTCATGTCGAGGTTCAAGCCGTGCAGCGGCAGGGCGAAATCAGCCGGCGTCATGAACGACCGCGTGGACGGCACGACGACCGTGGCGGCCTGCTCCGCCGTTTCGGCAATGGTCTTCATCGCCACCCACACGCCCGAAAAGCGCGACAGGGCGATCCCCGCCAGGCCGAAGGTGAGGATTTCCGCCACGTCCGCCGGCTGGATGACCGGCATCATCACCGCCTCGAAAATTTGGTCGGTCTGGTGCGGAAACGTCGAGCTATGCGCGGCGTGGTCATCGCCGGCGACTGCCAGCACGCCGCCGAGATGGCTCGTGCCGATCATGTTGGCGCAGCGGAGGGCGTCGGCGCTGCGATCGACGCCGGGTCCCTTGCCGTACCACATGCCGAACACGCCTTCGACCTGCGCGCCGGGGTAGCTGTCGACCTGCTGCGACCCCAGCAGCATAGTGGCCGCAAGGTCCTCGTTCACCCCGGGCTGGAACTTCACCCCGTGCGCTGTCAGCAGGCGTTCGCGACGCCACAACTCCTGGTCCAGCCCGCCAAGCGGGGAGCCGCGGTAACCGGACACCAGCCCGGCCGTTCGGCGCCCCGCCGCCCGGTCCAGCCGCGCCTGTTCCAGCAGCACGCGCACCAGCGCCTGGACGCCACCGAGCAGCACGGGCGCGTCGAACTCCGTGTAGCGGCTGTCCAAGGTGACGCGATCCGATACGAGCCCGACATCCATCTGCGCGCACTCCCTCGATCAAGGCTGCAGCGTAAGCCGGAAACGGTAGGTGGGTGTTGTCGTATTCAATTTGCAAACGGTGCAGAATTGGCAGGATATCCCAATGGTGCGCTGCAATACGGGAGATTACCCTTGCGCCTGGACCGGATCGACCTGTCTATCCTCGACCATCTTCAGCGCGAGGGCCGCGCCACTACGGTGGAGCTGAGCGAGGCCGTCGGGCTGTCGCCGTCCCCGTGCCATCGCCGGCAAAAGCTGCTGGAGGACGCGGGGATCATCAGCCGCTACGTGGCGCTGGTCGACCCCGACCGGGTCGGGCTGCCCGTCAGCGTGTTCGTCTCCGTCGAGCTCGTGGGCCAAACGCAGGAGCACCTGACCGCCTTCGAAGCCGCGGTCGCAGGGTGTTCGGAGGTGATGGAGTGCTATGTCATGACGGGGAAGAGCGATTACCTGCTCCGCGTCGTCGCCCCGGACCTGGCCGCCTACGAGGAATTCCTGCGCACGCGGCTGACCCGGATGCCTGGGGTGCGAGGGGTGCGATCGGCGTTCGCGTTGAAGCGGGTGATCTACCGGACGAACCTGCCGGTGAGGCGGAAGCGGTAGCTTCGACCTACGCCCGGACCTCGACCCGGTAGCTCTCGATAACGGTGTTGGCCAGCAGGCGGCGCGCCATCTCCTCGGCCGCTTGCTGCGCCAGCGCCGGGTCGGTCTCGGCCAGTTCCAATTCGATCACCTTACCGGCCCTGACCTCGCCGACGCCGGCAAAGCCGAGATTGCCTAGCGCGTGGCCGATCGCGCGGCCCTGCGGGTCCAGCACGCCTTCCTTGAGCATGACCGTGACGACCGCCTTCACTGCATGGTCTCCGGACCTTTCATGTCGCGCGTTCCGGCTTCAGGCAGAATCCCCAACCGTTTGGCGACTTCCTGGTACGCCTCCTCGACCCGGCCGAGGTCGCGGCGGAAGCGGTCCTTGTCCATCTTCTCGTTCGTCTTAGTGTCCCATAGACGGCAATTATCCGGGCTGATCTCATCGGCGAGCACGATCCGCATGTCGTCCTCCTCCCACAGCCGGCCGAACTCCAGCTTGAAGTCCACCAGCGTGATGCCGACGCCCAGGAACAGGCCGCTCAGGAAGTCGTTCACCCGCAGGGTCAGCGCCACGATGTCGTCGAGGTCGGCGGTGTGCGCCCAGCCGAATGCGGTGATGTGCTCCTCGGCGACCATCGGGTCCTTCAGCGCGTCGTTCTTGTAATAGTACTCGATGATGCTGCGGGGCAGGCGGGTGCCTTCGGGGATGCCCAGGCGCTCCGACAGGCTGCCCGCGGCGACGTTGCGGACCACGACCTCCAACGGGATGATCTCGACCTCGCGGATCAGCTGCTCGCGCATGTTGAGGCGGCGGACGAAGTGGGTGGGCACGCCGATCTCGCCGAGACGGAGCATCAGGTACTCGCTGATGCGGTTGTTCAGCACGCCCTTGCCAGTGATGACGCCCTTCTTGGCGCCGTTCCCGGCGGTGGCGTCGTCCTTGAAGTATTGCACGAGGGTGCCCGGCTCTGGACCCTCGAACAGGATCTTTGCCTTTCCCTCGTAAAGCTGGCGGCGGCGAGCCATTTTCTTATAATCCTCGTCTGACGCCGGGGGTATAGCAGCCTGCCTGCGCGGTCGCCACCGGGGGTCAGACCCGGCGGAAGGCGGCTCGATCAGGGGGACCGTCGGCGAACAGCCACACCGGCGACCCGGCGTCCGGCACCCCCGTGAGCGACGCGCAGACCGTGCCGAAGCCGTCTTGCGCGGGCACGTTCAGCGCAGCGAGGCCGCCGGATGTGTCGGACAGCAGCGCCTGCCACGCCGACCAGTCCGGCGGTTTCGGCGGCGGGGCGGCCTGGAACCGGGGCAGATGACGGGCGACACGGGGGCTGTCTGGGTCGTTGGGATCGTGAGCCGTGACCATGTGCAGCCCTGGCGGCAACGCCACGGCTTCGGGTGCGCCATGGCCGAGGCCGCGGACGAACCAGGCGCTGCTGCGATCGGTAATCACCATGTTGAAGCTGCGCCAGTCGTGGCCGTCCAGGGCCACGATCGCCGCCGCTGCCGCCGCCGCCGACGCGTGCTCCAGCGCCAGCAACGGCAATTCGCCACGGCTGCGTTTGCCCGGCGCCGGCCCCAGACTGCCCGGCCGGTTGAGCACGGCCGCGACCACGCCCGACGCGTTCAGGCCCATCCAGGTTCCTGCGCCGAGCCGGTCGCGCCCCGCGACGACGCCGGGCCGGTCCGGCCAATAAGTGGAAGGCGGGTCCCAGGGACGGTCGGTCCGCTCATCGCGGTTTGCCGCAAGCAGCAGCGGCCAGGCATGACCTGGCCGCTGGAGAAAGATGACGGTGCACACGAGCGCCCAATGGCACGGGCGGAGCTTGCTTACCAGCCGCGGTGTTCGTCTCCGCGGTGGTGCCAGCGCTCCCACTGCTCGTGCCGGCGCTCGTGCTCGTATCGCTCGTGCCGGCGCCACTCCCGGGCGCGCCAATCGTCGCCATCGTGGTACTGCACGGTTTGCGCCAGGGGCGCCGGCTCGAAGCGCAGTGAGGTGGCGCTGGCCGGATGGCCGCCGAAGCCAGCCATCCCGACGGCGGAGGCGGCGAGCAGAGTCAGGCTCAGCAGGGTCTTTCGCATGATGTGGACCTCCTTTCGATCCACCCGCAACCTGGTCCGCGATCGTGGCGGAAACGGGCGCCGATCGTGATCGTTTCTAGGCGGCGGCAGCGGCCTCGGTCCGGCCGAACACCCGGGCGAACACCTGGTCCACCGCGCGCAGGTGCATCGCCGGGTCCATGGCGGCGTCGAGCGCTGCGGAGGTAACACGGCCGGCAACCTCGGGATCGGCGTCCAGGTTGGCGCGGAAGCTGCGGCCCCCGACGCCCAGCCGCGTCCAGGTCTCCATCGCGTTGCGCTGCACGATCCGGTATGCGTCCTCCCGCAGGATGCCGGCGCGGGTCAGCGCCAGCAGCACCTCGCCGCTGTGCACCACGCCGCCCAGGCTGTCGAGGTTGGCCGCCATGCGCTCGGGATGGATCACCAGCCGCTCCATCATGCCCGCCAGCCGCGCGAGGGCAAAGTCCAACGCGAGGGTAGCGTCGGGGCCGATCACCCGCTCGACGCTGGAGTGGCTGATGTCGCGCTCGTGCCACAGCGCCACGTTCTCCAGCGCCGGAACCGCCGCCGCGCGCACGATGCGGGCGAGGCCGGTCAGGTTCTCGCTCAACACCGGGTTGCGCTTGTGCGGCATGGCGCTGCTGCCCTTCTGCCCGGCGTGGAAGAACTCCTCGGCCTCGCGCACCTCGCTGCGCTGCAGGTGACGGACTTCGGTCGCCAGCCGCTCGATCCCGCTCGCGATCACCGCCAGCGTGCAAAAGAACGCCGCGTGCCGGTCGCGGGCGATGACCTGGGTGGAAACGGGTTCGACCGCCAAGCCGAGCCGGGCGGCGACGGACGCTTCCACGCGCGGATCGAGATGTGCGTAGGTGCCGACGGCGCCGCTGATCGCGCACACCGCAATTTCCGCCCGCGCGGCGACCAGCCGGGTCCGGTTGCGGGCAAACTCCGCGTAGTGCCCGGCGAGCTTGAGGCCGAAGCTGGTGGGTTCGGCGTGGATGCCGTGGCTGCGACCGATGGTGAGCGTGCGCTTGTGCTCGAACGCCCGGCGCTCCAGGGCGGCCAGCACGGCGTCGATGTCGCACAGCAGCAGGTCGGCGACCTGGGTCAGCTGCACCGACAGGCAGGTGTCGAGCACGTCGCTGCTGGTCATGCCTTGGTGGACGAACCGGCTGTCCGGGCCGATGCCCTCCGCCAGCCAAGTCAGGAAGGCGATGACGTCGTGGCGCGTTTCGGCCTCGATCGCGTCGATGCGGTCGAGGTCCGCCGGGGTGATGTGGGCGACGCGGGCGTTGCCGCGCGTGCGGATGGTCCGGGCGGAGTCGGCCGGGATGACGCCAAGCTCCGCCATCGCTTCCGCCGCGAGCGCTTCGATCTCGAACCAGATGCGGAACCGGTTCTCCGGCGCCCAGATCGCCGCCATCTCCGGCCGCGTGTAGCGTGGGACCATCAGTCACTCCCCTTGCAGGACGGCACACTCATACGGAAGGTGCGCGCCCCCGGGCAAGCGACGGCGAAGGCAGACCGATTTGGACCTCCACACACTTATTCCGCAGCTGACCGCCTTGGCGCAGGTGCTGTTCATCGACCTCGTGCTGGCGGGGGACAACGCGGTCGTGGTCGGCATGGCGGTGGCCGGTCTGCCAGTGGCCCAGAAGCGCCGGGCGATCCTGTTCGGCATCGGCGCCGCAACCATGATCCGCATCGCACTGGCCACAGTGACGCTGCAACTGCTCGAGATCGTCGGCCTGACGCTCGCGGGCGGGCTGCTGCTGCTATGGGTATGCTGGCGCATGTACCGCGAGCTGCGGCCGCGGGAGCGGGGCGAGCATGCCGCCTTGCCGGCGCGCTCCCTGCGGCAGGCGATGGTGCAAATTGTGCTGGCCGACTTGTCCATGAGCCTGGACAACGTATTGGCGGTCGCGGGAGCCGCGCAGGGACATCCGTGGGTTCTGGCGGCGGGCCTGGCGATCTCGGTGCTGCTGATGGGCGCCGCGGCGTCGGTGATCGCCAACCTGCTGGAACGGCGGCGCTGGATCGCGTGGGTCGGGTTGGCGATCGTGCTGTATGTGGCGCTGAAGCTGATCTGGGAGGGGTCGCACCAGGTCGCATCGAGCCTGGGCATCTGACTACAACCTCGCCAGCAACCCCATTAAATCATCCAGGCTCTGCTCCACGCTGCGCCCGGCCGTGTCGATCGTGCCGTCCGCCTTTGCATACAGCGCTTGCCGGCTTTCCAGGATCGCGTGCAGGTCGTCCATCGCCCGGCGGTTCTCGCTCATCGGGCGCAAATCGCCTTGGCGGATGACGCGCTGCATGTGCTCGGCCGGGGAGGTGCGAACCCAGACGACGCGGCAGTGGGCCAGCAGGAACTCGAACGTCGCTGGCTCCGTCACCAGGCTGCCGCCGGTCGCGATCACCATGGGGCCGTCCTCGGCCACCAACCGCTTCAGCGCGGCAAGTTCGAACCGGCGGAACTGCGCCTGGCCGCGCAATTCGAAAATCTCACGCAGCTCCATGCGGGCTTCCTGCTCGATCTCCCGGTCCAACTCGACCATCCGCACGCCCTGGCGCTCGGCGAAGGCGTGGCCAAGCGTCGATTTGCCGGCGCCGCGCAGGCCGATCAGGGCAATCCGCCCGGCGCGCGCCGGGTCGGCGGGTTGGCCGAAGCGAGCCGACAGCATCGCGCGGGCTTGCGCGAGCTCGGCATCCGGCAGGCGGGCGAGCATGTGATCCAGCAGCACCAGGTCGACCGGTCGCTCGGCCGTTTCCGCCGACAAGCTGGCGACGGCGGTGCCGAGCGCGTGCGCGAGACGGCGCAGCAGCAGGATGGAGATGTTGCCCGACCCGCCCTCCATCTGGGCGATGTAGCGCTCGGACACTCCGGAGTCGCGCGCGAGGATGCGCCGGGTCATGCCGCGCCGGGCGCGAAGCAGGCGCAGGCGGTCGCCTACGGATTGAAGGTAGGCGGCGTCGCCGTCCGGCGCGGCGGCGCCCATGGCATCGACTCGTTTCATGCAGGGGCTATGATATACTCCGTCCACGTGAAAACCCGAAAATCGGCTTGCGAGTCGACCCTGACATCAGCGGCGTTCCAGGGATGCGAAATTATCGGGTTCTCACGTGGACGGAGTATAACCCGATACAACGTTTGCGACCATTGAGGAGGTTTCCAATGACGCTCCACCCCGAAACGCTCGCCGTCCATGCCGGCTGGCGGCGCGACGAGGCGACCGGCGCCGTGGCGGTGCCGATCTACCAGACCACCGCGTTCCAGTTCGACAGCACCGAGCACGCCGCCAACCTGTTCGCGCTGAAGGAACTCGGCAACATCTACACCCGCATCATGAACCCGACCTGCGACGCGATGGAAAAGCGCGTGGCGGCGCTGGAGGGCGGGGCTGGGGCGCTGGCCGTCGCGTCCGGGCAGGCCGCGTCGGCGCTGGCGGTGCAGAACCTGGCCAAAGTTGGCGACAACATCGTCTCCGCCACCGACTTGTACGGCGGCACCTGGAACCTGTTCGCCAACACCTTCAAGGACATGGGGATCGAGGTCCGCTTCGTCGACCCGGCAGACCCGCAGGCCTTCGTGCGCGCCTCCGACGACCGCACCCGCGCCTGGTACGCCGAGACGCTGCCCAACCCGAAGCTGCGGGTGTTCCCGATCGCCGAGGTGGCGGCGCTCGGCCGTCCCATGAGCATCCCGCTGATCATGGACAACACGGCGGCGCCGCTGCTGGTGCGCCCGTTCGACCACGGGGCGGCGGTGGTCGTGTATTCCGCGACCAAGTACCTCAGCGGCCACGGCACCTCCATCGCCGGAGTGATCGTGGATGGCGGCAACTTCGACTGGGCGGCCCACCCGGCGCGCCAGCCGGGCCTGAACACGCCCGACCCGAGCTATCACGGCGCCGTATGGGCCGAAGCCGCGAAACCGCTCGGCCCGATCGCCTACATCCTCAAGGCGCGGGTGACCTTGCTGCGCGACCTCGGCCCGGCGCTCAGCCCGTTCAACGCGTTCCTGGTGTTGCAGGGTTTGGAAACGTTGCCGCTGCGCATGAAGCAGCACTGCGCCACGGCGCGCGTAGTCGCCGACTGGCTGGCAGCCCGGCCGGAGGTGTCGCGGGTGATCTATCCGAGCCACATGAAGGAGCGTGACGGCGAGTTGGCGGCGAAGTACCTGTCGGCTGGGCAGGGCGGCCTGCTGGGGTTCGAGCTGCACGGCGGGGCGGGAGCCGGACGGCGGTTCATCGACGCGCTGCAGCTGTTCTACCACGTTGCCAACATCGGCGACGCCCGCAGCCTGGCGATCCACCCGGCGAGCACCACCCACTCCCAGTTGGCGGAGGGCGACCAGATGGCGAGCGGGGTGTCGCCGGGCTACGTGCGGCTGTCGATCGGGCTGGAGCACGTGGACGACCTCATCGCCGATTTGGACCAGGCGCTGTCGGCGTCGGCGTTGCGGGCGGCGGCGGAGTAGCGTTACGGCCGGCCGATCGCTTGCGCCGCGGCGACGGCATCGGCCAGTCGATCCAGTTCAGAATCTGGAATGCCCAGGCTGTGGAGCCCGGCGCGGGTACGGAACAGGTAGTCGGCCGCGCTGCCAAGCTGGCCGGTGGCGGTCGCCAGCCGCCGAACCACCTCGGCTTCGGCCAGTTCGCCGGCATATTGCGGGCCGGCCGGGTCGATAGTGAAAGCGATCGCCTGGCCGAACGGCGTCGTCGCGCCATCGTCGAATACATCCAGCCAACGGGGGAGATAGGCGCCGGACAGCATTTCCCGGCGCCAGAGCAGCGACAGCTCCGCCTCCAGCACGTCTTCCGCAATCCAGAACGCGGCCCCGGCGCAACTGCCGCCCCGGTCCAGGCCGAGAACCAAACCGGGGTTGTCGGGAGTGCCCCGCCCGGCCCGGACCGTCAGGCAGAATGCCCGGCGCCAGCCCTGCACGGTTGCGACCCGGCGTTCGGTGAAGTGGATGGTCGGATTCCAGATCAGCGACCCGTAGGCGAACAGCCACGCGCCGCCGCTGCCGGGCCGTGCGGCCAGGGTGACGGCCAGCGACTCCGCGCGTTCGGCTTCGGTCAGCAGCCGCATATCGGGTACGGCGCGCGACGCCATCTCCGCCAATCGGCCTTCCAGCAGCAGCGCGCGCGTCAGGACGGACTCGCCGGGGAAGTCCTCCGTCATCCTTGGGCGGAGAACCCGCCATCGACCGGGATCGCAGCGCCGGTCACGAAGTCGGACGCCGCGGACGCCAGGAATACTGCAACTCCGGCCATGTCGGCCGGCACGCCCCAGCGCCCAGCCGGCGTGCGGGCCGTCACCCGCGCCTCCAGTCCGTCCACTTGGCCGCGGGCGTCGCGGGTCAACTGCGTGTCGATCCAGCCCGGCAATACCGCATTGACCTGGATGCCATCGGTCGCCCACGCGCTGGCGAGCGAGCGGCTGAGCTGCACGATGCCGCCCTTGCTGGCGCCGTACGCCGTGGCGTAGGGCGCGCCGAACAGCGACAGCATCGAGCCGATGTTGATGATCTTGCCGCGTCCGGCCCGGCACATCGCCGGGTACGCGGCCTGGCTGAGCAGGAAGGCGCTGGTGAGGTTAAGGTCCAGCACCGACTGCCACTCCGCGAGGGACAGGTCCTGCGGCGGTTTGCGGACCGACATGCCGGCGTTGTTGACCAGGATGTCCAGCCGGCCGAACTGCGCCTCGGTCACGGCGACCAGTTCGGCAGCGGCCTCGGGCCGGGTCAGGTCGGCCGGGGTGAACACCGCGCCGTCGATGCTGGCCGCCGCGGCGTCGCCCTTGGCCGCGTCGCGCCCGGTCAGCATCACCTTCGCTCCAGCGGCCGCCATGCCGGACGCCATTGCCAACCCGATCCCGCCATTGCCGCCCGTGACCAACGCCACCCGGCCGGTCAGGTCGAACGGGCTCATGCGGCCTCCCGGGCCTGCATTGGCGCGAGGCCGAGCCGCGCACGCGCCGCCTGGTATTCCGTCGCCAGACGCGCCACCAACGCCGCCGCGGACACTACCTCGTTCACCGCGCCGATGCCTTGGCCGCTGCCCCAGATGTCTTTCCAGGCCTTCTTCTTGTCGCCGCCGAAATTCATCGCCGACTTGTCTGACGTCGGGAGGTTGTCCGGGTCCAGGCCCGACGCGGACAGGCTGCCCTTCAGGTAGTTGCCGTGCACGCCCGTGATCAGGTTGGTGTAGACGATGTCATCGGCTCCGCTGTCCACGATCATGCCCTTGTAGCCGTCGGACGCGTTCGCCTCGTGCGTCGCGATGAACGCCGAGCCGACATAGCCGAGGTCGGCTCCCATCGCCTGCGCGGCCAGCACGGCGCCTCCGGTGGCGATCGCGCCCGACAGCGCCAGCGGGCCATCGAACCAGGCGCGGATTTCCTGCACCAGCGCGAACGGCGAGATGGTGCCCGCGTGCCCGCCGGCGCCTGCCGCCACCGCGATCAGCCCGTCGGCGCCCTTCTCGATCGCCTTGCGGGCGAAGGCGTTGCTGATGATGTCGTGCAGCGCCACTCCGCCGTACGAATGCACGGCCTCGTTCACCTCCACCCGCGCGCCGAGCGAGGTGATGATGATCGGCACCTTGTGCTTGGTGCAAACCTCGATGTCGTGCATCAGCCGCTCGTTGGATTTGTGCACGATCTGGTTGACCGCGAACGGCGCGGCGGGGCGGTCGGGATGCCGCGCGTCGTGCTCGCCCAGCTCGCCCTGGATGCGGATCAGCCACTCCTCCAGCACGTGCGCCGGGCGGGCGTTCAGCGCGGGGAAGCTGCCGACCACGCCCGCCTTGCACTGCGCGACCACCAGATCCGGGTTGGAGATGATGAACAGCGGCGAGGCGATGACGGGCAGCGATAGCCGGTCGAAAACGCGGGGAAGCGCCATAGGTCCTGGATGTCCGTTCTGGGCCGGCAACGGGGCAAATCGCCATTGACGCCTCGGCCGGTCCAGCGTCATGTTGAATCCAACAGGAAACAACCGGCCCCGGTCAAGGGCGCCGGGAATTATCGTCCGGGAGACTTCAATGCGGCTTCGTACGGCCTTGGCGACGGCAATTGGCGCGCTCTGCCTCGCCGGTGCGGCTTGGGCGGATGAGACGGTTCGGATCGCCTACATCGATCCACTCAGCGGGTCGCTGGCGGCAACCGGCCAGCTGGGCGAGCAGCATTTCCGGTTCGCCATCGACCGCGCGAACGCGGCGCAGGCGGCAGGCCCCGGCCGCAAGCTTGAACTGGTTCCCATGGACAATGAGGTAAGTCCCGAGAAGTCATTGACCTTGCTGCGGAAAGCGATCGACGACGGCATTCATTACGTCACCCAGGGCAACGGCTCCTCCGTTGGGCTGGCGTTGGAGGACGCGGTCGGCAAGAACAACCGGCGTTCGCCTGCGCAGTCGGTCATGTTCCTGAACTACGCCGCGGTCGATCCCAGCATGACCAACGACAAGTGCAGCTGGTGGCACTTCCGCTTCGATGCCGACGTCGACATGAAGATGCACTCGCTGGCGGACTACCTCGTGTCGCAGCCGAACATCCATAAGGTCTATATCTTCAACCCCGACTACTCGTTCGGCGTGTCGGTTGAGAAGGCGGCGCAGGCCATGCTCGCCAATCGCCGTGCCGACCTGCAGGTGGTCGGCGCCGAGCGCGTGCCGCTCGGCAAGGTGAAGGACTTCACCCCGTACGTCGTGAAGATCCAGGCGTCCGGCGCCGACGCCGTGGTGACCGGCAACTGGGGCGCCGACCTTGAGCTTCTGGTGAAATCTGCAGCGGAAAGCGGATACAAGGGCCAGTTCTTCACCTACTATCTCGGCACCGAGGAGATCGTGGACGCCGCCGGACCCGGGTCCAAAGGCGACGCGCAGATCAGCGAGTGGTCCAACAACGTCGGCAACGCCGATATCGACAAGATCGCCGCGGCATTCGAGGCCAAGTACAGCAACTCGTTCTACTATTGGCGCGTCATCACCGAGGTCGACATGCTGGCCGCTGCCATGAAGCAGGCCAACTCCTCCGACCCGGCCAAGGTCGGCGCCGTGCTCGCCAGCATGAAGTTCCCGACGCCGCTCGGCGAGGTGACCATGCGCGACGACAACCACCAGCTGCTGCAGCCGATGTTCATCAGCCAGCTCGAACCGGGGCTGCCGCACGTGTTCAAGGCGGTCAACCTCGGCTTCAAGACCGTGAGCCGCATGGAGCCGGACACCCAGCGCATGCCGACCACGTGCAATTTCCGGGACCGTCCGGCCTGATCGGCGCCGCCGCATGACGGACGCCGTCACCCTGGTCGTCCTGAACGGCCTCGTGTACGGGCTGCTGCTGTTCATGTTGTCCAGCGGCCTGACCCTGATCTTCGGCATGATGGGCGTGCTCAACCTCGCGCAGGCCAGCTTCTACATGCTCGGCGCCTACCTGGCGTTCACCATCAGCCAGGGAATCGGGTTCTGGCCCGCGTTGATCCTAGCCCCGCTGATCGTCGGCGTGATCGGCGCGGTGGTTGAGCGCTACGGGTTGCGCGCCGTCCACCGGCACGGGCATGTCGCCGAGTTGCTGTTCACCTTCGGGCTCGCCTACATCATCGGCGAGATCGTGCCCTTGATCTGGGGCCGCAACCCGGTCCCGTACAAGATTCCGGCCGCGCTGGACTTCACCCTGTTCCACGTCGGCAGCACCAGCTACCCGGCCTACCGCGTATTCATGATGGCCGTTTCGCTGGCGATGTTCGTGGCCTTGTTCACCGCCCTTGCCCGCACTCGGCTGGGCCTGATCGTGCGCGCAGCGCTGACGCACCCCGACATGGTGTCGATGCTGGGGCATGACGTGCCGCGGGTGTTCACCCTGGTGTTCGGCGCCGGGTGCGCGCTGGCCGGGCTGGCGGGGGTGATCGCCGGGAACGCCTTCACCACGGAGCCGGGGATGGCCCGGTCGCTCGGCGCCATCGTGTTCGCTATCGTGGTGATGGGCGGGCTGGGCAGCATCTGGGGCGCGCTGCTGGCGTCGCTGCTGATCGGCATGGTGCAAACCGTCTCCATCGGTCTCGACCTGCCGCTATGGAAGGCCCTCACCGCGCTCGGGCTGTCGATCGATCCGGCGGGGCGGCTGGCCGACCTTTGGCAGCTCACCGTCGCCCGGGCGGCGCCGACGATCCCGTATCTGCTGCTCGTGCTGGTCCTCGCCGTGCACCCACGCGGCCTGATGGGGTCGCGTTCGGCATGAGCGGCCTAGCCCCGCCCCGGCCCATCGCCGCGCGTCCGGCGGTGAACGTGCGGGCGGCGCTGCCGTGGATCGCGCTCGCGGCGATGGCGGCGCCGTACTTGCTGACCAGCGGGTTCGGGCTGTCGCTGCTGTGCCGCATGGGGATCGCGATCGTGTTCGCGCTGTCGTTCAACATGCTGCTCGGCCAGGGCGGCATGCTGGATTTCGGCCACGCGGTGTTCCTCGGCTTCGGCGGCTTTCTCGCCATGCACCTGATGCGGCTGTCCGGCGCCGGCTGGTGGATTCCAGCGCCGCTGCTGCCGCTGTTCGGCGCGCTGGGCGGGTTGGTCGCCGCCATCATCGCCGGGGCGGTCGCAACCCGCCGCGGCGAGACCGCCTTCGCCATGATCACGCTCGGCTTGGCCGAGCTGTTCTCCACCATCGTGCTGATGTTCCCGAGTATTTTCGGTGGCGAGGAGGGCATCTCCGCCGACCGCTCTGACGGCCAGGCACTGTTCGGGATCGATTTCGCGACCCAGATCCAGGTCTATTACCTGATCGCGGCGTGGGCGTTCGTGTGCGCCTTGCTGATGTGGCGGTTCACCCGCACGCCGCTCGGCCGGCTCGCCAATGCGGTGCGCGACAACGCCGACCGGGTTGGCTTCATCGGCTACGACCCGGCGCGCATCCGCTTCCTGGTATTCGCGATCTCCGGCCTGTTTGCCGGAGTCGCAGGCGGCTTGCAGGCGCTGAACGACGAGCTGATCACCTCGGCCAACATTTCCTCCGAGGCGTCCGGCGCGGTGCTGCTGATGACGTTCATTGGCGGCGTCGGCACCTTTTGGGGGCCGGTCCTGGGCGCGATCCTGGTGACGTTCCTGCAAGTCGCGCTCAGCACCTTCACCGATGCGTGGCAACTATACGACGGGTTGCTGTTCGTTGCGGTGGTCGTGTGGGCGCCCGGCGGCCTGTCCGGCATCATACTGGCGCATACCCCGTTGGCCCGGCGCGGCCGCCTGTTGCGACTGCTGCCCTCCTATATGCTTCAACTGCCTGGCGGCGTGCTGGCGCTGGTGGGCATCGTGGTACTGGCCGAGATGGGCTACCGTCTGCAAGCCGTGCGGAACGGCGCTGCTCCAGGCCACGTGTTCGGGCTCATCGCTGATCCTGGCTCGCCTTGGCCCTGGCTGCTCGGCGCGGCGCTGTTCCTGGCCGGCGCCGTGCTGCTGCGGCGGACCGCCCCGCTCGCGCGCGCCGCGTGGCAGGCGGAGGCAGCGGCGTGACCGCGCTGTCGATCCGCGACCTCCGCAAAAGCTTCGGCGCGACGTCGATCATCAAGGGTGTCACCCTCGACATCGCGCGGGGCGAGCGCCACGCCGTCATCGGCCCGAATGGCGCCGGCAAGTCGACCTTCTTCCACCTGATCAGCGGGCGCTACGTGCCGGATGCGGGAACGATCCTGCTCGACGGCCAGGACATCACCGGGTTGCCGCCGCACGTCATCTCGCGCCGCGGGCTGGCGCGCAGCTTCCAGGTCACCAGCCTGTTCCCGCGCATGACGGTGTTCGAGAACCTGCGCAGCGCCGCGATGCAGGCCCAGGGCGCCGGCTACACGTTCTGGCGCATGGTGTCGGGCTACGCCGCGCTGAACCGCCGGGCGGAGGAGATGCTGGAGCTGATCGGCCTGGAGCGGCGGCGCGACGTGCTGGCCGGGGCGCTGGCCTACGCCGACCAGCGCGCGCTGGAGATCGGCGTCGCCGTCGCGGGCGGAGCGGCGACGATCTTGCTGGACGAGCCGACCGCTGGGATGAGCCACGCCGAGACCGACCGCGCGGTGACTTTGATACGCCGTGTGACCGAGGGCCGGACCTTGGTGATGATCGAGCACGATCTCGGCGTGGTGTTCGACTTAGCCGACCGGATCACGGTGCTGGCGGACGGGCAGGTAATCGCGTCGGGGCCGCCGTCCGAGGTGCGCGGGGACAAGGCAGTGCGGACGGCCTATCTCGGCACAGCGGCGGATGCGCTGAGTTGAGCGCGCAAGAACCGACGATGCTGAACGTGTCCAACCTGGATGCCTGGTACGGCAAAAGCCAAGTGCTGCGGGGGATGGACCTGCATGTCGGCCGGGGCGAGATCGTGGCGCTGCTCGGGCGCAACGGGGCCGGACGATCGACCACCTTGAAGGCGATCATGGGCGGGGTGAAGCGCGCGGGCACGGTGATGTTCGATGGGCAGGACATCGTGTCCATGACGCCGCACGCCATCGCCCGGCGCGGGTTGGGCTACGTGCCGGAGGACCGCTCGATCTTCCCCGACCTGACGACCGAGCAGAACCTGCTGCTGGGCGAGAAGAAGGGTCCGGGCAGCGCGTTCGGGCTGGACGACGCCTACGCGCTGTTCCCCCGCCTGCGCGAGCGCGCCGCGGCGCCGGCAGGCGCCATGTCCGGCGGGGAGCAGCAGATGCTCGCGATCTGCCGCACGCTGATGGGCGCGCCGACCCTGGTCATGATCGACGAGCCGACGGAAGGGTTGGCGCCGATGATGGTCGACCGCGTGCGGGAGCTGCTGGAGGCGGTGGCCGCGCGCGGCACCACGATCCTGCTGGTGGAGCAGAAGCTGGCGATCGCGCTCGCCATCTCCCGCCGGCTTTACGTCATGGGCCACGGCCGGGTCGTGTTCGAGGGCACGCCGGCCGAGCTCGCCGCGGATGCGCGCGTGCGCCGCGAATGGTTGGAGGTCTGAATATGGGCAGCATCAACGCGGTGGTGGACGTGACGCGCGACGGCGACGTGGCCGTGATCGCGATGGACAACCCGCCGGTCAACGCGCTCGGCCACGCGCTGCGCGAGGGGCTGGTCGCCGCGTTCGAGTCGCTGCGCGGCGACCCGGAGGTGAAGGCGGTGGTGCTGACCGGCACGGCGCGGGCGTTCTCGGGCGGCGCCGACATCACCGAGTTCGGCAAAGCGCCGAAGTCGCCGCATTTGGGCGAAGTCATCGAGGCGATCGAAGGCTACGACCGCCCGGTGGTCGCCGCGATCGCGGGGGTCGCGTTCGGCGGCGGGCTGGAATTGGCGCTCGGTTGCCACTACCGCGTGGCCGCGCCCGGCTCGCGGCTCGGGCTGCCCGAGGTGAAGCTCGGCATCCTGCCCGGCGCGGGGGGCACCCAACGCCTGCCGCGCGTCATGGGACCGGCGCCGGCGATGAAGGCGATCGTGGCTGGCAGCTTCATCTCCGTCGAGGAGGCCCACAGGGAGGGACTGGTCGACGCCATGGCAGCCACCCCCGCCGAGGCCGTCGCGTTCGCCCGCAGCAAGGTCGGCGCGCCGCTCGCGAAGGTGCGCGACCGCGACGACAAGCTGCAAGCCGCCCGCGCCAACCCGGCGCTGCTGGACGAGGCCGCCGCGCCGTTGCTGAAGCGCGCCCGCGGCCAGCGTGCCCCGGCCGCCTGCATCGAGGCCGTCCGCGCCGCCGTGACGATGCCGTTCCCCGAGGGCCTGGCGCTCGAGCGCAAGCTGTTCATGGAACTGGTCGCCAGCGACGAGAGCCGCGCCCAGCGCCATGTGTTCTTTGCCGAGCGGGAGGCGCAGAAGGTGCCGGGCATGCCGGCCGGGTTGAAAGCGGCCCCCGTGGCCAAAGCCGCCATCATCGGCGCCGGCACCATGGGCGGCGGCATCGCGATGTGCTTCGCCAATGCCGGCATCCCCGTCACGGTCGTCGAGGTCAAGCAGGACGCGCTGGATCGCGGCATGGGGGTGGTCGAGAAAAACTACCGCACTGCCACCGCCCGCGGCAGCATGGCCGAAGCCGACGTCGCCAAGCGGCTGGCGCTGTTCACGGCCACCACCGACTGGAACGCCGTCGCCGACGCCGACGTGGTGATCGAGGCGGTGTTCGAGACGATGGAGGTCAAGCGCGAGGTGTTCGGCAAGCTCGACGCGATCTGCAAGCCGGGCGCGCTGCTGGCGTCCAACACCTCTACCCTGGACGTGGACCAGATCGCCGGCTTCACCAAACGCCCGCAGGACGTGCTGGGCATGCACTTCTTCAGTCCGGCCAACGTCATGAAGCTGCTGGAGATCGTGCGGGGGCGGGAAACCAGCTACGAGTCGCTGGCCCGCGCGCTGGCGGTCGGGCGCACCATCGGCAAGGTCGGTGCGGTGGTCGGAGTGTGCGACGGCTTCGTGGGCAACCGCATGCTGCACCAGCGCTCGGCCCAGGCGGAAGCGCTGCTGCTGGAGGGCGCGCTGCCGCAGGAGGTCGACGCGGTGGTGACGAAGTTCGGCTTCCCGATGGGGCCTTACGCCATGGGCGACTTGGCGGGGCTGGATGTCGGCTGGCGCATCCGGCAGGGACGGGGCGCCACGGCTCCGATCAGCGACGCGATCTGCGAGGCCGGGCGGTTCGGCCAGAAGACCGGGGCGGGCTACTACAAGTACGAGGGCCGCACCCCGACGCCGGACCCCGAAGTCGAGCGCATCATCGCCGACGCACAGCGCAAAGCTGGGGTCAACCCGCGCACCATCCCGTCGGACGAAATCTTCGAGCGCATGTTCTACCCCATGATCAACGAGGGCGCGCGCATCCTGGAGGAGGGCATCGCGACCCGGCCGTCCGACATCGACGTCATCTGGATCAACGGCTACGGCTGGCCCGCCTGGACCGGCGGCCCCATGCACTATGCCGACAGCGTTGGGCTGAAGCACATCGCCGAGCGGCTGGCGCACTACGCCGAGCAGACCGGCAATGCCAGCCTAAAGCCTGCCGCGATGCTGCAACGCCTGGCCGCCGCCGGGCAGGGCTTCGCCGAGACCGCGAAGGCAGCCGCATGACCACCCGCCCGTTTGCCTGGGAGCGTTCTTACCCGCCGACGCTGAGCTGGGACGCTCCGCTGCGCATCACGACCTTGGGGGACCTGCTGGACACGGCGGTCGCCCGTTACGGCGACCGGCCGTTCATCGAGTTCCGCGGCCGGCGCATCGGCTTCCGCGAGTTCGGCGCCCGCGTGGACCGGGCTGCGGCGGGGCTGCGGAAGCTGGGCGTCGGGCCCGGCATTTCGGTCGCGCTGTACCTGCCGAATTGCCCTTACCACCCATTGGCGTTCTTTGGGGTGATGCGGGCGGGCGGGCGGGTCGTGCATCTCAGCCCGCTGGACCCACCGCGCTCGCTCGCCCGCAAGCTGACGGATAGCGGCGCGCGCATCCTGGTGGCCCCCGACTACCCGACCATGCTGCCCCAGGCGACGCAGTTGCTCGCGGACGGCTTCCTCGACCACCTCATCATCGGCGAGGACGCCGCGTGGGGAGCCGGTCCGCCGACCTTGCCCATTCCGGACGATCCCCGCGCCATCGGCTTCGCGGCGATAGAGGCCGATCCCACCGGCGCGTGGCCGCAAGCGAGCCCCGACGACATCGCGGTGCTGCAGTATACCGGCGGCACCACCGGGCTGCCGCGGGCCGCCATGCTGACCCACGCCAACCTGACCGCAGCCGTTTCGATCTATGAAGCGTACTACGACGGCGTCGGCCGCCAGTGGGGCGACACCGACCGCGTGATCGGCGTGTTGCCGCTGTTCCACATCTATATGCTGTCCACCGTCCTGCTCCGCTGCCTCGCCGGCGGAATCGAGATCATGCTCCGGCTGCGCTTCGACCCGGCGCAGACCTTGGACGACATCGAGAAAGGCCACGCCACCATCTTCCCCGGCGTGCCCACCATGTTCATCAGCCTCGCCGCCCAGCCCGGCATCGAGGGACGCGACCTGAGTTCGCTTCGGGTCGCCAGCTGCGGCGGGGCGCCGCTGCCGGCCGAGGTCGCGCAGCGATTCGAGCAACTGACGCATCACCGGGTCGGCGGCGGCTGGGGCATGACGGAAACGTCGCCGGCCGGCACGGTCATGCTGCCGGACCAGGTGTTCAAGCCCGGCGCGATCGGACTCCCGTTGCCCGGCATCGAAATGGACGTGGTCGACTTGACAGACACGACGCGGGTGCTGGCGGCCGGGAAGATCGGGGAAATCCGTATCCGCGGCCCGAACGTGACCAAGGGTTATTGGAACCGTCCGGAGGAGAATGCGAAGGCATTCGTGGGCGATTTCTTCCTGACAGGGGATATCGGCACCATGGACGACGAGGGCCAGTTCTACATCGTCGACCGCAAGAAGGACATGATCATCTCCGGCGGCTTCAACGTGTATCCGAGACAGATCGAGGATGCAGTTTACGAACATCCCGCCGTCGAGGAGTGCACGGTCATCGGCATCCCCGACGCCTATCGCGGCCAGTCCGCCAAGGCGTTCGTCAAGTTGCGGGAGGACGCCGCGCCGTTCACCTTGGACGAGTTACGCGGTTTCCTCGCCGACAAGTTGGGCCGGCACGAGATGCCCGCCGCCCTCGAGTTCCGGCTGGCCCTGCCGCGCACCGCCGTCGGCAAGCTGTCCCGCAAGGAACTCGTCGACGAGGAAGCAGCAAGCGCCGCTCCCGAGGAGGCCGTAGCGATCCAGGCCTCTCCCCTTCAAGCAGTCAAAGGCTGATACACCATGGTCGAAGCCGTCATCGTCTCCACCGCCCGCACGCCGATCGGCAAGGCGCAGCGGGGCGCGTTCAACCTCACCCACGGCGCCGAGCTGGGCGGGCACGTGATCCGCGCGGCGATCGAACGCGCCGGCATCGACCCGGCCAGCGTCGAGGACGTGGTGATGGGATGCGCCAACCCCGAAGGCGCCACTGGCGGCAACATCGCGCGCCAGGCGGCCCTGCGCGGCGGCATTCCGGCCAGCGCGTCGGCGATGACGGTGAACCGGTTCTGCTCCTCGGGGCTGCAGGCGATGGCGTTGGCGGCCGGGCGGATCATGAACGACGGCGCGCCGGTGGCGGTCGCGGGCGGGCTGGAGTCGATCAGCCTGGTGCAGTTCCACATGAACCAGTTCCACTACCGGGACGAGTGGCTGCAGGAGCACATGCCCGACGTGTACATGCCGATGATCGAGACGGCCGACACGGTTGCGTCCCGCTACGGCGTCAGCCGGGAGGCGCAGGACGAGTATGCGCTGGAGAGCCAGCGCCGCACCGCCGCCGGGCAGCAGGCGGGCCGGTTCGACGAGGAGATCGTGCCGATGACCACCGTGAAAGAGGTCGTGGACAAAGCGACCAAGGCGGTCAGCCAGGAGACTGTGACGCTCCGGTCGGATGAGTGCAACCGGCCGGAAACGACGTTGGAGAACCTCGCCAAGCTGAAGCCGGTCCGTGGCGAGGACCAGTTCATCACAGCCGGCAACGCCAGCCAGCTCAGCGACGGCGCGTCGGCATGCGTGATGATGTCGGGCGAGGAAGCGGCGCGCCGCGGATTGAAGCCGCTGGGCATCTTCCGCGGCTACGCGACCGCCGGGTGCAAGCCGGACGAGATGGGCATCGGCCCGGTGTTCGCGATCCCGCGGCTGCTGGAGCGCCGCGGCCTCAGCATCGACGACATCGATCTGTGGGAGCTGAACGAGGCGTTCGCCAGCCAGGTGCTGTACTGCCGCGACCGCCTCGGCATCCCGAACGACCGCTTGAACGTCGACGGCGGCTCGATCAGCATCGGCCACCCGTATGGCATGAGCGGCGCGCGGATGGCCGGGCACGCCTTGATCGAGGGCCGCCGCCGGGGTGCCAAGCACGCCGTCGTCACCATGTGCATCGGCGGCGGCCAGGGTGCGGCCGGCCTGTTCGAAATCGTCCAGTAGGAGCGCGTTATGGACCTGAGCTTCACCCCCGACGAGCGGGCCTTCCGCGCCGAGATGCGGCAGTTCTTCCGCGAGGAAATCCCTGCTGAAATCCGCCAGAAGGCGGGTCGGGGCGAGCATGTCTCGAAGGCCGACCTGGTGACGTCGCAGAAAGCGATGCACAAGCGCGGGATCGCGGTGCCGCACTGGCCAGTGCAGTGGGGCGGCAAGGACTGGACGTCCGTGCAGCACTACATCTGGCTGGACGAGATGCAGACCGCCTCGGTCCCGGCGCCGCTGGCGTTCAACACGTCCATGGTCGGCCCGGTGATCGCGCAGTTCGGCAGCGAGGCGCACAAGAAGCGTTTCCTGGAGCCGACGGCGAATTTGGACATCTGGTGGTGCCAGGGCTTCTCCGAGCCGGGCGCCGGGTCGGACTTGGCGTCATTGCGCTGCACCGCGCGGCGTGACGGCGACGAGTGGGTGATCAACGGCCAAAAGACCTGGACGACCCTCGCGCAATACGCCGACTGGATTTTCTGCCTCTGCCGCACCGACACGACGGCGAAGAAGCAGGAAGGCATCAGCTTCATCCTGGTCGACATGAAGACGCCCGGCATCACGGTGCGCCCAATCCAGACGATCGACGGCGGCCACGAGGTGAACGAGGTCTGGTTCGACGAGGTCCGCGTACCGGCCGACAACCTGGTCGGCGAGGAGAACAAGGGCTGGGACTATGCCAAGTTCCTGCTCGGCAACGAGCGGACCGGCATCGCGCGTGTCGGCGTGTCGAAGGCGCGGCTGATCCGTCTGCGGGAATTGGCTAAGCTGGAACGCGTCGGCGACCGCCCGATCATGGACGACCCGCGTTTCCGCGAGAAGCTGACGGCGGTCGAGATCGAGCTGAAGGCGCTGGAGATGACGCAGTTGCGCGTCGTGGCCGACGAGCGCAAGCGCGTGAAGGGCAAGCCGAACCCGGCGTCGTCGATCCTGAAGCTGCGCGGCTCGGAAATCCAGCAGGCGACGACCGAGCTGCTGATGGAGGTGGTCGGCCCGTACGCGATGCCATATCGCGCCTCCGTGGAACCGGAGGGCGACAACGACCCGGCGTCGATCGGGCCCGACTACGCGGCCGAAGCGGCGCCGACCTACTTCAACTGGCGCAAGGTCTCGATTTACGGCGGATCGAACGAGATCCAGCGTAATATCGTGGCAAAGGCCATCCTGGGCTTCTGACCAGCTTCACCGGGGATAACGGTTCTCATGGACTTCGACCTGAACGACGACCAGCGCTTGCTCAAGGAAAGCGTCGATCGCTTGATCATGGATAAGTATGGCTTCGAGCAGCGGCGCGGCTACATGGCCGAGCCGGATGGCTGGAGCCGGGCGATGTGGGCGCAATACGCCGAATTGGGCTTGCTCGGGCTGCCGTTCGGCGAGGAGTACGGCGGCTTCGGCGGCGGTCCGGTCGAGACGATGATCGTCGCCGAGGCATTTGGCCGTGGCCTGGTGCTGGAACCATACTTCGCCACCGTCGTGCTTGGCGGCGGGCTGCTCCGCCGTGCGGCCCCGGAGGCGATGCGGGCCGAGCTGCTGCCCGCCATCGCAGCCGGCGAGCTGCTGCTGGCCTTCGCCCATGTCGAGCGGCAATCGCGCTACGAGCTGAGCAACGTTGCGACGCTCGCGCGCGCCGATGGCGACGCCTATCGGATCGAGGGCGAGAAAGGCGTGGTGCTGCACGGGGACGTGGCTGGCAAGTTTCTCGTGACCGCCCGCACCGGCGGCGGCACGCGCGACCGTGACGGCGTCGGGCTGTTCCTGGTCGACGCTCGCAGCGAGGGCGTGTCGGTCCGCGGCTACCCGACGCAGGACGGATTGCGCGCGGCCGAAGTGTCGTTCGCGAACGCGCGCGGCACGCTGCTCGGCGAACCGGGCGGCGCCATGCCGGTGGTCGAGCGCGTGGCCGACGAGGCGCTGGCGTTCCTAGCGGCGGAGTCGGTCGGCCTGATGGAATCCATGCACGCGTCGACGGTCGATTACATGAAGCAACGCAAGCAGTTCGGCCGTGCCATCGGGGAATTCCAGGTCCTGCAGCACCGTGCCGTCGACATGTACGTGCTGTTGGAGCAGGCCCGCAGCATGGCGCTGTTCGCGACCATGATGGCGGGCGAGGAGGACGCGGTCGAGCGCTACCGGGCAACCGGGGCGGCGAAGGTGCAGATCGGCCGCTCCGGCAAGAAGTTGGGCCAGGAAGCCATCCAGCTGCACGGCGGCATCGGCGTGACGATGGAGTACAGCGTCGGCCACTACTTCAAGCGCATGTCCATGATTGAAATCCTGTTCGGCGATGTCGACACGCATTTGGCGCGGTTGGCCGAGATGGGCGGCGTTCTGGAAGCCGCCTAAGCCGCTTCGGCCATGTCGTGCAGCAGGTGATCCAGCGTCGTCTGCCCCAACGCCCCCTGCAACGCCTGCTCCGCCGCGCCGAACGCGTCGCTGAGCACGCTTTGAACCCGGCATCCGACCGGACATGCCTGATCGGGGTTGGCATGGACCGGCAGGAGCGGCCTTGGAGCGCCCGGATTAACCGCCTGCCACACGTCCGCTAAGGTAATCTGCGACGGCAATCGCAGGAGGGCAGCGCCGCCAGGTCCGCGCCGGACCCGAATCAGCCCGGCGCGCGACAATTGCCCGGTGATCCGCCGCACGACCACGGGATTGGTGTTCACGCTCCGTGCCATCCGCAAGCTGGTCGCAGCCTCCGGCCGATCGGTGGCCAGCAGCAGCAGAATATGCGTGGCGACTGCGAAGCGCGTTGGGACCATGAGAGGAAAAGGCCAACGATCACCAGTAGTTGCACCAGGGACGAAGCACTTTCCCGTATGTTCCTAGGGCGTGTCGTCAATTGAGCCAGGTCAGGGCGGCGGCGAGATGGATGCCGCCGAGGAAGTTCCGGGCAGTTTTGTCGTAGCGGGTTGCGATGGCGCGGAACTGCTTGAGCTTGGCGAAG